>Ga0302326_10026561_pt1 | contig 11695 bp, 7 predicted proteins | sample Palsa_T0_3_FD_202264 | JGI IMG/M metagenome (GOLD analysis project Ga0302326, IMG submission 202264) | Peat permafrost microbial communities from Stordalen Mire near Abisko, Sweden - Palsa_T0_3 | ecosystem: Environmental > Terrestrial > Soil > Palsa > Peat permafrost | place: Sweden: Abisko... | reverse complement strand
CGCGCTTCCAAGTGGCGGCGCATCAGTTGGCGGTGGGGAAAATTTCCGGCGCTGTAGGGACCTGCACGCATCTCGGTCCCGAAATCGAGCAGAAAATCTGCCAGCGGCTGGGCCTCGAGACTGCACCCATCACTTCCCAGGTAATCGAACGCGACCGTCACGCGCAATATCTTTCCACGCTTGCGATTTTGGCTGCATCGCTCGAACGCGTCGCGCTCGAAATTCGCCACTTGCAGCGCACGGAAGTTCGCGAAGTGGAAGAGCCATTCGGAGGCGAACAGCGCGGCAGCTCAGCCATGCCGCACAAACGCAATCCAGTTTCAAGCGAACAGATTTGCGGACTCGCGCGCGTGGTCCGAGCGAATTCCATGGCAGCGCTGGAAAACGTCGCCCTGTGGCACGAGCGCGATATTTCGCACAGCTCGGTCGAGCGGGTGATACTTCCCGATTCCACGATTTTGGTGGATTACATGCTTCACCGTACGACGGAAATCGTCAGCAATATGAAAGTGTTTCCGCAGCGCATGCAGCGCAATCTCGATTCCACCATGGGTCTGATCTTTTCCGGCCAACTCTTGCAGGATTTGGTGGAACACGGCGCGCCTCGAGAAGACGCTTATAAATGGGTGCAAGGCCATGCGATGTCCGCGTGGGAGTCAGAGACAAGTTTTCGCGACCGGATCGCGGCAGATGCAAATATCCACAAATTCCTCGACGAGAAAGCTCTGGCCAACACGTTTGATTTAAAACGCCAGCTGCGCGCAGTGGACGCTATTTTCCGCCGCGTCTTCGGCGCAAAATCTTCTGCTGCGAACTAGTATTCCGCTCGCTACCCTACCGCCGCTTTCTTTGACCGACTATTGCTTGGGATTGTCTTCCACCGGCGTGGACACGCCCAGTTTCACTTCCGATGAGAACTTCTTGTAATCGCTGTAGCGGTCGATCTCATTCTCTTTCACTTTGAAGAAGACGACGCGGGCGGCCGCGTGAACTTCAGAATAGGATGGCAGCCAGACTTCGTTGTTAACCATCGTTTGCTCGAAGACTAGATTCGATCCCTTCGAGAGTGAGGCCAGAATCCCTCCCCCGATCTTCACATTGTCGTTGAACCGGGCTTCCAGGCGTGCGACGTCTCGGGCCTGCTCGTCCACCCACAGAACTCCGCCGAGCTTCTGCACGATATTCTCAGCCAGGTTCTTCGGTTTGTAATCGGGATTTGGCCCGAAATCAAAGACGATCACTTCCTGGCCGCGGAAAAGTTCGCGTCGGGGGTTTGTGAACCGCTCGGCGCGTAGGAAATCTGAAATCTGAGCCTGTTCCGCTTGATCCTGCTTCGCTTGTTTTTTGGGATCGTTCTCGAGCTCGGCTTGCTTTTTCTTCTTCTCGTCGAAGTCCTTGCTGAAGCGATCATCCTCTTTTTTCTTTTCATCGCCTTCGAGCGGCTTTCCGTCCTTGGCGAGTAGATGGCGGACCTCGTCTTCGCCCACGTAAAAAATGTCATATTCCTTGACCGTGCGCGAAGTCACCTGGCCGTTCGAGTCCGTTTTTTCTTCTTCCTCGGTCAAATGGCAGGTGTACTTCTTTAGAATTTCATCCACCGTCTTTTGATTTTTATCGATGTCGAGTAAAAGTTTGGCGACGTCCGGAAGAGCCCGGTCTTCCGCGCGTGGAAAATCGAAAATGGAGTCCTGAACGGGCGCATTTATTTCAATCCTGGTCATCGATATTTGATAAACGTGCCCACTGCGGTGCAGTTCAATACGATTGGGTTGCAGGATTCCGCTTACAGGCTTGTAGTCGAAATAGTCGATTTCTTCTGCAGCTTGTGCAGCGTCTGCAGGCGGCGGGTCTCCCGGTTGTGAGTTCCGCTTGGCGCTAGCAGCTAAACGTCTTGGTTCAGGTGCCGGAACGATTTCGCGAACAATGAGATGGGTTTGCGTATCGAAGAAAACCTCGCGAGTAACTCCGGATGCGAGCGAAAACTCCAGGTGATAAGCCTGGCGGCCGCGCACATTTTCGACTCCTGCAAATCGTGCGCCTAGCTTATCTTTCTTTGCGCTGGTCAAATGCCCGTTCAAATAGCGTGCGGTGGCTTCCCACTGGGCCGCTTCCACGCCGGTGAGCGTGTGCGGCGTCCCAGTCGAATCCTGGCCCCAGGCGGACATGCCGTTGTAAGCGGCGATGGTGTGCTGCGGCTCGATCACGATTTCCGAATAAACTTTATTGGGGGCTTTGGTAATCAACGAGTACGAGCCGTTCGTGTCCGTGGATTCTTCGCGCAAACTGCCTGCAATGCTCAGCGACTGCATTTTTGCGAGCGTTTTCGCGCCACCTTCCGCGTGCAAATACTCATCGATGATTTTCTGGGGAGTCTGTGCCGAACAAGTGGAGGAAAAAGCAAGCAATGGGACCATGACGAAATAAAGACGCCAAATTGCCCGCGTCATTTTGTCAATTCCATCGCGATTAAAAGGCCGCGGCTTCATCGGGAAATCCACGCACTCAGCTGAAAACACGCAAGACACAAAAAAGTTTTGCGACGCTTTTTCGTTTCGTTCATAGCCTGTAATCAGGCTAGCACACTGCTATTGGATGCGCTGGATGTAGCGAGCTTCGGAGGTGTCCACTTTTACTTTGTCGCCGTTGCCGACGAAGGGCGGCACGTTGATGATCAAGCCAGTTTCAAGCTTGGCCGGCTTCATCACCGCGCTGGCGGTGGCTTTCTGAATCGTTTGTTCGGTATCGACCACGGTCAGGTCAACGGTGTCAGGTAGAAGAACGCCGATCGGTTTGTCGTCGTAGTATTCGATCTTCACCGACAGGTTAGGAATCAGGTAGTCCTTGGTGTCGCCCACAATGTCATTTTGCAGCGCGAGCTGTTCGTAGTCCTGGGAGTTCATGAAATGATGGCCGTCGCCGTCGCTGTACAGGTATTCGAACTCAATCTCGTCCACCGTCACTTTGTCGACGAATTCTTCGGCCCGGAACCGATAGTCCATCATCGATCCTGTGCGCAGGTTGCGCATTTTAGTTTGCATCGAGCCGCGTTTGTTGCCGGGAGTGCGGTGGTCCACGCTGTAAACCACGTGGAGATCGCCCTCGTGCATGATGATCATACCGGGGCGCAATTGAGTCGACTTTAGCATTGGTGCTCCTGGGTTCTTTTCGGGATATTTTCCCGCCGCTTCGGACACATTGGCACAGTGCGAGCCAGCGGAGGGTATTCCAAATCGGGCGGCGAACGACGCAAAGCCCTTCTCGGCACAAATCTCGACTTCACCGAAGCCCCAATTATAGCGGTCTGCGCGCCTATCGGTCAAACAGGCCCGGTGACTGGCAGCAGCTATACCTGAGCGCAGGCAAAGTCAAAAAGGCTATCGAAACATGACTCCGCGGTGCCTTAAGTTGAGATTCGGGAACTTTTTTTTGCATTCCAGGGAAGTCGTTGGCAGAGGCAGACTGTAACAAGCGCATCCCCATGCGCATCTATCCTTATGGACAAGAAGAAAGGGCCGCGACTTTTTTCTTCCGCAAGGGTTGATTTGCGAATGGATTGGTCCCAGTCCGTTCGCTAAGGACTCAATATTCGCATTTGGCCCGCGGATGGGCGACGGTACGTATCTTAATCGATTGGCGACTAGAGCAACATTATCATTGGAATCGAGTCAACCATTTCGTTCTAATTCAAATCGAAAGAAATGCCAATTGGAGGCAAAATGAAAAGAATTCTGCAAGGCTTGGGGTTCACGACCCTGCTAGCCCTGGCATTGAACGCGGCACCAGCTTACGCGCAGACCACCGTGGCGACCACTACATCTGCCATCCCGCTGAGATATGACGTCAGCAAGGAAGTCACTTTCAGCGCCACCGTTCAGAGTATTCCGGCAAAATCTTCTCATGGGCTGGTGGCGACTCCGGGACTCATGCTCCAGACAGGCTCCGGAACCGTCCAGGGCAGACTCACCCAGTTCACTTTGAGCGGAAAAGACAGCCTTACTATTACCGCCGGCGAACATCTTCAGGTCACTGGCGTGATGACCACCACGTTGCAGAACAAGCAAGTGTTTCTGATCCGCACCATTCAAATGAATGGCCGCACCTATGCCATCCGGAACGAACGCGGATTCCCGCTGGGACACCCGGCGCGCAATATCGTCACTGCAACGGAGTCCAAAGGAGGCCAGCTATGAATCGCAAAGCTCTCTGGATCGTTCTACTCGCCCTCGGCGTGACATATGTGGCTGGCTGCGGGAGCAGCTCGAATAGCAACAATATACAAGTTAGCCTCATCCAGCCACCGCCCCCTGGATTCTTGGCACCCAACGCGGCGCCAGTATCAGTGACTGCTACTGTGACCGGTGATTCCCACAATGCCGGAGTGACATGGAGTTGCACATCTACCATACCCGCGAATCCTTGCGGCTCATTTAATCCATCAGCTACCCCGAGCGGAACTGCCACCATGTATTCCGCTCCGGGCGTGGTGGGCGGTGTGACTATCACGGCAACCTCGGTGACGAATACCGCGGCTTTTGCGACCGCGAATGTCCAGATTTCTACTTCTGGCGGTGTAGCAGGCAACTACTCCTTCTATGTAACCGGCTTGGATGCCAACAACGTGTACTCTCTTGCTGGAGCGGTGACGATTGCTTCTGACGGCACGCTCACAGGCGAGCAGGACTATAACGATGCAGCCGGGATCACCGTAGTCGGTGACACGATTACAAGCGGGATTTTGACGTTCGATCCCAATGCGGGGCTCGGAATCCTGAAATTGAACTCGACGAGTCTAGGTGAAGAAGTTTTTGCGCTCAATTTTGTAAACAACGACCATGCCCTCATCGTTGAAGCTGATGGCTTCGCAACATCGAGTGGAAGCATGGACCTACAAACTCTACCGAGCACATTGTCCGGCGGGTATTCCTTCACCCTGTCAGGTACACATGGTGGTTCTGACGAAATGTTCGTTTACGGAGGCGTCTTCTCATTGTCCGGAACAAGTTTAAGTGCCGGCACGATGGATGCGAACGATGGACGCGGCGGGATCACCACCGGCCAATCTTTTACCGGAACGCTCATGGCGGCAGACGCTTCTGGTCGCGGCACCGGCACCTTGAGCAACACCATTGGCGGTCTATCCAACTCAATTGTGTACTACATAGTGGGTCCCGAAGTTATCCGCATTATCGACATGGATAAATCGGACACCGCCATAGGCTCAGCGTTTGGCCAAGGCGCTGGCAATTTCACCAACGCGTCCATAGGTAATTCCGTTTTCAGCATGCAAAGCAACTTTGCTGGAAACCTCTACGCCTCGGTTGGTCAAGTTTTTCCATCCGGCGCGATCGCGGATCGAGCTAACGCCGTTCAGCCGGAGGGTACCACCGGTGTCACCAATAACTTTAACGGCGTCGCGGATGTTAACGAGGAGGAAGTCGGCTTCTTGGATGCCCAGATAATCTCCGGCACCTATTCCGTCGCCTCTAACGGATACGGGAATTTGATGATTTTGCCGGCTGGAAATTTCGGAGACGTCAGCCAGCTGGGAATCTATGCGACAGACCCGAATCTAAATTTGAGTGATCCGAATAACCCACCTTCCCCCGGCGGAAACGCAAGCGCTTTGGTCGCCGATTTGGACGTCAACCTTGCCGGCACTGGAGTTTTAGTCCCTCAAACGGATAACAGCACCGCAAGCTTCGCCGGCAATTACGCTCTCGGATTTCAGGATTTCATCAACACCGGTACCGAAAGTGGCGAGCTCGATTTCGTCGGGAACGCCACTGCTACAGCCACCTCTCCGACACTCTTGACGGGGAATGGGACTGTGAGCGATCCCTTCGATCTGCTTGGAGGGGCATCGTTTTCGCTGAGTGGGAGCTTCACAAGCCCCATCGTGCCGGACGGAGTAAATCTCGGACGTTACGAGATAAGTCCGTTTAGCGTCACCGTTGATTCGGTAACCACTCCAATCCCGTACTTAGCTGTGGCTTACCAGGCCAGCGGCGGCCAGTTGTTCTGGTTGGAAGATGGAGCCGACGACCAAGGCAGCGTGTTTAACGGGCAAATCCAGCAGCAGGTGCTTCCGTTAGGCGGAGATGCCAGGAAAACCGCGGCCAAGACCACGCAAAAATAATAGCCTACAACCGATGGCGAGTTGCACAGCCGGATCATTCCGGCTGTGCAACTCCGTCATCCGCTATTCCCTCGCTTAGAGTCTTCGTTCCATAAATATTTCAAAGTTGTTAAGGCTGAGGTTGCGGCTGCGATTGCGCGCGGGCTTCGGCCATGACCTTCTCGATTTCATCGCTCGTACGCGGCAATTTGGCGGAAAGGAGTTGATTGCCGTCCTGGGTGACCAGGACGTCGTCTTCGATGCGCACTCCGATATTTTCTTCGGGGATGTAAATGCCGGGCTCGTCTGTGATTACCATTCCGGGCTGAAGCGGGCTGCGATCGTTCACATCGTGGACGTCGAGGCCGAGATGATGTCCCACGCCGTGAAAGAAGTAGCGGCCGAGCGTGTTGCCGTGCAGGTCGTGGCCGTGCGTGTTGATGTAGTCGAAGGCGACCTGATGGACGCTCTTGGGCCCCATGAGCATGGCTCCAGGCTTGATCGCGGCGAGCGCGGCGTTCTGCGCGCCCAGAACGATCTCGTAAATTTCGCGTTGGCGAGCGGTGAACTTGCCGTTGGCCGGAAGCGTGCGCGTAATGTCCGCTGCGTAACCGCCGTATTCGCCGGCTACGTCGATGACCACTACATCGCCGTCCTTTATTTCGTTCTTCAGGGCGTCGTAATGCAGCACCGTGGAATAAAGTCCGGCTCCGACGATGGGCGCGTAGGCTTCGCGCGAGCAGCCCTCCATTTCATGAACTTCCTTCATGCGCGCGGCAATCTGATATTCGAAAAGGCCGGGGCGCATCATTTTCATGGCGGCAATGTGCGCGTCCACCGAAGCGTCCACCGCTTTTTGAATCAAGGCGATTTCGCCGGCGGATTTTATCTGGCGCAGAGAAGCCAGCGCCGGAGAAATGTCTTCTATGGTTGTCTGCATCAAGCTGTGTTGCACCCATTCGCTCCAGACGGTCAGGTGCGGATAGCCGTTTTCGTGCTTGGTAGGCAGCTCGGTGTAGAACGTGGAGTACGTCTTGGCAAGATTCACCAGATCCGCGCGCAGGTTGGCGAAAGGCTCGACCGCCTGGAACCCCGTTTCTTCCGCGACGCCCGGATCGCTGGGTCCCATCTGGGGCCCTCCCCATTTTTCTGCGGCAGGATCGCGCGGAGGAAGATACAGAATCTCGTGCGGCCCCGCGGCGGGATTGGCGTCGGCAGAATCGGGAATTAGAAGGAGCGCGGCGTCGGGCTCGCTGTGCCCCGTGAGGTAATAAAAATTCTCCTCCTGGAAGAAAACGGCGAGCTCGCCCGCGTCCTGGCGGCTGGTGTAGCCAAACAGAACGACTGGCCCCTTGATCGTAGACCGAAGTTTTGCACGCCGCGCCTGGTATTCGGAGTTGGGCTGCCGATACCGCGCCTGAGCGAGGAACGAACCGCAGGCAAGGACAAGCAACAACAAACCACATCGTGCAATTCTAGAACCGGTTAGAAATGTCGCGGTCGTTTGTTTTGAGTGAGTTACAGCCAATTCTGTTTGTGAGCCAGAACCGGTTAGAAATGCACTTGAGCAGACCGAACCCTTCGCCGAAACCGCTCTGGGCAAGCCGGGTAGAGATGTGTTCGAGCAGACCGAGCCCTTCGCCAAAACCGCTCTGGGCAAGCCGGTTAGAAATGGGCGGAAATCGACGGTCGCTGCGGCCGGATCAATCGCACAAGCGAAAGCTCGTCCTTCGCAAATGCGCTCTGGGTGAATCCCGGGGGGATTCACGCGAAAACCGCGTCGACCTGCGCAAAAGGAGTAATGAAATTGAGTGGACCTTTCTTCGTCAGGGCAAACGAGTAACGGCACGGCTGCCCTTCGCAGCTCAGGGTAAAAAGCCGTGCCCTGACGTAACCCACGCGGTGCAATTCTAGAACGGACGTCGCATCCACCACGGTGGACGCAGAGGCCGCGTTTCTGAAAAAATTGGCGATTTGAGCGAGCCGCCGCCGTTTGTTTTGTGGGAGTTACAAGACGTTCTACTTCGCGAGTTTGGCGATTTAATTTGGCGTGTGCAGAGGCAAATTCATGCAGGCGGGAAGACTCCGGGAGCTGCAGCTTCCCTGAGCTTTCGTGAAGCGCTCGACGATATCCAAATTTAATCACACGAGACGCTAGCACGTGATTCGGAGAATTTCAAGGAGACGTGTGTGTGAGCATAACTCTACGAAGCGTCTCTATTAGCCGGAAGCAATACAGTCATCATGATTTCTTCGGATTGCCTGGAGCCACGACAGGTTTGTATGTTCGCAGGAAAGCGATGGCGTCAGCTTTGTCCTTGAAGGTTCCTTTGACCGAATCAGCGTTGTTGTAGCGCACCTGAATTTCATATCTTTCGATCGGCAGTTTGGCAGCTGTCTCCCTGTATTCTTCAATGAATTTGATCGCTTCATCAACTGTGGCATGCTGAACGACAGTTCCGTGCAGGGGTAGCACGATGATTCTGTCAACTTGACGCGAAACAACCTTTTCAAGCGCGGTCATGAACTGCACTACATCATCCTTTTGAGTGTCTAGCAGAAATTTGGCGAGGGCGACCCGTTTAGCGTTCGGAAGGGCTTCGTAGGCAGCGACCTTTCTTCGAAACTCTCTATCAGGCGTATTTTCTTCAGAAGATGCATCAATCCCATAAGCCCTGAATGCAGCAATGACAGACGCGTATGAAAAATACAGTACGGCAAAACCAAGTGAGCGCAACTGATTGAGCGCACCGTCAGTGAAAACACCCCCGAGGATGACTCCGACGAAGGGGCGTGCATTTGCGTAGGTTTCGGCGAGCGGGCCGATGGCACCCTGAATTTTTTGCGCCTTATTTCGAGAGTGCTTCGTGTAACGTCGCCACGCGGTTTCGATGAACGCGGCAGGCATCCCCAGTTTTTGCGGAGTACCGCCGCGTTCCAACACGAAATCTAGGTCATGCTCGTTCTTGTTCAGGTCAAGCCAGGTGCATCGCTTTCCTGGTCTGCACGGTCTTTCACCATGCTTGTCCAGATACAGACCGTGTTTCTGAGCGAACGAGGCAAGCAGAGCCAAACGGCTGCCTCAAGAACTTCTCCGATTATCTGTCCAAACCGATGGGCGGGTGATTCGGCCACGTTCTAACCCTCAATCCAAAGCTGTCCCTCTTGCAACGGAACACGGTGCTTGCGGTTTTTCCATTTGACGTTTCTGTCTCGAGTCTTTTCAAACGTGTAAGACTTGAATCCCGCGCTTAGGGCGAGCGCACCTAGCCAAGGAATGACAGGAACATATATGCCATAGGGTGCAGAATCACCGATGACAAAACAGACTCTTGAAGGCGAGTCGCAAACGGAACGCAGAGATTTCCACGTCAGTGCCAAGTCACGGAAGTAGCATGCAATCATGAGGTGATAAGTTTTGCGTCCGCCCTTGGATTCTCTGACTTCCGCAAGCTCTTCGCAAACGCGAGTTATTTCAGGCCGAATGGGGCTGAGTTCGGGTGCGTTTAGGATCTCGTAGAGGTCAACTGACTTCTCTGGCACATGCTGAGAACAAGAGCGAACCAGATATTTCCGCACCGAATCTTGCAAATCTCCCCATCCGTTGATTTCGCGCATGAATGACATTTCTAATCGTGTTGCGTCTGCGTAATCGTAGTTGTTCGGATATGGCGGAGATGTGAGAACCAGATTAGCGAAATGTTTCGGGACGCTTTCACAAGTGCGGGCGTCACCGAGTAAGAGAGTTGCCCTCGGGCCAGATAATGATTCACCTAACCGCATATCGTGATACACCAAATGGACGCATCGTTCAAAAGCGGCTGTCACGTCAGCAGGGAGACGCTTTTGCTTCTTGGGAAGAATGTATTGCCACTGTGCTGTGCCAGCAGTTGAAACCTTCCTGAGAATCGCAACCAGGGTCATCCAAGTCAATTCAGAAGCTGGAGAATCATCACGAATCTTCTCGTAGGCCTGACGGAGCACGTCCAATTGTTTCAACGACTCATCTTCATAGCATCTGCGAATCAGAGGTGGACAGGCTGCCACATCCGGTTTCATGGTTTTGGCAACACTCTTCAGAAGTTCGATCTTTCGTAGATACGCTTCCGCATCGGTTCGCCAACTAAGTTTCGCGCGTGCGACCCGCCAGACAAATGGGTGGGCTTCTAACCCCCAACTCTCCACCCGTGCTGCCTCTGCCGCGAGTAAAGTTGTTCCGGAGCCAGCGAAAGGATCAAACACGCGAACCGTGCCAGACATGGACTTGATTACTGACTCTGCCCACTCAGCAGCAAAGCCCGCGCTGTACCTGAACCAACGATGTACAGGCAGACCCATGTTCGGAACGAAAGTGGAGGATGAGGAAAGGGAAACCTGAGTGTCAGTTTCCGAAGGGAACAAAAGGCTCTGTACTTGGCGCGTTGCCATCTTCGGGAGTTTATCTCTTTTTCGGTGTCTGGCTCCACTTTTACCAAGGATCAAATGGTTCCCCGAGAAGAGGCGGCGCACATTCGCTCCGCTCAGTGCAAGCAAGCGGTAGAGAGACGGATTCTGATTGAAGCGAAAGACTCGGCGAAAGTTCCGCCGACCCTTCGCCAGTGATCTCAGGGCAAGAAGGTAAGAGCGCATCTTGGGGTCTCTGAGTTCCCAGCGTTTACACGCTGGGCTAACTTCTGCCGCACCTACGGCGCTAAATTCGCGATTAGAAGCCTGGCGCGCCGGTGGAGGCGGGGCGGACTTCGGGGGATTCCACGGTGAAACGGAGGCGCTCGAAATATGTTTGGGCGAGAGACATTAGGCCAGTGTAAAGGTAGCCCCAAACGAAGAGCAGGAGGAACGGGACGGTGGCGTAGTTTTCATTTTGCAATGCGTAGACGACGGCGAGCAGAAAGTAAATTCCGAGAGCGACTTCGGCGAACGGCTGCAAACCGGCGCTCTTGCGGTACGTCTTCTTGGACCAGTCAGCGTTAGCGTTGGCAGTAGCTTCGACGCGATATTTCGGCGTGCGCACGAATTCGGATTTCACGTTGAAGATGGCTTCCAGAACGCCGCGGGCGTTGCGAACGGAAAGTCCGATGCCCACGGCCATCACGAAGGGAAGGTACAGAAATGTGCGCTTCCACGTTTTCGGATACAACGCGCGTTCCGCCGCGAGATAAAACGAAGAGATCGAACAGGTGGAAGCTAAAAAGAGCGGCAAGTCGATCACCAGCACCTGAAACCATCCCTGATAAAAACGCACGATCATCGCAGGAAGCAAAATGATCGACATGATCACCATCAAGGGATAGCTGATGTTGGCGGTGAGATGAAAAAACGCTTCGGCTTTTACGGCGGCGGGCTCGTTCGAACGCAGCACGCGAGGAAGGATTTTTTTCGCCGTTTGCATCAAACCTTTTGCCCAGCGAGCTTGCTGCGATTTGAATGCGTTCATTTCAACGGGCAGCTCGGAGGGACATTCGATGTCCGGCAAATAGAGGAAATGCCAGCCGCGAAGTTGCGCGCGATAGGAAAGGTCGGTGTCTTCGGTAAGCGTGTCGTGCTGCCAGCCACCGGCGTCTTCGATGGCGTTGCGGCGCC
>Ga0302326_10026558_pt1 | contig 11696 bp, 15 predicted proteins | sample Palsa_T0_3_FD_202264 | JGI IMG/M metagenome (GOLD analysis project Ga0302326, IMG submission 202264) | Peat permafrost microbial communities from Stordalen Mire near Abisko, Sweden - Palsa_T0_3 | ecosystem: Environmental > Terrestrial > Soil > Palsa > Peat permafrost | place: Sweden: Abisko... | reverse complement strand
CCTGCGTGTTCGTGATCACGATGGCCGGCTGCACCCTGCTACCGCTGCCGGTAGCAGGATGCGGCCCACCGGGTGGTGTTATGGCCGGTCTTCCATGATGCGGTCGCAGGCGCGGCGGGCGCGGCGGCGCGGGCGCTGGCCCCGTACCGGCGGAGCATCTGCGGGGAGGTCCAGCCGTTGAGTTCCATCAGGTCGCCCTCGGCGCCGCCGCAGTCCAGCCAGGTGTGGCTGAAATGGTGCCGGAACCGGTGCGGCCAGGCGTGCAGGCCGGCCTCGCGGCCCCGGCGGGAGATCATCTGGCAGATCCCGCTGGCGGTCATCGGCCCGCGGTTGCCCGCGCCCGGCCACAGCTGCGGCCGCCGCGCCTGCGCGTGCGCGGCACAGGCGGCCCTGACCGGCCGGGAGCGAGGCGGGAATCTCCCGCATCGGCTGGCGCACCCGGCAGCTGCCAGGCGCCCCTGCAGCCGCGGTCAGCCGGTCATGACCCGGTCGTAGCTGCGGCGGGCCCGGGCACCCCGGACACTGCCGCCGTACCACACCAGCATCTGCGGGGAGGTCCAGCCGTTCAGCTCCATCAGGTCTGCCCCGTCATCGCCGCGATCCAGCCAGGTATGGGAGACGTGATGCCGGAACCGGTGCGGGTACACCGCCACGCCCGCCTTCCTGCCCGCCCTGGCGACGATCTGGTAGATCCCGTCCGGGGTCACTGGCCCCCGCCCGCCGGTCCCCAGCCACAGCTCCGGCCGGGCCGCCAGCGGATGTCTCGCGCGGACCCGCAGGTACCGGTCCACGGCGCGCGCCGCCTGGTAGGTGACTGGGCTGGAGGTGGTCCTCGACAAGGACCTGCGCGAGCGGCAGGACGGCCGCTGGGAGGGCCTGAATGACGCCGAGATCCGCGAGCGGTTCCCCGCCGCCCACCGGACCTGGGATCCGCCGGACGGTGAGCTGAGCGTCGCGGTCGCCGACCGGGTCGCCGCCGCACTCCAACGCGCCGCCACGGCGGTCGCCGAGCAGGTGACCGGCCACGACGGCCTGGCCGTGGTGGTCAGTCACGCTGCCGCGCTCCGGCTGGGCATGTCCCGGCTGCTCGGCATGCCGGACGAGCTGTTCGGAGTCCTCGGGCCGTGTCCAACTGCTCCTGGTCCGTGCTGGCCATCCGGTACGGCGCCTGGCGGCTGCTAGAGTACAACGCCGGCACGCTGCCTGAGCCGGTTCTCAGCGACGACCGGTAGGCAATCATTCCTGCCGAACGGGCCGTGGATGGATGACCATTTGGGCGAGTTCCGCAGCTTTATTGGCGATAGCCACATCCATCAAGTCGCGGCGCAGTCACGCAGGCGGCTCAACCGACATTGATATGACCGCGATCCTTCATAGGCAGGCACAGATGAGAAGTCCGGGAAATCTATCTATCCTGTGAAAAGGTCTAGCCAGCTATGGCGACTAGTTCTCGACATAATTTTACGCATGTCGGCCGACAAGGGCACGATTGGAGGTTCCACGAACCAAGTCCAGCAGCGCCAGGACGTCATTACCATTCCATCCGGTGCTGGGATGTACCGACATAACGGTCGCAAGGCCCTCGGCGTATGTGGCGCTGACTCCTCCCAGAGGCGCCGCGAGGATAACGCCTTCAAGGGCGGGCACCATCTGCCTTGTCGACACCTGGCGAACTCCCCACAGATACTTGGACGCCTCAACGGAAAGGTCCTCAGAAAGAAGAGAGCCACTCCTTTTCTTTGCATCAACTATTACAGCGTGCCACGTATTCTGTTCTCTTCGCACGAGCATGAGGTCAGGCTGGAGATTCCCGATCACCGCAAGAAGTCTCACACCCAGGAACGTCACGCCGACTGTGTCTGGCGTACTAGGAATCAACGGCTGGTATCGCAACTCAACGGTGGCAGTAGCTCCATCTGACCATCGTGCTAGCGATGTCCCTCCAGAGAACTCATCAACGGGTTGCCCGAGGATCTCAGTCAATCCTTCTACGAGTTGGTCGGCGACCCATGCTTGGTACAACTCCCAAAGTTCGGAAAGCGGAGCCACTGTCTGTCCAGCGCCCTCATCCCGCATGGCGGTCAGCGCCCGTAGGAGAGAGACGTAGGACGATGCCATCTGTGGTGGCCACGTGGATGGTGGAGGATCTGTCGTGCGGTGGGCTGGGCGGCTGCGAACGGCTACCCGTTGAAACAGGCTCGCAAGATCACGACGCAGGCTGGGCAGCTTGTCCAATGCGGAATACTCGGATACCCGTTGAGCAGCCAATGTGGCGAGAGTCGATAGTCCCTGAAGTCGGCGTTCTTCCCGGGCTGCGAAGCGACGAGCGGTGCGAGTCGGTGCGATACCGTGCGGAAGCACGACTGCATGTTGCCTAGTGTGACGTTCGGTTACCGATACCAGGATCGTTCGGCCTGGCTGCTCAAGAGGGAGCCATGAGACGGCGGGAGTAGTACGCTTCGGCCACGTTGCGAGCAAATGGAGCGCGGCTTCGGCAGCGCGTCGAAGTTCGCGCCAAGAGAGTGCAGCGCGATCCTCGGCCCGAAGTGTTGCCCACGGGGCCTCGCCGCTAGTTGGTGGTCGATGTCGCTCACGGATGCGATTTCGCGCTTCCCACATCACTCGGAGGTTGTCATTGGAGAACGGCATCGGTACATCGACGCGCATACGTTGTATTCCGATGTCTTGACGCGAGGCCCATGGCAGGAGGATATCACCGCAGCATTCCAGCATTGGATCCGGGCTTTCGACTAGGTCCACAAGTGGCCCGGAGCGTCTGACGGTAATCGATTTCGGCAGGTCCAGTTCCAGAAGCATCCCTGGGACAGCCGCTTCGCTAAGGGGCACACCTCCCCGGAGAAACCGCACTCGGGTCGTCTCTGGCGTGATCGTCTCAGTCACGATAGACTAGCCCAGAAATCTGCTGGTACGCCGAACAACCCCTCGCCTCCGCCGCTGAGGCGTTCCAGTCGGCGACGAAGTAGTCCGCCGGACTGCGCTACATCGGTTAGCGGTTCCAAGCAACGGCGGAACTGCTCTGCAGAAAGACCTGGAAGTACGAAATGCAGTACAGCGTTTTCTGCTGCGGCCGTGTCACTTGACAGCACCCCTTCAATGGCTGCAGTCGTAGCTGCTTCAGCAAGTGGAACATGCCAAGCCATGTACAAGACTGACCGCTGAACATCACGAGGGCTCACGACGTTTTTACCATTGCCTGCCGAGACACGGAGTGTCTCAAGGAGTGGAGATAGGGCTTCCCGGAATCTCCCCTCATCACCCGCCATCACATAGCTAGACCAGGCCCTGCGGGGGTCACCGAACAACACCGCGCCTGGTGGTGCCGGAGGCAGTCGAGTCAGTGCGGTCAGCGCTTCGGTGCTGGCGAGCGCACTGTCGATTTCCGGGGGTTCGAGCAAGACGACACAAGCTCGCCCGCTGACTTTCGGCGCGGGTGCCGTGGCTGTCGGGTCAACGTTGATCGTGCCGAACGTACGCGGCCAGGGCTTCAACTCTATCTCTCGAGGGGGAAGTGGTGGCTTGTCCTTAGGTCGTGGCTCACTCGCCGTATGACGATGAAGCGGCCAGATCAATCTCTCGAACTGTGTCGCACTAGCAGAAGTTACGACAGGGCCGAGGTAAGCCTCCATTTCACTAAGGTTTGCTTCCTCCACAATCATGACATGCGGGTTGTCGCTCTCTGGCGTCCCAGCTAGCCGAACCAATTCGGCTGTGGCCGGGCCGTCCAAGAAAGTGTCAGTGAAGGCGCTATACTGCCCAACGACATCTTCCAATGATTCCCATGCCGGACGAACGTCCAAGATTGTTTGGCGGTCAGGTGGTGTAAGAAAGTACGAAAGAATCTTGGCGGCTGTGGATTTCCCCGTTCCACTTGGACCTGCGAAGAGCAGAAACTGACTGCCAAGTGCACTGGCGAGGAGATCAACCTGTGTTTGCGGGTCATAAACCAATCCAGAAGCATGGAGAAACTCTCGCCAGGCTTGTGGAATACCTTTGAGCTCGTCGACAATCATTGCGGGCTCGTCAGGAGCTCGATGCCGGTAGCGCCCAGAAGCTGAAGGAGCGGCATATTGTCCATCGCGCCTTTCCCATCTCTGGAGCACCAACTGACAATCAATGACAAGTCACTGGCTTTAGGCAGTGGGGCCCCGTTGGACTTTGACTGAGTTACTAGAGTCGTTAGTGTGTCAGGCGTTAGCAAGGAAGCATTCGAACCGGTGACGGGTGGGACGAGTAGCCGGGGCTTGGTCGCTTCTCGCGCGCCATCTCCGCCGCTACCGCCACATACCTTCCCGTTGAGTGCGCATATAGGGTCTCCGGTACTGACTTGTTTTATGTAAGAACACTGGTTCCGGCGGACCGCGTATACTGAACCAGGATCCGTTGAATTATTCGTCACCACATCGTGCGCCGGCAATGCGCATCCCACGCCATTCTGTTGGTTCAACGTGTTGACGGGGTTGTATTCGACTAGGGTCGTTGGCTGTCCAGGGGAATCCGAGCTAGACCAAACCCATCCGGCATCATCGATTGCTAGCTTAACTGCATCCTTACGTCCGCCCACGACTGGTGCATCGGCAACCAATGTCAATGGCCCGCCCGGGCCATAGAAGACATCTAGCATTATGCGTGATGGTGAGCCCAAAACGTTTCGTGCTGATGAAGTAATGCGTAGCAGGGCATCTGAGCTGCTTTCGAACAATTGTCGCATGGCCCAGGTAAGTTCTGATCGCCCGAACCGATTAGCCTGGGTCGGAGGCGCCGAATCCCATGACTGCCATACCGTGGCACGTCCGACGCGGGATAGGACTGTTAGGACTACAGCGAGCTGATACAGCCTGCTTTCGGCAAGAGCAGCTATGCGTTCTCTCACCGATTCGACCGCAGCTCTCAGATCACCTGGGTTAGCAGTGAATACGACTGGAACGGCGCCCATTATGCGTCTCCGTTTCCACCGCTAAGCGAGGGCGATGGGCAGCTCTCGCTCGGTTATCTGATCCTCTGTCTGCGTGGGCGTGGCCGCGAGCAGTGCATGCAGTGAGACTTCGCCTCGAGCCCAGCGTGCATAAATTGTACCGGCTAGAGCCGTACTGACGGGGATGTCAGGAGACTCGGCAGGCGCGACCGAGAGATCGGCGATGGCATCGCCGACGGTCCGCGGTCTACGTGCGTCTATTAGGGGGCCAGGTTGCTCGGCGCGGAAGCACGGATCTGATAGTTCGTGCGTCGGCTTCGGCCACACCACGCTTGCGCCTTGACACGCCTGGATAATCAGCCGCCGCCGCAGCTGTGGCACGCCGTAGGCCTCGGAGTGGAGAATGCGTGCTTCTACCTGGTAGCCAAGGTGATCAAGTCGGCTCATGACCTCATCAAGGAAAGCTTGGCCTCGCCAGCGTAGCGCTGGCACATTTTCGAACAACACTCGATTTGGCTCAAGTTGCTCGACAGCGCGCAGGAAGGCAAGCACAAGGCGGTTCCTAGGGTCGTTGACGCGGCACGGTCCTGCTGTTGAGAATCCTTGGCAAGGAGGACCTCCAGCCAGTACGCCTAGCTTCCGGCTGCCCAGAGCATTTTTAATGTGACCGACACTTCGGCGCAACGACTCGTCGTCAGATAGGTCACCACGGAGAACGGCATGCCCTGGCAGAGCGCGCTCCAAAGTCCTGCATGCCTGTTCATCGATGTCCACGCTCGTGACAAGCTCGTGGCCTGCCCACGTGAGTCCGAGCCCGAAGCCACCGGCACCAGAAAATAGGTCTACTGCAGTCCCCGCTTCACCCGTCGAGCATAGATGATATGCGAGCAATGGGGGCACTGCGTTCCCGACCTGCATCGCACGTTGACGAAGTGTCCCATGAAACCTGACGAAGTCGGGGAAACTCTGGAGCCGGGCCGCCTCTCTGATCGTCAACAACCGCGCTTGCTCGGGATGGATAAAGCAGCCATTTCCTGGACGCGTAAGGTACGTGGAAATAGTGTATGAAGGTTTGCTCCATGCCAAGCGACCGTAGTAGGTGCTCCGACTGCCCTCGCCCCGCGCAGCACTCGCGCGTATCTGGCGGACTCGAGCTGAAGGAAAGTCTTCCGGTAGATCACGCCAGTTGCCGCCTGGAGGAACGTATCGCACCACGTCGGCGTCTAGGTCGCTCAGACGACCGCTGACATGGTCGAAGATCTGATAGTTGCTCATACGGGTAGCCGAAGGTCGACGTCTGCCTTGCCGGTGGTTGCCGCCCCAGAGGACGTAAGGGCAGCCAGTGGCACGCCTTGGACGTCCTTCGTGCCGCGCTGTTCAACTGCCCGAGCGAGTTCGGCAGAACCTGGGCCCTCTACAACCAGCGCCGTTGGGTACTTGCCCAGTGTCAGCGGTACCTCTGTGGGCACCCAGAGGGGGACCAGGCCAATCACTGATGAACCCCACGATCTGATCCCGACAGCGACTGACCCGGTGTGGGACTTACGGTCAAGCTGAGTTGCCAGCATGGCCGCGGCCCATGCCTCGTACGCTTCCTGGTCAGACTGCAGCAGATTTCGCGCAGCCATCTCGGTACACGGAAACCCATTTATACGGATATCCGCGCGAGGAGCCTCTGCTCTAACCCTGGCAAGCGTGAGGCTACTCGCAAGAAGGCTGGCATCATGCATTTCCCAGCTACGCGAGAGGCGTTCAGCGGCGATAGCTGTGGTCCCCGTTCCGCAGTAGGGATCGACGACCAAGTCGCCAGGCCGCGTACTCGCAGCGATGACGCGTTCCAGGAGCGCGACTGGCTTTTGAGTCTCATAGCCTATGCGTTCTCGTGAGTGCGCTGATAGCGGCGCTATGTCAGACCATACGTCTTGGAGACGGACGCCGTCGCCGTCATCGACATACCATTTGAGTCTCGGGACACCATTTTTCGAGTAAACGAGGCGGCCATCGGCCTCCAGACGTTTCATTTCCTTGTATGTCCATGCCCAATGGCGGCCTGGAGGCGGCCAATGTCCCTTCCACTCGTAATGCGCCAATGTGCCCTGACGATCTCCGGGTCCTGTACATGTGATGCTCTGGTAGGGGCCGCGCTTATCGACATGACGGAAGTACGTGTTGATGTAGTCGTTGGTATAGGGCGAATAGCCCTGGTTCCACACATACTTGTCGCTACGGGAGTAGTACAGGATGACATCGTGAACCGGGCCGTAGCGTCGCGAGCTGCTGTGCGCGTGCGTCCGCCGCCATATGATTTCGTTCCGGAAGTTATCCGGGCCGAACAGACTGTCGAGAATCACCTTCAGGTAGTGACTAGCGCTCGGGGCGCAGTGAAGGTACAGGCTCCCTTCAGGGGCAAGTGCCCGATGGATCTCACCGAGCCGAGCGCTAAGGCTAACAATGTAGGCGGCCGTCGATGTCCGTCCCAACTGAGCAGCTAGTGCCGTTACCATGTTGGCGCCTACGGGCGGCAGGTGCTCGTCCAACGCCCGTACTGATCGTTCGGTATCCTCGTCCCACTTCCAGACGTCCGAGAACGCGGCAGCGCCAGTCGTCCGGCCGACCCGGGCTTCGTACCCTCGGCCGGTGTTGAACGGCGGGTCAAGGTACGCGAGGATAGCACTTCCCCTCGCGATGCGGGTCAAAGCTTCGAGGTTGTCCCCAACGACAAGCGACCGTGACAGGGTCGAGTTCGCAGAGACGGCTGGTGCCGCGGTAACTCCAGGCAGACCGTTCACAGGATAAATCTATCTTACGGATAGCTTGCAGGAATCTATCTTGTACATATGCTCGTAGCGTGTCTTCAAGCCGCGCTGTGCCCCTTGAGACTGGCCGCCTCGCACAGGACTGTGACGAGGTGGCCACGTCGATGCGGTGGCCGCTGCCCTTCAGTCGGCGTCTGGACCAGCTGGCACAGTTGGCTCACGAGGCAGGTGCCGGAGCACCTGACCGCAAGTGGCTGCTGGCGGCTCTCGTCCTAAACGCGCCAGCCGACGGCGAGCAGCTCGCTGCTCTGCTCACCGCGGCTCGGCGAGCGAAGGTAAGAGACGTCGTCCTTGATGTCGGCGAGCACGACAGAGTAGTTTCTGTGCCGCGTAATAGCGTAGGTCGTCCGCGTCACGCCGGGTAGCCATCTCGGTTCCAAGCGGTAACACGCCGAGCCACACGAGATGGAATGTTATCCATATACTTGCCGACGGTGACCAGGAACAAGGGTAGCCGCATGGATCCTAACCTCATCTCATGATAAGTATGACTCGCCCTATTTTAAGAACGACTACTGACAATCTGGTCTTGCGCGCCAATGGTTCGGATTTGTAGTGATATGAGCACTTAACGTATATATGCAATCCAAGCGTCCCCCTAATCGCAAGGTTCACCGCGCGCCTATCGGGACAGGCCTCTGGCCTGTGCCTCGCCGCCAGGCCCGCTGAGGTGGCAGAGGTTTCCGGGTCCAGGTGGGCGGTTACGCCCATCGCGAAGCGACGCGACCGCAGGGAACGCCCTCGACGCTGGAGGTGCCGCCCTGGACTATGCGTGGTGTTCCGATTCAGCGATCTGACCTTTCGCCCAGTGACCGGTGCGCTCGGCGTGATAGCTGACGACGGGGACGTTCGGGTGGCGGCCGGTCGCGGGCAGCCGTACGTGGCAGCCGCCGCGGACGTAGGGCCCACGTCCGAAGGATGCGGCGAAGCTGCCGCCCACGGCGGCGAGGGGCCCCGGCAGCCTCAGCCGCCTCCTTTCGGTGCATACAGCCGCTTTACTTTTCCTTCGTTACTCGCGCCTGCTCTTGCAGTACCGTCTGGGCGTCGGCGCGCCGTGCCCGGCTCCGACTGATCGTTGACGGTGTGTGCCCGCGCATAAAAGCCTTTGTCCCCGACTCCGCAATCGCTCTCGACGGCGGCGACGAAGACCGCGTTGGCCAGAGAAGTAAACCTGCAGGTCCTGGCCGGTTCAGTACCGTTCTTGGGCTGGACCGGCCAGGTACGCGTGACGCTATGCCGCTCCCGTCGCGGGGCGGTTTCCGTCAGGAACACCCTGTGACCGGGGTAATCCGGGCGCGAGAGGCCCAGATCGTGCTGGGCGATGATGGTCCGGAACACCTCGACCGTGCCGCCGAGGACAGGACCCAGGCAATCCGGACCTTCAACTGCGGGCCGACCTCGCGGGCACAGCCGCGAGGCTGCCCTGCGAAAGCTGAAGTCCCCAGCCTCTGAATGTCCGGCCACGTGAGCCACCGAAAGCCTTCAGCGTGCCTCGGTTGGGATGAAACAGGACACGCGCTGTATGCGGCAGAAGAGTGAGTCGGGTGCGTTTTTTTGAGGGGTGTGTCATTGCCGGGTGTTCCGGTCATGCGGTGAGTCCGAGGGCGGGGATGCTGTCCGGGTCGTAGCGGGCGAGGTGGATCTGGTTGCGGTATCGGTTTTTGTAGTAGTTCATGTAGTCATCGAGGTCGCCGTTGATGACGACGGCACGGAGCTTGAGGATGACTTCGGCGCCGTCGGGGGACCATCGCGCCCCGGTAATGCCGAATCTGTCTTCGATGACGAAGCGGCAGGCGCCCTCGATCACGCCGGTGGCGATCGGCCACCCGGCCGCGAGCGCCTTGTCGTACTTCATGTGCATGTGGTTGTTGCTCAGGTAGGTGACGGCCTTGTCCACGTCGGTGATGTCGAGGTGGCGGGTACTGGCCTTGGCGCGCGTCTTGGCGGCGACGGATGCCAGGGTGGCGGCGACGGCCCTGGCGCGGCCGTGCAGCACCCGCAGCTTCTGCCCGTCGGCCCATTCGCGGGCGGCTTGCGGGTCGCCGGGGTGCAGGGCGGCGGCGGCCTTGCCGAGGTAGCCGGCGACGTGGATGAAATCGATCAGCACCGGCACTTTCAGGCCTCTGGCCCCGGCGTGGTCCCCGATGGCGGTGATCTGCTGCTTGTTCCCGTCCACCAGGAACACCCGCTGCCGGACCCGGGCCGGGTCGCGGCGGTCCCCTTCGTCGTAGGCGGCCCCGATCATGGCGTCGATGGTCTCGGTGATGGACGCCGCGACCCATTTGTCGCGCGCGACGGGACCGGGATGGGCCGTGCGGCGGGCCGGCGGGGCGGCGATGTCCTCCGGCTCGCGGACGGCGGGGGTGAAGTCGGCGACCGCGATGACCTCGGCCATCTTCTTGATCCCCGGATGCGCGGCATCAGTCTCGCCCTCGCGCTTGCGGTACTCCGGGCGCATCGCGATGCCCTTCCCGTCGGCCTGGAACATGATCACGTCGCTGGCCGGCAGGCTCAGGTCCGCGCCGGCGGCCCGCTGCTCGTAGAAGCCGCCGGTCCAGGCCGCCAGTTCCGCGGCGATCCCGGCCAGCTGCGCCGGCCCGATTTTCACCCCTGTCCGCGCCTGGATCACCTCCTGGGCCTGCCCGTAGCCGCCTTCGGACAGGTGATACGCCACCAGGGCGCGCATCCCCAGCGAGTACGGGTCATCGGGGAGCATCCACCGGGCATCGGCGGGGTACAGGTTCGCCTCCCGCCGGTTCCGGTACGCCAGCCGGGTCGCGCGGACCGGCCCGAAGATGGACACCATGCCCCGGTCATGGCCTTTCTCCACGGTGCCGTGCCGGATCCCCGCCACGCTAGTGACCTGCGGCATCCGCTCCTCGCACCCGGCGTCGATGGTGAACGTGGCCTCCAGCAGCTGCCGCTGCAGCTCCCGCCCCGACTGCGCGATCTCCGTCTCCCGGTCCCCGTGATCCAGGGCGCCGGCCTCCTGCGCCGCCCACGTGAGCATCTGCGTGAACTGCTCCACCGGGGGGGCCAGCGCTGCCGCCAGCTCCCCGCTCACCGGGCACCGGGTCCCGTCCTCTCCGGTCACCGTCACCGTCACCGTCACCGAAACCGCCAGCTCCATCGCCGGTCCTCCGCCTGCCGAGGGGTCATTTCCGTCCACGATCCCCGAACCGGCCCGCAAGACCACGGAACCCGCAACCGGACACCACTCGGGAACCGCCTGCAGCACCCCGGCGGACCACCCATGACCAGTGTCGATCACCGTCAGTAACGCCCGGTAGATCCCGAAACTCACAGGCGCTCCGCATTGCGACCCATTCAGCAAGGCACCACCGCAAGATCACACCCTCTAAAAATAGGCACCCCATACGGTTCCCCCCGCATAGATGCCAACGATAAGCTGTGCGTCAAATATAGAACGGCTGTGGCCGATTATCGATAGGCAAATCGTGGACGGGGCGCGGGCTGCGCTCTTGATCACCGGGCGCGCTGCGGCGAGCCCCCCGGAAACGGACATAAATTCCACAAGTTGAGAGCCGTTCTCTACGGTCACGAGCCGCTACTTCCGTAACTTTGCGCCAACACTTAAACAGTTGCCACAAACCATGATCACCAAGTGGCAGTGGTTCCGCATCAGCATCCTGCGCCGCAGGTGAGGAAGTTCGGTTGAGTATCAGGCCGGTAGATCCCGAATCGTTATGCATAGTCTCTTTACCCTAATCCAGGGCGTCTTGTATCTTGTGCGCAAGGTAGCCAGAGGGGGGCCCTGCGTTGAGTAGAGGAAAGTGTAAGAGCTGCGATTGTCCCGCCTTCGACGGGATACCTGGACCGCTAATAATAGACCGTAGCATCTCGGACGATGGCACAGTCCTAGAGAGTCCGGCCATAGACTATAAAGGAAGACCCCGGTATGTCGGGCGCTCCGACATCTGCGAATG
>Ga0302326_10026556_pt1 | contig 11696 bp, 12 predicted proteins | sample Palsa_T0_3_FD_202264 | JGI IMG/M metagenome (GOLD analysis project Ga0302326, IMG submission 202264) | Peat permafrost microbial communities from Stordalen Mire near Abisko, Sweden - Palsa_T0_3 | ecosystem: Environmental > Terrestrial > Soil > Palsa > Peat permafrost | place: Sweden: Abisko... | reverse complement strand
GGGCCGCCGCCGGCGCCGCCGGGCTCAGGATCCGGCGCGCTTCTCGATCTCCTCGGTGAGCTGCGGTGCCACGGTGAACAGGTCGCCGACCACGCCGAAATCGGCCAGCTCGAAGATGGGCGCCTCAGGGTCCTTGTTGATCACCATGATGGTCTTGGAGGTCTGCATGCCCGCCCGGTGCTGGATCGCCCCGGAGATGCCGACGGCCAGGTAGAGCTGCGGGGAGACGGTCTTGCCGGTCTGGCCCACCTGGAACTGGTGCGGGTACCAGCCCGCGTCGGTGGCGGCGCGGGACGCGCCCACGGCCGCGCCGACCGAGTCGGCCAGCTTCTCGATCAGCGCGAAGTTCTCCGCCCCGCCGACGCCGCGCCCGCCGGAGACCACGATGGCCGCCTCGGTGAGTTCCGGGCGCTCGCCGCGCTCCTGCACCACCCGCTCGGTGATGTGCGCGGTCTTGGCCGCGTCACTCACCTCCACCGCGAACTGCTCCAGCTCGGCCGCGGCCGGCGCAGGCTCGGCGGGAGCGGAGTTCGGCCGGACCGCCACGATGGGCGTCCCGGTCGTGACCCGTGACTGGACGATGATCGCCCCGCCGAAGATGGACTGCTCGGCGACCGGGCCGTCGGCGCCGGGCGCCAGGCCCACCGCGTCGGTGATCACGCCGGAGCCGGTCTTGACCGCCAGCCGGCCGGCGATCTCCTTGCCCTCGGGCGTCGCGGCCACCAGCACCGCCGCGGGCGACTTCGCGGCCATCAGCGCCGCGAGCACCTCGGCCTTCGGTGCCACCACGTAGTCGTCGAGATCGTCGCCGTCCGCGACGTACACCTTGACCGCGCCGAACTCGGCCAGCCGCTCCCGGCCCGCCTCCGCGCCGGGACCCACCCAGACGGCGGCAGGCTCACCGAACCCGCGGGCGATGGTCAGCAGCTCGCAGGTGACCTTCTTGACCGTCTCGCCCGAGTGCTCGGCGAGGACGAGGATTTCAGCCATGGACGGCCGCCTCTCTCAGATGAACGTCTGTCCTAGATGAACCCGGTCCTAGATGAACTTCTGGGCGGCCAGGAACTCGGCGGCCTTCACGCCGCCGTCGCCCTCGTCCTTGACGATCGTGCCGGCCTGGCGGGGCGGCCGCTTCGCGAAGCTCACCACTTCTGTCGCCGCCGACCCCAGGCCCACCTGGCCCGGGTCGATCCCGGCGTCGGCCAGGCTCAGCGTCTCCACCGGCTTCTTCTTGGCCGCCATGATCCCCTTGAAGGACGGGTAGCGCGGCTCGTTGATCTTCTCCACCACGCTGACCACCGCCGGCAGCGTCGCCTCGACCGTGTCGTAGCCGTAGTCGGCCTGCCGCCGGATCGAGATCGCCGTCCCGTCCACGTCCACCTGGCTGGCCAGCGAGAGCTGCGGGACGCCGAGGCGCTCGGCCAGCATGGCGGCGAGCACGCCCATCCGCGCGTCGGTCGACTCGGAGCCGAGGATGACCAGGTCGAACCCGGTCCGGCCGAGCACCTGGGCGATGGCCAGCGAGGTGGCCAGGGCGTCGGAGCCGGCCAGCCCGTCGTCGATGAGGTGCACCGCCTTGGCGGCGCCCATGGACAGCGCCTTGCGGATCGACTCGCTGGCCTTGTCCGGGCCCATCGACAGGATGGTCACCTCGCCGCCGTGCGCTTCCGCCAGGCGCAGGCCCTCCTCGATCGCGTACTCGTCGAGCTCGTTGATCACCCCGTCCACGGACGCGCGGTCCAGGCGCGAGTCATCGGGCCGCAATGTGCGCTCAGCCCACGTATCGGGTACCTGCTTGACACAGACGACGATGTTCATGACCGGCTGCCGACCTCCTGCCCGCGCGCTGTCTGCCGGCGATCAGCAGAGCACAATTAGATTGCCAAACGCTGCCTGCCGGTATTGCCGCGGGGTCCCCGTGGGCGTGCCCGACATGTTACTCATTAGTAGCCTACCGGCCCGTCAGGCGGGCCGTGGCGCGGCGTCCGCCACCTCGGCCGCCCGCTGCTCCGCGGCGTCCACCACGTTGGCCAGGAGCATGGCGCGGGTCATCGGGCCGACCCCGCCGGGCATCGGCGCGAGATAGCCGGCCACCTCGGCCACGCCCGGGGCCACGTCCCCGGTGAGCCCCGTGTCGGTCCGGGTGATCCCCACGTCCAGAACGGCGGCGCCCGGCCTGACCATGTCCGCGGTGAGCAGCCCGGGCCGCCCCGCCGCCACGACCACGATGTCCGCCGAGCGGGTGTGCGCGGCCAGGTCCCGGGTGCCGGTGTGGCACTGGGTGACGGTCGCGTTCTCGGTGCGCCGGGTGAGCACCAGGCCCAGCGACCGGCCGACGGTGATGCCCCGGCCGATCACCGTGACGTCCGCGCCCGCGATCGGCACGCCGTAACGGCGGAGCAGTTCCACGATCCCGCGTGGGGTGCACGGCAGCGGGCCCGCCTCGCCCAGGACCAGCCGGCCGAGGTTGAGCGGGTGCAGCCCGTCGGCGTCCTTGGCCGGGTCGATCCGGTGCAGGACCCGGGTAGCGTCCAGCCCGGCGGGCAGCGGCAGCTGGACCAGGTAGCCGGTGCACGCGGGATCGGCGTTCAGCTCGTCGACGACCGCTTCGACCTCCGCCTGGGTCGCGTCGGCGGGCAGGTCGCGGCGGATGCTCGCGATCCCCACCTGGGCGCAGTCGCGGTGCTTGCCGTTGACGTACGCCCGGCTGCCCGGGTCGTCTCCGACCAGCACGGTGCCGAGCCCGGGCACCACCCCCCGGCGGGCCAGGGCGGCGACGCGCTCGGCGATCTCCAGCCTGATCGTGGCGGCCGTGGCCCTGCCATCCAGGATGCGTGCGGTCATCGCGGTGTAACCCCTCTGGCCGGCGTCGCCGTGACCCGGCGTAGCTCGGCCTAGCCCATTGCTCGGTGCCCAGTCCTCAGTGCTCGGTGCTCAGTGGAAGAAGTGGCGCACGCCGGTGAAGTACAGGGTGACTCCGGCCTTCGCCGCCGCCTCGATGGCCAGCTCGTCACGGATGGAACCGCCCGGCTCGACGATCGCCGCGACCCCGGCCTCGGTCAGGACCTGCAGCCCGTCCGGGAACGGGAAGTACGCGTCGCTGGCCGCGACCGCTCCCCGGGCCCGCTCACCGGCCCGGGTGACCGCGAGCCGCGCCGCGTCCACCCGGTTGACCTGGCCCATGCCCACGCCGACCGTGGCGCCGCCCGAGGCCAGCAGGATGGCGTTGGACTTCACCGCCCGGCAGGCCCGCCAGGCGAAGGCCAGGTCGGCCAGGGCTTCGCCGGACGCGGGCGGCCCGGCCTTGAGCTCCCAGTGCTCCGGGTCATCTCCGGCCGCGTCGAGCAGGTCCGGCGTCTGGAGCAGCACGCCGCCGTCGATCTGGCGCCACTCCGGGCCCCGGGCCGCCGGCGGCGCGGGGCACGCCAGCAGCCGCAGGTTCTTGCGCGTGGCCAGGAGGTCGAGCGCATCCGGATCGAAGCCGGGGGCGATGACGACCTCCGTGAAGATGTCCGCGATCTGGCGGGCCAGGTCCGCGGTCACCACCCCGTTGACGGCGATCACCCCGCCGAACGCCGAGTCCGGATCGCAGGCGTTCGCCTTCCGGTGGGCCTCGGCCAGGTCAGCGCCGACCGCGATGCCGCAGGGATTGGAGTGCTTGATGATGGCGACGCACGGCTCGGTGAAGTCGAACGCGTCGCGCCACGCCGCCGCGGCGTCCACGTAGTTGTTGTACGACATCGCCTTGCCGTGCAGCTGGGTGGCGGCCGTGATGCCCGCGCCGGTGCCCGGCCCGGAATCCGGCCCGGCCCCGCTGCCCTGGTAGAGCGCCGCGCGCTGATGCGGGTTCTCCCCGTAACGCAGGACATCGCGCCTGGTCCAGACGGCGCCGGTGACGTCCGGCCAGCCGGTCTCCCGCGCGGTCTCGTCCGGCGCGTAGGCGGACGCGAACCAGGAGGCGACCGCGCAGTCGTAGGCGGCGGTGCGGGCGTAGGCCCGGGCCGCGAAGCGGCGCCGCTGCTCCAGCGTGAAACCGCCGGCCGCCACCGCCTCCAGCACCGCCCCGTACATCAGCGGGTCGGTGATGACGGTGACGCGGGAGTGGTTCTTGGCCGCCGCCCGGACCATGGCCGGGCCGCCGATGTCGATCTGCTCGACGCATTCCTCGGGCGCCGCGCCGCTGGCCACCGCGGCCTCGAACGGGTACAGGTTGGACACGAGCAGCTCGAACGGCGCGATGCCCAGCTCACTGAGCTGTGCCTGATGCGACGGCTGGGCCAGGTCGGCGAGCAGCCCGGCATGGACCGCCGGGTGCAGCGTTTTCACCCGCCCGCCGAGGCATTCCGGGAACCCGGTCAGCTCCTCCACCTGGGTCACCGGCACGCCGACGGCGCTGACCGCGGCCGCCGTGCTGCCGGTGCTGACAATCTCGATGCCCGCCGCGTGCAGGCCGCGGGCGAGGTCCGCGAGCCCGGTTTTGTCGTAGACGCTGATCAGGGCCCGCTTGATGGCTACCGTCGTCACCGGCCGAGCCTAACCTTCCGGCCCTCGACGGACCAACCCGCGCGGACCATCCGGCCCACGGTCTCTACCAGCAGTGCGCGCTCAGTCACCTTCACCCTTTCGTGTAGGGCCGCCGGGTCATCGTCGTCGTGCACCGGCACGGCGGCCTGGGCGATCACCGGGCCGGTGTCCGTGCCCGCGTCCACCAGGAAGACCGTGCACCCGGTGACCTTCACCCCGTACTCCAGCGCGTCCCGCACCCCGTGCATGCCGGGGAACGCCGGCAGCAGGGCGGGGTGGGTGTTGATGAAGCGGCCGCCGAACCGGTCCAGGAACGACGGGCCGACGATCTTCATGAAGCCCGCCGAGATGACCAGATCGGGCTCGAACATATGGCAGGACACGGTGAGCGCCCGGTCCCAGTAGCGGCGGGACGAGAAATCCTCGACCCGGTGGATGAACGACGGGACCCCGGCGCGCTCGGCGCGGGCCAGTCCCTCGATGCCGTCGCGGTCCGCCCCGACCGCCACCACCTGCGCCCCGTACGCCTCGTCGGCCGCCGCGTCCAGCAGCGCCTGCAGGTTGGTTCCGGCGCCCGAGACGAGGACGACCAGGCGAGCGGGCATGCGGCCACGATAACGCCCGCCCGGCCGCGCCGCGGCCAGGCCAGCCCAGTAACCGCATCGGCATCAAACGCTTCAAGCTCAAACCCTTAGATACCTAACGGTAGTGCTACCGTACTGCCATGAGCAGTCTTGGCGGCCGGGTGGCGCTGGTGACCGGCAGTTCGGGTGGCATCGGCGCGGCCATCGCCACGCTCTTCGCGGCCGAGGGCGCCAAGGTGGTGGTCCACGGCCGGAATACCGCGGCCATGTCCGCGGTCACGGCCCGCATCCAGCAGGCCGGCGGATGCGCGATCCAGGTCGCCGGCGACGTGACCAGGCTGGCCGACCTCGAAGCGATGCGCGGCCAGATCGAGCAGGAATTCGGGCCGGTCGACCTGCTGGTCGCGAACGCCGGCGGCAACCCGGTCCGGCCCGGGCCGGTCGAGCAGATCACCGAGGAGGACTGGCGCGCGGCGGTGGACGGCAACCTCACGGCCACCTTCCTGACCATCAAGTGCTTCCTGCCGGGGATGAAGGCGCGGAAAGCCGGCTGCATCATCACCATCTCGTCAGCCGCCGCGCGACGGCCCCACCCGGGCTCGCCGGTCCCCTACGCGGCCGCCAAGGCGGGCATCCAGATCCTCACCCAGGACCTGGCCGCGCAGGTCGGGCCCGATGGCATCCGGGTCAACTGCATCGCCCCGGAGACGATCCTCACCGAACGTAACCAGCGGATGATTCCGGCCCCCCAGCAACAGGCCCTGGCCGGCCTGCACCCGCTCCGGCGCCTGGGCACGCCCGAGGACGTGGCCGGCGCGGCCCGCTACCTCGCCTCCGCCGATGCGGGCTGGATCACCGGCGTCATCATGGACGTGGCCGGCGGCGCCGTCATGGTGTAGCCAGCGCAACCGCGGCCGCGTCACGATACGCACCGGACCTGACTACGCCAGAGCCGGAAAGGCCAACAAGTAGTCCACCTTCGGCAAGAGCAACGTCTCTTGCGGGCCGGCCGGCATTCCGTATCCGCCAGGTCACTCTTGGAACTGGGCCCCTCATGCGTCCGGCCGGGGTCCGCATCTCCGGCCGGGCGCATGGGTCCTGAGAACCCGGCGAGCGGAAGGACAGGCTCATGCAAACCTGCGCAGCACCCCCGCGATTAGGCCGATTAGCCAGCCCACCCTGGTGGTCATGATGCGCGGCCTCCGGTTCCTGGGCGGCCGCGCGGGCGGGGGCAAGCTGACGCTGGCTGTCGCCGTCCTCGCCGTCCTCATGCTGGCGGGCGGCAATGGGGCGACGTTCCAGGATGTGCTCACCGTGATCCTCATCGTCCTGTCCCTGCTCACCGCTGGGGTTCTGGCTCTCTTCGTCATCCAGGTCCGCAGGGCCAGGAAGGAGGCGGTGCATCCAGTGCGGGCCCGGGCCGTGCCCGCTCCCAGGCCGACGCGGGCCGCCAGGCCGACGCGGGCCGCCCGCCCATTGCCGGCTAGTCCGGCCGCCCTCGCTAGCCCCCAGATGCCAAAGCTTTCCGATGCCAATGCCATGCCACGCTAAAACCATCCGCCCCTTCCGCCTTCCATCAGGGAGTTGCCTGGTCAAGCTGTCCTCGGAGGTATCCGGGCGTAGTTATCAACTAGGATGTGGTCTCGAGATCTGACGCTGTCAGCCACCGCCCAGCGACCCCCCGGAGAAACCGCCGATGGCGCTCCCGCGTCCTGCACCGGGGCCTAAAACCCGGCCCGTGCTGCCGCCGGAGCCCGCCACCCGGCAGCGCGCCGTCGCGGCCCTGTTCCTGGCGCTGCTGAGCCTGTTCGGGCTGCTCGCGCTCAACAACTTCCAGCGCGGCATCTACATCGTGGCCTTCACCCTCTGCGCCGGGGCGCTGGCGATCTGGTTCGCGGTCACCTCGCTGGTCCGGGCCCGGCGCGGCGGCACCAGGTCGCCGAGGGGGTCGGTGGCCGCGATCGTGATCGGTAGCATCGGCGTGCTGCTCAGTGGCTTCCTGCTGATCGGGCTGGCGGCCTTCGGCAAGCAGGCCGTCACCTACTCCCATTGCGTCAGCGGCGCCAACACCGTCGCGGCCGCGCAGGCGTGCCGGAACCAGTTCGTGCACGCCATCGACGGCAGCGCCGCCGGCCGCTGACGTCAGGGCAGCGAGGCGGGGCCTGGCCGCGGCCGGTCGCTGTCGTGCGGCCCTTCCTCGTCGTCCGCCCAGGGATCCAGGTAAATCCGGTGTCCCTCGTCGTCTTCCGCCTCATCCACCACGTCGCCAGGACTGCCCGGCCCCGATGGCGGGCCAGCGACCGCGCCGGCCGCGACCTGCTCCCGGCGCATCAGCAGCCAGTTCACGAGGCCCGCGGTGACCGCGGCGGCCACACCGACTTCCAGGGTGGTGACCAGGCCTGCCTGCCAGCCGGAGGGCCCCACCGCGGTGAGCCGCCCGTTGCCGAGCGGGCCGCCCGCGAACGCGGCGAGCACCGCCATCGCGCAGCCGGTTACGACACCGCATCCGAACCCCCACAGCGGCGCGACCTCGAACGAGGGGGTGGGCGCGGTGCGGACCGTCAGCAGCCCGCCAAACACGCCCGCCAGGTACGGCACACTGAGCACGGCGACCGACGCCCATGCGGGCACGGCGAAATGCGCCCCGGATGGAAGCGCGGCCAGCATGGGCAGCAACGGCAGCGACCCGAGTGCGGAACCGGTCGGCGCCACCACCGTGCCCGCCCCGAACGCGAACCCGGGGCCGAGGGCGAAGCACACCGCCCAGATGATGGCGTTGGGCACGTAGCCGATCTGGGCCAGCAGCAACAGCACGCCGCCCACCACACCCGGGGCGAGCGCGGTGTTCACCGACGTGAAGCCGTGCATGCTGGTGGCCAGCGAGAGGCCGGCCAGGATCGCGCCCGCCCCGATGAGGACGGTCAGCGCACCCACCGAGCCGAGGACCAGGCAGCGCGGCTGCGGCGGCAGCAACTGGACCAGGCGCCGCCAGGGCGCCAGCGCACGGGCCCCGCCGAGCCCGCCCGCCACCAGCGCCAGCAGGAACCCGGCTATCACCGCCTGCAGGAGAGAGGGGGTGGCCAGCGATGACCGGCTGGCCAGCGCGAGCGCCCCGGCCAGCAGAGCGTAGGGCACAGCCAGGGCCAGCGCGGCGTAGCCGACCTCAGCGAGCCGGGACACCCGGCCTTTGACCACCACCCAGCGCCCAGCCCGCCAGAGCAGGGCGCCGGGCAGCGCCACGAGGCCCAGCGGGAGCATGCCGATCCGCCCCGCACCGTGCAGGGTAAAGCCGACGTGGTGGCCGACCAGCCAGAGCGCCGCGGCGGTGCGCAGCACCCCGGGCAGCCCCAGGCCCGCGTGCGGCGCCGCGATCCAGCCCGCCAGCACCAGCAGGGTCAGTACCGCCAGCCCAATCCCGGCCGCCGCCCCCGCCGCGATCGCCCCGGTAACGACCAGCGGCCGCCCACCTCCCGGCCCGGGCTGCGGGCCCAGGCTGCCGCCGGTGCGCTCGGCGGGCGGTGCGGAAGCGGTCACAAACCCCAATCCTGGCCACCAAGGACCCAGGTCACGTGTAGGCGCGCCGCTCAGCACCTGTGCTTAGCGGGCCTGCATGACCTCACGGGCCAGGCGGGCGGTCTCACTGGGCGTCCGGCCCACCCGGACCCCCACCTTCTCCAGCGCTTCCTTCTTGGCCTGGGCGGTGCCCGCGGACCCGGAGACGATCGCGCCCGCATGGCCCATGGTCTTGCCCTCCGGGGCGGTGAACCCGGCTACGTAGCCGATCACCGGCTTGGTCACGTGCTGCTCGACATAGGCCGCGGCCCGCTCCTCGGCGTCACCGCCGATCTCCCCGATCATCACGATCGCGTCGGTCTCCGCATCCGCCTCGAAGGCGGCCAGGCAGTCGATGTGCGTCGTCCCGATCACCGGGTCGCCGCCGATCCCGACCGCGGTGGAGAAGCCGATGTCACGCAGTTCGTACATCATCTGGTAGGTCAGCGTGCCCGACTTGGAGACCAGCCCGATCCGGCCCTCGGCGCTGATGTCAGCCGGGATGATCCCCGCGTTCGACTTACCCGGCGAGGCGATTCCCGGGCAGTTCGGCCCGACGATCCGGGTGGCGTTGCCCGCAGCGCACGCGTACGCCCAGAACGCGGCGGTGTCGTGCACCGGGATGCCCTCGGTGATCACGATGACCAGCGGCACCCCGGCGTCGATGGCCTCGATCACCGCCGCCTTGGTGCCGGCGGGCGGGACGAACACCACCGAAACGTCGGCGCCGGTCGCCGCCATGGTGTCGGCCACCGTGCCGAACACCGGCACGGCGGTGCCCCCGAGATCGACCGTCTGCCCGGCCTTGCGCGGGTTGGTGCCCCCGACGACCTTGGTGCCGGCCGCCAGCATCCTGCGGCCGTGCTTGGTGCCCTCCGAGCCGGTGATGCCCTGGATCATGACCCGGCTCTCGCCGGTCAGGAAAATCGCCATTTCATGCTCCCGTCGCGGGCGCGTCGGCGCCATGTCCATTGACCCCGGGCCCGCCGTCCGGCTGGCCGTTGGCCTGCGGCCCGGCGGCGGCCAGCTGGGCGGCCCGGCGGGCCGCGTCGTCCATGGTCGCCACCTGCTCGACCACGGCCAGGCCCGCTTCCTCCAGGATGCGCCGGCCTTCGACCGCGTTGTTACCGTCCAGGCGGACCACGATCGGGTGGCTCACCTGCTCGCCGCGCTCCCCGAGCATGCCGATCGCCGAGACGATGCCGTCCGCCACGGCGTCGCAGGAGGTAATGCCGCCGAAGACGTTGACAAAGACACTGCGGACCGACGAATCGGACAGCACGATCTCCAGCCCGTTGGCCATCACCTCAGCGGAGGCCCCGCCGCCGATATCAAGGAAGTTGGCCGGCTTGACCCCGCCGAACTCCTCACCAGCCAGGGCGACCACGTCGAGGGTGGACATGACCAGCCCGGCACCGTTGCCGATGATCCCCACCTGGCCGTCGAGCTTCACGTAGTTGAGGTGCTTGGCCTGCGCCCGGGCCTCCAGCGCATCGGCCGCCTCCGGGTCGGCGAACTGGGCGTGGTCCTGCCGGAAGGCCGCGTTGTCGTCCAGGGTCACCTTGCCGTCGACGGCGAGCACATGCCCCTGGTCGGTCAGCGCCAGGGGATTGACCTCGACCAGCGTGGCGTCCTCGTCGGAGAACACCGACCAGAGCCGCTCAGCGAGAACGGCAGCCTCCGCGGCCGCCTCGGCCGGCAGGCCCCCGGCTTCGATGATCTCGGCCGCCTTCGCGAGGTCCACCCCGTGCAGCGGATCGACCGGGACCCGGGCCACCGCCTCCGGGTTGGTGTGCGCGACTTCCTCGATCTCCACCCCGCCCTGCACCGAGCAGATCGCCACGAACGTCCGGGCCGACCGGTCGAGCAGGAACGAGAGGTAGTACTCCTGCGCGATGTCCACCGCCTGGGCGATGAGGACCTTATGGACCGTGTGGCCCTTGATGTCCATGCCGAGGATCTGGCGGGCCTTCTCCTCAGCCTCCTGCGGCCCGTTGGCCAGCTTGACGCCGCCCGCCTTCCCCCGGCCGCCGACCTTGACCTGGGCCTTCACCACCACCAGGGGCGTACCCTCAGCCGCGAAGCCCGCCGCGATATCGCGGGCCTCCTCGGCGGTGGCTGCCACCTGGCCGCGCTGCACGGGTACCCCGTACTCCGCGAAAAGCTGCTTGGCCTGATACTCATACAGATCCACGTGCGTCCGTCCTCGGGTCCGGCTGGATTCCGCCAGGCAGCCTATCCGTGGCTGCCCGGGATGCTCGCCTCGGGCTCGCCCAGTGTCGAGCGAACCCAGGCCACTATGTCGTGGGTGGACGCACCGGGGGTGAAGATCCGCGCCACGCCCAGCGCCTCCAGCTCGGCGATGTCCGCCTCGGGCACGATACCGCCGCCGAACACCATGATGTCGGTGGCGTCCCGCTCCCTGAGCAGCTCGAGCACCCGGGTGAACTGGGTCATGTGCGCGCCGGACAGGATCGACAGCCCGATCGCGTCCGCATCCTCCTGGATCGCGGCCGCCACTATCTGCTCCGCGGTCTGGTGCAGCCCGGTGTAGATGACCTCCACGCCCGCGTCCCGCAGCGCCCGGGCCACCACCTTGGCCCCCCGGTCATGGCCGTCCAGGCCAGGTTTGGCGATAACGACCCGGATGGCCGCCATGGGTTCCTCCTACCTACAGCTTCTCGATCGGCGCGTAGCGCAGCACCAGGTGCTTCACACCGTAATCGCTGCCGAAGTCAATCTTGGCTTCCGGGTCGTCGCCCGAGCCCTCGACGGACAAGACCGTGCCGAGCCCGTACGCATCATGGGTGACCTTGTCCCCCGGCGAGAGCGACGGCACCCGGCGGTTACCCGGCGAGCGCACCCCGGGCCGCTGGGCCAGGCGCTCCGCGGCCGGCGCCACCGCCGACGACTCATCGCGCCGCCACTCGATCAGGTGCTCGGGGATCTCGGCCAGGAACCTTGACCGCTTCTGGTACTCCGGCCGGCCCCACCAGGCCCGCGCCGCGGCCCGGGTCAGGTACAGCCGGCGCTGGG
>Ga0302326_10026553_pt1 | contig 11697 bp, 8 predicted proteins | sample Palsa_T0_3_FD_202264 | JGI IMG/M metagenome (GOLD analysis project Ga0302326, IMG submission 202264) | Peat permafrost microbial communities from Stordalen Mire near Abisko, Sweden - Palsa_T0_3 | ecosystem: Environmental > Terrestrial > Soil > Palsa > Peat permafrost | place: Sweden: Abisko... | reverse complement strand
GTTTGTCGATGCCGAGGTCCTCCCGGTGATCAACGGTTACTGGGAACGGGCGGAGTTCCCCTGGCCGCTGATCGAGAAGATGTCCGCGCTCGGCATCGTCGGCGACGGGATCGAAGGCTACGGCTGCGCGCCGATGGATCCGCTGGCGGCCGGCCTGATCCACATGGAGATCAACCGGGGTGATGGCAGCCTGGGCACGTTCATGGCGGTGCAGGCCGGGCTGGCGATGAAGGCGATCGCCAAGTGCGGGTCGGAGGAGCAGAAGCAGCGCTGGCTGGGACCGATGGCCCGGCTGGAGAAGATCGGCGCGTTCGCGCTCACCGAGCCTGATCATGGGTCGGACTCGGTCTCGCTGGAGACCACGGCCAGCCCGGACGGGGAGTCCTACGTCATCAGCGGGCACAAGAAGTGGATCGGCAACGGCACCATCGCCGATGTGGTGGTGGTGTGGGCGCGGGACACCTCGGACGGCGCGGTGAAGGGGTTCCTGGTGGAGAAGGGAACCCCTGGCTACAACGCCAGGCTGATGGTGGGCAAGGGATCGCTGCGGGCAGTGTGGCAGGCGGAGATCGAGCTCGACGCGGTGCGGGTCCCGGCGGAGAACCGGCTGCCGGGCGCGAATTCGTTCAGGGACTGCGCCGGGGTGCTGACCGGAACCCGCAGCGCCTGCGCGTGGATGGCGCTGGGCCACGCGGTCTCGGGTTTCGACACCGCGCTGACCTACGCCAAGCGCCGCAAGCAGTTCGGCAAGCCGCTGGCCAGCTTCCAGATCATCCAGCAGCGGCTGGTCCGGATGCTCGCCGATGTGACCGCGATGCAGCTGTACTGCGTCCAGATCGCGAAGCTGGAAGCGGCCGGGAAGCTGGCCCCGACGCTGGCTGGGCTGGCCAAGCTGCACAACACCAGCAAGGCCCGGGTGGTCCTGTCCGATGCCCGTGACCTGCTCGGCGGCAACGGCATCCTGCTGGACTTCAACGTCATCAGGCACATGGCCGACATCGAGTCCATCCACACCTTCGAGGGCACAGAAACCATCCAGACCCTCATCGTCGGCCGGGACATCACCGGCATCGGCGCGTTCAGCTGACCGCCCGTGCCCCCCAGCGGTCCCGGATCGGCTCGAGGAGAAAACACCATGCAGATCCCCGCGGAATCGCTGTCCGGAACCTCGGTCCGGGACAAGGTCGTCACCGCCGCCGAGGCGGTCCGGCTTATCCGTGACGGCGACTGGGTCGCGGTCGAGGGGTTCGTGGGGCAGTGCTTCGCCGAGGAGCTGACGCTGGCGCTTGAGCAGCGTTTCCTGCTGACCGGCGCTCCCCGCGACCTCGGGCTGGTCTTTACCGTCGCGGCGGGGGACCGGCAGGGCCGCGGGCTGGACCGGCTCTGCCACGAGGGTCTGCTCGGGCGGGCCGTGGGCGGTCACTGGGGTTTGTCGCCCGAGCTGGGGAAGATGGCCGCGGGCAACCAGATCGAGGCGCATAACCTGCCGCAGGGCGTGGTGTCGCAGCTGTTCCGGGACACCGCCGCCGGCAAGCCCGGGCTGCTGACCCGGGTGGGACTGGGTACCTTCGTCGACCCGCGGCACGGCGGCGGGAAGATCAACGAACGGACCACCGAGGACCGCGTCGAGCTGATCAACCTCGATGGCGCGGAATACCTGTTCTACAAGGCGCTGCCGCTCGACGTAGGGTTCCTGCGCGGCACCACCGCGGACCCCGAAGGGAACATCACCATGGAGCGCGAAGCGCTAACCATGGAGGCGCTCGCCGTGGCCACCGCGGTGCATAACGCCGGCGGCCTGGTGATCGTGCAGGTGGAGCGGGTCGCCGAGAGCGGCAGCCTGAGCCCGCGGGAGGTGAAGATCCCCGGAGTCCTGGTCGACTGCGTCGTCGTCTCGCAGCCCGAGCACCACTGGCAGACCTTCGGCACGTCGTACTCGGCGGCGCTGAGCGGGGAACTGCGGCGGGTCCGCAACACGGTCCCGCCGCTGGAGCTGACCGAGCGCAAGGTCATCGCCCGCCGGGCGGCGATGGAACTGCGGCCCGACAGCGTGGTCAATCTCGGCATCGGCCTCCCCGAAGGCGTGGCCAGCGTGGCGGCCGAGGAGCACATCCTGGACTACCTCACGCTGACCGCCGAACCCGGTCCGATGGGCGGCATGCCGGCCGCCGGGCTGGACTTCGGCTCGGCGCTGAACGCCCAGGCCATCTTGGACCAGCCGTCCCAGTTCGACTTCTACGACGGCGGCGGCCTCGACATCGCGGTCCTCGGCATGGCCCAGGCCGACCGGCTGGGCAACGTCAACGTCAGCCGGTTCGGCCCGAAACTGGCCGGCTCGGGAGGGTTCATCAACATCAGCCAGAACGCCAAGCGGCTGGTGTTCGCCGGGACCTTCACCGCACCGAGCCGCTGCACCGTCCAGGACGGCCGACTCGTCATCGCCGACAGCGTCGTGGCGCCCAAGTTCCTCGCCGACGTCGAACAGCGGACCTTCAGCGGCCCGTACGCGGCCGCCGCCGGCCAGCAGGTACTCTACGTGACCGAGCGGTGCGTCTTCCAGCTCACCCCCCACGGCCTGGAACTCACCGAGATCGCCCCATGGGTGGACCTCGAGAAGGACATCCTGGCCCACATCGGGTTCGAGCCCATCATCCGCGGCGAGCCGAAACTGATGGACGCCCGGATCTTCGCCGCCGAACCCATGGGGCTGAAGGACGACCTGCTGACCATGCCCCTGGAGGCCCGGTTCGCCTACGACGCCGACCGCAACATCTTCTTCCTCAACATGGAGGGCATGTCGCTGGTCACCGAGGACGAGATCCAGGCGATCGGGACCGAGGTCGGCAAGCGCCTGGCCGTGATCGGCAAGAAGGTCCAGATGGTCATCAACTACGACAACTTCTACCTCGACCCGGCCCTGGCCGACCACTACAAAGCCCTGATTCGCTCGCTGGCCGAACGCTACTACGCCAGCGCGACCAGATACACCACCAGCTCCTTCATGCGGCTCAAGCTCAGCGAGCACCTGTCCGACCGGGGCCTGGCTCCGCACATCTACGAAAGCCGCCAAGAAGCCATGAACTGGGTCGGGGAACAGACACCGGACTCGTCAGTCCAGAACCGGCGAGAAGAATCCAAAGCAGCAAGCGTATGAGACCATCGCGCGCCGGTTTCGCCGGTGAGTCCACTCAGACGGAGGTAAAGAAACGTGTCGAAGACAATTGAATCAGTGGCCATCGTCGGTGGTGGATTCATGGGAGCGGGCATCGCGGAGTCCGCCTCGATCGCAGGCGTCCCAGTCATGATCCGCGAGTTGCCGGAGTTCATCGACGCGTCGCGTGCGCGGCTGGAGAAATCCCTGGGCGGCGCGGTCAGGCGAGGCAAGCTCGATGCCGGACAGCGCGACGCCGCCCTCGCCAACATCACGTTCACCAGTGACCTGAAGGACGTCGCCGGCTACGACCTGGTGATCGAGGCCGTGCCCGAGAACCTGGACCTCAAACTCTCCATCATGAAGTCCCTCGACCAGATCGTCAGCCCCGACACCATTATCGCCTCGAACACCTCGGCCATCCCGATCGCCCAACTGGGCGCTATGGTGAGCCATCCCGAACGCGTCGTCGGTCTGCATTTCTTCTCGCCGGTACCGGTGATGAAACTGGTGGAGATCGTGCGCGCCCTCGACACCAGCGACAAGACCGTCGCGGCGGCCAACCAGTTCGCGGAGCGTCTCGGCAAGCATGCCATCGAGACGAAGGACAGATCCGGCTTCATCGTCAACTTCCTGTTGACGCCGTATCTGATGGCCGCCGTCCGCATGTTCGATGAGGGCTTCGCCAGCCGGGAGGACATCGACGCGGCCATGAAGCTCGGCGCCGGCCATCCGATGGGCCCGCTCACGCTGTGTGACTTCATCGGTCTCGACGTGCTCAACGCTGTGTGCGTGTCCCTGTACGAGGAGTTCAAGCAGGCGGAGTACGCGCCGCCACCGCTGATGAAGCGCATGATCGCCGCCGGGCGTCTTGGCCGAAAGTCGGGAAAGGGGTTTTACGACTACGCGTGAGCGTTGAGTACCCGGACAAACGCCAGGGGTGATCCCCGCCGGGCTCCGGTTCCTGGTCCGCGCCCGTCGGGCTCCTAGACGGGCGAGATCTGGCGACCGGTGACCCGGGACGGGGTAATCCGAACGAACAGTTCCCTCTCGCCGCTTGGCCAGGGCTCGACGCCCGCCTCCAGGGCGGACTCGCGCTCGGCCTCGGACACATGGTGCGCCGGCCCCTGGATCAGTACGCTCCAGCCCTGCCGCCCGGCCACGTCGATGTCGTCGATCTCGAACGCGACCTTGTAGTCCCCTCCGGCGATCCCGGTCTGCAGGTCCTCATCGAGAGCACTGTGTTCAACGGTGCGGAACACGACCGCCCCGTCGTGCCATTTGTAGTTCACCGGCAGCACCACCGGGCCGAACCGGCTGTGATAAGCGATCCGGCCGATTCCGCCTCGCGCTATCCGCCGGAGGCACTCGGCCTCGTCAAGTTCCGTGATCGTGCGGTCAGACATGTCTGGTCCTTCCCCAGTGCGGGCCTGTCGCCTAGTCATGACCGTAGCGCCGCGCGGCCTTACCGCGAAATCGCGTTCGTCCGGAATCGCGGTGACCTTCAACCCGGCCGGTTATGGACCTTCGGCCCTGCCTTCGCACCGGCCCGCAGCGCCAGGCTAGAGGCAACGATACGGACAACTGGAGGCGGCCATGAAAGCCCTCGTGTACCACGGTCCCGGGCACAAGGTCTGGGAAGAGGTCCGGGAGCCCGAGATCACCGATGATGGTGACGTTATCGTACGGGTGGACGCGACCACGATCTGCGGTACCGACCTGCACATCCTGGCGGGCGACGTGCCCGAGGTGCGCCCGGGCCGGATCCTGGGTCACGAGGCCGTCGGCACCGTCGAGGAGGCCGGGGACGGCGTCCAAACCCTGGCCCCCGGCGACCGGGTGCTGGTCTCCTGCATCAGCGCGTGCGGGACCTGCCGGTTCTGCCGTGAGGGCCGCTACGGGCAGTGCCTGGGCGGCGGCGGCTGGATCCTCGGCCACAAGATCGACGGTACCCAGGCCGAGTACGTCCGGGTTCCGTTCGCCGACACGTCCACGTTTCGTATCCCGGCCGGCCTGACCGACGAGGAAGCCCTGATGCTGGCCGACGTCCTGCCGACCGGCTATGAGGTCGGCGTCCTGGCCGGCGGCGTGCGCCCCGGAGACGTCGTCGCCATCGTCGGGGCCGGGCCGGTCGGCCTGTCCGCGATCACCTGCGCCCAGCTGTTCAGCCCCAGCCACATCGTGGCTATCGACCGGTCCGATGCCCGGCTGGACGCGGCCAAGCAGTTCGGTGCCGATGTCACCGTGAACAACTCCCGCGAGGACCCGCTGGCCGTCATCAGGGACCTGACCGAGCGGCTGGGCGCCGATGTGTCCATCGAGGCCGTCGGCACGCCCGGCACGTTCGAGCTGGCCGTCAAGCTGATCCGGCCGGGCGGCCGGATCGCGAATATCGGCGTGCATGGCCGGGCCGCCGCGCTGCACCTGGAAGACGCGTGGATGAAGGACATCACGATCACCACGGGCCAGGTGGACACCTCCTCCACCCCGACCCTGATGCACCTTGTCACCACCGGCCAGATCGACGCGAAGCGGTTCGTCACCCACCACTTCAGCCTGGATGAGTTCGACAAGGCGTACGACGTGTTCGCCCGCGCCGCCGACACCAGCGCCCTCAAGGTCGTCCTCAGTTGACGAACGGCAAGAAGAAACGGGAGTGAGAACGATGAAAACCGCCGTCAGGGACGTCATGACCAGCCGGGTGGTCTGGGTCACCAAGGACGCGCCTTACAAGGAGATGGCCGCTGCCCTGCGCGAGAACCGGGTCAGCGCGTTCCCTGTCCTGGACGACGAAGGAAAAGTGATCGGCGTCGTCTCCGAGGCCGACCTGCTGACCAAGGAAGCCCTGGACGGCGGCTACGACGGCATGCCGGGCATGATCGGCGGACTGCTGCGCCGCAAGGAGCAGGGGAAGGCGCGCGGAATAACCGCGGCCGACCTGATGACGCACCCGGCGGTGACCATTTCCCCCGACGCCGCCGTCGAGAACGCCGCCCGGCTCATGTACGAGAGCAAGATCTCCAGGCTCCCCGTCGTCGATGCGGATGGTCACCTGACCGGGATCATCAGCCGGGCCGACGTGCTGTCCGTCTTCGACCGCTCGGACGAAGAGAGAGGCCAGATCGATCCAAGGATGGGAAGACAGCGATGAAGACCATCGTCAAGGAGATCATGACCACCCGAGTCGTGGCGGTCAAGCTCGGTGCCTCGTTCAAGGAGATGGCCGCCGCGCTGCGCGAAAACCGGGTCAGCGCGTTTCCCGTCGTCGACGACGACGGGAAGGTGATCGGGGTCGTCTCCGAGGCCGACATGCTGGCCAAGGAGGTCCTGAACGCCGACCACGCCGGAACGATCACCGCCATGCTGCACCGCCGGGAGCAGGACAAGGCCGACGGCCTCACCGCGCGCGACCTGATGACGCACCCGGCGGTCACGGTGGCCCCGGAGGATTCGGTCGAGCAGGCCGCCCGGCTGATGTACACCCTCCAGGTCAAGCGACTTCCCGTCATCGACCGCAGCGGCGCCCTGGTCGGGATCATCAGCCGGACCGACGTGCTGGCGGTCTACGACCGGCCCGACGATGAAATCCGCCAGGAGATCATCGACAACGTGATCGTGCAAGGATTTCTTCAGGACCCGGATCAGTTCACGGTGGGCGTCCAGGCGGGCGTGGTGACCCTGGGGGGAAGCCCGGAAAGCGTCGCGCTCGGCCACGACCTGGTGCGCAAGATCCGGCACGTCCAGGGCGTCGTCGCCGTCCGCGACCGCCTCAGCTACCCCGACCTGTTTCCCATCGTGACTGGCCCGATCTTCTGATCCGGAGTCGTCTACCTAGGGAAGGAGACCGTCCATGAGCACGGCCGCCCTGGACCTGCCCGCCGGGGCCGAACGGGCAGGCCGGGCCGAGAACGCGAGCCTGCGTCCCGTGCTCGCGCCCGAGTCGGTGGTGGTGATCGGCGCGAGCCGGCGCAAGGGAACCGCGGGCCGGGCGATCCTGGACAACATCGCGGCCGGCGGCTACGTCGGCCGCGTCTACGTGGTCAACCGACGCGCCCGGCAGATCCGCGGCGAGCGCTGCCTGACCTCGGTCCTCGACCTGCCCGAGCCGGCCGACCTGGCGGTGATCGCGGTGCCCGCCGCGGCGGTCCTTGACGTGGCGGAGCAGTGCGGCCAGCGCGGGGTGCGTGCCCTGGTCGTGATCACCTCCGGGCTAGACGTCGCGGCCTGCGCGGACCTGCTCGCGGTGTGCCGCCGCCACGGCATGCGGCTGGTCGGCCCGGACTGCTTCGGCGTGGCCGTGCCCGGCATCGGCCTGGACGCCACGTTCGCCGCCAGCCGCCTCCGGCCGGGGACGGCCGGCCTGGTGATGCAGTCCGGCGGCCTAGGCTTCGCCTTGATGGACCAGCTCTCCCGGCTCGGCGTCGGGATCTCCTCGTTCGCGTCGGTCGGCGACAAGCTGGACGTGTCAGGCAACGACCTGCTGATGTGGTGGGAACACGACGGGGTGACCAAGGTTGCCGTGCTGTACATCGAGTCGTTCGGCAACCCGCGCAAGTTCGCCCGCACCGCCCGCCGGGTCGGCGCCGCCATACCCGTGCTGACCAGCTACGCCGGGCGGGCCGACCGAGAGGCCCTATTCGAGCAGACCGGGGTCATCACCACATCCGGGTTCGGCGAGCTGATCGAGGCCACCGCGCTGCTGGCCACCCAGCCGGTTCCGGCCGGGCGCACGGTCGCGATCGTGTCCAACGTGGGCAGCGCGGGGCGGCTGGCCGCCGACGCCTGCACCGACCGGGGCCTGACCGTCTACCGCCCGCACGGCCCGACCAGGCGGCGGCTGCGCACGCTGACTCGCGGCCCCAACCCGGTCGGCTCAGGTCCTGTCGACACCGGGACCACGGTGTCGGAGCAGAATTACCGCCAGTGCCTGGAGTTGCTCGCGGCCGACGATGAGGTAGACGCGATCATCGCGGTGGTCCTGCCCACCGGGGCGACCGGTGATCTGGTGTCCGCCATCGTCCACGCGGACGTCCGCATCCCGCTGGCCGCCGTCGTGCTCAACCAGCCAGAATCGGTCCGGCTGCTGCCTGGCCGCCAGAGCCGGATACCCGCGTACAGCTACCCGGAAGCCGCCGCGGGCGCGCTGGCCCGCGCGGCCGGCTACGGGGCCTGGCGGGCGCAGCCGCGCGGGCAGCTGCCCGACCTGCCGGATATCAACCCCGAACAGGCCAGGACGCTGGTGCGCGAGTTCCTCCGCCAGCCGCCAGCGGGGGGCTGGCTCCCGCCACCCGCCGCCGCCGACCTCTTGCACTGCTACGGCATAACCCCGGGTGATCCCGCGGACGGCACCGGGGTGATCGTCCGGGTCACCGCCGACCACGTCTTCGGCCCGCTGTTGGTGCTCGGGATCGGCGGGACCGAGTCGGCCCGGCTGATACCGCTGACCAACGCCGACGCGGACCTGCTGATCCAATCCGTCCGACCCGTACCCCGGCGGCCCGGCGGCGGCGGCCCGGCGGCCGAACTGCGCGATCTTCTGCTGCGGGTCTCCCGGCTCGCCGACGACCTGCCTGAGGTCACCGACCTCGGCCTCGACCTCGCCGACTCGGATAGGACCGTGGTAACGAACGCGCGAATAAAGCTGGAACTCTTGCGTGCCCAGGACCCGTTCCTGGGGAAGCTGCGCTGATCCGGCCGCAGAGTTGATATGCGCAGCAGAGCTGATGCGCGCAGCAGAGCTGACTCGCCAGGAAAGCTGACACGCAAAGGATAGAAGATGGTTACCGTGGGCAAGAACCACGTCACGTTCAGATAATAAAGGGGTTTTACACGTGACTGAGACTGAACCGGGGCCGCTGACGAGCAGTGAGCTCGACGCGCTGGACGCGTGCTGGCGGGCCGCGAATTACCTGTCGGTGGGGCAGATCTACCTGATGGCCAACCCGCTGTTGACCGAGCCGCTGCGGCCGGAGCACGTCAAGCCCCGGCTGCTCGGTCACTGGGGCACCACGCCCGGGCAGAACATGATCTACGCGCACCTCAACCGGGTGATCAAGCACTCGGACCTGGACATGATCTACATCTCCGGGCCGGGGCACGGCGGGCCGGGCGTGGTGGCCAGCACCTACCTGGAGGGCACCTACACCGAGCTGTACCCGCGCATCACCCGAGACGCCGCGGGCATGGCCCGGCTGTTCCGCCAGTTCTCCTTCCCCGGCGGCATCCCCTCGCATGTGGCGCCGGAGACACCCGGCTCGATCCACGAGGGCGGTGAGCTCGGCTACTCGCTGGTGCACGCGTACGGGGCGGCCTTCGACAACCCGGACCTGATCGTGGCCTGCGTGATCGGCGACGGCGAGGCGGAGACCGGGCCGCTCGCCGCCAGCTGGCACTCCAACAAGTTTCTGGATCCGGCCCGCGACGGCGCGGTGCTGCCGATCCTGCACCTGAACGGGTACAAGATCGCCAACCCGGCGATACTGGCCCGGATCCCGCACGCGGAGCTCGAGTCGTTGCTCAAGGGTTACGGCTACCAGGTACACACGGTCGAGGGCGATGACCCCAAGCTGGTGCACCAGCAGCTCGCCGCGACCATGGACTCGGTGATCGCCGAGATCCACGCGATCCAGCGCCGGGCCAGGGAAGACGGTGACCTAACCCGGCCGCTGTGGCCGGCCATCGTGCTGAAGACGCCCAAGGGCTGGACCGGGCCCAAGGTGGTAGACGGGCTGCCGGTGGAGGGGACGTGGCGGGCGCACCAGGTGCCGATCGACGCGGCCCGCACCAACCCCGAGCACCTGGCCCTGCTGGAGTCGTGGCTGCGCTCCTACCGGGCCGAGGAACTGTTCGATGCCGCCGGCACGCTGATCCCCGAGCTGGCCGCGCTGGCGCCGCACGGCGAGCGGCGGATGAGCGCCAGCCCGCACGCGAACGGCGGTGTCCTGCTGCGCGACCTCAACCTGCCCGACTTCACGGATTACGCCGTGACGGTGGCCAAGCCCGGCGACCGGATGTCGGAAGCCACCCGCGTGCTAGGCGACTGGCTCCGCGACGTGATCAAGGCCAACCCGTCGAACTTCCGGCTGTTCGGCCCGGACGAGACCGCCTCGAACCGGCTGGGTGACGTGTTCGAGGTGACCAACCGGGCCTTCGACGGGGAGATCATCGACGGCGACGATCATCTCGCGCCTGACGGCCGGGTGATGGAGGTGCTGTCCGAGCACATGTGCCAGGGCTGGCTGGAGGGTTACCTGCTGACCGGTCGGCACGGGTTGTTCAACTGCTACGAGGCGTTCATCCACATCATCGACTCGATGTTCAACCAGCACGCCAAGTGGCTCAAGGTCACCAGGGAAATTCCCTGGCGGCGCCCGGTCGCCTCGCTGAACTACCTGCTGTCCTCGCTGGTGTGGCGGCAGGACCACAACGGGTTCAGTCACCAGGATCCCGGCTTCGTCGACCACGTGGTGAACAAGAAGGCGTCGATCATCCGGGCTTATCTGCCGCCGGACACGAACACGCTGCTCTCGGTGGCGGATCACTGCCTGCGCTCGCGGCACTACGTCAACGTCATCGTGGCCGGCAAACAGCCCCAGTGGAACTGGCTGACCATGGACGAGGCCATCATCCACTGCACCCGGGGCGCCGGGATCTGGGAGTGGGCCTCGAACGACGCGCCGGACGCACCGGATGTGGTGATGGCGTGCTGCGGCGACATTCCCACCCTGGAGACGATGGCCGCGGTCTCGCTGCTGCGCGAGCACCTGCCGGAGCTCAAGGTGCGGGTCGTGAACGTGGTCGACCTGATGCGGCTGCAGCCCGAGACCGAGCACCCGCACGGCATGTCCGACGCCGAATTCGACGCGCTGTTCCCCGTCGGCCGGCCGGTGATCTTCGCCTACCACGGCTACCCGTGGCTGATCCACCGGCTGACCTACCGGCGGCACGGGCACGACAACCTGCACGTCCGCGGCTACAAGGAGGAAGGGACCACCACCACGCCGTTCGACATGGTGATGCTGAACGACCTGGACCGGTTCCACTTGGTCATGGACGTGATCGACCGGGTCCCCGGGCTGGCGTCCTCGGCCGGGCACGTCCGGCAGCTGATGGCGGACAAGCGGCTGTCCTGCCGCGCCTACACCCGTGAGCACGGCGAGGACGCCCCCGAGATCAACGACTGGAAGTGGCCGTACTGACCCAGATTCTGGTCGTCAACGCCGGGTCAAGCAGCCTCAAGCTGCGCGTCCTTGACGATGCCGACGAGGTCACCGGCTCCGCCGACCTGCCGCCGCCGCGGGCCGGGGACGACGGGGCGGCCATCAAGGCGGCGATCGAGCCGTTCGGCGAGGTGCACGCGGTCGGTCACCGGATCGTGCACGGCGGCGACGAGTTCAGCGGCCCGGTGCTGATCGAGGGCGGCGTCCGGCAGCGGATCGGAGCGCTCACCGACCTGGCTCCGCTGCACCAGCCCAAGTCGCTCGCCGCCCTGGACGCGGTGACCGAGGTGCTGCCCGACGTGCCCGCCGTCGCCTGTTTCGACACCG
>Ga0302326_10026552_pt1 | contig 11697 bp, 9 predicted proteins | sample Palsa_T0_3_FD_202264 | JGI IMG/M metagenome (GOLD analysis project Ga0302326, IMG submission 202264) | Peat permafrost microbial communities from Stordalen Mire near Abisko, Sweden - Palsa_T0_3 | ecosystem: Environmental > Terrestrial > Soil > Palsa > Peat permafrost | place: Sweden: Abisko... | reverse complement strand
CAGCGCCGGCCGGCTGACCGGTGGCCGGGTTCCACAGCCGTACCGTGCCGTCAGCGTCGGCGCTGGCCAGCAACCTGCCGCCCGGGCTGAACGTCACCGCGTTAACCCCGCCGGCGTCGCATGGCAGGATGCTGTCTTGCTGCTGCTCTACCAGCAAGGTGGTCATCAGGGACTGGGCCTGAGCGGTCGGGAAGATGCCCCAGGCGGCGACGGCGAGCCGACGCGCAGTGACGGGATCACTGGAGGCAATGGCAAGGCCCTCGGCCGCCAACTGGCGGGATAGGGCAATGGCCTGTTGCCGGGTAGCGCTAGCGGCGTTGTGCACCGCGATCCCGGCGGTAGTGATGGCGGTCAGGGTAAGGGCAAGCAGGCCTGCTACTACCGTGTAACGCCACCGCGCGGCCCGGCGTCTGGCGCGGTCGCTGGCGCGGAGGAAGTCCCTTTCGTTCTGGCTCAGCGGCGGGTTCCGCGCGGGATCGGCGCTGGTCCGGGCGGCGGTCTCGGCGGCGGCTTGGAGCAGGGATCCGCCGTAGAGGTAGGACGGATCGCGGGACTGGCGGGCCCACTCGGCTACGACATTGTGCAGCCGGGTGCGGACGATCCGGTCGGCGTGGGTTTCGGTAAGCCAGGTATCGCGCAGCAGCGGCCACGCGGTCAGCAGCGCCTCGTGGCTGATCTCCACGCTGTCCGCGGCCAGGGTTAGCAGCCGTTCGGTGGCGAAGGCCTCCAGCACCGCCGCCACCTCGCCTGCCTCGGCCGGGTTCTTGCCCTCGGTCAGTTCCGCCCTGGTGCTCCGTTCGGCGGTGTCCATCCCCTCGCTGCTGGCGGCGGTCAGCCGGGTGAAGACCTGCCGGGCCGCCGCCTGCTGGCCGGGACTGAGATGGTCATACGCGCGCTGGGCGCTGTCGGCGACGGCTCCTTCGATGCCGCCGGTGCGCTCGTAGTCCGCCATGGCCAGGACCGACCCGGTCTTGGACCGCCAGGCCTGGTCCAGGGCATGCGATAGCAACGGCAGCACACCAGCTCCGGCGGCTCCGGGCTGGCGCGCTCTCACCTCGGCCAGCAAGACCTCGACCAGGTCCTCGTCCACGCGCGAGCCTGCCGTCTTGGCCGGCTCGGTGATGGCCATCCGGAGCTGCCGGTCGGTCATCGCCGTCACCAGGTAACGGTCCTGGACCGCGCCGGCCAGCTCGGGGTAATTCGCGCAGCGCGCCTCGAAATCGGCCCGCACCCCCAGCACGACCAGCGCTGCGGCTACCTGGCCTGGCCCGCGCTCGGCGCCGGCCGCCGCGCACAAGGCGGTGATGAACGCCTGCCGCTGCCCCTCATCGGGGCACTGGGTGAATACCTGCTCAAACTGGTCGACCACGAGCAGCAACCGCCGCTGCTCGCGCGGCTGGTCCTGCCAGGCCGGACCTCCCGGCTCCCCACCAGGCAGCGGGGACGAGGCGAGGACAGCCTGACGAGCGGTAAGCGCAAACCCACCGGGATCGGCGTCCAGCCCGCGCCGCACCGCGCCCGCGTCCGCCCCGGCCAGCAACCCCACCCGCAGCGCCAGTTCATCCAGCGGCGCGCGGCCCGGGGTGAACACCAGGCACGGCCACGACGCCGCGCCCGGCAAGCCCGCCAGCCCCGCCCCGCGGATCCGCGGCAGCACCCCCGCCCGTAGCAGCGACGACTTGCCCGCCCCAGACACACCCGACACCACCAGCAACCCCGGGCCCTCCACCAGCCGCGTTATCCGCTCCAGCAGCCGGGTGGCCACCTCCTCCCGGCCGAAGAAAAACGGCGCGTCCTGCTCCTCAAACGCGCCCAATCCGCGGTACGGAGAATCAACCGCCCCCGACACGCTCACCAGCGGCGGCGGCGCCACCCCATCGGTCAACGTCAGCCCGTTATAGGCATAGTTGATCTGGACGTTGCGGTCACCGACCTGCACGCCGATGCCGCCCCGGGCATCAACCGAATACCCGCCACCCGGCCCGGTCTCCACGTGAACCGGCTCGGCGTCGTCGGGACCAGAATTCACCGGCGATCTCCTCCCTTAGCAATAAGGAGGACGCCGTCGGCAATCTTGATATACGCGCCGGGCACTTTCCCCGAGCCTCGCCATAGCCCCGAGTTCACCGCGTACCAGCGCCGTCTGACGGAGCGTTGAACACGTTGTCCTGCCGGTTGTGATCCCCGATCTGCACGCCCTGCGCCCCCCGCACGTCAACCGCGTATTTCCCTACCGACCCACCCCCGACCAGATCCAGGAGCGCCTTCGCCGTGGCGATCAACTCACCGTCCCCGTCCGCCCCAGTCCGCGCTAGTTCCGCCCTAATCGGCGCCTGCCACGTTTCCGGAGCCTGCTCATGCCGGGAGAGCACCATTTCCGCCCCGGCATCACCGCCAAGCCGCCTTTTCACCAGCGCCTTCAGGCTGGCGTAGGCATCCTTGACCATCGCGGATGCGGTGTCCTGAACCCCCAACGCCGCGCCTGCCGCAAGAGCAGTCACGATGAGCGTAATCGGATCCATTCCAGTCACCTCGTCCGCGTGGAGTAATCCCATAACGTTACGATGATCCGGCGAGGATTGACAGGCCCACCAAGCACCTCCGGGCCGAGATGGGATGAACCAGACGACGTGCACGCGTATTGCTTGTGGGTCAAGGGAACGCTATTGCCCGAATATCCGGCGTTCGACGCGCCTCCCAAAAGAACGACAGAGATAAGGTGACGATCGCCGCCAACACAGTGACATACAGGCAAGGGCACAGATCAGCCTGTCGCATAAACCCCGACCAGAATCCAGTCGTCTGAGATCGGGGCCGTGAAGAGCAGATGTCCAAAATATGAATCGAGTCGATCCACGCGCTGTTTATGCAATAAACTGAATACGGTTCCGAACGCCCGCTCATCACATGAGCGGGTGTCCGGGCACAGCCGACTGTGGGCGCCATGCCAATCGGCCCGATCTGTGTGACCGGCCGGTGGTTCCATCGATCTCATGAACGCACAATTAGACGGGTCCGCGCGTTCTCGGCACCAGCCCGGCGAGATGGACGGAATTGGCCCAGGCGACCCCGACCTGGCCCGGAACCTCGCCCAAGCCGCCACCCGCAACCCCTGCTCGACCTGGTGCGGCACGGTGACCGACAGCCAGGGCCACGCCGTCGGCCACGGCTGCGCCCGGCCCGCCCCCCCGGCAGCACCGTCGGGGCGGCAGTGCACGACCGAACCCACTCGCTACCCTGTGTGAGGCGCAGGTAGATCCGTCAGGGCTTGATCGCGTGCTGGACGGCGGCGGTCAGGGCGGGCACGGATAGCCAGCCGTCGTGGGACCAGATGATCTTGCCGGACGCGGAGACCAGGGCCAGCCAGGGCTGGTCCTGCACGTTGTAGCCGTCCGCGACCCGGCCGGTAGTGTCGAGCGCGACCGGGTAACTCAGTGAGGTGCCGAGGCCGCTCAGGTAGGTCCGGACGGCCTGGGCGGAGGGCTCGACCACCGTCTCGTCGACCGCGACGAGCGGGGGCAGGCCGTCCTTGCGGGCCGTTGCGATGTAGGCGTTGCCGTCGATGAGCTCGGATTTCAGGTCCGAGACCTCTGACAGCCAGGTGGCGAAGAATAGCACCAGGCGCGGCGACCCAGGGCCCAGCAAGACCTTGGTGTCGCTGGTAGCCGACGGCAGGGCGACATGATCCGTGGGGCCCTGCATGGTGATGGAGGCCAGCGACTCCTGGCTGGCCACGTGTGGGTGACTCGGCAGCAGGCTGGACACCTCGTCGGCGAGCACCTGGGCGGACTGGCTGACGCTGGAGTAGGCCATCTGGGTCAGGTAGAGCTTTTGCTCCCGGCCCTGCTGATCGATCACGAACAGGGCGGGAGTGTGGTCGATCTGACCCTGCTCGATCTGCACGGCAATGTGGTACGCGTTCCACACGGCCTTCAGCTGGGCCGGCGAGCCGGTCAGGAAGTCCCACTGGTTGACCATCCCGTGGACCCGGGAGTAGGCCAGCACGTCCGCGACGCTGGTGGCGGTGGGGTTCGCGTCGACGCCGAGCAGTTGCACCTGGTTGCCAGCGGCGCCGAGCATCTGCTTGGCCTCCAGCATGCTGGTGGTGGTCAGCGGGCAGACCGTCGTGCACTCGGAATCCTCGAACGACAGCATGACGACCTTGCCGCGGAACTGGCTGAGCGACATCGGCTGCCCGAACTGGTTCACCAGCGTGATGTCCGGGGCAGGCTGCGAGCCTAGCGAGCTGCCGAGGTCCAGGTTCGGGTTCATCTCGGCGGCGCTCGAGGCCGGGTTGGCCTGCATGCCGCCGAGCGAGCTGGTGCTGCTGCTGCTGGCGCTGGCGCCGCATCCAGCCAGGGCCGTCAGCACGCTCAGCAGGGCCGCGGCCGCCAGCGTGCCGCGTGCGCGGAACGTCTTCATCGCGAAAGACCTCCTCCTGCGCGATCTACTACAGGCCATCGTAGAGGGCTGGCCTACCGCGGGCTGGGGGCGGGAGCCGGGTGCTCGGCGGGGGCGGAAGCCTGCGGGCTACCGGAGTCGGGAGCCAGCTACCTGACGGGGGTATCGGGCTCGTCGCCGACAATCACCGCGCCGCCGTGCCCCCAGGCCACGTAGCGGTAGGTCAGGTTGATCATCGTGGATATCCGGTTACGCCCGCCCAGCAGGTAGAACAGGTGCAGGACCAGCCAGGACAACCAGGCGAGCGTGCCGCGCAGCCGGGGCCCCTGGGCCAGCTGGACGACGGCCGACCGGCACCCGATGGTGGCCATCATGCCCTTGTCGTGGTAGGCGAACGGCTCGGTGGCGGCCTTTCGGTCGAGCCGGACGATCTGCGCGCCCGCGTGCCGCCCCATCTGCAGCGCGGGCTGGGCCAGCTGGGGGGTGGGGTTATCGGGGTTGACCGCGATATCGCCCACGGCGAAGATCCGGTCCTGCCCCCGGACTCGCAGGTCGGGTCCGACCAGGATGCGGCCACCCTGGCCCTGGGGCAGGCCCCAGCCCGCCACCGCCTCGGACGCGCCGACACCGGCGGCCCACACGGTCAGGTTGCTGGGCAGGTTCTCGGCGTCGGCCAGCAGCACCTGCGTGTCGGTGATCTCCGCGATGCGGGTGTTCAGCCTGATGTCCACGCCGCGCTTGTCCAGCTGCACGCGGGCATACTCGCGCAGCTTCTCCTGAAACGCTGTAAGCAGTGAGGGCGCCATCTCGATGAGCCGGACGTGGACCCGGGCCGGATCGACGTCCGGGAAGGTCGCGGCGAGTACGGTGGCACCCAGCTCGGCGAGCGTGCCGGCCAGTTCCACGCCGGTGGCCCCGCCGCCGGGGTCACCCGCAGGCCCGCGCGGGTCAGCCGGGAGATGGCGGACAGCCCGCCGAAGCCCGCGCCGCAGATGACGACCTGGGGCGCGTTCGGGTCAGCCCGATGTCTTCTCGCGATCGTCCTCACCTTTCGAACCCGGTTCCGCCACCACGGTATCCGCGTCTTTGCCGCGCTTCGCCGCCTGAGCGTACAGCTCGAAGGCCCGGTGGTCCTGCTCGGTGTACGGCGGTGGCGCGATGCTACGCGGCCACAGGCGCTGTGCCGTTACCACGTTAATCTCCACCGCGTACAGGGTCAGCTCCGCCTGCAGGTACAGCCAGGCGAGCAGCCCGATCACCACAGCGAAGGTGCCGTAGACCGGTGAGGCGTGGGCCAGTTGGTGCGAGATGAAGTAGCCGCCGACGTACTGCAGGATCTGCCAGATGACGCCGGCGATGACCGCGCCGAGGCGCAGTTGCCGCCAGCCGATCTCCCGGGCCGTGCCGAGCCTGAAGGCCAGCCAGAACACCCCGACGTTCAGGACGAGCGAGACCAGCAGCGCTACTATCTTCCCGCCGAAACCGGGGAGCACCCGGTCGGCTCCGCCGGTGGCCAGCGTGGACAGGGTCGTGGTCCCGATCAGGCTGATGCCGATCACTAGCACCAGCCCGAAGCTGCGCAGCCACGACCACGGGAATCCGGGCCGGCGCGCGAACGGGATCTCCCACACCGTGTTGAGCGCGTTCTGCATCGCGGTCGCCACACTCCGGGCCCCGATGAACGTGCCGAGCAGGCCGACCACGAGGGCCAGTCCCGACTGGTGCAGCGCGCCGATGTGGCCGAGCTGCTGGCCGATCAGCGGATAATGACTCAGCGCCGAGTTCAGCAGCCGATGCTGTAGGGCCGGGTGGTTCCCGAGCACGATGTCCAGCACGGTCACGAGCACGAGCATGAGCGGGAAGATCGACACGAAGGCGTAGTAGGCGATCAGCGCGGCCAGGTTGCCCGCCTGGTCGTCACCGAACTTCTTCCACACCGCAACCGGCACGGCCAGCCACGCGTACCGCTGCTGGAGCGTGTCCGCGGCCCGGGTGGCTCGCTTGACCATGTTCATGAGGCAGGAAGGTACCCTGCTCGGCGGCGTCCATCCGCCGGGCGGCCTGGGCCTACAGGTTCAAGGCCACCAGTTCGGGACGCAGGCAGCCCTGAAGGGGCGCCGGCGAGGCTGACGGGCTGACGTCCGAGCCCGGAGTGCCGCTCGCTGATGAGGATGGCCCGGCGGATGCCGACGAGGTGGCCGTCGGCGCCGGGGTCGGGCCCAGGCTGCTGTTGGACGTCGCGGACGAACTGGCGCTGGGCGTCGTGGACGGGCTACCGCTGGGCGTTGCGCCAGGGCTGCCGCTGGGCGTTGCCGGTGGGCTCGCCGAGACCGGCGTACTGGGGGCCAGCTGCGTGCAGGCCGCGATGACCACTAGGTCGCTGGCTGGGTCGGCGCTGCCGCCGACGCCGCTGAGGTCCACGAAATAATGCGGCCATCCCAGCCCGGCGGCGGACAGGGTGACCCGTTGCGCGCCGATGTCGTAGCCCCAGGCGTCCCCGTTCGGACCCTGATCGAGCCCGAGCGCCACGCCGTCCCGGACCGCGTACAGGCCCGCCGACCCGTAGACCGCTGACCCAGAGGCCGTGGCCGTCACCTGGCCGGTGATCGGGTTCACCGCGACGAGATCGGATCCCCGGGTCAGGTAGATCCGCTGTTTCTGCGGATCAGTACCCTCGACCACCGCCCCGCCGATGGTCCACAGCCAGGCGCCGGTCGTGCCGTAGTACGCGGCCACCCCGGCCGCCGAGGAAAACAGCACCACGCCGTCGAACGCCGCGCTGAACGCCCCGGGGAAGGAAAGTCCCTCGAGCGGCCGGATGAGGACTTGCGCGCCGGTCGCGAGGTTGATCTGGCGCAGCGCGGTGACCGGGGCCGACCCCAGGAACCCGCTGGCCGATTCCGCCATGTAGAGCGTCGCGCCGTCGGTCCGCCAGGCGAGCTGGACCCGGCCGGTGGTCAGCCGCCAGCGCGCGCGCCCGGTGGCGTTGTCGTAGCTCGTCACCGTCGCGGGGCCGACGATGACCGTGTCCTGCGCGCTACCCCAGACCGCGCCGCCGAACACGGCCGCCGGGTAGCGACCGGACGGGGCGCCGGTCGAGCTGGAGATCACCACCTCGGTGCGCTCGAGGTGCCCGGCGCTGGTGTAGGAGACGCCCGCGGTGACCTCGCCGGGCCACGTGCGCACGGAGACGATCGCCGCGCCCGCCGGGAAGCCGGTCAGCCCCTCGCCCCACAGCGGCGCGCCCGTCTTGGCCGAGTACGCGGACACGGTCAGGCCGGCGCCGAGGGCGGCGACGCCGTAGCCGACCGACACGTAGGCCAGGCCCGCTGCGGGCACGGTGCCGGTCAGCCCGGAAACCACCTGCCACGGCCCCGTCAGCGGCCGGGTCCACTGGATCATGCTCGGCACGGACCCGGTCCGGCAGTCCGACCGGCACGCCGCCGCCGGCACCCCGCTGACCGCGCCGAGCGAGGGATACGGCAACAGGGCCACGCCGACCAGAACCAGGGCCAGCACCCACCGGCGTAGCCGCGGGGAGGCACCCGCCACACCCAGGCGGATCCGGCCGAAGACGGCGCGCGAGGCCCGGCGGCGCATCCGGTCGGCCACGCGGTTCATGGTCCGACGGTGCGACCGCCGCAGGATCCTGCGCCTCGGCTTTCGCCTCACGACACCACCGTAGGAGAAACCGGAACCAAACGAGGTCGCCTTCCGGCCCCGGCCGGGTGGTCGCACGGGCTACCGATAGCGTGGGACCGGTTCGCGTAGCGTTGGACCCGTTTGCGCTTCCCGGAGCCAGTTCACCTCGATGAGGAGGTTCAGCCATGACCGATCGTCCGCCGCTGCCCTACGACTACTTGCCGGAGGTGCCCTCGTTCGACGTCCGCAGCGATGACGTCGCCCATGACGAGATGATGGGCGAGAACCACGTCTTCGACGGGTTCGGTATGACCGGCGGGAACATCTCCCCGTCGTTGTCGTGGTCCGGCTTCCCTGCCGAGACCAAGAGCTTCGCGGTGACCTGCTTCGACCCGGACGCGCCGACCGGTTCCGGTTTCTGGCACTGGATCGTGCTCGACATCCCGGCGTCGGTGACCGAGCTGGACAGGAACGCGGCCGGGACCGACGGAGTGGGCCTGCCCGAAGGTGCGTTCCACGTCCGTAACGACTACGGCGCCAAGGATTTCGGGGGCGCGGCACCGCCCGCCGGGGACCCGCCGCACCGCTACGTGTTCGCGGTGCACGCGCTGGACGTGGATACCCTCGGCGTCGATGACGAGATATCGCCCGCCGTGGCCGGTTTCAACCTACGGTTCCACACCGTTGCCCGGGGCCTGCTGATCCCGGTCTACGGCCACTGATCAGCTAGATCGCTCGCCGCACCGGCTCGCGTCGTAGCCGGGCAGGCTGGCCAGCTGGGCCAGCAGCCACGGCGAGGTCAGCGCCTTGAGCAACCCCTGGACCTCCCGGGACGCGGCGTGCTTGGCCGGCAGAACCAGGTCGAACCGTTCGTCCGCGAGCGGGATGACGTTGAGTCCGTAGGCCAGCGCGGCCGGCTCGCTCGCCACGCCCACGTCGGCGAGCCGGCCCGCGACCGCCGCCGCGACCTGGAGGTGCCCAGCGGCCTGGCTGTCGTAACCGGGCAGATCGCCCGGGTCCAGGCCGAGGCGGGCGAGCTCACGGTCGAGCAGCTTGCGGGCCTGGGCGCCCGGCTCGCGGTTCACCAGGCGCAGCCCTTGGCGGACCGCGTCGTCCAGCCCGGTGATCTGGGTCGCGGGACGGATGACCAGGCCCTCGCGCCAGCAGGTGAACCCCACGACCTCGGCGCCGCCGGGTATCTCGGCCTGGGCGCCGTCGGGTATCTCGGCCTGGTTGCCTGGCTGGTGTACCCCCGCGGCGTGGACGAGCCCGGCCGCGGCTAGCCGCAAGGCCTCACCGTTCCCGCACGGCCACCAGGTGAATCCGAGCGGCGGGTCGAGCAGGGCCAGCGGCGTCTCGAGCAGCGGCAGGGCCGGATCGCAGCCCGCCACGACGAGCGTGGACCGCGGCGGCGCGATGGGCCGGACCGCGATCAGGTCGCCGTGGCTCTCCTGGCCGACCACCAAGCCGCCCGCCGGGCCGAAGCCGGCCCGGGCCAGCGTGTCCGCGCTCAGCGGCAGCGCGACGAACGTGTCGCCCACGGTCGCCAGCGCCACCCGCGAGCCCTCGCCGCCGGCCGGGGCCACCGCCTGGGCCAGTACGGGATCGACCGGATCGCCCGGGCCGAACAGTTCCTCGACGGTCATGCCGAGCGCGTGGGCCAAGGCCAGCGCGACCCGCAGCGAAGGATCCGAATGGCCGGATTCCACGGCGGATACGGCCTGCCTGGTCACGGTGGCCATCCCGGCGAGTTGCTGCTGGGACAAGCCTCGGGCCTGCCGGGCCAGTCGCAACCGCGTGCCCGCGGCCCAGGAAGCGTCTGTCACACCCCACACCCTATGATCCGGGGGATGAAGACGCAGATCATCGAGGTCCATACCGGCGAACGCGAGACGATCCGGGATATCACCGGCGAATGCGCGGGGTTCGCGACCACGGCGGCGGCCGGAGGCGACGGGCTGCTACACGTGTTCGTGCCGCACGCCACCGCGGGCATCGCGCTGATCGAACTCGGCGCGGGCAGCGACGATGACCTGCTGGCTACCCTGGCCCGACTGCTGCCCGCCGACGACCATTGGCGGCACGCGCACGGGTCCCGCGGGCACGGCCGGTCGCACGTCCTGCCCGCCTTCGTGCCGCCGTACGCCACGCTGCCGGTGATCGGCGGCCGGCTGGCCCTGGGCACCTGGCAGTCCGTGGTGCTGGTCGACCTCAACGTGGACAACCCGGACCGCCAGGTCCGGCTGTCGTTCCTAGGCTGATGCGGGTCCTGGTCGAGGGCTCCGGCGGGGACGCGGGCTGGCCGCAGCCCGGCTGCCGTTGCGCCTCCTGCCTGCGGATGGGCGAAAATATACGAGTACGGTCGACCATAGTCGTCGATGGAACGCTGAGGCTGGGGGGCGGCGGCGGGGAGGGCGGGGACACGGGAGGCGGGGACGCGGGTGCGGTGATGGGGGACTCTGGGGGCGGGGGCGAGGACTCCGGGAGCGGGAGCGAGGACTTTCGGAGGGGGGCGGCGGGGGGATACCGGGTGCGGCGGCTGGCGGACGCGCGGGATGGCGGGGTGACTGGGGGCTGGGACGTGACGGGACCGGACGGGGAGCGGCTGCTGTATCCGGCTCGGCCGGGGGCCGTGCCGGTGGCGGCGGAGGGGGCGGCGGCTTATGACATCGCGTTCCTTGACCTGCTGGGGGAACCGGCGCAGCTCGGGCTGCTCCGCGCGCGGGGGCTGATCACGGCGGACACGGTGACGGCGGTGGCGTTCGCTGACCATCGGGTGTCCTCCGAGGCGGAGCTAAGGCAGCGCTGCGGGTTCTGGCGAGTGATGCTGGCCGGGGACGGGGATACGGTGACCACAGGCCGTTCGGCAGAAAGATCTTTTGAGCCCTCGCGAGTGCCGTGGCGGGTGCTGGTCCTCGGCGGGGCGCGGTCCGGCAAGTCGGAGCAGGCCGAGTTGCGGTTGGCGGGCGAGCCGGACGTGACGTACGTGGCGACGGGGGCGGCGCCGGAGGCCGGAGATCCGGAGTGGGCGAGGCGGGTGGCGGCGCACCGGGGCCGGCGGCCCGCCTGGTGGCGGACGGCCGAGACCACCGACCTGGCCGGGGTGCTGGCCAGCGCGCGGGGTGCGCTGCTGATCGACGGGATCGGCACCTGGCTGGCGGCGGCGATGGACGAGTGCGGCGCCTGGGACGGGTCGGCACACTCGGCGGTCCGGCTGGCGGCCCGGATCGCCGGGCTGACCGGGGCGTGGCGGCAGACCGGGGCCCACGTGGTGGCGGTCAGCGACGAGGCCGGGCTGGGCGTGGTGCCCGAGACGCGGGCCGGGCGGTTGTTCCGTGACGAACTGGGACGGCTCAACCAGGTGCTGGCCGCCGAATCCGAAGAGGCCGACCTGGTGGTGGCCGGCCGGGTCATGCCGCTGGTAACACCGCCGTGACACGGCCACTGGCACAGCCATTGACACGGGGGCCAGAAACGGGCCGGCAGCCGCCCGAACGATAACGGTCCGGTGACAATCCGGCGATCATCGCGTATTCGGCGGCCACCAGAGGGGGATGTCTGCCCGCTCGCTGGTCAGCAACGGCCGCCGCCCGCTACCGTAGGAAGTCCTGCGGCCTGGCAGGCCCCAGTTGCGCCTCGCCATCGACGTCGGGC
>Ga0302326_10026548_pt1 | contig 11698 bp, 10 predicted proteins | sample Palsa_T0_3_FD_202264 | JGI IMG/M metagenome (GOLD analysis project Ga0302326, IMG submission 202264) | Peat permafrost microbial communities from Stordalen Mire near Abisko, Sweden - Palsa_T0_3 | ecosystem: Environmental > Terrestrial > Soil > Palsa > Peat permafrost | place: Sweden: Abisko... | reverse complement strand
GCGGCATTTACGTGATCGTGAACGAAGGTTCGCGCGTGCTGGAGATCGGTCGCGCGGTGCTCGGCGCCGGCGTGAAAGTGCTGCAATATCGCGCCAAAGGCGGCGTGGACATCGGACATTTGCAGTTGCTGCGCCAGCAGACGCTCGAGCACAAGGCGCTGCTGATCGTCAACGACGATTGGCGCGCGGCCCTGAAGTTTCAGTGCGATGGCGTGCATCTCGGCCCGGACGACGAGGGGTTCGCCGCGGTCCCACCGGTGCGCAAGGCGCTGGCGGACCGTTTGGTCGGCCTCTCGTGCGGCACCGTCGACGAGGCCCGCTACGCGAACGCGGAAGACGTCGACTACGTTGGGATTGGCCCAGTCTACGCGACCGCGTCAAAGGCCGATGCGGGCGCACCGATCGGCATCGACGGATTGCGCGCGATCGCCGCCGAGAGTTGGTGTCCCGTCGCGGCGATCGGCGGCATCGGCGCGGCGCAACTCGATGACGTCCGCGCGAGCGGCGTGGCGATGGCGGCGGTGATTTCGGCGATTGCCGATGCGTCCGACCCGGCGGAGGCGGCGCGCGCGCTGGTGGAGCGATGGCATGCCGGCGGCACGTGATTTTTCCGGCACGTTCGCGGTGCTCAAGGGCCTGCTCGTGCCCTACGCGACGCGCTTGCACCCGACGCACGACACCGCCACCTTTTATATGCTCGACGGCGAGTACGCGTCCGACTTCAAACGGGCGATGACGTTCGGCGGCGTGCAAATCCGGCGCGCCTACGTCACCTTCCATCTCTTGCCGGTCTATTCGCATCCGGAACTGCTGAGCAGCGTGAGCGATGCGCTGAAGAAGCGCATGCAGGGCCGGTCGAGCTTCAATTTCGTGCGTCCCGAACGCGAGCTGTTGGTGGAACTCTCGGCCTTGGTGGATACCGGCTTTCGTCTCTACGAGCGTCTGGGATGGGTGAAGTAACGCTTCTCTCGGTCGGCACGACGCATCCGTGGAACATCGCGGGCGTCGGGCTCGATCTGCGCATCGGGGCCGCGCTTGGCGCGCGCGTCTTTACCGTGCTCGCGGCGATCAGCGCCCAGGATGCCCGCGGCGTACGCGCGCTCGACGCGCTTTCGGCGGCGACGGTGCAGGCGCAGTTCGAGGCGATTCCGTGGGATCGGATCGACGCGGTGCGCGTTGGCGCGCTCGGATCGACCGGCGCCGTGCACGCGGTTGCGACGGCGCTCGCAACCACCGGCGTTCCGGTGGTCGTCGATCCGGTGGTGGTTGCCAGCGGCGGCGGCGCCCTCGGCGATGAGGCGACGCTTCGCGCCATCGGCGAGGAGCTGCTGACGCTGCCGCAGGTGATTCTGACGCCGAATCTTGCCGAGGCCGGCAATTTGCTCGGCCGCGAGATCGGCCGCGCGCAACTGGTCGATGCCGCCGTGGAGCTGCGTTCACGCGGGGCGCGTGCCGTGCTCCTCAAGGGCGGGCATCTCGCCGGCGAGCCGTCCGATGTGCTGGCTGACCGCCACGGGGTCGAGACATTTTCCGGCCAGCGCATCCAGCCTGAGATGCGCGGAACGGGCTGCACGCTTGCGATGGCGCTGGCCTTCGCGCTCGGACGCGGCGACGAGCTGCGCGCGGCAGTGCTCTTCGCGCGCGCATTCGTGCGCGAGCGGATTGCCCACGCCGTGCAAGTTGACGGCATTCGCGCGGCGTATTGAGCGCCGATGACCAGCGCGACCGCAGCTAAACCACGCGTGATGTCGGGCATGCGTCCGACCGGCGGACTCCACCTCGGCCACCTGGTCGGCGTGCTCACGCAGTGGGCGAACTATTGCGACACTGCTGATGCGTACTTCGAGATCGCCGATCTGCACGCGTACACGACCGGCTTCGAGGATCCGCAAGCGATTCGCGATGCGCGCAACGAGATGGTCGCGGTGTGGCTCGCGGCGGGCGTCGATCCCAACAAGTCGACGATTTATCTTCAATCAGCCGTCCCGCAGATCGCCGAACTCTACACGCTGCTCTCGATGATCACGCCGATCTCGTGGCTGGAACGCGTCCCGACCTTCAAGGGACAGATCGAAGCGCTCGGTGTGCAGATTGCCACCGCTGGATTCTTGGGTTATCCGCTGCTGCAGTTGTGCGACGTGGCGATCGTGCGCGGCGAACGCGTGCCGGTGGGACGCGATCAAGTGGCGCATCTCGAACTCGGGCGCGAGGTCGTGCGGCGCTTCAATTATCTCTATGGGAACGGCGCCGAAATCTTGGTAGAACCGCATCCGACGCTGACCGAATTCGCGGAAATACCGGGTACCGACGGGCGCAAGATGTCGAAATCCTACGACAACGCGATCCTTATCGCCGACGATGACGAGACGACGACGAAGAAAGTACGCTCGATGGTCACCGATCCGCAAAAGATTCGGCGCGGTGATCCGGGGCGTCCCGAAGTCTGTCCGGTGTTTGCGCTGTGGAAGTTCGTCAATCCGCTCAAAGTCGACGGCATCGCCGCGGAGTGCCGCTCCGGCGCGCTTGGATGCGTTGCGGATAAAGGCGACTTTGCCGAGCAACTCAACGAATATCTGCGCCCGGTGCGCGAGCGGCTGGCAATCTATCGCGCCAATCCCACCGAGGTCGAACGTATCATCGAAGATGGTACAGCGCGCACGCGCGTGATCGCGGCAGGCGTGCTGGCCGACGTCAAGCGCGCGATGCGTCTGATCTAGATCCGCTACGGTGCCGGACTACCCAGAATCGCGAACTCGTCAGATTCGCTGCAACTCGTTGAGTTGAACCAGACCAAAACGAGCGGTCCCGTGCTAGCGGGCGGATTCCAGGCGACGACATCGATCTCTAATTGGTAAAGCGGTCCCGGTAACGTTCCGGCGGCGGAAAGGATCGCGAGAGAATTATCGAGGACAAATGCCGACGGATACTCCGGGTTGGCGCTGTCACCACTCGACTGCAAATTGCTCCCGTTGAATGCAGCGCTTCCGCCAATGATCGACCCGCTCAACAGTAGCGCTCCTCCGTTGCCGGCTGCCGTGTTGGTGATCTTCAACCCCGTTGGCAAGACCGACGTGCCGCATGTCCCGGCCGGGCTGGTGTACGTGATCGGAAACGTGCCGACGTAGTTTGACGCCGGAGCTGCACCCGGGGCGCTCGACTGGCGCGCGGCGACAAACCCCGAGTTCCCAGAGCATGCGACGGCCAAGGCCAGCGCTAGAAAAGCGACGGAACAGCGCAAGACGTTCAAGGGGGGCGCCTCCTTATCGAAAGGCCCGGTGCTTACTCACACCGGGCCTCTTGTCTTGGGGCGCATTCTTCGTGTACCCAATAATTCTTACCGCCCTTGAGCCTCGGCTAAACCTCATAAACGAATGATCCCGGCGGGCCAGTGACCGCCGGGACCTTCGCGTAGCAACGGGACGTTTGTTGGCTACTTGACGACGTGCCAGTCGTCGATCACGTATTGCGCTCCACTCGCCGTGACCGTCAGGGTTCCGTCGCCGAAGCAGTCGACCGCAAAGGTGGCGATCTGACCGCTCGTGCCGGAAATTGTACCGGTCACGAAGTTCGCGTTGGTTGGGGAGAGGTTGGAATTCGTGGTGACGTTGAGCGTATTGCCGCTTGCCAGCGTCGCGTTGGTCACCGTCAGGCTGGTGAGTTCACCGTGCAAATATGTCGCGCTTACCGGTATCGAGTAGGTCCCTTGCGACGTGCCGCCGGCGAGCGTATACTCCGGCGTTGCGATCGGGCACGCGGTATTGGCAACGCCGATGGCAATTGAGAGCGAACCGATCGCGCCGGTGAAGACCGAGCCGCTGCTGGTCGAGGCCCAGGTCACCGATCCGTCGTTGTTGGCCGTGCGGGTGCCGCCGCTCGCGACACCGCCTTGCCAGCCGAAGGTCTCATTCAGCGCCGCAATGCCGGTCGTGTTGTAACCGGCGGAATCACCGCACCACGCGCTCGTGCCGTTGCTCCCAGGCGACATGACGAGTTCATCGTCGGCGGCGATGGTCTTCGCGCCGGAGATGTTGGTTTGGCTGGTCGACGAGCGCGCGAAGCCGTCGGCGACGACCGGATACCCGTTCGAACCGTACGTTCCGTTGACGTAGTTTACCGTTGTCGTGCGGGAGGCGATCGCCGTCGCGTTCCCAACTGCGTATTGCGACTCGGTGCGGTTCACCGTTTCGGACGAGCCGTTGATCGTATAGATGCGCACGACGTCGCGCGCAAGCTCCGTGCACGCGCTGTCATAGAAATATTGCTCTTCGGTCGAATTCGGATCGCCGTTTTTGTCGGGTGAGAAGAATTCCACGCCGTTCGTGCACGTGCCGCTGCTCAGCATCACGACTTTGCTGGTCGAACGCTGCGCGATGGACGTGCCGCTGGTTGTATCGTTGAAATCGGCGGTGCTCTTTATCGGATCGCCGAGGGCGTTGGTCGTGTCAATCGCGCTTTGGGATTGGGTTTGGCTCGACGTCGATGAATTGCCGCCGCTCGAGGGAGGCGTCGTCGTCGATCCGCCGCCGCCACCACAGGCAGCAAGCGTCATTGCCGTGGCGAGGGCAAGCAACAAAGGAGTTCGCATGGGTGTGTTCCTCATTGTGCTGGTGAAAGGTCTGGCTGCGCAGCGCTCACCCAGCATACGAACTTTGTCGCGCACCGTGCATTAGGCCGGACTGAGGAATCGTTTGGAGAAACACCGGAAGATGAATCAGCGATTAATTGTGCTGCTGCTTGCGTTTGGCGCACTGATTGCCGCGGTAAGAAGCGCGCCGCCAACGATGACGCAGATCCTTGCCGCGCCGGCCCTCGACAACGCCATCGTCGCCGGCGAAGTCTATGATCTCGACACTCACCGCGTGCTGTATGCGCGCAATGCGCACGTGCTGATGCAAGCTGCGTCGACGACCAAACTTCTCACGCAAGGCACGAGCCTTGCGCTTCTCGGCCCGAACTTCACCTGGACGACCCCGGTGTATCGCAGCGGTCCAGTCGATACCAGCGGCACGCTGCACGGCGATTTGGTGCTGGTGGCGAGCGGCGATCCCAATCTCTCGCAACGCATACAGCCCGATGGCACGCTCGCATTCGAGAACGAGGATCACTCGTACGACGGTGGACTGCACACCCAAGCCGTGCCGGGCGATCCGTTGAGCGTGCTGCGCGCACTCGCGGCGCAAGTGCAAGCGAGCGGCATCCGCGCGATCGACGGTCGCGTGGCGATCGATGCCTCGCTCTTCGCAAGCCCGGGTCCAGAGGGTGGAACGGGGGCCATCGTCTCGCCGATCGTCGTGAACGATAATCTCATCGACGTGACGATAACGCCGGGCGCACAATCGGGCGCGCCCGCAAGCATCACCGTCTCGCCGGACCACACCGGTTACGCGACCTTCGTCAATCACGCGACGACCGGTAAAGCCGGGAGTGAGCCGACGATCGATATGAGCAATGACGTCACCCAATCCGACGGCACGCACACGCTTACGATTACGGGCGCAATCCCCTCCGGCTCGCCGATTCTCTTTGCGTACCGCGTGCCAAACCCCGACGTCTTTGCGCAAATGGCGTTTGCGAGCGTCTTGCGCGATCGCGGCATCACCCTTACCGTGCCGGCTGGCGCAAAGCCGTTCGATCCGGCGCTCGCGAAAGCGAACTACACCGCCGCAAACCTCGTTGCCACACATACGTCGCCGCCGCTCGCGCAAGATGTCTACGTCACGCTCAAGGTTAGCGATAATCTGCATGCCGCACTTGGGCCGTACACGTGGGCGCTGCAGCTCGCGCCCTCGCCGCATCACGATCTGCTCGCGCAAGGCTTCGCGCTCGAACGCAAGTTGCTGCAAGGCGCGGGTCTCGACCTGAGCGGTGCCTCGCAGCAAGACGGTCTGGGAGTCGACGGATATTTCACGCCGGATTTCATGGTGCACTATCTTGCGTGGGCGCGCGCCCAGTCGTGGTTCACGCCGTTCTTCCATGCGCTGCCGGTGATGGGCGTCGACGGAACGCTGTTCAACATCGAGAACGGCTCGCCGGCCGCGGGAAAAGTCCACGCCAAAACCGGTTCATGGGGCACGGCCGATCTGCTCAACGATGACGCGCTCGTCACCGCGAAAGGGCTGGCCGGCTATATGACGACGCGCAGCGGGCATCATGTTGCCTTCGCATTTTACATTAACCGCATGTCAGGCAAGAGCAGCATTTACGACGACAAAGACGTAACGCACGCCGCGGGCGAGTTTCTCGGCCAGATGGCCACCGAGACCTGGACGTCTCTGTAGGCATAGTCCATTAGGACTATTCGGCACTAGCAGGCGGCAGCCGAGTCACACGGAACGCCGAGTCCTCGTCATCAGACGTCGAGGCACTACCAAATACGGGAGGGCTGCGTATGGGTTACAGAGTTTCGCGCCTGCTTTGGCTCTCGATCGGTGCGGCTTTCTGCCTACAGGCCTGCGGCTTAGGCGGCCACGGCATGGTGCCGCTGCAAGGCCTTTCTGCGAATGCCGCGTCGTCTATCTCCAGCGGCCGACACCTCACGACGCGTGCGAGCGTTTTGGGAAGGTCGCCCGACAACGCGTATCAGATACGTACGTTTCACGACGGACGCATTACCATCCGTGACTCTTCGTCCTACGCGACTCCCAACGGGACGTTCACTCAGGTCGACTACGCGACACCGTTTGGCTACCTGACCCTTGTGCAGTCGCCGAAGAGGCCGGCGCCCACGAGCCTGCCAAGCCCTTCGAGCACATTACTTGTCATCGCCAATGGTACGACCACGCGTGGGGCAAGTTGGTTTGTGCTCGCGGATCCAAAGACGCCGTATATCGACGTGCACATGGAGTTCGGCGACTCAAGCATCGACACGACTCTGCCTGGCACGGCGCCGCTAGCGTCGATAGAGGCTGCCGTCGAGCAGGTCTACTGATGATCAGCACGGTCAGTGACATGGCGCGGCATTTTGCCAAAGCCGCAGGCTTTGTTGCCCTGGTTCTCGTCGCTGGATGCAATCCGACGTCAGCAATATGTCAGCTACTCGAATGCGGCAATTCCGCGGCACCAGTCGACTCGCCAGGAACATTTTCGTATTACGCCATCGTTAACTATGGGGACGGCTCGACGTTCTGCCCAGATCAATCAACGGATTGCATTTACGGTGTTTCCAACAACCTCGGCACGCCGATGCAAAACAGCAAGTGGACACTTAGCAATGGCGTCACCGAAGCGATCGTGAACGGCTCCTGGACAGCCGATCCAACCGCAACGAGCATAATTAACGAGACAGCGAACCTTCTCTACGTGAACAGCCACGGCAACGTTCTAAATGGTAACCAGGCTGAGGTTTGCCTACGCAATTGCAACAATTCACAGTTCGGCAACGACTATGCGTGGGGCCCGTCGGACATACCGAACCCGTGGAATGGCCCGACATGGTTGGTCCTTGACGCCTGCGACGTCGTAATACCAGGTGTCGGCTGGGAGGGTGTTTTTGGCGGAAACCTTCACGGAATACTGGGCTGGAACGGGGGCACCTACGCGCTCAGCGATGGCGGCCTGCAGGCCTTCGCGCGGGCGATCGGTCAGTATTCTACTGCACTCGATGCGTGGGACACTGCCGTTGCGCAAACTGGCGATGCATCGCTTGCGTCGGCTCTTGTGCCGCAGCCGAACGAGACCGACGACATTGAGGCTCGCGGTGGTCCCCACTATGGAATCGATCGCGATACGAACCCCATCTACCTTTCTTACGCGAACGGCTCGCTCCAGGCGCAGATTGCCATGTTGTCATCGGCGCCGGCGAGCACGTATGCACTTACCGGCGAGTCAATGAACGAGACGTACTGGTATAATTTCTACGGCGGTGGAAGCGTTGCGTCTGAAATCATCCACCCTACAGGCAACGAGGATCTCTATCGAAATCCATATGCCTATGTCGATCACTACCTCGCAAGTGGCGGACTGGTGGCGGTGACCCCGGCGACTGGAACCGCGAAGGGATTTTACCAGGACGATGCGCTACAGTATGCCGAGCAATGGATTGCGAGTAACGGTGGGCAGCTTCCATCCGACGCAGTTCTAACTTTTGGCGGGGCGCAAACAATCTCGCCCACCACCACCGCCCCCACCAGCGACGCGCCGGCTCCGGGGAATCGTCAGTACATGTTCGTGTGGCGTCACGGGAGTTCAGGATTGTTAGGTAGCGACAAGATTCAGATCAACATCGACGATGCCGGCACATGGACCCGAGTTCCGGAAACCGTCGGCGGGACATATAATTCTAATTGCCAGTGCATAATTCCGAAGGTAATATTCGTGAACGGGCCACCCTGGATTCCCGCTTTTCATGTGCATCTCTACACGCGCCTTTGGCGCACGATAGGTGCTCCTTTGCAACCAGTTGCCGCCTCAGGCACGTATTCTGCCTACGCCCTATGCGGCAGCGATATCGGCAGCACGCAAAGCACGGCGTCGCCCTGCGGTGCCGTACAATCTGGTGGGAGGACAATACTTGTGGATCTTTCGTCTGGAGCATCATATGGAAGCGAGGGAATTCAGTAATAACGTGTGGGCCCATATAAAAACCCCGATCGCGCTTGTTGCTGGCCTGCTTATAGGCGTGTCAGGCGGTTTTGCTGCTGGATATAGGGCAGTGAACAGCCAATCGAAACACGATGCCGTGATTGTTGAAAACTACGGCTATTTCGTGAAGTGCATGGCAAAGATTCCGAGACATCGCGGACCCTTAGCCAAGCAAACTGAGAAAGATTTGACTGCAGCAAGAAACAGGGCCTTTGATTTGTTGGCCGCTGAGGACGATTGCGGCGCGCGATCCGGTAACGGCGGATTTTACCGGGGTGAGATTGTCGATGACAGCGGCTATACTCCTGCGACGCCGCTTGCGCGGAAGCTGTTCCCGCTTACGATTAACTTTTGAACTTTCGTAAGCACTCCGCGAGTTGCTGCAGTGCGGAGCCAATTGGGAGTGAGGGAATTCAATAGTAAAGGTCGGCATATCCATAAAGACTGCGATTCCATTGCTCGCCGGATTGCTTCTCGGCGGCCTCGGCGGCTTCATACTGGGTCGCGGATCGGCGGGTGGTGAAACTCACGCTGCCAAAATCGCCGACTAAGTGCTGGGGGACTACCGAGCGTGTTCCGCAAGAATACCTGTAACGCGAAAGCGCTGGCCTGAACCACACACGGCCGCAGAGGTGATCGCTGCACGTAATCGGGTCTTTGTGCTGATGGGTGCCGAGATCGACTGTGGGAAAATTTCGGGTATCGGCGGACTTAGCCCAACCGACATAATGGGGGCCGAGCGGTTACGCTGCCACGAGCCCCTTGACGCTCAAGCTCTTCCCTGATTCTACCCCTTGAACTTTGGTAAGTACTCCGCGAGTTGGTGCAACGCGTAATCGATGTCGGCTAGCGACGCCGCGTACGAGAAGCGTAAGTAGCCGGCGCCGGAGGGCCCGAAGCTCGAACCGCCGCCGCACGCAACGCTGGCCTCCTCGAGAATGAAGCTCGCGAGCTTCCGGTCGTCCTTGGTGATCTGCGACACGTTGGGGAAAGCGTAGAACGCACCTTCGGGAAGCGTGCAGCGCACACCCGGCAGCGCGTTGAGGCCGCTTACGAGTTTGTCGCGGCGCTGGCGGAAGATCTCGTTCATCTCGCGCACCGCAGCATCCGGTCCGAGCAGCGCTTCGATGCCCGCCTGCTGCACGAAGGACGTCACGCAGCTAAACGTATTGTTGTTGAAGAGCGTCACCGCTTTGCATAAGTCTTCGGGCATGATCGCGTAGCCCAAGCGCCAGCCCGTCATTGCGTAGGCTTTCGAGAAGCCGTCGACGATAATCGTGCGTTCTTGCATGCCCGGCAGCGACGCGATCGACACGAATTCGCTATCGAGATAGAAGTTGCGGCTGTAAATCTCGTCCGCGATCACGAGAAAGTTGTGCTTCTGCGCGAGTTCGGCGATGCGCTCGAGATCGCTCTTGAGCAACACGCCGCCGGTCGGATTGTGCGGCGAGTTGATCATCACCGCTTTTGTTTTATCGGAAACACGTGCCGAAAGTTCGTCGAGGTCCATGCGCCAGTCGCGATCTTCGTGCAGCGGAATACGCGTAACGTTGGCCTGCAAGTAGCTCGATGCCGATGCGTACGCGGGATACGCCGGGTCGAAGTAGACGAACTCGTCGCCCGGATCGAGAATCGCCGAGAGGATATTCCAGATGATCGGCTTCGCGCCCGGTGAGATCGTGACGTTCGCAGCGGTGTACGGCGTCGCCATCTTGCGGAAGCGCGACGCGTATTCGGCAACGACCTCACGCAGCTCATGCGTGCCTTGCGACGGCGTGTAGTGCGTGTCGTGCGCCAGTAACGAATCGACGGCCGCGCGTTTGATGTTGTCCGGCGTATCGAAATCCGGCTCGCCGATCTCCATGTGGACGACACGCCGGCCCGTCGCTTCGATCTCGCGCGCGCGCTGCAAGATTTGGAACGCGTTCTCCGACCCGAGGCGCGCGAGGGCGCGCGTAATAAATGACTTTTGAGTAGCGAGCATTACGGAAATATCTCCTCAAGGTAGCGACCCGTGCACGGCGAACGTTGACCGCGTCATGCGCACCTTATCTGAAGTTTTTGCGCCGGGAGCACCAACATTACCGGAAGGACTCCGAACGCTCGTCGTTTCGCCCGACCGCGAGTTGGAACCTGGGATGACGGTGCGCGCGACCTTCACGTTCCGCAATCAAGGCGGCGCACCGGCAACCGGCGTGCGCGTACGCTTCAACCTCCCCGACGGCTTGGTCTATTTGGTCGGGACGGGGCAGCTCGACGGTGTCAGTCTCGACGACGAGCAAGGTAACTCGCCGCTGCTTGCGCGCAGTGGCGCCCACATCGGGGACATCGATTCCGGTGAGGAGCGCCGCATCGAGATTTCCTACAGCGTGGCCGGCGCAATCGAGAACGGCACGATGATCGAGCTGCAGGCCGCGGTTGCTTCCTTTGAAGTGCCGCCGGTCGGGTCGAATATCGTCCGCTTGATCGCCCGCAGCCGCCCACTGCTCGAGAACGCCCTGACCGGGATCGCGATCGAGGCTCGCTCGGAGCCGGTGCCGGGTGCCGAGGCCACGATTACTGTCCGGCTGCACAACGCCGGCGAGTCGAGCGCGCACGACGTGGTCGTGGTGGCGCCGATTCCCGAGCACACACGCTACGTCCCGAACTCGGCCCGCATCAACGGCCGCGAGATCGAGCGCGATCTCGGCCAACCCTTCGACCGGGTCCACGCGCCGATCGTGACCGCAGGTCTGGCCGCAAGCGCCAGCTCGACCCTCGTGTACCGGGTGCTGATCTCTTCGCCGCTGTACGACGGCACCGCGATCGTCGCGCACGCTCACATCGCCTCGCAAGAGACGGCCGGGTTTGCGCTCGAGCCGGCGTCGATGGTGGTCCGTTCGACGCCCGATTTTGATGACGACCGCACGACCTTTTCGGTGGAACCGGCCTACGACGTGCGCCCGGGGCAGCGCATCACGATGGCGTTATGCGCCTTCAACGCCGGATCGGCGGCGGCGGAGAACGTCACCGCGTCGCTCGAGTTGCCCGACACGCTCGTGCCGGTGCGCGGCGCGACGCTTATTGATGGACGCCCAATTAAGGATGGACGCCCAACCAAGGAAGCCAAGAAGCGCGA
>Ga0302326_10026547_pt1 | contig 11699 bp, 11 predicted proteins | sample Palsa_T0_3_FD_202264 | JGI IMG/M metagenome (GOLD analysis project Ga0302326, IMG submission 202264) | Peat permafrost microbial communities from Stordalen Mire near Abisko, Sweden - Palsa_T0_3 | ecosystem: Environmental > Terrestrial > Soil > Palsa > Peat permafrost | place: Sweden: Abisko... | reverse complement strand
TTTCGTTTTTTTGCGTTGTCTCTTGTGTTGTCTTTTGTGTTGTTTTTTTACAGCGGATGTCTGCTTGCATTGATGACTCCATCGACCCATCAATCCACGCTAATTCTCTGAACCAGCCAGTTCAGTCTTCCAGTCTTGCTTGTTTACGGATTTTTTTCCGATTACTGATATTCAGGAAGCGGACGAACGGAATGAAGCTGGATCCAGCGCACGTCCACGTCACGCGGCACGGCTAGTGGGTTGGGGGCCGCAGGACCGTTTTCGGCATCGACGGCCGTGCTGGGGTTCGAGACAAGCGGCGGCGTCGTCCTGTAATCCAGCCAATGCTGGATTGTCGCATGCCCGTCCGCAAACGCATAACCAGCGGATTTATCGTGGTACATTCCAGGCATGTCCTGGGAGAACTGAAAAAGAGCCGGCTCATAAGGCGTGTCGCCTTCCATATCGGCGAGATAATTTCCCCAATTGATGCAGTCCTGGCGTTCATCCAAAAACACCCATGTATCGCATGGTCCAGGCGACGCAACAGGAATCAAGTCCGTGGTTTTATAATAAAGTGGGTACTCGTTGCCCCAGGAGCCGACCCCCGCTCCGGCACCCGCGCCCACTCCGGCGAATCCTCCGAAGAAAAAGTTCATCGAGACCGTGCGCACCCGCGGATACTGCCGGCCATCCACACTAACCACAGAAGTGTCCGCTGGACATTTATAGACCATGTAAGAACCGATGTAAGGATAGAGCGGTCCCGTCGTGATGCCCGCCGCAACCGGATCATAGTTGTAAGCATTGGGCGAAAAATCCTCCTCATTCGTCGTCCAAACATATTTGTTTAAGGGATCCCTGCCGGGGTCCATACTGGACAAGACAACGAACTCCCTGTTATCCTGCGCATACATTCGCCAACCGAGGCACATTTGCCTCATGTTGCTCATGCACTTGATGCCCATGCTTTGCGACTTCGCGCTCTGCAACGCAGGCAGCAGCAGTGCCGCCAATATGGCGATGATGGCGATCACGACCAGCAGTTCAATCAACGTGAACCCGCGGCTTCGGCGTGGTAAGGTCTGATTCATTTGGCTCTTGATAGTTTTCATACGGAATAGGAACATTCTTGGCTCGTTTCGGACTCCCCGAATGAACCCAGCTTCACACCCGGTTGTTTCTTTGGATTTGCGCCAGGAACGGCACCAATAGCGACATCTATCAGTCTGGAGATGGAGACACCTTGGCTTTTGCGGAGCAATCTCTTGTCCGCGGCAGGGACTACTCGGTCGTACGGCGCTTCTTGAACTTGCGGTAATGGCTCATAATTGATACCGCTCCATTCAAGCCCGCAACCGTACCTTCCGGACGTCCGTGTTACATTCTCCCACATCCACATGGTTCGTCCAACTCTTGTTCACACAAACCGCAAATATGCCGGGTATGCTTACGCCCGGCATTCTCTCGCTGTTTGAGCCCATCTACACAGCAACTGATTCGGAAGCCCAGCTTTTGGTCTAATCCGTGACCTAATCGTTACACGTTCTTAATATCACGAGCATTATGCGGCGTCAATGGGAAAAAACAAGTTTTTTTTAAGCTTGTCGATTGCTCTTAAATAATTCATACTTATGCAAGTATAATAGATGAATTAGAATTACTCTAAATTGTTTATAGCAAGTATTTTACAACACAAGCATCATGGCTCCCAAATTCATTTGGCGCCAATTTTGGCTCGGCCCTTCAACAACTGGTGTATTTCCAATTCCTGGATTTGCCTTCGGCCAGCCAAGTCAGCATGGTTTCGATTCGTTTCTGGCGGGTTTCCTCGCGCTTGGCCTCGGTGATCCATTCCACATACTCCTTCTTATGACTGTAGCTGAACGCCTCAAAAGCGGCCTGCGCCCTCTTGTTCTGCTTCAGCGCGGCGGTGACACAGCCGGGAATGATCAATTCGCGGTTTCCCGCTGGCCGCTGGCCGACGGGGCGTTTGGCTCCGCTCTCATTAAGCTCGACGGCTCTCCTGATGAACGCCAGCAACTCTTTGTCGCCCGGCAGATCCCCCAGCGAAGTGATGCGTCCGAAGTGCCCCATGCCATTCTTCTCGTTGTCCCCTTTTCCCACCGCGCGGAGAACCATTTCACCCATCCAAAACCCGAAAGCACAGTGATGCCTGAAGGCCGACATGCCGCAGAGCAGCCCATGGCGCAGGAAATGCGGCCGGCTCCATTTCATGGTTTCCTCCACCTCCGGGCAGGCGGTGTGGACAAGCTCGCGCAGGTGGTTAAGGATCGGCTTGGCAAAATCGGGTGCGCTGGAAATATACGCGTCCACGCGGCTGTCTCGTTTGGCATTCGTTTTCGCGGGCATACGTTTAGGCTGAAGGTCGCCGTTTCGATCGACTTTGACAAGCAAAAAATGGCATCTTCCCGGCTTCGATGGTTTTCTCTTTTTCCTTCACCTTTTGTTAACTTCGCTAAACTTCTGTTTAGATTCTTTGGCCCAGGCGTTGCCGCGCAACTCTTGCGCAGGTCTGCGCAACATCTGCGCGTGTAAACTGGGGATTTCCACTAGGCATATCCTCTTGACACGTTGTAGATCAACCGCTTACGTTGTTGGCCCGGCAATTGCTTTCATATTGCTGACGTCAACAATTCGGGATGCAATTAAGCGTCTGCGATTAGGTTAACCTAAACTCAAGTAACATTATGATAAATACATTAAAGAAAGCTCTGATAGCCGGAGGCTGTGCGGTTATCCTCACTTTGGGGAGCAATACGCTCGTTGCCCAAGGGCGTGGAGGCGGCGGCGGAAACTTCGATCCTGCCCAGTTCAAACAGCGGATGATCGATGATCTGAAAGATGCGATGGAAATCAAGGACGACGCGGAATGGACCGCCATCGAACCCAAAGTCAGCAAAGTCATTGACGCCCGTGGCGAGGTCATGGCCAGCACGATGCGCGGCTTTGGTAACAGGGGAGGCCGAAACCGTCAGCGCGGCGGTGGTGGCAACGGCGACGATCAAGGCAATAATACCGGGCAACAGCGCCGTCAGCGCGGCGGTGGTGGCCCGTTTGGCGAGCCCAGCGCAGCGGTCACAGCCTTGCAGAAGGCCGTGGAGGACAAAGCCCCAACCGCAGAGATCAAGACCAAGCTCAAAGTTGTGCAGGACGAAGCCAAAACTAAAGAGGCCGCCTTGGTGGCAGCCCAGGAAGATTTGCGCGCGGTGTTGACTCCTCGTCAGGAAGCCATCGCCACATTGCGCGGTCTTTTGTAATAAATTCGCCCTTTGCGGCGTCTATTGTTCTGTAGCGGTGTTTCACCGCACCGCTACAGGTAACAGAAGTTATGAACGAAATAAAAACAGCAGACAATCCGGCCACACAGTTGCTCGACCAGATGGTTGCCGCCCGGCAACTCTCCGCCACCGACGCCTCCATCCTCACTCAACAAGTCCATTCCGGAGCGCAAAAGCCCCTCCAATCCGAGGATGATGTCCTGCGCTGGCTGGCCAAGGAATATGGCTTGGGTTACACCACGCTCGAAAACGTCGAGCCGGATCGCGAGTTGCTTTCGCTCTTCCCGGCGCGCGTGCTGCTCAAGGAGGAACTGCTGCCCTTGCAACGCGTCAACGGCGTGATCGAAGTGGCCACCAGCCGTCTCTTTGCCACCCAGGGTTTGGACACCCTCAAAACCCTCACCGGCCTTAAGATCAAGCCCATCCTCGCCCCAACCGAGGCCATCCGTCGCGAAATGAAGTCCCGCCTGGGCGTCGGCGCCGATACCATCGATACTTTGGACGACGTCGCGCCTCTGCAGGTGGTCGATGAAACCGGCGAAGGGGACTCCAACCTGGAAAACGCCGCCGAGGACGCTTCGATCATCAAATTTGTCAACCAGGTCCTCACCGACGCCATCGAGCTGCGCGCTTCGGACATTCATTTGGAGCCGTTTGAAGATCAGTTGCGCATCCGCTACCGCATTGACGGCGTGCTACAGGAAATTCCAGTACCGGCGCAAATCAAGCGATTTCAGCCGGCCATCGTTTCCCGCGTCAAGATTTTGAGCCATTTGAACATCGCCGAAAAACGCCTGCCGCAGGACGGCCGCATCAAAATCCGCCTGGCCAACAACGAAGTCGATATCCGCGTCTCGATCATCCCGATGCTCCACGGCGAAGCGGTGGTCATGCGCTTGCTGCGGCAAAAGGCGACCTTGCTGGGCATGGAACAATTGGGCATGGCGCCCGAAATTCTGAAGTCTTTTAATCACGTGCTGGAGTTGCCGCACGGTATTATACTCGTCACCGGCCCGACCGGCAGCGGCAAGACCTCGACCCTTTACACCGCCCTGGCTGCCATCAACGACGACGTGCGCAAAATCATCACGATTGAAGACCCCATTGAATATCAGATGCGCGGCATCAACCAGATTCAGGTTTCCGAGAAGGCGGGGCTGACTTTTGCCCGCGGCTTGCGCTCCATTTTGCGCCACGATCCAGACGTGATCCTCATCGGCGAAATTCGCGACCAGGAAACGGCCCAGATCGCCGTGCAGGCCTCGCTGACCGGGCACTTGGTATTCTCCACCCTCCACACCAACGACGCCCCCGGCGCCTTGACGCGCCTCGTCGATATGAACGTCGAGCCGTACCTGGTGGCCTCGTCACTGGAAGCGGTGCTGGCGCAACGGCTCGTGCGCGTTTTGTGCCCGGAATGCAAAACGGAGGACATTTCGCCGACCACCGCCGCGCTCAAGGAGCAGGTTGGCATTGCGCCGGGCGTCAAAGTGTACCGCGGCGTGGGCTGCCAGGCTTGCCGCAACACAGGTTATCATGGGCGGCACGGCATTTTTGAATGGATGGACCTGACCAATGAAATCCGCCAGATGGTTTTGAAGAATTCTTCCAGCGGCGAAATGCGCGAAGTCGCTGTGCGCAACGGCATGCACAGCCTTAGCGACGACGGCTGGCGCCTGATCGGCATGGGCATCACCACGCCGGAGGAAGTCATGCGCGTCGCCAAGGACCAAACATTGGGCAGCGGCAAGAACGGCCACGCTCAGGCCGAAACCGAATTCGTCGTTGAAAAGACAGCCAAAGTCGCTTAGTTCACCTGTATGGTTTATGCCCGTGTTTCAATACAAAGCGCTGCAATCAGACGGCAAAGCCGCTGAAGGCCAATTGGAGGCCGGCGGTCGCCAGGAAGCCTTTCGCCAGATGGAAGAAAGGGGACTGCGTCCCATCAGCCTCGCCGAAAGATCCGCCGCTGCCGGCCCGGGGAAAAACGGCGGGAGTGCGGCAGCCGCCGGGGGGCTTAATTTCAAATTTCAGTCCAAGCGCGTCACCCCGCGCATGTTGGAAAGTTTCACCCGGCTCCTCTCCAGTCTGCTGGCGGCGGGCGTGCCTTTGAGCCGCGCGCTGGTCATCCTGTGCAAGGAGTCGTCCAATCCCGGCGCCGCCGCCAAGTGGAAGGCCATCTACGACTCGGTCGTCGAAGGCGTTTCGCTGGCCGATTCCATGGCCACCATGCCCGAAACCTTTCCCCGCGTTTATGTGGCGATGGTGTCGGCGGGCGAGACAGGCGGGTTTCTGGACTTGGTGCTCGCGCAAATCGCCGATTTCCAGGCGCGGGAAAAGGACCTCAAATCCAAGGTTTCGGCGGCGATGCTCTATCCGGCCATCCTGCTGCTGCTGGCCATCGGCGTGTTGGTCGTCCTGATGACCGTGTTCATCCCAAAATTCCAGAAGATGTTCGACAGTTTTGGCGGGCAATTGCCGCTTTTGACGCGCATCATCGTCAACATCAGTTACTGGATTCGGACCTACGGGTTGTACATGGCCATCGGTCTTGGGGTCGCCGGTTTCCTGGTGCGCAATTGGATCACCTCCGAACGCGGCCGGCGCACTTGGGAAGGATTCATTATTCGCGCGCCGGTCTTGGGGCCGCTCTTGAGCCAATTTGCCATGGCCCGTTTTTGCCGGATGCTGGGCACTTTGCTCAACGCGGGCGTGCCGTTGGTGCAGGCGCTCAATGTTGCCCGCCGCTCCATCGGCAACCAGATTCTGGTCGATGCCGTTTCCAATTCCATCGATCGGGTCAAGGAAGGCGCGCAACTGGGCGCCAGCCTCTCCGATTGCAAGACGCTTTTCCCCGGCTCGGTCTTGGAAATGATTTCCGTCGGCGAGGAAAGCGGCAAGCTCGACCAGGAATTGGTCCGCATCGCCGGGGTCACCGAAGGGGACTTGGACCGGAACCTGAAAATGGCGGTGGCGCTGCTGGAGCCGTTGATGCTCTTTTTCATCGCCGCGTTTATCGGAACGATTTTTATCGGCATGATCTACCCGATCTTTGCCATGCAAGACTACATCAAATAAAAAGAAAGGACCGCTATGAGAATCACCTCTCGCACATCAAATCGCCCCACGCGCCGGGATCAAGGCGCGTTCACGCTCGTCGAAATGCTCCTGGTTCTAACGATTCTGGCCATTCTGGCCAGCATTGTCTTGCCCAAGATGACCGGCAATACCGAACGCGCCCGTGTCACGGCGGCACAGACCCAGATCGCAAACCTAGGAACTGCGCTGGGCGCTTACGAAGTCGATAACGGCAACTATCCTCGCGGACGGGAAGGGTTGCAGGCGTTGATGGTCAAGCCGCGCGACGCCATCAGTTGGCACGGGCCATACATGGAGAAGGACATCATCTCGGATCCTTGGGGCAAACCTTATATCTATGAGTGCCCCGGTCGCCACAACCCCTCCGGCTACGATCTTTACGCCACTGGCCCTGACGGCACCATCTATGGAAATTGGACCGTCAGGAAGTAAAACCCGGAGCCGCGCCGCCTTCACTCTGGTCGAACTGATTCTGGTCATGACGATCATGGTGATCATAATCAGCATGGTTTTCCCTTCCTTGAAGGGATTCTTCCGGGGGCGCAATCTTGACAACGAGGCGTTGCGGTTTCTGGCGTTGACGCGCTACGGGCAAAGCCGCGCCATCAACGAAGGCGTCCCGGTTGAACTCTGGGTCAACCCCAAGGCCGGCTCCTACGGGCTGGAGGCCTTGTCGGGTTACACCGAAACGCAGACCAAGCCGGAGCAGTACCGCCTGGATTCCACCGTGCAGATTGTGCTATCGGCATCCTCTTCGGTGCTGACCCATTCCAATTTCTGGTCGCAGACTACGGCGCATTCCGGCGTGATGACCAAAATCCGGTTCCAGCCCGACGGCTTTATCAGCGACGCCAGCCCGCAGAACGTGTATCTGCGCCAGGGCACGGGCGGACAGATCTGGATCGCGGAAGCGCCGAGCCATTTGGAATATGACATTAAACGTGGACCACCTTACGGCCGCTAAACGCCGGCGCTCCGGCTTCACGCTGGCCGAGGTGCTGGCGGCGTTGTTGTTGATGGCCATCGTTGTACCGGTGGCCTTGCAAGGATTGCACATCGCCAGCATGGCCGGCGAAGTCGGCCAACGCAAAATGATCGCCGCCCGCATCGGCAACAAGGTTCTCAACGAACTCAAAGTGACCGCTCAGTTGCAGAACACCGGCCAGACCGGCGTCGTGCAGGAGCACGGCTTGAGTTACAAGTGGGCGGTCAAGAGCCAATCGTGGACCGAGGACTCCCTCAGCCAAATGACCGTGGCCACGGTCACGGTCAGCTTCCAGGCCCAAGGCAAGAACTACGACGTCCACATGAGCACGCTGGTGGCGCCACCACAGCAGCTCACTACTACATCTCAAGCTCTTTACTGATGTACCCGCCCCTCCAAAGCAGGTTGTCATCGCCCCGCGCGTTTACGTTGATCGAATTGATGCTGGCCATCTCGATTATGTGCATCATTCTGGTCGCCATCAACGGCGTGTTTTTCACCGCCTTGCGGCTGCGCAACACCGCGGTCAATTCCCTGGAAGCCAGCCTGCCGGTCGAGCAGGCCCTGAGCATCATGGAGCAGGATCTTTCCAACCTCGTCGGCTCGACCAATACCAATGGCGTCTTCTTTGGCCCATTTCAAACCACCAATCCCACCAACGCCCTGCCCAACCAGGTCGGCCCCGACTTTTACACCTCCGGCGGCGAGTTGGACGGCGTGAAGCCCTGGAATTGCGGGCAAAAAATCGATTACGTGCTCTCCGCGCCCACCAACGGCGTGCGCGGGCCGGGCATGGACCTCATTCGCGCCGTGACGCGCAATCTGCTACCGATCTCGCCGCCAACGCAGCCCGAAGAACAGCACGCCATTCTCAGCGGGGTTCAGTCGCTGATCTTTTTCTATTACGACGGCACGCAATGGGACCAGACTTGGGACACGACCCAGCAGACCAATCTGCCGCTGGCCATCAAGGTGCAAATTAAGATGGCTCCAACCCCGGGTGCTCTAACACAAAACAAGCCGCTGGAATTGGTCGTGCCCATCGATGTGCTCTTGAGCACCAACACCATCACGCCACTGCAATGAACACGCGCCCCGCCAAAATGGATTCGTGCCAAGCCTCGGTGTTGATCATCGTTATGTGGGTGGCCTTTGGGCTGGTCAGTATCACACTCTATTTTGCACATGCCATGTTGATGGACTTGAAGGCGGCCGACAACCGGGCCGCCAACCTCGAGGCCGGCCAGGCCATTGAAGGGGCCGCGCTCTACGTCAGCAATGTTCTGGCCAATCGCATCAACATGATGGTCATTCCCTCGGCGGCTAATTTCAAGGCTCAGTCGGTAAAAGTCGGTGATGCCAAGTTCTGGCTTATTGGCCGGGATACCAATGACCTGCAATCGTCCCTCCAGTCCGACACGCCGTTTTGGGGGTTGGTGGACGAGGCCGCCAAGGTCAATCTCAATTACACTGCGGCGACCAACTTCCAGAACCTGCCGCAAATGACCGTCAACACCGCCGCCGCCATGTATGACTGGCAGAGCACCAGCACCACCCCCAGCACAGATGGCGCAAAATCGGAAACCTATACCGGCTTGCAGACTCCCTATCTTTGCAAGAATGCGCCCTACGAGACCATCGACGAGTTGAGCCTGGTCTATGGGATGAACATGGACCTCCTTTACGGAGAAGACATCAATCTCAACGGCGCCCTGGACCCGAACGAAAACGACGGTATGAAACTCCCGCCTTACGACAATCAGGACGGCATCCTGGACCCCGGCTTATTCGAATACGTCACTACTTGGAGCCATGACTCGGCCATCGGCACCAACGGCGCCACGCGCGTGTCTGTGGCCAACACGACGGGCTTGCAGGCGTTGATTCAGACAAATTTCCCCAACCTGACCCAATATCTTACGCCGTTTGGCATTTCAGGAACCGGAACCGGAACCGGAACCGGAACCGGAACGGGAACGGGGGCTGGGACAGGGGCGGCCGGCGGTCGCGGTTCGACTGCCACTACCACCGGCACGGCAGCGGCTGCCGCCGCACCGACCAGCGTGCTGGATTTCTACGTCCGCAGCGGCATGTCCGAGAGCGATTTTCAGCAAATCGAACCGTATATAATGAACCCCTCCCTCACAGGCTTGATCAACATCGATACGGCCAGCGCCACAGCGCTGGCTTGCGTTCCCGGCATCGGCAGCAACCTTGCCCCGCAAGTGCTGGCCTACCGGCAATCCAATCCGCCGCAAATCCCTTCCATCTCATGGCTCGTCACCGCCTTGCAAAACAATCAGGCCGAACTCGAAGCGGCCGGCCCTTACGTCACGGCTTTTTCCTTTCAGTTCGCGGCAGATGTTGTCGCCGTGGGCCACAATAACCGCGGCTTTCGGCGCGTGCGCTTTGTTTTTGATTGCAGCAGCGGCACACCGCTGGTTGTCTATCGCCAGGACTTGACGTATCTCGGTTGGCCCTTGGGGAAAACACTGCACGACCAGTTGATAGCTCAAAAAACAAAATGATCGAATTTTTCAAACCTAAACGCGCCGGCTCCGTCCTGGGTCTGGCCTTGGACGGCAACCGGCTGGAGGCCGTTGTCTTGAGGCGCGCCAATGGCACGCTGCAAGTGCGCCAGACGGTTTCCACGTCTTTGGCGCTCTCGCCCCTGACCGACGATCCGGAATTGGCCGGGCGGGAAATCCGCAATGCTCTGGACGCCGCCGGGATTCGCGAGCGGCGTTGCGCCGTCTGCCTGCCGACAAGCTGGCTGCTGACCTTGCAAACCAAGATCCCGGATTTGACGGAGGCCGATCGCGCTGGCTTCCTGCTACTGGAGGCTGAACGCGGTTTTCACTCCGGCCCGGAGGCGCTTTTCATTGTCCATTCGCTTTTCCAGGCCGCCCCTAACGAGCAGTACGCCACCTTGATGGCCGTGCCGCGCAACAATCTCAACACCCTGGAGCGGGTCCTGCGCGCCGCCAAACTCAAGCCGGTCACTTTTGGGCTGGGCATCGGCGCGGTGCAACCTGCCGCCGCCGACACCCACCGCGTCATCACGGTGTTGGTCCGCAGTGCCGCCATCGACCTTCAAGTCAGCGGCGGCGGCGGCATCGTCGCCTTGCGCTCCCTGGACGGCGCCATTGAAACGCATGGCGCGCAGAAGCGGATTTCCTCCGAATTGATCGCGCGCGAGATTCGCATCACGCTGGGCCAATTGCCCGGAACCTTGGCCGAAGGACCCGGCAAAATCAGAATTGTCGGCCAAGGCGAGATGACCCGCCAATTTGTCAACGAAATCTCCCCGCGCCTGACGGCCATGGGTTTGACCGTCGAGGTTTCCGAGAAGGCTTCCAGCGCCAGTTTTGACAAGCCGTTGCCGGCGGATCTGGCCGCCTCAGCGCCACTCGCGCTGGCCGCCGCCTGGGTGCGGGGCGCGGCAACAACGCCGGAACTCCTCCCGCCCAAAGTGCAGCAGTGGCAGCAATGGATGAGCAAAGGGTTATCCACCCGCAAGCTCATCTGGGCCGGCGAGGCCGCGGCGGCGATGGTTTGCTGCGTCGTCCTCGCCTTTGGCTACCAGCAATGGCGGCTCTCCAGCCTGCGGGGCAAATGGGCCGCGCTGGCGCCTCAAGTCACCGATTTGACCGCCATGCAGGACGAGATCAAGCAGTTTCGTGACTTTTATGACGCAGCCTCCCGCGAGGTGAAAATTTGGGCCACGCTCGCCGCCCTCTTTCCAAGGGATAACTCGGTCTCTCTCAAAACCCTGGAAGTGCGCGACCAGAACAACGTAACTTGCTCCGGCGTGGCGCGGGACAACGATTCCTTCCTCCGGGTCTTTGGCAAACTGAGCGACGCCACCAACGAAATCAGCAACGTGCATCCTGAGACCTCGGGCCAGAAGCCCATTAAATTCACGCTTACTTTTCTATGGATAGGAGGAACCGCCCATGGAAGCTAAGAACCGCGAAAAACTCCTGCTCATGGGCGTCGGCCTATGCGTCGCCTTCTGGCTGCTCAACATGGTGGTCTTCTCGCCTTTGACGGACAGTTGGCACAGCCGATCGGACGAAATCGACAGGCTGCAAAAGGAAATCGCCGATGGCGCCAGGCTCGTCCAGCGGGGCTCCACCATCCGGCAGCGTTGGGATTTCATGCGGGCCAATGCGCTCAACAGCAATCCGAACGTGGCCGAACGCCAGTTAGTCACCGCCTTTGACCGCTGGGCCAGATCCGGCGGCGTCACCCAAGGCTCCTTCCGTCCGCAGGTGCAGGAGAGCGACACCAATTTCCTGACCGTGGATTGCCGCTCCGATGTCAGCGGCGGC
>Ga0302326_10026544_pt1 | contig 11699 bp, 8 predicted proteins | sample Palsa_T0_3_FD_202264 | JGI IMG/M metagenome (GOLD analysis project Ga0302326, IMG submission 202264) | Peat permafrost microbial communities from Stordalen Mire near Abisko, Sweden - Palsa_T0_3 | ecosystem: Environmental > Terrestrial > Soil > Palsa > Peat permafrost | place: Sweden: Abisko... | reverse complement strand
GAGGAACTTGTTGTCGAGCTCCTTATCGGTGATTTCCTTGTACGACCGAGCCTGAACCTCGCCCTTGAGCCCACCCATGCGGCTGTGCTCCGTGACGAAGAACATCACCTTCGTCCCCTTTTCCTTCTGCTGCTTCACCCATTGCGTGAAGGGCGCGCCGCTCGAGACGTACGCGGGGATCTTGTTGCCGGTGTAGAAGTTCTCGCCCTTCCAGTTCATCTGGTACGCGATGAGCGGCTCCTCGGGGCCCTTCCGTGCGCGGTAGTAGGCCTCGGTGATCTCGTGCTGGCCCCAGTGCGGCGACGTGCGGATCATGTAGACGTCGATGCCCCAAAACGCGCACACGAACGCCATCGAGACGATCGCGAGCACGGCCCATCGCCGGATGGCCTCGACGGAGAGGAGCACGTAAGTGCCAGCCGACACGATGGCGAGCGCGGCGAGCACGGCGCTGAAGTCGAGCGACTCCGGCCAAGGGCGACGGTAGTTATACGTGAAGAGGTGGAGGAGATGGATCGCGCCGGGCTGATCGGCCCCCTCCGGCTTGCTCGAGAGATCACGCCCGACGAGCAGCACGACGAACATGCCTGCGATCGCCGCCGCGCTCCACATCAAGTGCTCGTGCATCCGGATGCGGTCGCGCTCGGCGATCCGCTCCTCGTCTTTCGAAACTCCCGGCGCGCCTCGGTAAGGAATCGTCGGATCGGCGCCCTTCTCGAGCTCGGCTTCGGGCAAGGAGACGATGGCGGGCTTGTTGAACAGACGCGTCGCGGCGAGCGCGATGGGGATCGCCGCCAAGGCGACGCCCAGCATGATCTTGTCGATGGACGCGAACGCCTTCCCTTTGTCGCCCCAGACGCTGCCGTCAGCCTTCCACGCGACGATCACGACCACCGCGGTGAGGGCTCCGCCGAGCGCGACGCCGATGAGCGGGAACCTCGGACTCGACGTGTCGTTTCGTCCGAGCATGTCGTCGAGGACGATCCCGACGAGCATCGCGATCGGGGGAACGGCGGGGAAAATGTAGTGGTGAAACTTCGTCCCCATGAAGGAGAAGAGCGCGAACGCGAAGATGAACCACATGACGAGCATGATCGAGACGTCGTTGGTCGCGAGGTTTGCGCTCGCCTTTCCGTCCTGCTGCGCCGTGTCGGTCTTGCGCATCCACCAGAGGAGGCCGAGCGGTGCGAGGCCAATCCACGGAAAGAGCGCGTAACCGAGTTGCCAGACGTAGAAGCGGAAGCTCGTGTCGTCGCCTTCATTGGTGTCGTGCACGTGGTGAAACGCGCGATTGAACATGTCGTGGAATATGAGCCGGTCGGTGAACGGCGACCCGTGCCTCACGTACATCGCGACGTACCAAGGGATGGCGACGACCGCGATGACGAGGAGACCGCTGATGAGCTCGAACCGCGTGAGCTCCGACCAGCGCTTCGTCGTCGCGACGTACGCGAGGCCGACGAGCACCGGCAAGCCGAACCCCGCGGGGCCTTTGCCCATCGTCGCCACCGCTGCGAGAAACCACGCTGCGATGTAATAGAGCCGACGGACGCGCCGCTCGCCCCAGTTCAAGTACATGAGCGTCCCGAGCACGGCGCTCCACACGAGGGCTTGCATGACGGGCTCGAACGCGCCGAAGAGGCGCAGGAGACTGCCGCCGAAGCTGTCCGGGTGGATCCCTGCAGCCTTGGGAATCGAGGCCGGGTGCGTCAAGTTGCAAGCTTCATTGCCCGGCAAGCCGCAGTTGCCGCCGCCCGAGCCGCTCTTGAACTCGTCCCAGTGAAAGCGGAAGCCCTTCGCTCCATCGCCGTGGATGACGAGCTCGATGTTGCGTGACAGCAGGTAGAGGATCTGCGGAAGCGTCGCCAACGCGATGGCCCCGAAGACGAAGTGCCACGCCGAGAGCTTCCACTTCTGTCCGAACGCATCGAGCTCCCACGTACGCGCCTTCTGGTTTTCGTCCGTCGCGAGGCCGAGCATCAAGAGGCCCATCGCTCCGCACATGGGCGCGACGAAGGGCATGTCGGTCATCGTCTGGTGCGCGAGGAAGTACCAATCGGGCATCGTCGCGAGGACGATCCCTCCGAGCAGACCCGCGCGCCTGCCGAACACGCGCGCGACGCCTTTGTAGAGCAGGTACATCCCGAGCACGGTCAGGAGGAAGTTCGGCGTGCGAACCACCCACTCCGGGTGCGCGCTCGCGAGGCCGTCGGCCCCGATGAGCATCTGGTCGGGCATGTAGTGGGTTCCAAGCGACGCCATCGCGAGCGCTTGAATCCAGAAGTTCAAGATGGGCTTCGACCAGAACCAGCCGTCCTGCGCCCACCAGAGCGAGACCCAGTCGTCGCGGGCGAGGATCTCGCGCGAGACCTCGCCGTAGTGCGTCTCCCACGGATCCCAGAGGCCGTAGCTGCCGAGCGTGGGGAGATAGAGCAGCGCAGCGACCGTCACGAGCCAGAAGCCGTGACGCTTCCAGATGGGACGCGGCAACCCCGCCTCGTCCTTGGCCCACGGACCGATGCGCACGCCGAGGTTGAAAACTGCGTAAACGAGCAGCTCGAACGTCAGCGTCACCATCGCGCCCCACATCCACTGGTGGAGCGTTCCGCTCTGGCCACCCGCGATGGCCGCGCCCATCAAGAGACCCGAGCCGAGCACCCCCACGAGCGCACGGACGAGCTTCGATGAATCAATCTTGCCAGCCGACTCGCCCACGTCATCGAACGTCCCCGCGCAGTCGAGCACGCCCCACGTCGCGACGAGCATGAAGAGAAACCCGAGCGGTACTCCAAAACGGAGCTGCCCGTTGTGGGCCATGAGCAAGAACGCGCAGAAACCTCCAGCGAACGCCGTGATCCCGCCACGCTTCCACCGGGGAGGGTTCCCCTTGGCGAGGAGGCGCGTGCCTTCTTCCTTGGCGTCCTTGGTCTTGGGCGTGGGTTCGTCGCTTCGTGTTTGCGACGTCCCGCCTTCGGCGGATCCGTCGGGCTCCTTCTCGTCGGGAGAGGCGGCTTTGGGATCGCTCGGGGGCTCTTTGGGCTCCTCGGAGCTCTTGGTGGGGGATTCGGCCATGGTTCGAGGTGAAGCTGCGCGCTTGATTACCAACTTTGCGCCGCTACCACCAGCTCCCACACCCAACGAGTCTCGCGCCCGAAAGGTTCGGGTCGCGGTGTTACTTTCCTTCGAAGCGGGCGGGGCGCTTGGCGAGGAAGGCCGCCATTCCCTCGCGTTGGTCACTCGTGGCAAACAGCGTGGCGAACGCTGCGCTCTCGAGCTCGTTCGCCTCCGTCAAGGGGAGGTCGCTCCCATTGAGCAGGACGCGCTTGCACGCCGTGACGGCGCAAGGACCCATCGCCACGATGTTTCTTGCGACCGCGAGCGTCTTCGCGATGAGCTCTGCGGGAGTGACCACCGCGTTGACGAGGCCGATGCGGAGCGCCGTTTGTGCGTCGATGGTCTCACCCGTGTAACAGAGCTCCCGTGCGAGCCCGAGACCCACGCGACGCGCGAGCCGCTGGGTTCCACCGAACCCCGGAATGACTGCGAGCTTCACCTCCGGCTGCCCGAACCTCGCGCGATCGCTCGCGTAGAGGAAATCACACGCGAGCGCGAGCTCGCACCCTCCGCCGAGCGCGAACCCGTTGATGGCGCCAATCACGGGAAAGGGCGCCTCTTCGATGCTCGCGCAGATGCGCTGCCCCTTTTCGGACATCTTCTTCGCCTGATTGGGGCTGAACGTCGCCATCGCCCCGATGTCGGCCCCTGCAGCGAACGCCTTGTCGCCAGCTCCAGTGATGATCGCTGCTCGTACCGAGGGATCCCGGGACAGCTCCTCGAGGGTGGTCTCGAGGGCATCGAGGAGCGTCGCGTCGAGGGCGTTGAGCTTGTCCGGTCGATTGAGCGTGAGCGTCGCCACCGCACCATCATGCGCCACGAGGAGGACTTCGGTCATCGCCCCGGACTAGTCCATCGCCAGGTATTCGCGGAAACTAAGCGCAACAACGCGCCAGACCGCGACACAATTGTCAGCCCTCGCATTACAGTCACGAAGCGTACCGACGCAAAAGACGCAGGAATCTTGTGTTGGCGCGAGACTTGTAAAAGATAGTTACAACCCATGTCTTCCGGCTATCGTCCGCGCGTGCTTCGCCTTTGCCTGGCCCTCTGGCTGTTCGCCTTCCTGGCAGGTGCCTCCTACACGTTAGGCCCCCAGAGCGACGGCCACGAGCTCGCCCAGCAGCGCTGAAGGTGTGTGACCTACCGAGGGTAGGTGTAGAAGCCGCGGCCCGTCTTTCGCCCGAGGAAGCCGGCGGCGACGAGGTTTCGGAGCATGGTCGGCGGCCGGTATTTGCTGTCGCCGAAGTCGCGGTGGAGCACCTCCGCGATGAAGAGCACCGTGTCGAGGCCAATCAGATCGGCGAGCTCGAGTGGACCCATGGGGTGGTTGAGCCCAAGCTTGGCGCCGCGGTCGATGTCCTCGGCCGTGCCGACGCCTTGCTCGAGCGTGAAGATGGCCTCGCAGAGCATCGGGATGAGGATGCGGTTGACGAGGAAGCCAGGCGCGTCTCGGCTCGTCACCACGGTCTTTCCCATGCTCTCGGCGACGGTCTTCGCAAGCTCGTAGGTCTCGTCGCTCGTCTGCAGCGCTCGGACGATCTCGACGAGCGACATGAGCGGCGGCGGGTTCATGAAATGGAGCCCCACGACCCGTTCGGGTCGCGACGTCTCGGCAGCGATGCGCGTCAGCGAGATGGAAGAGGTGTTGCTCGCGAGCGTCGCACCCTCCTCGAGCGCCTGATCACACTGTCGAAAGAGCGCGAGCTTGAGCTCGAGGTTCTCCGTCGCGGCCTCGATCACGAGATCGCAGCCACGTAACTGCGTGGGTGAATCGACCGGCGTGATGCGCGAGACGATTGCCGCGCGGGCTTGCGCCTCGAGCTTCCCCTTCTGGACCTGCTTGTCGAGCAGGCCCTCGATGCGCGCGACGCCCTTCTTCGCCAGCTCGAGCGACGCATCGCAGAGCCGCACTTCATAGCCCGCAGCCGCCGCGATTTGAGCGATCCCGCCGCCCATTTGTCCGGCCCCGAGGACCCCGATGGTTTTGACCGTCATCATCTTGAAAGCCCCTTCGGGGTGTCGGCTCGCAAGCGAGCCTCAAGGCGCAGTATAAGGGCAAGAATGCGCGTTTGGTTGGGCCTCGTTTGTGGGCTCGCGTCGTGTTTGACGCTCTCACCCGTGGATCGCGCGCTTCAGCTCTCCCGTCAGGAGCGACGGTCCGAAGCCGAAGAGATCTTGCGTACCGAGCTTCGCGAGCATCCCGATGACGTCCCCGCGCGCAAGCTCCTCGTGCGGTTCCTCGGCTTCGACGGCGATCTCGACGCGGCGCGCGCCCAGGTGACGGAGCTTCGCGCGCGCGTGCCACGCGGCGACCCCACGCCCGAGATCGAGCTCGGTCACGCCTACGAGCTCGCGCATCGCTTCGACGAGGCTCTCGCGCAGTACGACGAGGCGGCCGCCATTGCCCCTGACTCGTTCTTGGGGCCGCTCGAAGGCGGAATGCGGTGCGCGCGGTGGGATGAAGCGGAGCAAGCCCAGCCGCGTCTCGTCGAGGCCATCAAGCGTGGCTCGCGTACGGCGGAGACGTACCACGCGCTCGGCGTCATCCGGCTTCGTCTGCGCGACGTCGACGGAGCCGAGCAAGCCTATCGCGACGGGCTCGCTGCCGATCCGAGCCACGACGAGAACGTCATCGGTCTCGCGACGGTCGCCATCCTGCGCGATGACGCGCGCGGGGCTCTCTCCGCGTACGACACGCTCGTCAAGAAGCACCCGGCGTACGCCGCGGGCCATCTCGGTCGGGCGTGGGCGCTCGCGAAGCTCGGACGCAAGGCAGAAGCGTCCGCCGCGCTCGACCGAGCCGAGACGCTCGGCGCGCCGAAAGCCAACGTCGAGAAGCAGCGCGCCGCTCTTGCGGAGTTGCGGTAAGCTCGGCTCATGACGTGGACGCGAACGCTTCCGGCAGGGCGCGCCCACGCCCATCCCGAGCCCATCAGCGGTGCGGCGTACAGCGCGGTCGAGCTGATGCCCGGCGACGCGACGGTGCTCGTGCTCGACCAACGCAAGCTCCCGCTGCAGGAGCGCTACGAGCACCTCACCGAGTGGACCCACATCGGAGAAGCCATCGAGACGATGATGGTCCGCGGCGCTCCAGCCATCGGTATCGCCGCTGCATACGCGCTCGTCCTCGCAGCCACGCACGGACGTGAAGTGCTGCGCACAGCAGCTGAAGGTCTCGGCAAGACGAGGCCGACGGCGGTCAACCTGAGCCACGCGATCGCGACGATGATGCGCGCAGCCGAGCACGATCCGAGCCGTGGCCATCTCGCGAAGGTCGCGCGCCAGTATCACGAGGCCGACGTCGCAGCGTGCAAGCGCATTGGTGCGCTCGGCGCCGAGGGTCTCAAAGACAAATGCACCGTGCTCACCCACTGCAACGCGGGAGCGCTCGCGACGGGAGGCTACGGGACCGCGCTCGGTGTCGTGCGCGCCGCGCGCAAGGCCGGCAAGGACGTGCGCGTCATCGCGTGTGAGACGAGGCCGCTCATGCAGGGTGCCCGCCTCACGGCGTGGGAGCTCTCCCGTGATCACATTCCCGTCACGCTCGTGACCGACTCGATGGCAGCCTCGCTCATGGCGCGCGGCGAGATCGATGCCGTCGTCGTCGGTGCCGACCGCATCGCGAAAAACGGAGACGTGGCCAACAAGATTGGGACGTATGGGCTCGCGTGCCTTGCCCATGCGCACGGCCTTCCCTTCCACGTCGCGGCACCGTGGTCGACGGTGGACCTCGCATGCGAGAGCGGCCAAGCCATCCCCATCGAGCAGCGTCGCGAGGACGAGGTGCTCACGCTCGGAGAGACGCGCATCGCTCCCGCCGGCGTCGGCGCGCTCAACCCCGCGTTCGACGTGACACCAGCGCGCTTGATTCGCTCCATCTACACCGAGCGTGGCATCACGGCGCCGGCCGACGTCGCAGGACTCGCCAAGCCCGACGCTGGGCACTAGAGACTTCGCATGACGGTGGAGCGCTTCGCACCCAAGCCCGAGTGGCTCAAGGTTCGCGCGCCGTTCGGGCCGAGCTACACCCACCTCAAGGAGACGTTTCGCGCCCTCGATCTCCACACGGTCTGCGAGGAGGCTCGCTGCCCGAACGTCGGCGAGTGCTGGGGTGAAGGCACCGCGACCATCATGCTCCTCGGTGACACGTGCACCCGCGGTTGCCGCTTCTGCGCGGTGACGACGGGCAGCCCCCGTGGCGCGGTGGACGGACGCGAGCCCGAGCACGTGGCCCGCGCGCTCGCGCAGCTCGGCTTGCAATACGTGGTCATGACGATGGTCGACCGCGACGATCTCCTCGATGGCGGCGCCTCCCATGTCGCGAAGACCGTCGTCCGCCTGAAAGAGCTTCGTCCCGACATGTTGGTCGAGACGCTCGTCGGGGACTTTCAGGGCCACCTCGACTACGTGGACGTGACCGTCGACGCCAAGCCCGACGTTTGGGCCCACAACATCGAGGTCGTCGCCCGCCTACAGCGGACCATTCGCGACGTGCGTTGCAGCTACGAACAATCGCTGCGCGTCCTTCAGCGAGCCAAGGAGCGCGACCCATCCCGTATCACGAAGAGCTCCGTCATGGTGGGCATCGGTGAGACCGATGACGAGGTCACCGAGACGATGCGCGATCTCCGCGCGGCCAACGTCGACATCTTGACCATCGGCCAATACTTGAGGCCTTCACCGAAGCACGCTGACGTCGATCGCTACGTGCACCCGACGCTCTTCGCGCGCTGGGCCGAAGAGGGTCGCGCGATGGGCTTCTCGTACGTCGCGAGTGGTCCCCTCGTCCGCAGCTCCTACAAGGCAGCTGAAGCCTTCGTCCGCGGCATCCTCCGCCCACCCGATCCGGAAGCCGTCCTCGCCGCGAGACTCGCGTCGGCGAACCAGAGCCTCGCGCACGAGCCCCTCGTGCCAGTGTCTGCCCTCCTCCGCCGTCAGCCGTAGTTGAGGTCTTTTCTCTCCTAATTGAGTGCCCTTCGGGCTGTCGTCCCGCCTGCGGCGGATCCTCAATTGACAGGGTGGGTTGAGGTCGCCGACGCTGTTGGTCATGAACGCACGCATGCTCTGGCGCAGTGCACCCTTGGCCCTCGCCATCGCGGCGATGGCGCCTTCCGTTGCTCATGCTGACGGAACCATCCGTATTCCAGGCGACCACCCCGACTACCACGTCGACATCGAGCCCCACGGGGTGCTCGCGGTCGGCTTCGACGGGTTCGACGGGATCTTCGGCTTCGGTGGCGGCGTCCGCTTCTCCATCCCGGTCTGCAAGAACTGCTTCATCCCGCGGATCAACAACAACGTCGCGATAACCTTCGGAGCCGACTTTGCCTACTACCCCTTTCCGAACAACTACCAGCCGACGTTTCTCTTCTTGCCGGTCGCGCTCCAGTGGAACTTCTTCGTCGACAAAAAATGGAGCGTCGGCCCCGAGGTCGGGTTCACGCCATGGTTCGGTCTCTACAACTACGCCGTGTGCGACGGCAATGGCTGCCACAACTGGGAGCTCTGGCCCTCCATCGCTGCTGTCGGGCGCTATCACTTCAACCAGAAGGTCGCGCTGACGATGCGGCTCGGGTTCCCCGAGTTCTTCAACATCGGTGTCTCCTTCTGGCTATGAACAGGAAGGGCTTGACACTCGGAACAAGAATGAATATTCATTCACTCGCAGTCGATGGTCGCCCACGCCGAAAAGCCCGTCACGAGCCGTAGCGAGGACAAGAAGGAGTGCATCCTTCAGGCCGCGCTCGAGCTCTTCGCGGAGAAGGGCTTTCATGGGACGGCCGTTCCCGAGATCGCCGAGCGGGCAGGGGTCGCCGCTGGGACCATCTATCGGTACTTCGCCAGCAAAGAGGCGATGGTCAACGCCGTTTATCAGCGTCACAAGGCCCAGCTTCTCGCGTCGGTCCTCGACGAGTTTCCTTACGGGAGCGACGCTCGCGCCCAAATCCACCACTTCATCTCCCGCGTGCTTCTCTTCGCGAGGCGCCATCCCCAGGCGTTTCAGTTCCTCGAGCTCCACCACCACGCTCCTTATCTCGATGACCGGAGCCACGAGGTCGAAGCCAACGTCATCGCCATGGCTGACGGGTTCGTCGAGCAAAACGAGCGCGCAAAGGTGCTCCGCAAGGCGCCGCGGGGCGTCCTCGCAGCGGTCGTCTGGGGGGCGGTCGTCGGGCTCGTTCGTGCTACGTGGGAAAAGCGCGCGGACCTCGACACGAAGAGCGAAGTCGCGCTCGAAGCCGCCCTCTGGGACGCAATTCGCCGCTCACCCGACGAAGCATCCACCTGACTTTTTTTTGAACCACAATGGGAATGAACATTCATTCCTAACTTCAACCCAATACGGAGAGACCATCATGAAGTCGCTGACCATCCTCATCACCGGAGCTACCGCTGGCATTGGCCGGCACACCGCCCTCGCGCTCGCGCGCGCAGGTCATCGCGTCTTTGCCGCAGGGAGGCGCGAGAACGCACTCGAGTCCCTCGAGAAGGAAGCGCTGACGAGCGGCGGAGCCGGTCATCGCCTTGTTGGCATCGTGCTCGATGTCACGAAGGCGGAGTCGATCGCGGCTGCCAAAAAGCGCATCGACGAGGAGACGGATGGTTACGGCGTGGACGCAGTCGTGAACAACGCCGGCTACGGGATGCTCGGGCCGCTCGAGGTCATCGACGACGCTGCGTTGCGCGCCCAGTTCGACACGAACGTCTTCGGCCTCATGGCCGTGACACGTGCGTTCATCCCCCAGATGCGCGAGCGTGGGTTCGGACGCGTGGTGAACGTCAGCAGCCTGGGTGGGCGCATCACGTTCCCGCTGATGGGTGCGTACAACGCCACGAAGTATGCGGTCGAGTCGCTGTCGGATGCGCTTCGCAACGAGCTCCATCCCTTCGGCATCGGCGTGGTGCTCGTCGAGCCGGGTTACATCCGCACCGAGTTCGCTGACGTCGCGCTCAAGAACATCAACGTCCCCGAGAGCTCACCGTTCGCGCCCATCGTGGCCCGAGCCGACGAGTTGCTTCAGCTCTTCGAGCGTACGGGTGTCGGCCCCGAGCACATCGCCCGCGCCATCCGCAAAGGCCTCGAGTCAAAACGTCCCTCCGCTCGCTATGTCGCACCGTGGCGCACCTACTTCGGTCTCTGGTTCTTCCGCATCATGCCGACCTCCTGGATGGACGCCATCCTTCGCGTCGCAACGGGTCTCACCCCAAAAACGCTGAAAGCTCTGCCGAAACAAGTCGAAGCCCACGCCTGAGGTAGCGCCCGATTTGCGTTTCTTCACGTGTGTTTGGAGGCCGGCGTGGAAAGGTAAGAAGACACCTTTTCCGCCGGCCTTCGCATGAGCATGATGTTGGGAGAACAAACGGCTCGGTCTGAACGTATGGTGTTGTGACGAAAGGATCGCATGCGCCTCGCCCTCTTCTCATCCGTCCTCGTGGGTCTTGCCGTTTCCGGGTGTCACACGGCGCCTTTGGCCGGGAGTGAGTCGGCTCCAGATACGTCGAAGATCGAGTCGTTCTTGCCCGGTGATGCGCCGTCGTTCGCGGCCATGACGGCGTGGCACGATCCGTCGGAGGTTCCGGGCGAGATCCTCATCGATGCGAAGGACGACGTCTCGGAGAGCGACATCGCCGATCTCGCGCGCATCGCAGGTGTGCCGCTTCACGTCGCAAGCTCGCTCTCGAGCGCGATGGACAAGTTCGAGGTGGCGGACGTCGCCTCAGCGGACGAAGAGCGCATCCTCGATGCGCTTCGCGCCGATCCACGTGTCGAGCACGCGGAGCCAATGGCCGTCTTCACCGAGTCGTTCGTGCCGAACGATCCGCTCTACGCGGAGAAGCAATGGCACTTGAAGCGCGTCGGCGCAGAGCGTGCGTGGGAATACGCGTGTGGTGAGGGTGTCACCGTCGCCGTCGTCGACACCGGGATCGCTTGCTACGACAAGAGCCCCTTCATGAAGGGCAGCGACCTCGTCGGCACGAGCTGCACGGCCGGCTGGAACTTCATCGACGATCGCGCCGAAGGTTGGGACGACCAAGGCCACGGCACGCACGTCGCGGGAACGATCGCCCAGACCACGAACAACGGCAAAGGCGTCGCCGGTCTCGCGTACTGCGCGACCCTCATGCCCGTGAAGGTCCTCTCCAAGCAGGGCTGGGGGACGACGGCGAACGTCGCTGAAGGCATCCGCTGGGCAGCCGACCACGGCGCGCAAGTGATCAACTTGTCGCTCGGCGGTCCCATCAAGAGTCAGATCCTCGAAGATGCCGTGAAGCACGCGGTCAGCAAGGGCGCGCTCGTCGTCGCGGCCGCAGGCAACTCGGGCAAGTCCGTCGGTTACCCCGCAGCGTACCCGCAAGTCGTCGCGGTGAGCGCGACCGACGCGAACGACAACATCGCGTGGTTCTCGTCGCGAGGCCCCCAGATCGCCATCGGCGCTCCCGGTGTGGCCGTCACGCAGCAGACCATCTGCAACAACGGTCGCGACAAGTGCGAGGTGTTCGGCACCTTCAACGGAACGAGCATGGCCTCACCGCACGTCGCGGGAGTCGCCGCGCTCCTCGTGGGCCAAGGCATCACCGAC
>Ga0302326_10026543_pt1 | contig 11699 bp, 12 predicted proteins | sample Palsa_T0_3_FD_202264 | JGI IMG/M metagenome (GOLD analysis project Ga0302326, IMG submission 202264) | Peat permafrost microbial communities from Stordalen Mire near Abisko, Sweden - Palsa_T0_3 | ecosystem: Environmental > Terrestrial > Soil > Palsa > Peat permafrost | place: Sweden: Abisko... | reverse complement strand
CAAAGTCGCTGTCGGGGATATCGTCAAGGTCGAGAAGCTCGAGTCCGAGCCCGGTGCTGCGGTGTCGCTGCCGGTGGCGCTGGTCGTCGACGGTGCCACCGTCACCTCCGATGCCGCCGCGCTCGCCAAGGTCGCGGTGACCGGTGAGGTACTTGAGCACACCAAGGGTCCCAAGATTCGTATCCACAAGTTCAAGAACAAGACCGGGTACCACAAGCGCCAGGGCCACCGTCAACAGCTGACGGTCCTGAAGGTCACCGGCATCAAGTAGACGAGGCGACAGACATGGCACACAAGAAGGGCGCTTCCAGCTCACGCAACGGGCGCGATTCAAACGCACAGCGTCTCGGCGTCAAGCGGTTCGGCGGTCAAATCGTCAAGGCCGGCGAGATCCTGGTCCGCCAGCGCGGCACGCACTTCCACCCCGGAGTCAACGTCGGCCGCGGCGGCGATGACACGTTGTTCGCCAAGGCGGCCGGCGCTGTCGAGTTCGGCGTCAAGCGCGGACGCAAGACGATCAACATCGTTACGGCCGCGCTCGCAGCCGACTGAGCGTCGCGGGTGTGAAGCACCAGTTGCTTCACGCTCGACTAGTTAAGAGAGATCCCGATGCCTCGGTTTGTCGATCGCGTCGTCATCCACACGCGGGCAGGCTCCGGCGGTCACGGATGCGCCTCGGTCCACCGCGAGAAATTCAAGCCGCTCGGCGGGCCCGACGGCGGTAACGGGGGCCGCGGCGGCAGCATTGTGCTGGTCGTCGACCCGCAGGTACACACCCTGCTCGACTTTCACTTCCGTCCACATGTCGTCGCCGCGTCAGGCAAGCAGGGAATGGGGGGCCACCGCGCCGGCGCCGCCGGCTCCGATCTGGAAATCAAGGTCCCCGACGGCACTGTCGTGCTCGACGAGGACGGCCGGATGCTCGCCGACCTGGTCGGTGCGGGCACCCGGTTTGAGGCCGCCGCCGGAGGTCGTGGCGGGCTGGGCAATGCCGCGCTCGCGTCGCGGGCCCGCAGAGCGCCCGGGTTCGCGCTGCTCGGCGAGCAGGGCGAAGCCCGAGACCTCACGCTTGAACTCAAAACCGTCGCCGACGTCGGCTTGGTCGGATTTCCGTCAGCCGGCAAATCCTCGCTGGTGTCCTCGATCTCGGCGGCCAAGCCGAAGATCGCCGACTACCCGTTCACCACGCTGGCCCCCAACCTCGGGGTGGTGTCGGCGGGGGAGCGGACGTTCACCGTCGCCGACGTGCCGGGCCTGATCCCGGGCGCGTCGCAGGGCCGCGGGCTGGGCCTGGACTTCCTGCGCCATATCGAGCGGTGTGCCGTGCTGGTACACGTGGTGGATTGTGCGACTGCGGAATTGGGCCGTGACCCGATCTCAGACATCGATGCGCTGGAAGCCGAGTTGGCCGCCTATACGCCAACGCTGCAAGGAGATTCCGCGCTGGTTGATCTTGTTGAGCGGCCGCGGGCGGTGGTGCTCAACAAGATTGACGTGCCGGATGCCCGCGAGCTGGCCGAGTTCGTTCGTGACGAGGTCGCACAGCGCGGATGGCCGGTGTTCATGGTGTCGGCGGTTGCCCGAGAAGGTTTGCAGCCGTTGATATTCGGTCTCGCAGACATTGTCTCGGAATACCACGCCGCGCAGCCGGTGCTGGTGCCGCGGCGGCCGGTGATCCGCCCGGTTCCCGTCGACGACTCCGGCTTCACGGTGCAGTCCGACGGTCAGGGTGGGTTCGTGGTCCGCGGCCGGCGCCCTGAGCGTTGGATCGCCCAGACCGCCTTCGACAACGACGAAGCGGTCGGCTATCTCGGTGACCGGCTGGCCCGTTTGGGCGTCGAAGACGAACTCATGCGGCTGGGCGCACGGCCCGGTTGCGCGGTCACCATCGGCGAGGTCACATTCGACTGGGAGCCGCAGACACCGTCGGGCATCGACACCGTGATGACGAGACGAGGCACCGACCCACGCCTGGAGAACACCGATCGGGTCGGCGCCGACGAACGCAAAGCCGCCCGCCGCCAGCGCCGGGAACATGAGAGCGGCGCTGATGACGCCCGCGCGTGAGGCCATTCGCACGGCGCGCAGCGTCGTGGTCAAGGTGGGCACCACCGCGCTGACTACCCCGACCGGCATGTTCGACGCCGGCCGGCTGGCCGGGCTCGTCGAGGCCATCGAGGCGCGCATGAAAGCGGGCTCCGACGTCGTCATCGTGTCCTCAGGTGCGATCGCCGCCGGTATCGAGCCGTTGGGGCTGTCCAAGCGGCCCACCGACCTGGCCACCAAGCAGGCCGCGGCCAGTGTCGGGCAGGTCGCCCTGGTGAACGCGTGGAGCAGCGCATTCGCTCGCTACCAGCGCAGCGTTGGGCAGGTGTTGCTGACCGCGCATGACATTTCGATGCGGGTACAGCACACCAACGCCCAGCGCACACTGGACCGGCTGCGCGCGCTGCATGCGGTGGCCATCGTCAATGAGAACGACACAGTGGCCACCAACGAAATCCGGTTCGGCGACAACGATCGGCTCTCGGCCTTGGTGGCTCATCTGGTCGGCGCTGATGCGTTGATACTGCTGAGCGACATCGACGGGCTGTACGACGCCGACCCGCGCAAGGCCGGCGCCGCACGCTTCATCGCGGAAGTGTCCGGGCCGGCCGACCTGGACAGCGTGATCGCGGGTCAGGGCAGCAACCTGGGTACCGGCGGGATGGCGTCCAAGGTGTCGTCGGCAATGTTGGCCGCCGACGCCGGGGTCCCGGTGCTGTTGGCGGCCGCGGCGAATGCCGCCACGGCATTGGTGGATGCGTCGGTGGGCACGGTGTTCGCTGCGCGGCCCAACCGGATGTCGGCACGTCGGTTTTGGGTGCGGTACGCCGCAGAATCCGTCGGTTCGCTGACCCTGGACGACGGCGCCGTTCGTGCGGTGCTGAGGCAGCGCCGTTCGCTGTTGCCCGCTGGGATCACCGCGCTGTCCGGCCGTTTCCACGGCGGTGACGTTGTCGACTTGACCGGGCCGGATGCGGCCCTGGTGGCTCGCGGAGTGGTCGCCTATGACGCCGCCGAGCTGGCCGCCATGTTGGGCCGGTCGACCTCGGAGCTGCCCGCCGAGTTGCGTCGGCCCGCGGTGCATGCCGACGACCTGGTCGCCGTCTAATTTCTCGCTGTGGGCGCGAGATACAGTGCGCCCCAGACAATTTCGGTCAGAGTAATAGCGAGCTCGGTGTCGTATGTCGGCGGGTTATTCGGCAGGTTCTGTTGACAGGTCCGCTCGACCATCCAGGTCAGCGCGCTGGCGGTGGTCGGCGCCGGCAGCTCGCGGCGAATTGAGCCATCGGTCTGACCTTCCTCGATGACAACGGTCAATCGCCCGGTGATAGCGGTCAGCAGATTGTGGTAGGTCGCGGCCACCAGCGGGTCGTAACCGGCCATCTCGTTGAGTGCAACCAGGACGGGTTGATGCCGTCGGTAGCTGGCGATGATGGCGGCCATGCCGGCGCGGACATCGCTGGGATCGTGCCGCCAGGCCACGCTCCACCAGCGCTCGGCGCCGTCAGCGAGGTCGCCGAACACCTGGCCGGCCAGGCGGCGCAGCAGGTGGCCCTTGTCCTCGAAGTAGATGTAGAAGTTGGCGCGCGACATCCCAGCCTCGCTGGACAGCCGGTCCACGCTGAGTTCGGTGAAGCTCGCGCCGTGTCGCATCAGGCGTTCGGTGGCATCGAGCAGCCGGCGTTCGATCTCCTCGCGACGCTCCTGCCGCTTGGCCTGCGGCTTGCGGGTGACTGACGGCATGGTTCCTCCTGTCCCACCGCTGGCCAGAGCATAACCGACAATACGACACCTTGACTAGACACTATGTCTAGATTTAGGGTCGTCAGTGTTCGGAACTGTGACCGGCGTCATAGCTGATGGAGGATCTACCATGACAGCAACCACGGCGACCCCCCGTGCGTACGACCCCGTCGATCTCTCGTCACGCGCGTTCTGGTCGACCAGCGCCCAGGAGCGGGAACGCTCGTTCGCCGAGCTGCGGGCCGAGCGCCCGGTGAGCTGGCATCCCCCCGTCGAAGACGCCGTGATGAACGACGCTGACGACCCGGGCTATTGGGCGATCACCCGACGTGACGACATCGCTGACGTCAGCCGCAACAACGAGGTGTTCCTGTCCGGGAAGGGGGTTATGTTCGAGAACTTTCCCGTGGAGCTCCTCGAAGCGTCGCAGTCCTTCCTGGCCATGGATCCGCCGCGGCAAACTTTCCTTCGCAAACTTGCCAGCGCCGCGTTCACCCCACGGCAGGTCAGGCGCATTGAGGATTCGATCAAGGCAAACGCGAAGACCATCGTGCAGGAGCTGAAAGCCGCAGGTAGCGGTGCCGATTTTGTCGACCACTGCGCGAAGGAGCTGCCCATTCGCACGCTCTCGGACATGGTGGGCATCCCCGAATCGGAGCGCCAACGCCTGGCGCACGCGGCCGATGCCATGGTCTCGTCAGGCGACCCGGAGTACCTCGATGGTCGCCACCCGCTGGAGGTTTTGTTCGAGGCGCAAACCTATGTGCATCAGGTGGCCGGGATGCTCGCCGCAGAGCGCCGGCAGCATCCCGGCGACGACCTGTTCAGCAGCCTGGTGAACGCCGAGGTGGACGGTGACCGGCTGACCGACTCCGACATCGCCGCGTTCTTCGTGCTGCTCACGGTGGCTGGGAACGACACCACTCGCCAGACGATCAGCCACGGGTTGAAGGCCCTGACCGACTTTCCCGACCAGCGCGCCTGGCTGCTGGAGGATTTCGACAACCGCATTGGCGGGGCGGTCGAGGAGTTCATCCGCTGGGCCAGCCCGGTGATGACCTTCCGTCGCACTGCCGCAAAGGATTTTGAGCTCAACGGCCATACCATCCGTGCCGGGGAGAAGGTGGTGATGTTCTATGCGTCAGGCAACTGGGACACCGAGGTCTTCGAGCATCCGGAGCGCCTGGATCTGAGCCGAACGCCCAACCCGCATCTCGGTTTCGGTGGTGGCGGGGTGCACTTCTGCCTGGGCGCCCATTTGGGCAGGGCGCAACTGCGCGCGATCTTCGGCGAGTTGCTGCATCAGTTGCCGGACATCCAGGCGGGCGAGCCCGCATACGCGCCAGGCAACTTCATCCACGGGATTCGCAGCATGCCCTGCACCTTCTAGCGGGCCGAGACGGCGGATAACTCCTCGGCCAGCAGCGTCAGCAACTCCGAGCAACCGCTCTCGACCTTCACGGTGGCCAGTTCGTCGCCGCGGGTTGGTCCGCGGTTGACGATGGCGACCGGGATCCCCAGTGCTGCTGCGTGGCGCACGAACCGGTAGCCCGAGAACACTGTCAATGACGAACCGACGACCAACAGCGCTACAGCACCTTCGACGAGTGAAAAAGATTGCTGGACAACATCTTTAGGAACGCTTTCGCCGAAATACACGATATTGGGTTTGAGCATGCCGCCGCACGACGCACAGTCGAGGTAGCGAAACGACGCGGTGTCGGCGATGACGGCATCAGCGTCCGGAGCCACCGCGAGCCCACCGACAGCCTCCATCTGTTCGGTGAAACCCGGGTTCAGCGCGTCGAGTTGCTCGGCCAGCGCCGTGCGGCTCATGGACTCGCCGCAGTTCAGGCAGATCACCTGCGCGTAGGTGCCGTGCAAGTTGATCACATTGCGGCTGCCGGCCTTGGTATGCAGCAGGTCGACGTTCTGGGTGATGACGCCGTTGACCGCACCGCGGTGCTCGAGTGCAGCTACCGCGCGGTGTCCGGCGTTGGGTTGGGTGTCGTCCATGTGCCGCCAGCCGACGTGGTTGCGCGCCCAGTACCGTTGCCGGAACACCGGGTCCGAGGTGAACTGGCGAATCGTCATGGGGTTGCTCGGCGGCGAATCGGGCCCGCGATAGTCAGGAATACCGGAGTCGGTCGACATCCCCGCGCCGGTCAGCACCGCGACACGGCGGCCGGCCAGCAGAGCTACCAACTCCGGGGATTCCGCACACACAGCCGTCACCTATTCGAGAGTACGTGGCCCCAACCGAATACCGACCTGACTATGGCGTTGGCCTGGGCAGGGTTCACAGACTCCCGCGACCGCGCGATGTGGGAACGGATGTCGGTGATCCTCGAAGGCCAGGAAGGTCAGCAGGGCTAGGTCAGGCCGGCAAGGTCAACCAGATTGTCCTGTCTCAATTCGGTTGGTGCATAATCATTTTCCTACCCGTGTTGCGTCACGATGATCGAGAACTTCGGAGGGATTTCGTCTCAATCTCGTGGTCTAATATCGCCTTGGGCGAACATTTACTAATAGCGCGAGGAGTGATCGACCATGACCGATCTTGCCGAATCTATGGGTAAGTTATTAGCAATGTGGATGGATCGCGATCCGCAGTCCCGTAGGTCTTCGATCGAGACCTACCTTGCTCCTGACGTGGAGTTTCGCAGCCCGTTCGGCCAAGCTAGAGGTTATGACGAGCTGGAGAAATACAGCGATTTTCTCCAAGGGAAATACCCCGGCACGGGGTTCTTCGTCGATGGCCCGGTCCAAGTCATCGGCGACTACGTCCGGCTCCCGTTCGTCCTTAAAGAACACGATGGCTCCACTGTGGCGACGGGCCAGGATTTCCTCCGGCTCGCCGCCGACGGAAGAGCCGAATTGATGTACGCGTTCTTCGACGAGTAAAGCCATCGCTGGTATGTCCGGCACAAGCCATCCTCTTTGTCGCACAACCCCTCACAGTGCTGCAGAACCAATGTGCGGAGCCCACCGCAGATTCAGTCAACTGCCATGCCAAGTGAGACCCCGCCGCAAAATACAGCGGTGTCGCTCATGCTGTGGTGACACCCAATGATCGCGTATCGAGACCGACTGGGCGACAATGGAAGGGCAATGGACTTCTATAACGCCTACAGCCAGGGCTTTGCCCGAGTCGCCGCGTGCACCCACCATGCCGCGATCGGCGACCCCGCGGCCAACGCCGCCTCGGTGCTGGGGCTTGCCCGGCAGTGCCACGACGACGGTGTCGCGCTGGCCGTCTTCCCCGAATTGACGTTGTCCGGCTATTCAATCGAGGACATCCTGCTGCAGGACGTGTTGCTGGACGCCGTCGAGGACGCCGTCGTCGACGTCGTTGCCGCGTCCACGGATCTGCTGCCGGTGCTAGTAGTCGGCGCCCCGCTGCGCTACCGGCACCGCATCTACAACACCGCTGTGATCATTCACCGCGGCGTCGTGCTCGGTGTGGCCCCTAAGTCGTACCTGCCCACCTACCGCGAGTTTTACGAGCGCCGTCAGATGGCACCGGGCGACGACGAGCGCGGCATCATCCGGATCGCCGGGATGGAGGCGCCGTTCGGCGCAGACCTGTTGTTCGTGGCGTCCGATCTGCCCGGCTTCGTCCTGCACGTCGAAATCTGCGAGGACATGTTCGTGCCGATTCCGCCCAGCGCCCAAGCGGCTCTGGCGGGCGCGACGGTAGTGGCCAACCTGTCCGGCAGCCCGATCACCATCGGCCGCGCCGAAGACCGATCGCTGCTGGCCCGCTCGGCATCGCTGCGCTGCCTGGCCGCCTACGTGTACGCCGCTGCGGGGGAAGGCGAGTCGACGACCGACCTGGCGTGGGACGGCCAAACCATGATCTGGGAGAACGGTGTCCTGCTCGCCCAGTCCGAGCGCTTTCCCAAAGGGGAGCGGCTCAGCATCGCTGACGTCGACACCGAGGTGCTTCGCTCGGAGCGGCTACGGATGGGCACGTTCGACGACAACCGGCGGCACCACCGCGGGACGGCGGATGCGTTCCGGCGGATCGAATTTCGGTTGGACCCGCCGGCCGGTGACATCGGCTTGCGCCGCGACATCGAACGCTTCCCTTTCGTGCCGGCCGATTCGAACCGGCTGCAGCAGGACTGCTACGAGGCCTACAGCATTCAGGTCGCCGGGCTCGAACAGCGGTTGCGCGCGTTGGACTTCCCGAAGGTCGTTATCGGGGTCTCCGGCGGGCTCGACTCGACACATGCGTTGATCGTCGCCGCGCGTGCGATGGACCGAGAAGACCGGCCGCGCAGTGACATTCTTGCGTTCACCCTGCCCGGCTTCGCGACCGGCGAGCACACCAAACGCAATGCGGTGGAGCTGTGCCGCGCACTTGGTGTCACCTTTGCCGAGATCGACATCACCGAAACCGCGAAGCTGATGCTCAAGGAGATGGATCATCCGTTCTCGCAGGGCGAGAACGTCTACGACGTCACTTTCGAAAACGTGCAGGCCGGGCTTCGCACCGACTACCTGTTCCGGTTGGCCAACCAGCGGGGCGGCATCGTGCTGGGCACCGGTGATCTCTCCGAGCTCGGGTTGGGCTGGTCCACCTACGGTGTCGGCGATCAGATGTCGCATTACAACGTCAATGCCGGCGTGCCAAAAACGCTGATTCAGCACCTGATCCGCTGGGTCATCGCCTCCCGTCAGTTCGGAGCGGAGGTGGGGGAGGTGCTGCAGTCGGTGCTCGAAACTGAGATCACCCCCGAACTCGTCCCCAGCGGTGAGGACGAGGAGCTGCAGAGCAGCGAGGCGAAGGTCGGGCCGTTTGCGCTGCAAGACTTCTCGCTGTTTCATATCCTGCGCTACGGATTCCGTCCGTCGAAGATCGCGTTCATGGCATGGCACGCCTGGAGCGATTCCGAGCGAGGCAACTGGCCGACGGGATTTCCGGAGAACAAGCGACCGGCGTACTCACTCAAGGAGATTCGGCACTGGTTGCAAGTCTTCGTGCAGCGTTTCTACTCTTTCAGCCAGTTCAAGCGCTCAGCAATGCCCAATGGCCCCAAGGTGTCACACGGTGGCGCGTTGTCGCCGCGCGGGGACTGGCGCGCCCCGTCGGATATGTCGGCGCAAGCCTGGCTCGACGAGATCGAGCGCGAGGTTCCGGAGGACTAAGGCTATCCCGTGGGCCATTCGACAGCAGGTCGCGTGACGCCGGATGAACATACGAGCACCGACAGCACGATGGCTACCAGAAGCAGCGCCGGGACGTCTCCCCAGAGATGTCCCATGTGGTGGTCGCTGCCGAAGGACTGCACCGCCATGATCGCGGCGTGGACGACGCTCGAGCACACGGTGAACCAGATCAGGCTGAGATTGGCTTCCGGGCGTCGCGCCGCGTTCCAAAGGAAAAGGCCCAACGTCGCGTAGAGGCCAACGATCATCATGAAGTAGTCCGACTGGTACGGGGCACCGTGATGCCATGCCCACCCCGCCGGCCATACCACGGCCAACGGATAGAGCAGGATCATCACCGCGCCAAAGGCAATGAGGGCGATTTGAAGAAGTCGATAGCCGGACGAGGATGCCATTTCGCGCTCCAGGGCATAAGCGGTCTAGTGGGTTCTCATCCAGGATCTCGCAAGCGGTTCGTGGAATCAAGAATCGAGGTGGTCATGGGCGTTCGTACGTCCCGGTCAGCACGCCGCGAGCGAGCACATGTCCGGCCATCTGCTTCAGCAGCGCCTTGGCGGTGGTGACGTGCTCGGGAACCAGCTCGTCAAGCGCGAGCACATGGAACCGGTAACGGTGCGGCCCGTGGCCGGGAATCGGGCGCGGGCCCGCGTATCCGCGGTGCCTCAAATCACCGGGGATGAAACGTATTCCAGCGGTGCCGGGCTGCAATGCGCCGGTGTCGACCTGAGCGACGCCAGGGTCGATCACGGCGACGGTATGAAACAGCGGGCGTGGCAGCGGCACGTCGACGTCGTCGATGATCAGCACCAACTGCCGGGTTGTTGACGGCACACCGGTCCAACTCAGGTGCGGCGACGCGTCGTCACCAACACCCTTTCCGGCACTCGCCTTCGGCATTGCACCGCCGTCGCTGAACGCGGTGCTGGTGACTGTGATGTCATCGGGAGCCGCGAAACCCGGACCCGCGAACGGGCTCCGATGCTCTCCGGCGCGGACGTTGCGCAGCATCTTGCCGATGGCGCCCATCATGCACCGCTGCCCGCGCTGCGGATCGCCACCGTGCTGGATCGCAGCACATCGCCCAGTTCGGCGGGCAGATAACCCTGCGCCGCCAGCCTCGGCAACACGCCTCCGCTGGAGATGATGTCGAGGATGAGGTCGGGCAGCTTGGGCACCGACCCCGATGCCCCGGTCGTCTCGTTGCGCCACTCGCCACCACTCAAATCGAACGTGCCGGTGTCACCTTCGCTGAACACGGTGGTCGCCTCCGGCAGCGTCAGCGCGGGCAAGCCCGCGTTGACGGCGTTGCGGAAGAACAGCGAATTGAACTCTTCGGCGATCAGCCCGGCGACCCCGAGTTAGGAAAACAGGGCGGCGACCGGACGCGACGAGCCCACCCCGAAGTTCTTGCCCGCCAACACGATGTCTCCCGGCGACACCTCGTCGGTCCAACCCGGGCGCACCTCGTAGAAGATGTGTTTGGCCGCCTCAGGTGGATCCATCTTCATGGCAAAAGCCGGGTACATGGCATCGGTGTTGAGGTCGTCGCCAAACACCCACACCTTGCCGGTGATGGCCAGCGTCATGCGGTCACACTCCTCGCGTCGGTGATGTAGCCGGCGAGAGCCGATGCAGCAACGGTCGCCGGTGAGGCCATGAATATCTGCGCCTCGGGACTGCCCATCCGGCCGGTGAAGTTGCGGGTACTCGACGTCAAACACACTTCGCCGGGTCCCACGACGCCCATGTGATATCCGAAGCAGGCACCGCAGGTCGAGTTGGTGATCACCGCGCCCGCATCGGCGATGGCCTGCAGGTAGCCCAGTCGCATCGCCTCGCGATAGACCGCTTGTGACGCCGGTGTGACGAGCAGCCGGACGCCGGGCGCGACTGTGTTGCCGCGCAATATGTCCGCGGCGATTTCGAGGTCTTCCAGTTGGCCGTTGGCGCACGATCCGATGAAAGCCTGGTCGATTTTCTGCCTGTCCAGCTGCGAAACCGGCAGCCCGTTGCGGCTCACGGTGCCCGGCCGGGCCACGTAGGGTTGCAACGCGGCCAGATCCACGTGCCGTACCTCGCGGTAAGCCGCATCGGAATCCGCTGCCGCAGCGTCATATCCGGTGATGCCGCGGCCTTGAAGATACGACGTCAGCACCTGGTCTGGTTCGAAGGTGCTGAAGTCGGCCGATACCTCGGCGCCCTGAGTGGCGATCGTCCGACGGTCGTGCATCGGGACACTTGCCAGTCCGGGTCCGCCGAATTCCAGGTTGTGGTTGGCCGCGTCGCCATACTCGTTGGCGATGTGCAAGAAGATGTCCTTGCCGCTGACGCTGTCGGGTTTGACCCCGTCGAGTTGGTAGCGGATGGTCGGTGCGACCTGGAACCAGGTGCTGCCGGTACACATGATTGAGTACACCTCGGCAGGACCGAGTCCGCGGGCCGCGGTGTTGTAGGCGCCGGCTGCGCAGGTGTGAGAGTCGGTGCAGGCCAGAATTTCTCCGGGACGGGCCAGCCCATTCTCAGCGATGACTTGATGGCAGATGCCGTGTCGGCCGACGTCGTAGAAGCGGTCGATACCGAACTCGGCGGCGAACTTCCGGGCATGTGATCCGCCGGCTGCGTCTTTGATGGTTGGCGCGGGAACGGCGTGGTCCATCACGATCGCCAGCTTGTCAGGGTCATGAATGCGAAGCGGCTCGATCCACATCGTCGCGAACTGCAGGTCGATCAGGACG
>Ga0302326_10026542_pt1 | contig 11700 bp, 4 predicted proteins | sample Palsa_T0_3_FD_202264 | JGI IMG/M metagenome (GOLD analysis project Ga0302326, IMG submission 202264) | Peat permafrost microbial communities from Stordalen Mire near Abisko, Sweden - Palsa_T0_3 | ecosystem: Environmental > Terrestrial > Soil > Palsa > Peat permafrost | place: Sweden: Abisko... | reverse complement strand
GGTGTCCTAATATCGAAATCAGCAACCCTCACCATGAAAACACCCCGTTGTAAGTGGCACCCCGCCTCCGCATTGGCTCCGTTCGGCCTGGCCCTCGCGCTGGCCGTTCCGTCCGGCTTCGGACAAACTCAACCATCCGCCCCTTCTGCCGGAACGACGGACGAAACGGTCGTAAAACTCTCGCCCTTCGATGTCAGCGGCGAACAGGCTCACGGCTATGTCGCCTCGGAGACGTCGACGGGCACGCGCATCGCGAGCAAAATCTCCGACCTGCCGTTCGCTGTGAACGTCGTGACTGCCGATTTTATGAACGATTTCAACGCGTTCAATCTGAATGACCAGCTGGCGTTCGTCTCTGGTTTCTCCCCCTCGGAAGTCCAAGGGCAGTATCAGTTGCGCGGCTTTCAGAATAGCACATCGCTGGTCGACGGATTTCGCCGCGTCGGCTTGGTGGACAATTCGGATCTGGCGCGCATCGAAATCATCAAAGGGCCCGCCGCCTCCATCTACGGCGCCACCCAGCCGGGCGGCATCGTCAATTATGTCACTCCGCTTCCGACCACCACCCCGACACAGCTCCTCGAGGTGGATGGCGGCTCGGACGGCTTTTACCGCGGCGTGATTGCCTCTTCGGGCCCAATTGGAAGCAGCGACAAGCTCTTCTATCGCGTCGCGGTATCTGACCAATTCAACAAGTATGCCGAGGAATTCGCCAGCCAGCACAAGGCCTTCGTCTCAGGCAAACTTCTCTACAAGCCTGATGCCGACACCAACGTCACCCTCGAAGTGGAGCATTCGGAGCTCTACGAGCATCCGTTCAATCAAGTGCTCACCATTACCGAGAAACAGACCATGCCTTGGGCCGGCAATAGCGTCACCGAAAGCCAGTACTACGGCATCGTGAGTCCGCAGAGCAATCTTCTGAACTATGACTATGCAGGTCCCCAGAGTTACGATCATAATCGAATCGATACCGCCACACTGGTCGTCGAGCACCGTTTCGCCGACTGGTGGTCGGTCAAGCTGGGTGTCAATGCGTTCAACAACCCTTACAACGATCAGGCGGTCGGCAGCGGAGCCTATTATCCGTACGGCACTGGCAATGTAACGCTCGTAAACGGCGTCGTGCAGCAGGCATTTGCCCCCGAGGTCAAGGACCAGCCGCAGGCCGATTGGAAGCCGCAGCGGGGCGGCGGCATGCAGCTGGACGATTTGTTCTCGTTCAAGACCGGACCGATCTCGCACAAGCTGCTCGTCACGGGTGACTACTACGAAGTTTCTCAACGCACGCTCACCCTGGTGCCGCTGGTGGCCGGCAGCCAAGCCACGGACTACTATGCGCTTTACAGTCCCTATAATTCGGCGGGTGCTCCCTATTATACGCCCGGCAGCGCGTGGAACGCCGGCACCCTCGGCTACGGCTGGAATACCACTCTCTACGGGGATAATCCCTCGCTCTACAACGGCGTCTCGACCGACAATTGGACCGCTTCCGGGGATTACGGCGCCTTCGCCAGCGAACGTGCCACGATGTTCGACGACCGGGTCACCTTGCTAGCCGGCGGACGGTTCGACTATGTCAAGAATCAGGTAAAGAATTATAACATTCCGGCCAGCGGCGCAACGGCGTCGCTCGCTTCCGAGCCTGCGGCATATCAGGCTTTTGATTACAATACTCAGGCATGGACCTATCAGTTGGGAGCCTCCTTCAAAGTTGTGGATGGCCTGAATCTCTACGCCAACAAGAGCACGGCCTTCAATCCACAGCCCCAGCTCAATTCATACACCGGCTTGGCGCTGCCAAATAATTACAGCAACGGCTATGAGTACGGTTTCAAGACCAGCTTCCTTCAGAACCGCCTCAATATGACGGTCGACCAGTTCAAGATCAACGAATTCAACATCGTCCAAAGCGAAACCGATCCAGTCAGCGGCCTTAAGGACACCATTCTGATCCACCAAGAGCAGGCAAAGGGCTACGAATTGGATTTCAACTATCAAGTCAGCGACGCCCTGAATGTCGGCGGCGCGTGGGGCTACACCCAGACGGATGTGGTCGAGTCGGACACACTCACCTTCTTGGACGGACTGCCCGCTCGCCGCGTGCCGCGCGACAATGTGGGCATCTACCTGCGGTATTCGATCAATCGCGGCATGCTGAAGGGCATGTTCTTCATCGCCGATGCCAAGTATACGAGCAAATCGCTGATCAATCTCGGCTCCGGCAAAAGCCTCGATCCGGGTCCAGCTAGCACAACCGTCGGCTCGACGCTTACCATGTATTACGTTCCTTCGACCAACCTGACGTACATCTCGAGCACCGATCCAAAGCAGGCGGGAGAAATCAAATTGAGCAATCCCGCGACCCCGGTGATCAACACCCCGTTCCCCGGCAACGGTCAGCTGCCATATCCCAACCTGCCGGCAAATGCCGTCATTAACTTCCCGGTTAATACCAATGGCACTCCGCTTCCCGTGGTCAGCAGCGCAGCGAACAGCTACGTTTATCAAGGCGAGCCAACCGGTGTCTTCGTCGACGACGGGCGAGAGCTTATCTTTAACGCGCCGTATGCGATTTTCGACGCCGGTGTGGGCTACACGTGGCTGGGTGGGTTCCGGCAAATGCAAAATACCGTGCGCATGGAGGTTAAAAACATCGCCAACCGCAAATACACCTGGGGGTCGGGAGTTCCCGGATTGCCGTTCCAACTCCAGCTGACCTACGCTATAAAGCTCTAATCGGGGACTTTGTCTCACCTCGAGGCGGGCACTTCGGTGCCCGCCTTTTTTTTATCTGCCGCCCCCCAAATCCCGCGCCCCCAGATGCCGTGCCCAAAAACCCGCAACTCCAACTGCACTTCCAATAAAGCAAACCGGACGGGGACGACCCGCGTCGGCCCGTCTCCGGCCTTCGGCGATCCGAGGTATCCGTGAAAATTCTTCCACGCTTCGCGGCTTGTCCCTACTGATGCGACCGCCCCATGCACGCGCCCGTGGCCCAACCTTCGCGGGATAGGATTGGACCGGCGGTGGCCGTCCTCCTGTTCCTCGGAGGAATGGGGGCGATCCTGGCCGCGCCGCGGGATTGGGTCGTGGGATCGGCGCGAGCCGACATCGGCCAGCAATTTCTCGCCTGGCGCAGCTTTGCCTCCGCTTCCCTGCGTTCCGGCCACTGGCCATTCTGGAATCCCTACACCTATGGCGGCGAACCGTTCCTGGGAGGTTTTCAATCGGCCCTATTCTACCCGCTGAACGGACTCTTCCTGTTCATGCCGGTGGTCCCGGCCATCCACCTGTCCCTCTGGATCCATCTGTTTATTCTCGGATGGGGCCTGCGGCGCTGGGCTCTTGTCCGCGGCCTGCATCCGGCGGCGGCAGGAATCGCCGGCCTGATCCTTCCGCTCAGTGGCGCCGTTTTTCCGCATCTCTATGCGGGTCACCTGGCCAATCTCTGCACTCTCGCGTGGACGCCCTGGATTCTCTGCGGCCTGGAAGCCTTCGGGTCCAGTGGGTCTCTCGCGTGGCTGCTGGTGCCCGCCGCTGCCGCCGCATTCCAGATCCTCGCCGGTCATCCCCAGTATTTCTATTACACGGCCGTGGCGGCGGCGGTGCAGGCCTTCGCCGCGTGGGCAGGAGCGAGGCTCTTTCCGCGGCGGCCCGGGAACGCGCGGATGAGCGCCCCGAACGAGCCTTCGATACCAGGCGCCCGGACGGCAGCCGCCCCGGGCGGAGCCGCCCTGGTGGCCGGCCTCACCGCCGTCTACGCAGCGGCGTCCGTTCTCGCCGCGGCCCAGTTGGTGCCGGGCTGGCGCGCCACCGAGGAGGGATTGAGGCACGCCGGCCTGGACGCCCGTTTCGCGGCCCAGTTTTCTCTTCCTCCGGAAAACCTTCTCACGTTGCTTGCGCCCGGATTTTTCGGGGGGCCCCTGACCGTGTATTGGGGCCGGGGTTACTCGTGGGAGATGTCCTGTTTCATCGGAGTGACGGAGCTGCTGCTGGTGGCGGTCGCCTTGGGCGACCCTGAGCGCAGGCGGTCTGCAGCCCTCGATGTGATTGTGGGCGTGGTCCTCATGATCCTCGCGCTCGGCAGCCATACGCTCCTATTTCGGCCGCTGTTCGCCTGCATTCCCGGATTCGCTTTCTTCCGCGGGTGGTCCAAATTTTCGTTTCCGGCTACGGTCTTTCTGATCCTGGCCGCGGCGGGAGGGGCCGACTCTCTTTTACGCAGGCGCCCCTGTTCGCGCTCCCTGCTTCTTGCCAGCGCAGCGGGCGGCTGCGGGCTCGCGGCCGCCGGAGCGGCGCTCCTGAACCACCCCGCCCTCGTCGCCGCCTGGATCGAGTCAATCCGCGGGACGGGTGAAAGCTACCTGCGCGACGTTCCGTCCGCGACCCCGGAGGGGCTCCGAAGGGCCGGCAGGGATGCCGGAATTTCGCTGGCGCTGGCCGGGGCCGTCCTGGCGTCGGCGGCAGGGGTGCTGCTTCGAGCACGCACGGCGCCGGGCCTTGCCTGGCTGGTGGTCGCCGCACCGATTCTCGAATTGACCGGATTCGCCCGGTCGCAATGGGCCCATTTCAGCGAGGCAGAGGTGACGGCCCCGGAGCTGCGGAGGTGGCTCGCTGACCACCCTGGGGACGCCCGCGTGCAGCATCTGGCCGGACCCAACAACGGTTTCTTGATCGGCCGCTCCGATATTTGGGGCAATGATCCGGGCTTGCTCCGTAGGTACGCGGAATTCATCGCTTTTAGCCAGGGGGTCAACCCCGACCACGCCGACCAGAACGTCGATTTTCGCACGCCTTCTCCTCTGTTTCGCCTCCTTCGGATGCGCTATCTCTTCACCGGCGGGGGCGCCGCACTGCGCAGCCACGAGTTCCCGAACCCTCTCGGACGCGTCCAATTGGTGGGAGGCTTTCGCGTCGTTCCCGATCGCGACGCCGCGTTCGCCGTCATGAATGACCCCTCATTCGATCCTCTGCAAACGGTGCTTCTTGAGAGCGAACCGGTTCCCGCGCCTGATCCAGGAGGCGCGCTCGGCATCGTCCGCCTGATTGCCGATGCCTCAGAGAGCTCCGACGCGTTTACGGTCGAAGCCCGCCTTGCGTCTCCCGCGCTCCTTTTGGTGACCGATCCTTACAGCCGCGATTGGCATGCGAGGCCGCTGGCAGGCAGCGTCCAGAACTCCTACGAGGTTCTCCCGGCCGACCGGATCCTGAGGGCGACCCCTCTTGCCGCGGGCCTGCACCGGATACGATTCGAATACCAGCCGTCCGGACTCGCTGCGGGAATCCTTCTTTCCTCCCTGGGGTGGATTGCCTGGTGCGCCGCATGGTTCTGCGCGAGAACTCTCCGACGGATGCCGGGCCCCTCCGAACCAGGAGGCGGGCAGCCCATTTCTGATTCAGGGCCGCGGCCAGCGCCTTCGGTCAAAGGAAGCGCGGTATGAGCTCGTCTGGGACCCACGCACCGGCCTCCGGCCTGCTTCGGCGCGACGTGGGGGCGGCCGTGGTCCTGGTGGTCGCCTGCGCGTGGACGTTTGCACCGGCATTGCATGGCGGCTGGCTCTGGGACGACGGCGCTGAAATTCCAAACAATCCCGCGCTCCGCACCTCGGCCGGGCTCGCAGCTATATGGCTGGGCCGCACGGGGCCGGACTACTTCCCGCTCAAATCCACCGTCCAATGGTTGGAATGGCACGCCTGGGGAGCGGAGGTGTCGGGCTACCATGGGGTGAATGCTGCGCTGCATATGTGCGGCGCCTTCCTTGCCTGGAAGGTCTTTTCGCGGCTGGGGATTCGAGCTGCGTTCTTCGGAAGCGTCCTCTTTGCCGTCCATCCCCTGGTGGTCGAATCGGCGGCCTGGATCTCCGAACTGAAGAATGTGCTCTCGCTTCCGCTTGTGCTGGGCGCGTTCCTTTGCTGGCTCCGTTTCGACGCAACGGGGCGTTTCGGCAGCTATGCGGCCAGCTGGCTCCTCTTCGTGGCCGCGTTGCTCGCCAAGACCTCGGTGGTCATGCTGCCGGCAATCCTTCTCCTTCATGCTCTTTGGAAGCGAGGCCGAGTCTCGCGCCGAGACTTCGCCAGGAGCCTTCCCTTTTTCGCAGCTGCGCTCGCTCTCGGACTGGCGACCGTGCACTTCCAACACACCCGTGTGATGGCCCATTTCCCGGACCGACCCGAGGGCCTGGCGATTCGGATCGCGGCGGCGGGAGGAGCCATTCTGTTCTATGTTCAAGAAAGCGTCTGGCCCGCAGTCCCGCTCCCCATCTATCGGCGGTGGGCCTTTCATCCGCTGGAGCCCTGGCACTTCCTCCCGTGGATAGGGATTGCCGCCGCGTTTGGCTGGTTCTGGACGCAGCGGAAAGGATGGGGCCGGCACGCGTTCTTCGGATTCGGCACTTTCGTCGCCAATCTGGCGCCCGTATTGGGTTTGATTCCCATGGCATTCCTGCGGATTTCGCGGGTATCGGATCATCTGGCCTACCTGCCTTTCGTGAGCCTGGCCGGTTTGGCCGGCGCCGGAGTCGGATACGGTCTGGGCAGCAGAGGCAAAACTTTCACCGGAATCATCGCCGCATGCATCCTCGGGCTCCTGGCATGGCGAAGCCGCGCGTACGCGCGGATGTTCGCCAATGAAACCGCCCTCTGGACCTACACGCTTCAGCACAACGCCGGCGCTTGGCTCGCGCACAACAACCTCGGGATCAACCTGGCCATGGAAGGCAATCTGGACCGGGCCATCGAGGAAGGCCTCGCCGCGGTTCGGCTGCGGCCAGCTTATCCCGAAGCGCGCACCAATCTCGGCGTCACCCTCACCCAAGCGGGCAGGCTCACCGAGGCGATCGAACAACTGCAAGCCGCGGTTCAGCTCGATCCGACTCTTTCGGGCGCCCATCTCGACCTGGGCCGAGCCCTGCTCAAGAGCCACCAGCTCGAGCAGGCCGTCGTGCAGTTCGAGGCCGCGCACCAGCTGGATCCGCAATCGGGGGATGCCCGGAGCGACCTGCGAGCCTCTCTCAACAATCTTGGCAACTCGCTGGCCCGCGACGGCCGCACCGTCGAAGCCGTGGCGGAGTATCAGCGCGCGATAGCGGCCGACCCGAATGACCCCGGGGTCCGGCGCAATTTGGGATTCGCACTCCACACCCTGGGCAAAAACGCCGACGCCATGGCCCAGTTTGAAGAGGCGGATCGCCTCGAAAAAATGCGCTGAGAATCCGGTTAGGCGATTATTTTGGTGCCAATCGGTCACGTGTCCGCACAATGATCTCCTTACGCATGAAGCTTTCTTCTTACCCCTCGGAGGCGGCGGCTGTCGCGCGCCCATCCCGAGCGTTCTCCCACGCTCGCGGTTCCAAATTCCTGGCTACCACCCTCGGTTGCATGGCGGCCGCTTTCGCCGGCTGCGCGACAGTCAGCGCCGCTTCGGACCCTTGGTCCGAGGAGGCGGCCATCGTCGCGCGCATCCACGCGCCTCAATTCCCCCACCATGATTTTCCAATCACCGACTACGGAGCCTCAGCGGGCCGGTCCGACTCAAGCGCGGCGATCCGCAAAGCGATCCAGGCGTGCCACGACGCGGGAGGAGGCCGCGTCATCGTGCCGTCGGGCGTCTTCGACACCGGAGGCATTCGTCTGCTGAGCAAGGTCGAACTCCATCTCGAGGACGGCGCCACGCTCCGCTTCTCGACGGACCCTGCCGCGTACCTTCCGGTCGTCACCACGCGTTGGGAGGGAACGGAGTGCATGAATTACGCCGCCTTCATCTATGCCTATGACCAGGAGGATATCGCCGTCACGGGCAACGGAACACTCGATGGCCAGGCTTCCGACGAGAATTGGTGGGCCTGGGCCAAGCACGCGGGCGGAACGCGCGCGCGAGCAACCACCGACGTGCGCGCCTTGAACGATCTTGCCGATCGGGGAGTTCCCGTGGAGGGGCGCGTCTTCGGAGCCGGGCATTTCCTAAGGCCCAATTTCTTTCAGCCGTATCGGTGCCGCAATGTCCTGATCGAGGGTGTGACGATTCTGCGTTCGCCGATGTGGGAATTAAATCCCGAGCTTTGCACCAACGTCACCGTGCGCAATGTGAAGATCTCCACGGGCGGACCCAACAACGACGGCTGCGATCCGGAATCCTGCCGCGATGTGCTGGTGGAGGGGTGCGTCTTCAATACGGGAGACGATTGCATGGCGATCAAGTCCGGCCGCAATGATGATGGCCGCAGAGTGGGCGTGCCTGTCGAGAATCTCGTCATCCGGAAGTGCTCGATGCAGGACGGGCATGCGGGCGTCGCGATCGGCAGTGAAATTTCCGGCGACTGCCGCAACGTCTTCGTCGAGGACTGCACCATGGACAGCCCGCACCTGGAACGGGCCCTTCGCATCAAGTCGAACGCCCGCCGGGGCGGCGTGGTCGAAGGCATTCATATGCGCCGCGTGACGATCGGCCGGGTAACGGAGGCTGTGCTCACGGTGGACTTCCAATACGAGGAGGGGTCTCATGGCGCCTTTCCGCCGACCGTTCGCGACGTATCGATCGAGGACACGACCGCCAAGGCAAGCCCGAGGCTTTTCTTCATCACCGGATTCAAGGGAGCGACAATCGACAACATCCGGATTTCCCATTGCACCATTGGCGGTGTCGATTCGCCGGAGCTCATCGAATACGCCGGCCGGATTGAGCTGGATAACGTGATGGTGATTCCCGCCAAGGCCCCCCATAGCCAGAGCTCCCGAGCTCTGGCCCCCAACTGATCTCAGCGAGTCGAGAACTTGTAGACGGTCGTCGTCCGGTAGACTTCGCCAGGGTGCAGGATCGCCGACGGAAAGTTTGCGTGGTTGACCGAGTCGGGGAAGTGCTGCGTCTCCAGGCAGAACGCGGCGTATTGATTGAACGGCTTGCCGTCAGGTCCAACGATCGTCCCGTCCAGGAAGTTGCCGCTGTAGAACTGAATTCCGGGCTGGTCGGTGAGGACCTCCATGACGCGGCCGCTCGAGGGATCGCGCACGCGGGCGGCCAGGGCCAGCTTGCCGCCGCCGCCGTTCACGACATAATTGTGATCGTATCCCTGAGGATGATTCGTCAACTGGCCGATGTCCCGTCCAATGGGCTTGGCGCGGGTGAAGTCCATGGGACCTCCCGCGACCGGAATGATTTCGCCTGTCGGAATGAGCGTGTCGTTGACGGGTGTGTAGGTCTTCGCGTTCAGCAGAAGTTCGTGCCCAAGGATGTTGCCCGAGCCGGCCAGGTTCCAATAGGTGTGGTTGGTGAGATTGATCGGCGTGTCCTTGTCGGTCGTGGCCAAATAATCTAGCCGAAGCGCATCATCCTCGGTGAGGGTATACGTCACCCGGGCATTCAGAGTACCGGGATAGCCTTCATCGCCGTCGGGGCTTACATAAGTGAATTCGGCCGCGGTGCCATCGCTCGAGCGGACGGGCCTCCCCTTCCAAACGACATGATCGTACCCCATCGGCCCTCCGTGCAGATGATTGGGCCCGTCGTTCAGCGGAAGGGTATAAGCCTTTCCATTGAGGGTGAAATGCCCCTTGGCGATGCGATTTCCGTACCGGCCGATGGTCGCCCCGAGATGCGCTGTCTGCTTCATCATGTCCGCGAGATTGCCGCACCCCAGGACAACGTTGCCCGGCTTTCCGTCCTTATCAGGGACATCGAATTCGATAAGAGCCGCGCCGTAAGTGATTATCTTGGCGGTCGAACCCTTGGCGTTGGTCAGGACGAGCTCTTCGACCACTGTGCCGTCGGGCATGCGCCCAAAATCGCTGTGTTGGACATCCGCTTGCATGGAATAAGGGGCCAGGGCGGCAGCAAGAGCGAGAATCGGACCCAGGGCGAGGGCGGACTGCGGTGAGGTTTTCATTGAGGACGGGATGAGGTTGAGGGGAATAGCCGAGCTTCCCACCGATCCGCTTGCTTGGCAACTCCCGGTGTTTCTCAATGGACGGATGCTCACGATGCTCGTTTCCGCGATCGTCCTCGCCGGGGCCGCGCTCGCGGTCCAGGGGCGCCGGGGATTCGAAAGTAAGGAAATAGCGCGGGTCGCCGTCCTCTTTGCCGCGGGGCTGTTCACCGCCGGACCTTTTCTCAGTGAGCGCTGGTTGGGCGCCGGGGATTCGATGAACTACTCCGACGCGGTCGCGGACACCGTGGTCCAATTGCGACAAGGAGTTTTCCCCGTTCTTGTCGGTCAGAGCGAATACGCGTTCAACGGCCGGGTCCACCCTCTGCGGTCCGCTCCCTTGTTCACCTATGCGGCAGGAGCGCTCGACGCTCTTACAGTCCGCCGGCTGGACTTTTGGGGGCTGCAAAATGGCGTCCTGGCCCTCAGCCTGATCTCCGCCTTTTTGGTGACGTACCTCTGCTTGCGGCCTATGGAGGGCGTCGACCCCTGGCGCGCCTGCTGGCTCGCGCTCGCCTACGGTTTCTCGCCCGCGCTCCTCGCTGCCGCCTACGGTCAGGACCTCTATATGTCCGTCGTCGCGGCGCCCTTCATCCCCGTGGCGATTCTCGGGGCGGTGCGGGTCACCGCCGCCCGATCCACCCGGGACTATGCGCTGATGGCGGTCGGTCTCGCCGGACTCTGGCTCGCGCACCCTCCAATCGCCGCATGGATGTCCCTGGGCTGCACGGTCGTCGTTGCGGCTGCCTGGGCGGCGCGCCTTCCCCGGATGCGCGAGATTGTGGGAGTCACCGCGGCCGCAGCGCTCGGCGGGGTCTTGTCGGCCTACGTGTTCGTATCGGCCCTCGGCATCGGTGAATCCGTCGTCACGACAGGCACGCGTGCTTCGAAAGAGGCGATCGTCGACCGACTGGAAGGAATCACCCGGCAATTTGCGGCCGGATCCTTCCGGCCGGTCGGCGTGGATCCCACCAATCTGGATTCCTTCCAACTGGGATACGGGCTCTGGATCCTGGCGGCGGCGGCTTTCCTCGCCGCGTGGCGCCGCCGGGGCGTTGTTCGCGTGCTGGCCGCCGTGATTGGGCTCTTCCTTGCCCTGGTATTGCCGGTTCCCGTCCTCCACCGGCAACTGTGGCTGGCTCTGCCCTTCCAGTTTCTGACGATGACCAATATCTGGCCCATGCAGCGCGCCTATTTGGTCCTGTCCGGCTGGATCGTCTTCGCGGCAGCCGCGGGGCTAGCGCCACTCCATTGGCCGCAATCGGCCACGCGACGGCGCGCGGTATTCGTTGCAATTGCCCTAGTCCTCGCGTGGTCCGTCACGGAAGCAGGGGCCTTCGTCGAGCATGGGTTCCGCCTGCGCCGGGGAGAGGTTGAATCGGAGCGGATTCACCGCGCGGAGAACATCAATCTCACTGTCACCGCGTACTCGCTCTTGGCGGCGCCAAGCACATTTACCCACGGGACCGTCGATCCGGAGCACGAGTTCCGGCTGCTGCGTCCAGGAGACGGCCGTGAAATTGCCGACAATTGGACAGGTTCCTCGCGGCCGCCGAAGGTGGTTTCCCGCGGCGTCCTTAAGATCGCGGCGGGCGACCGAAATTTGCTGCACCTGGAACCCCTCATCACGATTCAGCCAGATCTAAAATATGTCGTGCGGTTCCGGTTTTTGACGAAGCCGTTCGAGGCGATGATGTTCGTCAGCGGAGGGACCGTCCTGCGAGATTACCGGCTGCCGAGTTATGTCGGAGCGCACGGGTTTGGAATGGAGACCGGCAAC
>Ga0302326_10026538_pt1 | contig 11700 bp, 7 predicted proteins | sample Palsa_T0_3_FD_202264 | JGI IMG/M metagenome (GOLD analysis project Ga0302326, IMG submission 202264) | Peat permafrost microbial communities from Stordalen Mire near Abisko, Sweden - Palsa_T0_3 | ecosystem: Environmental > Terrestrial > Soil > Palsa > Peat permafrost | place: Sweden: Abisko... | reverse complement strand
CGCGGCTGCCGTGGCCTCGAGTGACAGTCGCAAAAATTGCCGACGCGTGCGTGGGCGGTTAGGCATCACTCGTAAAGCTCCGGCGGTCGGCGCACGTCATTGAGACACCCCTGAGGCGCGGGCGCAAGGAATGCTCGGCCGTGACACGGCGAGCACGCGGCAAGCAGCGAATGAATCCGCCGCGCTCTTTATATGTGACGTCCGCGGCATTAAAAAGCTGAAGCGTTTCCGGCACAGTGAGTCGGTCCCCTTGGGAACCGCTGCGGCAATTTATGCGTTAACGCTCAACATGTTCCTGCCGGAGAAACCCATGCGAGTATCCCTGGTTCACGGACGCGGCCCACTGCAGCACGCGCTCCTTGGCGTCGTGGCCGCGATCTGGCTCGGAGGATGCGTGGCCACGGCCACGGTCAGTGCGCCCGCGCCGGCTGCTTACTACGGCGTCGAAGTCGACGTCGCACCTCCTCCTCCTCCCGCGGTCGAGATTCCCCCACCGCGCGCCGGCTTCGTGTGGGCCCCAGGCTATTACAACTGGAACGGGCACCAGCACGTCTGGGTCGAGGGACGTTTCATCGCCGGGCGCCCCGGGTATCACTGGGCGCCCGATCATTGGGAGCAGCACAATGGACGGTACCGTTTCGCCAAAGGTCATTGGGAGCGTTAATGTCGCCGACGCCCCCGGGTACGCGTCGCCGCGTTCAGGGTGGCCGCTGGTCATAGAACGGGATTAGCTCATAGCTCCCGTTCGTCCGGTTGGTGAGAACGTAGGTAATATTCTCTCCGTCCGAGATGTTGAGATTGATGGGCCCGAGAACGACATCGTCCGTGCCCGTATTCGTGAAGTACGCTTGGTAGGTGCCCGGTAATACCTGCAGGTACGCCGTCGATGCCTTGAAGGCGGTGGCTGGATAGTTGGGCGGCGGGCGGTTGGAGTTGTCCGCCTGGATGTTGAAGACCACGCTCGGTGGGTTCAAATAGATGTCTATCGCCGGACCGTACTCGGTAGTCCATGCCGCATTCAGGAACCGGAATTCCCCCTGCGTCGGTACGCTGCGCCGATCATCCAGCAGCACGACACCTGCAATGTATTCGAGCGGGCCAACGGCGTATTCCGTGTAGCTCTGATCGGCTCCGGCAGGAAACGACACGAGAAAGGTGTAATCGGTCGGATCGCTCGTGGGGGCGGCGATCGCGCCGGCGACGCCCGAATTCACAAGCCCGTAGGGCGATTTGGCACCGGGCCCAATGTCCGTCGCGAGCGGGGTTTTCAGGTTCAGACCGCCGATGACATTATAGGCGGGCGAGCCGGCGGTGACGTTGGCGAAGGCAAGCTCGGCGTCATCGTCGGGATTGGCGAACTGCGTGCCGTTGGCCGCCGCGCCGGTGGGACTGTCGAGCGCGTCGACGACGATGGGTGTCGATCCGGGCCCGATGTTGTCCGCGATGACAAATGTCAGGCGATCCTGCTCGCTGACGGTCACGGTGTTCGCCGGAACCAGGATCGCGCCGGTGTCCGCATCCCTCAATTCGATCGTGACATTGACGCTCACCGTCGCCGACAGATTCAAAAGTCCGTTCGGAATGGCAATCACCAAGGTCTTCTCGCCCGTGCTCTCACCGAAGCTGATTACGCCGATCTCGACCGGCGTGTTGAGGCCGGCTTCAGGTGCGGTGATGAAAATGTCCACCGGCGGGCCTTTGAGTGATGCGTCAATGACCTGATACACGACATAGTCGGCGGGGATGGTGTTTTGCAGATCCGTGTCCTGGATCACGAGGTACTGCACGGCATCAGGCACCGAGCCGTAGGCGATCACCGTGTAATCCGTGCCAGCCACGAAATTCTGCGTGAGCGGTGTGCCGAAGGCCGTGTAGGTGACCTGCGGCTGAGTGATGAGGTTCGATGCGGTGATGCCCGCGACCTGCACTGCATGGCTTCCCGGGTGCACGCCCGTAAGCGGCGTCATATCGCCGTAGTTCATGGAGGACACATCGGCGCTGGAGTCGATGGTCAGCTCGAGGTCCGGAGAGTTCGGTACGAGGTTGATGCTACGCACGTAAGCGACCGCGCCGTTGCTGCTACCCAGGCAGGAGGTGAGCGCCAAGCTGACGACGAGCGTCGGCAGCGCGTAGCGCAGTTGCCGCGCGACACCGCCCGGCAGGGCGCGGCTAGAACGCTTGGCCAACTGAGAACTGGAAGTGTTCAATGTCGTCTCCGTAATTCAGCAGCGTGTCATGATGATACTTGAGCGGAATCGCGTAGCTGAATTTGAATAAACCCAGCGGCGCGAGCCACTGGATTGCAAATCCAGTGGACGTTACGAAATTCTTCGGCGTAAAGGCATAGTCCACGGGGAAATCGCCCTTGTCCGTGAACATGACGTTGCCCTTGTAGGCGACCTGGCCGAAGTCGTAGAACAACGTGGCGCGCGCAGTGGATGAGAACTTCTCCGGCACCGGCAGGATCGCCTCCACCTGCCCGGTGAACGCAAGGTCGCCGCCGTACGGATTGCCGTGCGAGTCGCGCGGCCCGAGGGTGCCTTCGCGGATGCCGCGCAAGGAATCCGGCCCGCCCAGATAGAAGTCTGCAAACGGCGGCGGCGCCGTCGTGTCGCCTTCCGCGTAGGCGCGCGCCAGGCGCCCGGTGATGCTGATGGGGTACTTCTGCAGATACGGCAGATGAAAGAACTGCTGGAACTCCCAGCTTGCTACCCCGTACTGCACATCAAGACCCGGCACGGTCTGCTGGATGCTGAGCGCATTGCGCGCGCCGGAGGTTGGAAACAGCGTGCGATTGCGCGTATCGAAGCTCCAACCGGTCGAGAGCATCACGTCGCTGAAGCGCGTACCGTAAATATAGTAAGTGATGCCGTTGGTATATATGGTGCTCGTGTACGGATGGCCGTTTGACTGCACCCAGTCGATGGCCTCCAACGCGCTGCCCGACGCCGAGGTGAGAAGCTGCGAGGTCTGCAGCGCGCCGCCGAAGCGGAATACCTGATACTCGGTCAGCGGGTAGGCGTACTCGAGCCCGAGCTGCAGGGTCTTCGACGACAGCGCCGATGCGTTCGCCGTGAACTGTGAGATATCGCGGTAACTCAAGGTCGTGATGCGCTGGATCCCATCGACGGTCGCGTACGGATTGGTCTGCGACAGCGAGTACACCTTGCTGTACAGGCCGCCCTGCAGTTCGACCGCCACGCGCTCACCGCTGCCTAGGAAGTTTGCGTCCGCATAGCTGCCGTTCAGGATGAATTTCTGCGACTCGGAATAGCCGATGCCGCCGCTCAACTGCGCACTCGGGCCCTCCTCGACGTTGAAATTGACGTCGACGAGATCGGCGGAGCCGGGCACGGGAGTGGTTTCGAAAGTGACGGTCTTCACGTAGGAGAGACGCTGGATGCGCTGCTTCGAGCGATCGAGCGCGACATTTGACAGCCAGCCGCCTTCGAGCTGGCGCATCTCGCGCCGCAGCACTTCATCATTGATGCGGTTCTGGCCGGCAAACGTGATGTTGCGCACGTAGACGCGATTGCCCGGATCAACGAAGAAGGTGAGGCTCACCTGCTTCGTCTCCTCATTGGTGGTCGGCACCGGATCCACTTTGGCGAACGCATAGCCGTCCTGGCCCATGCGGTTCTGCATCAGCTCCTGGGTGGTGGTGATGAGTTTTCTCGAGAAGATCTGCCCCGGCTGGATGAGTTGCAGCTTGCGCAGCTCCGCCTCCGGCACGACGAAGGTGCCGGCGAGCTTCACCTCGGAGATTTTGTAGACCGAGCCTTCGTCGATGTTCACCGTGATGAAGATGTCATCCTTCTCCGGGGCGATGGCGACCTGGGTCGACTCGACCTGGAAATTGGCATAGCCGCGGTCCATGTAGAAGGAGCGCAGCTTCTCCAGATCCCCCTGCAGTGACTCGCGCGAGTAACGGTCGTCCTGCTTGTACCAGGAGAGCCAGTTGGGAGTCTTCAGCTCGAAGGACTGGATGATCTGCGCGTCGGTGAAGCTGCGGTTGCCGACGATGTTGATCTGGCGGATCTTGGCGCGCGAGCCCTCCTTGATGTCGATCTTGATCTTGACGCGGTTGCCGCTCTCCTCCTCCACCTTGGCATCGATGCGCACGGCGTATTTGCCGCGGCTGAAGTACTGGTCGGTCAAATACTGCTGCACGTCCTCGAGCACCGAGCGGTCAAAGGTCTTGCCGGCGGCGAGGCCGACATTGCGCAGCGACTTCTGTAGATCCTCGGTCTTGATGTCCTTGTTGCCGGTGATCTCGAAGCTCTCGATCGAGGGGCGCTCCTGCACCACCACCACCAAAGTCGTGCCCTCGCGGCGCAGCTGCACGTCGCGGAAGAAGCCCGTGGTGTAGAGCGCACGCACTGCCTCGCGCACGCGCGCCGGAGTGAGCACGTCGCCGATGTTGACGGGCAGGTAGTTGTAGACCGTGCCCTCGGAGACGCGCTGGAGTCCCTCCACACGGATGTCACCCACGGTGAAGTTGCGCTGATCCGCTTCCGGCAGGGGCACGGGTTGGGCCGACACCGGAGTGGCGAACCACATGACGACACCGATCGTGAGCGCCGCGTACGAGAATCGGCGCAGCACGACTACAGCGAGCCGCACGTATGGTTCTCATCCGGACAAAAAAACAACGAAGGAGGCCGAAGCGTGGGTGCCGCCGCGCAGCGCATCTGCATATCATTTATCGCCCTAAGGAACGCGTTGTGCACTTTATGCTCGCTTTCAGACTGGCCTCACGAGCCAGGGTTCCCGACCCCATGGATGGCGTGGCGGGAAGAAAACAAAATGGGTCCCCGCCAACACCGGCGGCGATCTTAGCATCGTGCCGCGCGTGAACGAGAGATGCGTGGCGTCGAGGCCACAACAGAGCCGGCTTATCTGCTACGTCTGCGCGAGCCGCACCAGGCGCGTGAGCGCTTCCGGATCGATCGACTGCTTGTCACGAAACAGCTGGTAAAGCGTGACGATGAGCGCTGAGCGCTGTGTCGATGCCAGCACCAGATGAGCCTTCGCAAGCTCTGCATCGACACTCTCGAGGAGCGCCTCGAGGAGTGCGCACTCGGTGAGCGCGGTAGCGCGCGGCGCGCTCGTGGCGGGCGCGAAGTCGCTGCGCTCACCGCTGCCACTCACGAGCCACGCGATGCTGGTGGCGGTCGCCTCGCAGATGGCCCGTAGGTCCGTGACATTGGGTTCGGACTCGGCACGCAGCCACTTGCGCACGGCCCCTTCGGAGCGCGCAATGACTCGCGCGAGGGAGCTTGCGCCACCATGCGCGTCGCTCACGCTGCGCAGGCGCAGGGCGAAGCCGTGCGATTGTCGTTCGGGCGAGCGGTGTCGCAGCGGATGACCCCTTGATGATCCCGGGCAGCGCCTCGATAAAACGTCACGAATATAACGGTCCCGGCGGCGGAAATCGATTGCGGCCGGCACATTAGTGCTAGTATTCGTACAAAAGTGACGCAGCATTATTCCTCGTTTGACGCCCGTGGGGCGGTGCCCCGGCCGCGACCCGTGGGCGCGGGTCGCCACTCGGGGGTGTCCGATGGCAGTGGCCGCGCACGCTGCCGCTTGTGCCCGCCAACCGTGCACCGAGCGTGCGCCCAGGTGCCTTGCGCGTCATTCGGCGCGGTTCGGTATTTGTGACAGCGCGCCCCTATAATGCGGATGCCCGACGCCGGGCCATGCACAGCCGGGCGGGTGCCCGCGCCTGCGGTGCGTGGAATGGCACGGGCGAAAGTGGCGGAATTGGTAGACGCGCTGGACTTAGGATCCAGTGGGGTAACCCTTGAGAGTTCGAGTCTCTCCTTTCGCACCACTCTTGAGTTGCTCCGGTCGCGGGCCCCAGCCGTTCGAGCTTAAGGAATGAACATGCAGGTATCTTTGACCGCCACCGGCGGTCTTGAGCGGCGCCTAGAAGTGGCAGTGCCGGCCGAGCGCGTCGCAAGCGAAGTCGAAGAGCGCCTGAAACGCATTTCGCGCACGGCGCGCCTCAAGGGATTTCGGCCGGGCAAGGCGCCGTTCACCGTGATTCGCCGCCAGTTCGGCGAGCAGGTGCATGCGGAAGTGGTGAGCGATCTCATGCGCAGCACCTACGCCGATGCCTTGAACCAGGAGAAGCTGACGCCGGCGGCGGGCCCGCGCATCGAGCCCATCGCCATGGGGCCGGGCACGGACCTTAAGTACGCGGCGGTCTTCGAGGTCCTGCCCGAGGTGCGGGTACGGCCCACCGGGGAGATGAGTATCGAGCGCCCGGTCGCCGCCGTGACCGAGGCGGACATCGACGCGATGATCGAAAGCATGCGCCGCCAGCGCCCGGTTTATACCGCGGTGGAACGGGCGGTGCGCGACACCGATCGGGTCACGGTCGACTATGAGGGGCGCGTCGACGGCGCGCCCGTGAGGGCCGTGCAGGGCGAGGATGTGGCTTTCATCGTCGGCGCCCGCCGCATCATGACGGAGATGGAGGAGGCGGTGAAGGGCGCCCTGCCGACCGAAAGTCGCACCGTGACGGTGCGTTTCCCGCCGGAGCATCAGGACAAAGAGCTCGCGGGCCAGGCGGTGGAGGTGCGGCTCACCGTCAAGAAGGTCGAGGAGATGAGTCTGCCGGCCGTCGATGAGGAATTCATGAGCGCCTTCGGAGTGACGGAAGGCGGCATCGAGGGGCTGCGCAGCGAAGTGCGCGCCAGCATGGAACGCGAGATGGCGCAGGCGGTGCGGCAGCGCATGCGTGCGGCGGTCATTGACGCGCTGGTGCGGGACAATGCGCTCGAAGTGCCGCGCGCGCTCATCGAGGAGCAGGTGCGCGAACTGCAGCTTGAGGCGGCGCGGCGCATGGGGATCAAGGATCCGAACCAGCTGCCGGCGCGCGGTGCCTTTGAGGAGCCGGCGCGGCGCCGCGTGGCGCTCGGGCTCATACTGGGCGAGATCATTCGCTCGGCCGCTCTCAAGGTGGACCGGCAGAAGGTGCAGGCGAGGGTGGATGAAATTGCCGCAAGCTACCCCAATTCTGACGAGGTGCGACGTACTTACTTGCAAAGTGCCGAGGCGATGCGTCAGATCGAGGCCACGGTGCTCGAAGATCAGGTCATCGACTGGGTGCTCGAACGCGCAAGCGTCACTGAGCGGCCGTCGAATTTTAGTGAACTAACCGGTTTTGTCAGCAGTGAGGCTCCCAAATGAATGAGCGCGGCTTGAACCTCGTCCCGATCGTCGTCGAGCAGACTGCCCGGGGCGAGCGGGCTTATGACATCTATTCGCGCCTCTTAAAGGAGCGTGTGATTTTCATCGTGGGTGCCATCGACGACTACATGGCCAACATCGTGGTCGCCCAGATGCTGTTTCTTGAGTCCGAGAACCCGGAAAAGGACGTATCGCTATACATAAACTCCCCGGGCGGCATCGTCACGGCGGGACTTGCCATTTATGACACCATGCAGTTCATCCGGCCGGATGTAAGCACCATCTGCGTCGGCCAGGCGGCCAGCATGGGTGCGGTGCTGCTCGCGGCGGGGGAGAAGGGCAAGCGTTTCTGCCTGCCGCATGCGCGCATTATGATCCATCAGCCTCTGGGCGGCTTTCAGGGCCAGGCGGCGGATATGGAGATCCACGCCAAGGAAATGCTCGAAACCCGTGATCGGCTGAACAAAATCCTCGCAAAACACACCGGTCAGAGTGTCGAGAAGATTAAACAGGACACGGATCGCGACCACTTCATGGACTGGCAGGAGGCACAAGGGTACGGTCTCATCGACAGGGTGCTTGAGCAGCGCGGCGAGGCTGCGGGCACTGCACCGGCGAAAACGTGAGATGACCGATGAAACCTTGTCCGCACAGTAGCTTACGTAACATGCGCTTCTTTGCCTCCTAGGCATGGCACGTGCTATAAAACTTTCGGTTGTTGGAGAGACGTCTCCGGCAGCCCCACCTGGGGTGATGAGGGCGCTCGATGAGTGAAGATACCCGCGGTCGGCATGATGACGGAAAACTGCTGTACTGCTCTTTCTGCGGCAAGAGCCAGCACGAAGTCCGTAAACTCATCGCCGGCCCGTCGGTGTTCGTTTGCGACGAATGCGTCGAGCTGTGCAACGACATCATCCGCGAGGAGCTCGAGGACCGCGCCGAGCGCGCCCGCGACAAGCTTCCCAAGCCCCATGAGATCAAGAAGGTTCTAGACGAATACGTCATCGGCCAGGAGCGCGCGAAGAAAGTCCTGGCGGTCGCGGTCTACAACCACTACAAGCGCCTGCAGACCCGAAGCGGCGCGGCGCGCTCGAAGGACGATGTCGAGATCGCCAAGAGCAACATTCTTCTTATTGGCCCGACGGGCTGCGGCAAGACGCTCCTCGCCGAGACTCTTGCGCGGCTTCTCAATGTGCCGTTCACCATCGCCGATGCGACGACTCTGACCGAGGCGGGCTACGTCGGCGAGGATGTGGAAAACATCATCCAGAAGCTCCTGCAGAAGTGCGACTACGATGTCGAGAAGGCGCAGACCGGCATCGTCTATATCGATGAGATCGACAAGATCTCAAGGAAGTCCGACAACCCCTCGATCACGCGCGACGTGTCGGGCGAGGGCGTGCAGCAGGCGCTCCTGAAGCTCATCGAAGGCACCATCGCCTCGGTACCTCCGCAGGGCGGCCGCAAGCATCCGCAGCAGGAATTCCTGCAGGTGGACACCGGCAACATTCTCTTTATATGCGGCGGTGCATTTGCGGGCCTGGAAAAGATCATCCAGAACCGCACCCAGAAGAGCGGCATCGGCTTCACCTCCGACGTGCGCGAGATCAACGCCCGTCCGCACGGCTCGGATCTCTTCCATGACACCGAGCCTGAGGATCTCATCAAGTACGGCCTCATCCCCGAATTCGTCGGCCGCCTGCCGGTGGTCGCGACGCTTGATGAGCTCGACGAGGCCGCGCTCATGTCGATCCTGACCGAGCCTAAGAATGCGCTCACCAAGCAGTACCGCCGGCTCTTCGAGATGGAAGGCGCGGAGCTTGAGTTCCGTGACGAGGCGCTGCGCGCCGTGGCGCATCGCGCCATGCAGAGAAAGACCGGCGCACGGGGGCTGCGCACCATCCTCGAGACGGTGCTGCTCGACACCATGTACGAGCTGCCCTCGATGAGGAGCGTCGGCAAGATCGTGATCGACGAGTCCGTCATCGAAGGGCACTCACAGCCCTACATCGTCTATAAATCCGAAGAAGCCCGAACAGCCACCGTTGATGAACCGCGACGCGCCTCCGGCGCCGGTCATCATTAGGGGAGCTGTTCTTCAGTTTCCGGCCGCCCGGCCGTTGAAACGGGGGTCGGCGGCCCTTATTTCCCGCTAGACTAGTTCTGTTTGCGATCGGCATGGGATCGCCGCAGGATCCACACAACGAGGGCTTAAGCGTGTCTGAGACATCTGCGACGAGCGTCACGACGACCGGCAATCAGCCTGTGCCGGTGCTGCCGCTGCGTGATGTGGTCGTCTATCCGCACATGGTGATCCCGCTGTTCGTCGGCCGGGAAAAGTCCATTCTGGCGCTCGATGCGGCGATGCGCGCCGACAAGCGCATCATGCTCCTCGCGCAGAAGCAGGCGGATGTCGACGATCCGAAGATTGATGACCTGTACCGCACTGGTACGGTTGCGACCATCCTGCAGCTCCTGAAGCTGCCGGACGGCACGGTGAAGGTGCTGGTGGAGGGCGTCGACCGCGCGCGCATCGACAAGCTCGCCGCCGCCGATTACTACTCCGCCGATATTGCCTTGCTGCCGGATGTCGAGGGCTACGATGAGCGCGAGATGGATGTGCTCGCACGCTCCGTGATCTCGCAGTTCGAGCAGTACGTGAAGCTCAACAAGAAGGTACCTCCCGAGGTGCTGACGGCGCTCGCCGGCATCGAGCACGCCGGGCGTCTCGCCGACACCGTCGCGGCGCACATGTCGTTGAAGCTTGCCGAGAAGCAGAAGGTTCTCGAGATCCTGGACGTGAGGAAGCGCCTGGAGCACATCCTGGTCGCCATCGAAGGCGAGATGGACGTGCTGCAGATCGAGAAGCGCATCCGCGGGCGCGTCAAGGCGCAGATGGAAAAGAGCCAGCGCGAGTACTACCTGAATGAGCAGATGAAGGCCATCCAGAAGGAACTCGGCGAGATGGACGAGGGTGGCAACGAGGTCACCGAGCTTGAGCAGAAGATCGCCAAGGCCGGCATGCCCAAGGAGGCACGCGACAAGGCCAACGGCGAGTTGAATAAGCTCAAGATGATGTCGCCCATGTCAGCCGAGGCGACGGTGGTGCGCAACTACATCGATTGGCTCGTCAAAGTGCCGTGGAAGAAGCGCACCAAGATCCTGAAGGACATCGAGCGCGCACAGAAGGTCCTCGATGAGGATCACTATGGCCTTGAGAAGGTGAAGGAGCGCATCGTCGAGTATCTCGCCGTGCAGCAGCGCGTCGACAAGTTGCGCGGCCCCATCTTGTGCCTCGTCGGCCCGCCAGGCGTCGGCAAGACATCCCTTGGACAGAGCATTGCCCGCGCGACCAACCGCAAGTTCGTGCGCATGTCTCTAGGTGGCGTGCGCGATGAGGCGGAGATCCGCGGTCATCGGCGCACCTACATCGGCTCCATGCCGGGCAAGATCGTGCAGAACATGACGAAGGCGGCCGTGCACAACCCGCTCTTCCTCCTCGATGAAGTCGACAAGATGTCGATGGATTTCCGTGGCGATCCGTCGGCGGCGCTCCTGGAAGTGCTCGACCCGGAGCAGAACTCGACCTTCAACGATCATTATCTCGAGGTGGATCTTGATCTATCCGAAGTCATGTTCGTGTGCACGGCGAACAGTCTCAACATTCCGCCGCCGCTTCTTGATCGGCTGGAAGTCATTCGTCTGCCCGGCTACACGGAAGACGAAAAGATGAATATTGGCCGGCGATATCTGCTGCCGAAGCAGATGAAGCACAACGGCGTGAAGGAGCACGAGCTCAAGATGTCGGACGCGGCGCTCCTTGACATCGTGCGCTACTACACGCGCGAGGCGGGCGTGCGCTCTCTCGAGCGCGAGATCGCCAAGATCTGCCGCAAGGCCGTCAAACAGATGCTCCTCAACAAGAAAGAGGATAAGCATGTCAGCGTCACGCCGAAGAGCCTGGATAAGTTCTTAGGGGTGCGCCGCTTCCGCTATGGCAAGGCGGAGGACATGAACCGCATCGGCCAGGTCACGGGGCTTGCCTGGACGGAAGTCGGCGGCGAGCTTTTGAGCATCGAGGCGGCGGTGGTTCCGGGCAAGGGCAAGCTGCAGCACACGGGCCAGTTGGGCGAAGTCATGCAGGAGTCGATTCAGGCGGCGATGACCGTCGTCAGGAGTCGCGCGCAGGTGCTGGGGCTTGAGAACGAGTTCTATCAGAAGCACGACGTGCATCTGCACATCCCTGAGGGGGCAACCCCGAAGGATGGCCCGAGCGCGGGCATCGGCATGTGCACGGCGCTGGTGTCGGCGCTCACGAAGATACCGGTGCGCTCGGATGTGGCCATGACGGGGGAGATCACCCTGCGCGGCGAGGTGCTGCCGATTGGCGGTCTCAAAGAGAAGCTCCTGGCGGCGCATCGCGGCGGCATCAAGACGGTTCTCATCCCCGATGAGAACCAGAAGGATCTCGTTGAGATTCCGGACAACATCAAGGGTGGC
>Ga0302326_10026535_pt1 | contig 11702 bp, 9 predicted proteins | sample Palsa_T0_3_FD_202264 | JGI IMG/M metagenome (GOLD analysis project Ga0302326, IMG submission 202264) | Peat permafrost microbial communities from Stordalen Mire near Abisko, Sweden - Palsa_T0_3 | ecosystem: Environmental > Terrestrial > Soil > Palsa > Peat permafrost | place: Sweden: Abisko... | reverse complement strand
TGAATGAGCACGCGCTTGAGGTTTCGCCCGATGTGCCCGCCGTGCTTGTAGGCATAAAGCGCGACCGACGGACTGTCGCCGCCCCGCGGCATCGGAAACGCCGAGCAGTCGCCGCCCGCCCAGATGTTGTCGGCTCCCGCCACCCGTCCCGTGCGTTGGACGCGGATTCGCCCGCGCGCATCCTTCGGAAGGTCGAGGCCGGCGACGATGTCGTGCGGGCGCGTGCCGACCGAGCTGATGATGGTGCGAGTCGGAATCCGCTCACCGTCGGACAGGGTGACCTCGTTCGGCGTGGCGAACGCGACCCGGGTCTCGGTACGGACGTCGACACCGAGCTCCCGCAGGCGACTGGTGGCGAACTCGACCAGCCGCGGGTGGGCCTTCGCGCCGGATCCGTCGTCGCCGTACAGCTCGGGGAGGATGGTCGGGCCGGGGTGGGCGAGCACGAAGCGGCACTCGTCGAGGCGCACCCGCGGGTATTCGCGCCGGGTCAGCCGCCGGGCGAAGTCGGACAGCTCGCCGGCGACCTCGGTCCCGGCGTATCCGCCCCCGGCGACGACGAAGGTCAGCAGCCGACGACGCTCCTCGGGATCGCTTTCGATGTCGGCCTGCTCGAACATCTGCAGGATGTGGTTCTTCAGGGCGAAGCAGTCGCGGTACTCCCGCAGCTTGAAGGCGTGCTCGAGCAGCCCCGGGTAGGCATCGGTGCGATCGGCGGTACCGAGGCTGAGCACCACGTGATCCCAGGTCACCTCGCTGCGGTGTCCGTCCAGCTGACGGGCGACCACGGCACGCTGGCCGGCGAGGTCGATGCGTTGGATCTCGCCGACGTGCACGTGCGCGGGCGCGAACAGCCGCCGCACAGGGGAAAGGATGTGGCTCGGCGAAAGACGGCCGGTGACCATCTCTCCCACGAAGCCGTGAAACACGTGGAAGTTGTCGGCGCAAACCACGGTCAGGTCGATCTGCCGCTCGGCCACCGCCTGACGCAGCGCGCGACATACCGTGATCGCCACGTAGCCGCCGCCGAGCACCACCACCCGCGGCGCGTCCTCCCGCGCCGGAGTCTCCACGGGTCCGTTGTAGCCGCGTCGCAACCCGCCGTCCATCGTCGGCTGAACCTAGCACGGCGGCTTCGGGGTCGGATCGACCGATGAGTCCCGCACCAGACCCCACCGAGCGCCCGCTCCGGGTCGTCGCCGGGCCGGCGGCCGGCGAGCACCTCGCCGTGGAAGACGAGCTCGTGCTCGGGCGCGCCGTCGACGGACCGGGACGCCTCGGCGGCGATCCGGAGATCTCGCGTCGCCACGCCCGGGTCACCCGGGCCGCCGGACAGCTGTTCCTCGAGGACCTCGGTTCGACCAACGGAACCCGCGTCAACGCGCGACGGATCGATGCTCTCACCGCCCTGGCCGGCGGCGATCGCGTCGAGCTCGGGGGCACGGCGATCGAGGTGCTCGCCCCCGCCGTCGCGACGCCGGCCCGACCGGCCGCGCCGGCCGCGCCGGCCGGCGAGCCGAGCCCGGCGCTGGCCCCCCCGGCGCCGCCGCTGGCCGCGGCGCCGGGCCCACCCCCACCCCGATCCGAGCCGGCGCGGGCCTCGGCGAAAGCCGCGGCGCGCGCTCACCGTCGGCGACTCATCATCACCGGGGTCGCGGCGCTCATCCTCATTGCCGCGGCCGTCGCCCTGGCACTGCGCAGCGGGAGCGGCCACCATCAGCCCATGACCGCGCGCGGCCCGGCGACGAGCGGGACGGTGTACGTAGAGACCAACGTCGCCGCGCCCCGGGCCAACTCGATCCTGGCGCTGAGCTACCACGACGGGTCATTCCGGCCGCTGCACATCACCGAGTACCCGACCGGCGGCTCGGGCTCGGCCGACCTGACCAACTCGGGAGTCCTGGATGCCGACCAGCAGGTGACCGTCAACGCGGCCCGCACGCTCCTGTTCGCGGTCAACCAGGGCTCGGACACGATCGCGGCATTCCGCATCGCCGCCGACGGTTCACTCACCCCGGTGGCCGGCTCGCCGTTTCCCAGCGGGGGCCGGGCGCCGGCGTCGCTGGCGGTGAGCGGCAACATCCTGGTGGTCGCCAACAAGGCCCACGACGGGGTGCGTAACCTGACCACCGTCGCGCCGAACTACACGACGTTCACCGTCAGCCCGCAGGGCAGCCTGCGTCCCACTGGCTCGGTCATCTCGCTGCCGCCGCGCTCCTCCCCGACCCAGGTCTACGTGCCACCGGCCGGGGGACTGGTGTTCACCACCGAGGAGAGCGGCCTGCTGCGGGTGCTCGGCCTGTCGGCGGCGGGGCGGCTGAGCACCGCACCCGGCTCGCCGCAGGGTCTGCCTAACTCGCTGTTCACCAACAACGGCCCGCGTCCGGTCCCGGTATGGCCGGCCGGGCTGTCGACCAATCCCGACGCCCCCATCCTGTACTCGGGCATCCCCAACTACGGCAGCATCGTCGCCTACGACTACGACACCGGCGGGCAGCTCACGCTGCAGAGCGAGGCGTTCGACCCGAACGCGTTTCTGCCCTGCTGGAGCGTGGTGAGCCCGGACGGACACTGGTTGTACTTCGCCAACGCCGGCACCGACAACGTGTCGGTGTGGGATCTGCGCGCTGACCCTCGCCATCCCCGTCTCGAGCAGACGCTGACGCTCCGCGGCGGCGGCAACCCGTGGGGTCTGCGATTGGACCCGGCCGGGCACTTCCTCTACGTGATCACCCCGCGACAGGTGAGCCAGATTCCTCCGGGTGAGGGCCAGCTGCTGCACTCGCTGCGCATCGCCGCCAACGGAACCCTGACCGAGATCGCGACCTCGCCCGTCCCCCTCCCGGTCGCACTGAACACGAATCCGTTCGGTCTCGCCGTGGTGCCTGATCGCGTGGGTGCCTCGTGAGAACGCCTGACCACCAAAATTCAGGAATCTCAACCCGCCGGCCGATGCGCTCTAGGATGCCCGCGTGAGGCGCGCACGACGGAATGGGGGGACGATGGGAGTACTGGATCGGGTGACGCGACGCATCGCACCGGCCCGGCGCGCGCCGCGCGCCGAAGCGCTCAGCTGGAGCGACGTGCTGGCCACGTTCATCGTCTGCCATGCCGTGGGCGACTATCTGCTGCAGACCGACTGGCAGGCGCTGCACAAGCGCGGCGGACTGGGCACCGATCCGGTCGCGCGGCGGGCGCTGGTCAACCACGTCAGTACCTACACCGCGGCCTTTTTGCCGGCGCTGGTGTGGATCAGCGGCCGCGGCAAGCTCGGCGTCGCCCTGCGCACGAGCGCGTTGATCGGACTGCCCCATCTCGTGCAGGACGACGGCCGCCTGCTGTCACTGTACGCGCGCCGGGTGAAGGGCTTGGACGTGCACGAACAGCCGAACGTCGGGATGTGGGTGGACCAGAGCTTTCATCTCGTGGCGCTGTTCCTGGCCGCGCACAGCATCTAGAAGCGACGGCGCGCGCAGACGTCGGCTCTAGAACACCGGGTCGAGCGCCGCAAGCGGGCCCTTTTTGATCTGCTTTCCGATGGACACGACGGAACTCGGGCCGCCGGACACCTTGGCCAGGAAGGCGTGCCCCGCCTTCACGACGATCATCTTGTGGCGGCGGAAGTAGTCCACCACCACCGAGCCCCGAGTCACGGTGGTCAGCGTACCGGCACAGTTGTCCTCCACGGAATACGCAGTTCCACGTACGGTCGCCGCGCTGTAAGCGCCGCGCGTGCTGAACTTGCCGTTGTCGGTGCTCTTGAGGAGCCCGAGGACCTTGCTGCTCACCTTCTTGCTCGAGGCCGTCGAGGCCTTCTTGCCCACCGACACGCAGGCCTTCTTGCGATTGACCGTGTCCTGCAGGGTCGCCTGGGTGAGACCCTTCTCCTTGCGGTTCTGCAGCAGCTCGAAGATCCCCGCCGTGAACTGGCCGGTGAAGAACTTCCCCTTGGTCGGGCTGGCCGCGGTGATGGCCACCGTGCCCCCGGTGGTGTTGAGGACCGAGCCGACCGGGATCTGACGCGCCTGCGTCAACGGGATGAACCCGGTGCCCTTGGTCAGGCTGTCGGACGCGAACGGCAGGCTGGCCGCGGAAGCCGCGGTGGCCAGCGTGGCGCCGGGCGGAAGCTTGATCAGCACGGTGCCGCTCACCGGTGCCACGTTTTCGTCCCTGAACAGCACCGGCGGGGGCGGGGGGACGAACTTCGGCGTGGTGCTCGTGCTCGTGGTGGTCGACGACGTCGTGGTCGCGGACGTGGTGGCTGACGACGCCTGGGTCGTGACCGGAGAAGGCGTCGATGATGACGACGACGTCGTCGCGGCGCTCCCACAGGTGATGTTGAGCGTGGCGGCATTGCTCGTTGTGGTGCCATTTGCCGCCTGCACCTGCACGATGTGGGCGCCGGTGGAGAGGCTCGGGTCGGCCACGAACTGCATCTCGGTGTCCGATAGGTCCGAGGAGGCGACGGCCGGACTCCCATCGATAAGGACCGTGGACCCCACCCCGAAGTTCGAGCCAACCACGTCGACGACCTCCGGCAGGTTGGAGCAGTCGACGCTGCTCGGGCTCAGCCCCGAGATCGTCGGCGTCCCGACGTTGCCATTGGCGGTCACCGTGGCATCGTCCAGCAGCCAGCCGCGGAAGCCGTTGTACAGCTCGTCGCCGGTGTTGAAGTCAAAGCGCACCTGCACGGTGGACGAGCCCGCCGCGCCCGACAGGTCGACGGTGTATGGCTGCCATACGCCCGGAACCTCGATGCCGCCGCCCGAGGTGAAATCCTGATCCGAGCTGCCGTCGGTGGCGCTGGCGGGGTTGAGCGAGCCCGCAGGCGTCCACGTGCTGCCCCCGTCCGTGCTGTACTGGACCGACATGAGGTCGTAGCTCTGGCCCGCCACGGCCTCGATCTCCCACCAGCTGTCAAAGGTCAGCACCGCGCTGGTATCGCCGGCGAGAGAGAACGTCGGCGAGGTGAGATCGCCCTGCTGCGGCTCGTTTGACGTGCATCCGTCGAGTGATGTCTGGGTCACTTGCGTGAAGTCGGTGCCGCAGTAGGTTCCCGTGGTGGAGTCGCCGAACCAGGCGACTCCCGACGTCGCCGTGATGCCGCCCGTTCCGACGTCCTGCCGCTCGGGCAGGAACCCGGGGTCGGGCAGCGTTACGAGGTCGGGGTCGATCGTCGGGTTCTCGACCCTGACGGTCTGCGGACTCGGCTGCACGTGCCAGGTTTCGGTCACGCCGGTGTCGACGGTTGACTGCGTCCAACCGGTCGGCAGACTCGGGGTCCCCGTCCCGGTGGCGAACGTCTGCAGTGGAAGGCCGCCGCCCTGGGCCGCCGCGGCCGAGGCGAACGGACCCGCGGCTAGCGCCAGCGCCAGCGCGCAGGCCACGCCGAGCCACGCCCCTGCGCGTGCCGCGCGGGACCGCCATCCGGCGCCATCGTTTGGTCGCACCCCCTGAGACTCCTTTTCACGCGTACAGCCGCTGGCGACGGACTGTACCGTTTTGATCGCATCATCACCGAATCCGTCGCCTACCCCGCGCATTGCACCCACAAACCCTCGAACTCAGGATTCGATGCGCCCGGCTCGCGTAAAACCTCACCGCCCCGCCTCACAAGCCCGTTCGACCGCCACCGCCACCCTCACGATCCGTTAACCGATACGTTTTGCCCATGCAGGCAGGACCCACCGATGACACCGCCGCACAGGACCCGGGCGTGACCCTCCGCATGGAGGTCATCAGCGGCAACGCGGCCGGCCAGTCGATCACCGTCGAGGACGAACTGGTCATCGGACGGCTCGCACCCGGTGATGGACGCCTCGAGGAGGATCCCGAGCTGTCGCGACACCACGCCCGCATCTCGCGCGAGCGCGATGGTCGCTACGCGATCGAGGATCTCGGCTCGTCCAACGGCACCTTCGTCAACGGTCTGCAGCTGACCAGCCCGGGCCTGCTGGTCGCCGGCGATTCGATCGAGCTTGGCGGCACCACGCTGGTCGTGCGCGAAATCACCTCGCCGGCCCCGCCGCCCGCACCGGCGACCGAGGCGCCCGACCCGTTCCGCGACGCGACGGTCTTCGCCCCCGTGCCCACGCTGGAGCCTGACGAAACCGAGGAGCGCGTCGAGACACCACAGCCCACGGCGGCCCGGGAGACGATCGCTCCGGACGCGTCGCCGGCGGCGCCCGCGGCCGACGTGACGCCGGCGCAGTCGCCGCCCGTGGCGTTCGACGTGCGCGTGTCCATCGACGTGCAGGCGCGTGAGGCCGAACTGCTCGTCGGCGAGGGCGGCGAGCCGCTGCGGTTCGTGCTCGGCGACGACGGCTGGTCGTTCGCCGGACCCGGCGAAGGCTGACGTTCAGGCGAGCGCGGCCGGCACCGCGATCCCCGCGGCGTGGCAGAGCGAGCGCACGTAATCCGGCGCACTGGCGGGCCGTTCTGCCGGCTCCTTCGCCAGGCCACTGAGCAGCGCCGGACCGAACGCCGGCGGAAGGTCGGGCGCGTTCGTCCGGGGGTCGGGCGGCAGGTCGGTCAGTTGCGCCCACATGATCCGCATCCCGCGCTGGCTGGCAAACGGCGGCGCCCCGCTGACGCACTCGTAGAGGACGCAGCCGAGCGAGTAGACGTCGGTGGCGCTGCTCACCTCCTCACCGCGGATCTGCTCGGGTGCCATGTAGTGAGGTGAGCCGAGCGCCTGACCGGGCCGGGTGAGCGCCGGCGACTGGCTGTCCTTGGCCAGACCGAAGTCGGTGATGTACGCCGTTCCGTCGCCGTCGAGCAGCACGTTGGCCGGCTTGACGTCGCGATGCACCAGGCCGTCGGCGACCAGCGCGGCCAGACCGGAGGCCACCTGCGCGCCGACGGTGAGCGCGTCCTCGAGCGTCAGGCGGCCCTCGCGGGACAACCGCTCGGCCAGCGAGCCACCCTCGATGTAGCGCTGGGCCAGGTAGGGCACCCCCTCGTGCTCGCCGGTGTCGAGGACCGGCACCACGTGGGGATTCACCACCTGCTGGGCGATGCGCGCCTCGCGCTCGAAGCGCTGCCGGAACACGCTGTCGGCGGCGAGGTCGCCGCGCACGAGCTTCAGTGCGACCGCGGTCCCGCCCGCGTCACTGGCCTTGTAGACCCGGCCCATGCCGCCGACGCCGAGCAGCGCCTCGATCCGGTACGGGCCGACGTCGCGGCCGAGCAGCGGATCGTCTGCGTCGCCGCTCACGACCGGCTCGACTTGGCGGCGCAGTCACTGAACATCCTCGCGCATCCTAGAGGACCGGGTCCCGGCCGACCCAGGGTGTTGCCATCGTTGGCGAGGGCCGCTAGGCTGCGCGCCGTGCCAAGCCTCGTCGCCAAGAACGGGCCTCTCGCCGGTCAGCGCCTTGAGGTGACCGAGGAGCTGAGCCTCGGCCGACTCGACGCCGACGTGGTGATCGAGGACTCCGAGCTGTCACGCCGCCACGCGGTGTTCCGCGTTTCAGATGGCGTACTCGAGGTCGAGGACCTCGGTTCCACCAACGGGACTTTCGTGGAAGGACGGCGGATCGACGAGCCGACCCGGATCGAGAACGGCTCGCGGGTGAAGGTTGGCATCTCACTGTTTGTCGCTGAGGTCGAGCCGCAGGTCCAGACGACCAGGGTGCGCGAGATCCCCGACGCCGGCGAGACTCGCTTGCGTCCGACTGCCGAGGCGCCGCCCGGAGCCACCGTGCTGCGCCCCGCGGCCGAGGCGGCACCGCCGCCACCGGCACCACCCCCGCCACCGGCTCCACCCGCACCACCGGCCGCTGCGCCGCCGGTGCCGGCTCCGGCCGTGGCGGCGTCAGCGCCGCCCAATCCCGCCGCGGTCACGCCGGGAGGCGCGGTCCCGCAAGGCGTGTTCGCCCCGCCGTCCTCGCGACGCGGCGGCCTGGCCAGTCGCTCGTGGCTGCCCGTGGCCGCGTCCTTCGGGACGATGATCGCCACCGCCGCGGCGCTCGTCGTGTACTTCGCTACGCGCTGACGCTCGGCCCGCCGGCGGTGGTTCAGCCGCCTACCGGGTGGCGAAATAGATGCACAGCGCGAGCGCGATGAGCATCACAAACGCCAGCGGCGCCAGCTGGGCCCGGCGCCGCACCCGCACGTCGAGGTACTTGTCGAGCTCCGGCGTGCTCGGCGAGGAACTGGCGGCGGCTCCGAGCTCGGCCGCGATCACCTCGGGGTTCACGTAATCAGGCTGCCGCGGCGAGATCGCAAATCCGGGCGGTACCGCCCGAAGCGCTGACGGCTGGGCCGCCACCTGCTGTTGACTGCGCACCTGGATGAGTGTCACTCCGATGAGCAACTCATCCCCCGGATCGAGACGCGCCGGTCCCACCAGCTCGTTCTGGTTGACGAACGTACCGTTGGCCGAGCCGAGATCCTCCACCACGGCCGAGCCGTCGGAGGCGGGACTCACCTGAGCGTGACGGCGCGAAGCCTGTCCGTCCTCGAGCGGCAGGTCGGCCTCGGGTGAGCGTCCGATCACCGCCGGGCGGTCGAGCACCAGCTGGCGTCCGGCACCCGGGCCTTCAACGATCTCGAGCGTGAGGTCGGCCATTGCGGCGCGAGCATAACGCCGATCGCCCCCGCCGCGCAATGCCCACCGGACGGGACAAGGTGTGAGCGGACCGCCGAGAGTGAAAAGGGTAGGTCGAGGGTTGCACGCTTGCCTTCCGAACCCGTATGCTCGCGGCCTGTGACGGCCTCCTACCCACGCGACTCAGTAATTGCCGTTGTCGGCGAGGGCTTCGGTTCGCTGCTGGTGCACACCACGGCGCGCTACCTCGGCTTCGAGAATCCCGAGATCACCATCTTCGGGCCGAACGACAATCCGGTCGGCACCTATCAGCAATTCGCGTACAACCTTGGTCAGACCGTGTTGCGCTCCGAGTCCGAGTCGCACTTCCTGGCCCCGGACTGGCCGACGTTCGCCCAGATCGACGCCTGGTCGCGCAAGTCACCCGCCCCGCTGTGGCGCACGACCCGCCGCAAGTACAACCCGGGCGTCCCGGAGATCCTCACCGAGGCCCAGGTGGTCAAGAACCGCATGGGCTGGGAGGAGTCACGCGTGCCGCTGCGCGTCGGCTGGGTCCAGCGTGAGGTGCACCCGACCCCTCACTTCGTGCTCTACGACGAGGAGGCCAACTTCATCGGCCGGGCCAAGCACGTCATGCTCGCGCCGGGACACGGCCCGCTCGCCTGGCCCCCGGCTCTGGCCAAGGCCCGCGCCAGCGACCCGCTGATCAAGGAGCGGATCGTCCAGGCCTACGAGCCCAAGCAGTACGCGGCCGGCGGCCGTTACATCGTGCTCGGCGCCGGGATCGCCTCGGTCAACGAGTGGGCGAACATCCTCGACGCCGGCGGTTCGGCCCTCGCCCTCACCCGCAACCCCCAGCCCGAGACCCAGGACCTCAACGTGCCGCGCTGCCTGTTCGAGTCGCGCGGCATCGACGCCTACATCTCGTTGCCCTTCGACCAGCGCATCCGCTTCCTCGGCGAGGTGCTCCGCGGCTCGCGTCCGGACCGCCGCTCCTGGCTGTCGCGGATCGAGGAGGGCGAGCAGCAGGGCCGCTTCGCCGCTGCCGTCGGCGAGATCGCCGAGGTGCAGACCGGGTCGGCCGGCCTGCGCGTGCACGTGACCAGCCGCCACGGCGACGATCCCGGCTGGCTCGACGTGACCGGCATCACCGCCGGTACCGGCTTCAACAAGTCGGTTCTGACCATCCCGCTGCTGCGCCGGATCGTCGAGTTCTACAACGTGCCGGTGGTCGACGGGCGGATGAAGCTGCAGACCAACTGCGGGTTGCCCGGCCTGGATCAGCCCGATTCGCGGTTGTGCTGCATGGGCCTGATCGCCAACAACATCATTCCCCACGGCGACACCATCGCCGGGCTGAAGTTCATCGCCCGCCGGTTCGTCAGCGACTGCGCCCGCGCCGAGAATCTCAAGCGCCGGCCGTTCGCCTCGCGCCTCGGCCTGCAGGTGTCCATGGGCCGCGACGTCGCCCGCGCGCTGAAGCACATCCAGACCACCGAACAGCTCGCCTGAGGGAGGTCAGCCGAAGATGTGTCCCACGGTTCTCGGGCGTGTGCAGACGCGATGGGCGATCCTCATCATCCCGGCGATCATCGCCGCGATCGTCTCCCTGATCACCAGCAACGAGGGCTACATCGTGCTGATCGGCGTGTACTTCGTGCTCGGCGTGGCGCTTGACACCGCCTTCTACCCGTACATCATCACCTGGCAGCCGCCCTGGCTGACCTTCGTGTTGGCGATCGGCGAGTTCGTGCTTGTCTACATCCTCGCCCACGTGCTCAAGGTCGGCCTGACCAATGTCGAGGCGGTGGTCGAGTTCTGGCTGGCCTGGATCATCGCCATCTGGACCAAGGTGGCCATCCTGCCGCTGCTGTCACTGAGCTGGATCGAGAACGCCGGCGAGTTCCGCCAGACCGGCTGGTCGGTGGCCCCGGAGTATCAACCACTGGCCATCACCGTGTTCACCCCGCCGAGCGAGGGCTCCGGCCCGCCGCCGCTGGCCCGCGAGTTCTCCTCGGTGCGAGAGCTGCCGGCCGAACTGCGCAACCTCCCGAGTCCCTCCGGGGTGCGGAAGATCCCCACAGCCGCCGGCTGACCTCGGTGACCGAGGTCCGCGGGGCCAACCGATGAGTGCGCCGACCGCCGAAGGCGACGCCGCGTTCACTCAGCCGGTCGGCGGCGGCCGGGTTGCCGTCCACTACGCGATCCTCACCACCGTGGTCGCGGCGGCGCTCATCGTCTCGATCGCCCTCGGCCAGAACAAGCACGCCCAGCCGACCATCGCCGGCGGCTACGACGTGTCCGCGGGCGCCCCGTGCCTCGGGCCGAAGCTCAACATCATCCAGTCGGGGCGCTACGTCAACCTGTCGAACGCGACGTCGACGCTGAGCGGATCATTGACGTTCAAGAAGGGCCTCCTCACCGGCACCGCCCACTGTGTCGGTGGATCGTCGCTGCCGTTCCGCGCCACGGCCGGCAACGACACCCTCCTCGGCCGGGTCGGACCGCTGCCGGTGGCCGCGGTGCTCAAGCGCGATCCTCCCCCGCCCGGGACGCCCAAGCCATTGGCGCCCACCTCGGTCGGCGGCACCTACGCGTTCTCGCCGACCTCGACCTGCCTCGGCGGCTCGATGGTGCTGACCGAGAACGGTGCCAAGGTCTCGGTCAAGAGCGAGAGCAAGCCCCGCGGCGTGCTCAGCTACCAGAAGGGCAACCTGGTCGGAATCGTCTCGTGCGAGCGCGGCGGCGGGCGCCGCTCGGTGGTGGGCAGCGCCACCGGGTTGACCATCGACACGATGCTCACGCCGCTGGCCGGCAGCCCGCCCGCCGCCGCCCCCGAGCACGTCATCGCCACCAAGACGCGGACCTCCGACCAGCAGGTGGTCGCGTTCTTCATCGCGATCGTCGTGGTGATGCTGTTCGCCCGGCTGCTCGGCACGCTGATGCCCCGCATCGGTCAGCCTCGGGTGATGGGCGAGGTGCTGGCCGGCATCCTCCTCGGGCCCTCGCTGTTCGGAATCATCGCCCCGCACCTGCAGGCGAGCATCTTCGCGCCGGACATCGTGCCGTACATCAACGTGACGGCGAACCTCGGGCTGATCTTCTACATGTTCCTCATCGGCATGGAGGTCGATCTCGGACTCCTGCGCGG
>Ga0302326_10026534_pt1 | contig 11702 bp, 7 predicted proteins | sample Palsa_T0_3_FD_202264 | JGI IMG/M metagenome (GOLD analysis project Ga0302326, IMG submission 202264) | Peat permafrost microbial communities from Stordalen Mire near Abisko, Sweden - Palsa_T0_3 | ecosystem: Environmental > Terrestrial > Soil > Palsa > Peat permafrost | place: Sweden: Abisko... | reverse complement strand
CTATTTCGGAGCCCAAAACTCGGGCAATACCGGCACGACTGCTGGACCTCCCGGCGGCCCCCGGAGACCGCGAAGGCCGGCCAGCCTTTCAGGCCCTCCCATCACCCTCCTTGGCGCTTCCGGCGGCCTCGCATACGTGAACAACACGTTGTTTCTCGCCGATGACAACTGGCTGGGACTATTGCCCTCCAACAACCGAGTTCTGGTGTACAACGGCATCCAGCAGATGATCCCCGCATTTGACGCGGAGATTCCGCCCAATGACGGCCGCTGTCCGGTGTGCGGAGGGGAAGCCTCGCTGGTGCTGGGGCAGCCCGGCTTCGGCAGCGTGGCCTCGACGCCCGTCACCCAGACCAGCATGTTCCACCCTACGGCCGTCGCTTCGGACGGCACCACATTGGCCGTTGCCGACACCGGCAATAATCGCGTTCTCATCTGGAAATCCATTCCCACCAACAGCGGGCAACCAGCCGATATCGTCCTCGGGCAAAAGGACTTCGTTTCCGTTGCGCTACTTTCGGTGACCGCTAGCGCGATGCGCGGTCCCCAGGGTGTTTGGATTCAGGGCGGCAAACTGTATGTGGCCGACACCCAAAACAACCGGGTTTTGATCTGGAACACCATTCCCACTCAGAACAACCAGCCCGCCGACTTGGTGCTGGGACAGCCCAACTTCACCACCGCTCCCCAGATTAACCAAGTCAATCTGACGTTGACGGCATCGGCCAACACGATGCTGAGCCCGACATCGGTGACCAGCGACGGCACGCGCCTTTACGTCTCGGACCTGGGCTTCAACCGGGTGCTCATCTGGAACAGCATCCCCACCACCAACCAGCAGCCGGCGGACCTGGAACTCGGGCAGTTGAACATGACGAACTCGGTGGCCAACGACGTCACCGAACTGTGCGCCTCGAACGGCACTACGAGCACCGGAACTCCCACCTATCCGGCCCTCTGCGGCAAAACCATGAATTTTCCGCGCTACGCCCTTTCGAACGGCACCAGCCTGTTCGTCGCCGACGGCGGCAATGATCGCGTCCTAGTGTTCAAAACCATTCCTACGCAGAATGACCCCGAGGCTGACTTTGTTTTGGGCGAACCCGACGAATTCTCCGACGTGTTCACCAACACTATCCCGCTAACCGTTTCCTCCGCGGATGTCACACCCACGCCCACCTCGCTAGCCTGGGATGGGCAGAACCTGTATGTCGCGGACCCTACCGACTTTCGAATTCTGATGTTTACTCCGGCCGCGCCTAATGTGCCGCTCAATAGTCTGGTGAACGACGCCAGCCGCGCCGTGTTTGCAGAAGCGTCCGTGGTCGTCTCCGGCACCATAACCGCGAATAACACCGCGACCATTCTTATCAACGGCACCAGCTATACCTACACCGTCAAGTCGGCCGATACGCTCGAGACCGTCGCGATCGGTTTAACCAATCTAATCAATTTCGGGGCTGGAGATCCGTACGTTTTTGCTACCGAGGAAGCTGGGTTTTCGACGGTCCTGCTGATTGCCCGCCAACCGGGATTGGCCGGCAACAGCATCACCCTGGGCACATCCGTCTCCAGCAGCGCCGTGATCGTTCTCGGCGCGAGCTCGGTCAGCTTACTGGGCGGAGGCGATGCCTCGATTATCGCGCCGGGCTCAGTGGTGCTGCTACAAGTCCCGACTCCTACACTGACCGCTAACACGGTTTCGGCAGCGCCGGATGGGGTTACTTTCCCCGCCACTCTGCCCTTCGAGCTGGGAGGTGTGGAACTTTACTTTGACGGAATCCGAGCGCCTTTGTTTTCGGTGAGCCCCACTGAGATCCGGGCGCAGTTCCCGTTCCTGGTAACCGGCGCGAATAGCGTCACGTGTTGGGTCCGGACCACCAACGCCGACGGAAGCGTGACCGTAACCACCGCCATCAACATTCCGGTGGAGGAACAAAATCCTGGTATCTACGCGACCACCGGGGTGCCGGAGCCACGCCCGGCCATCGCTTACCATGGTTCGAACTACGCCACGGGAACGGTTACACTGGGGGGCGATCCCCAACCGGGCGACACTGGAACGATTACGGTTGGGAGTTCGACTTACACTTATACGGTACTGTCGACCGATAACCTGATCACTGTCGAAAATCAGTTTATAACCATGATTAACGCCGACCCGAATGGGCCGGCCACGGCGTCCGCAGCAGGAGTGGGCACTGCGATCAGGCTGCAGGCCAAGGTGGTCGGCGCAGCCGGCGACGGCATCACCCTTACCGCCGCGGATACCACACTCTCGACTAACACCACGGGAGCACAGATCGCTGTGACGGCTACCAACTCGGTGCTCTGTTGCGCCAGCACGGCCGGTGCGCTCGTCACTCCCGCCAACCCTGCTATCCCTGGGGAGACGATCTATTTCTACGCCACTGGACTAGGGCTGGTCTGCGCCAGTCCGGTGATTTACTCGGTTGACAGCGACGGCAACACGGTGGGCTCTTGCTCGAGCGTTCCCGATCCAGCGCTGTCGGCGCTTGTCGATGGGGCCCAATACGAAGGTCCGGCCGCCAACGGCGCTATCGGGCAGCTTTTCGGCACTGCCGGGTCGGTCAGTTCCACTGTAATCGGCGCGGCTTTGGTGGTGGGCCAGATCGGCGTGTACCAGGTGACCCTAGAAATCAGCTCGGCGGTGACACCCAATCCACTGACTCAGATATCCATTGAAGCCGGGGAAGTGAGCGCCGGCAACCTGGTTGGCAACACCAGCAACCTGGTCGTCGTCCCGGTCGCCGCCGCCCCGTGATCGCTCACGCGGACGCCTCATAGGGGCGGTAGCCGCCACCACGCATCCGCTCGCGTGCCGTCGCTTCGTCTTCCGGCGTGACGTAGAAAAACGCGCCGATGCGCTCCGAACGGAAGATGATGCCGCCGCTATAGCGGTCCGGCTCGACCAGATAATCCACGCCCGATTCGGTGAGCAGTTTCTCGAGCGCCAGAGCCTCCCTCAGCTTTTTGGCGACATAGATCAGGCTGAGCTCCCGATCCTCAAAAAAATCCGGCTCCCGAAGCACCTTATAGCCTTCCATCCCATGCAAACGATGCCAGCAATCAGTCCTAGCGTAACGCAAAGAATGAGATTTCTGCGCACCCCCGGGCACAACCTTTTGATGCAACCCGCCGCCCCCCAGCGACCGGCCACTACGCCCGCAGTGAGCGACGATGTATCGACTCCGGAGGAGAATCTTTACTGGCTGGCGCTGCGCCTGGCTCCCGGCCTGGGTACGCGGAAAGCCGGACAGGTGTTGGAGATCTTCCGGACCCCTCAAGCCATCTTCCAAGCTTCCCGCTCCGAACTTCAAGCCGCTGGACTTTCCGCCGGCGTCGCCCAGAGTCTCGCCAGCGGATGCAGCTTTGACGACGCGGCGGAGCAACAGCGGCTGGCGGTTCAAGCTGGGGTGATTCTCATACCCGTCACCAGCCCTCGCTATCCGCCAGCCCTGCGGGATATATTCGATCCGCCGCCGCTCTTATTCGCCCGCGGCCGAGTAGAATTGCTGTCTACCCTAATGCTGGGGGTGGTCGGGACGCGCCGTCCCACCCCTTACGGCTCCGTGGTCGCTACGAAGCTGTCGGCGGACCTGGCCACCGCCGGAATGACCATAGCGAGCGGCATGGCCCGCGGCATCGACACGTCCGCTCATCGGGGCGCGCTCGAAGCGGGCGGCAACACCATTGCAGTCTTCGGTAGCGGGATCGACCAGATCTACCCTGCCGAAAACCGCAAGCTAGCCGAGCAGATCGCCTCCGAAGGTCTGCTCCTCTCCGAATTCCCCATGAACGCACCTGCCTATCCCCAAAACTTTCCTATCCGCAACCGCATTATCAGCGGGATGAGCGCCGGGGTCTTAGTGGTGGAAGGCAGCGAATACTCCGGCTCCGCGATCACCGCCAAACTAGCCGCCGAGCAGAACCGGGAAGTTTTTGCCGTCCCCGGCAATATCACCTCGAAGACCAGCTGGGGCCCCCATCTGTTGATCAAACAGGGGGCGAAACTGGTCCAGGAATGGAACGACGTGCTTGTGGAACTGAAGCCAGAAGATCGCCGCAGGCTGGTGGACCAGTGCCGCAACAGATTGAATCTAAAGGATGATAATTCAAAAGAAACCGATGGTGCGAATCCGGCATCTGTAATGGGCAGTGCAGCACGCGGCATTTTGGGGCGGCTTCGGCCAGACTGCCCGTTGGGGCTCGACAACCTGATAGAGTCGATAGCAGGCGTGTCCTCTTCGGAGGTGCTGGCAGCCCTGTTCGAGTTGGAACTGGCTGGCTTGGTTCGTCAGCTTCCCGGCAAGAGTTACATCCGGGTGTGGATGGATTGACCATCCGGCGTGAAACCCGTCCCCCAAACAGCCGCCAGACGATCATGCTAAGATTTCGGTTGTTTCGATAAGGTAGTCGAGGGCTGCATGGAAGGCAGCTTGTAAGGAAGGTTCCGGCATTCATATGGCAAAGAATCTCGTCATCGTTGAATCTCCAGCGAAGGCGAAAACCATCGGGAAGTACCTGGGCAAGAACTACACGGTGAAGGCCTCGCTGGGCCACGTGAAGGATCTGCCCAAAAAGAACCTGTCGGTGGACGTCGACAACGACTTCAAGCCGGTTTACGAAGTGATTGAAGGCAAGAAGAAGTTGATTCAGGAACTGAAACAGGCGGCCAAGGGCGCCGACGCCGTCTACCTGGCGGCTGACCCGGATCGCGAAGGCGAAGCCATCTGCTTCCACCTCCAGGAAGAGTTGCAGGATCGCAAGAACGGAACCAAGTTCTTCCGGGTGATGTTCAACGAGATCACCAAGAGCGCCATCCAGAAAGCGTTCGATAAGCCGCTATCCGTCAATTTGCACCTGGTGGATGCGCAGCAGGCGCGCCGCATTCTCGATCGTTTGGTCGGCTACAAGATCTCGCCGCTGCTATGGGACAAAGTCCGGCGGGGGCTCTCGGCAGGGCGCGTCCAGACGGTTGCGTTGCGCTTGATTGTCGACCGCGAGCGCGAAATCAAGGCGTTCATCAAGAAAGAATACTGGAGCATCGACGTCAACCTAGCCGCCAAAAAGCCGCCGCAGTTGAGTGCGCACCTGGCCAAGAAGAACGAGGAGAACGTCGAAGTTGCCAACCAGGCTGAGGCGGATGCCATCGTCGCTACCCTGGATGGCACGGCGTATGTGGTCCGTTCGGTCACCAATAAAGAGAAGAAGCGGAATCCGGTGCCCCCGTTCATCACCTCGACCTTACAGCAGGAATCCGCGCGCAAGCTGCGCTTTAGCGTGAAGCGCACCATGATGCTGGCACAGAAGCTGTACGAAGGCGTCGAATTGGGCAAGGACGAAGGCGCAGTGGGTCTCATCAGCTACATGCGTACTGATTCGACGCGCGTATCGAATGATGCGCTCGATGAAGTGCGCGGTATGATCGCCGAGCGTTACGGCGCGGATTACCGCCCCGAAAAACCCAACTTCTATAAGAGCAAGAAGGACGCGCAGGACGCCCACGAAGCCATTCGCCCGACGTCGGCGTTGCGGACTCCCGAGAGTGTCGCAAGTTTCCTGGCCGAGGACGAGGCGAAACTCTACGCCCTGATCTGGCAGCGCTTTGTGGCATCGCAGATGACTCCGGCGGTGTTCGATCAGACCACCATCGATGTCGATGCCAAGGGCAAAGACGGCGCGGCTTACCTGTTCCGCGCCACCGGCAGCGTGGAAAAGTTCAACGGCTTCCTCAGAGTCTATAAGGAAGGCAAAGACGCAAAGGACGAAGACGACGAGGAGGAGAAGAGCAAGCTGCCCGCAGTGACCCAGGGCGAGATTCTAAAGTTCAAGGCAATCTTGCCGGAACAGCACTTCACCGAGCCGCCACCGCGGTTCACCGAAGCCACACTGGTGAAAGAGCTCGAAGCCAATGGCGTCGGGCGCCCTTCCACTTACGCTTCGATACTTTCGACCATTCAGGAGCGCGAGTACGCGAGGAAAGATGGGGGCAAGTTCTCTCCCACCGAGTTGGGCACGGTGGTGACGGAGCTGCTGCTCGAAAGCTTCGACGATCTTTTTGACACCACCTACACCGCGCGGATGGAAGAGGAGCTCGACGACATCGAAGAGGGTAAGCTCGACTGGCGCACCGCCATGAGCGACTTCTACCAGCGCTTCGAGAAGGATCTGGACCACGCCGCGCTCCACATGACCGACATCAAGCGCATGGAGCGGCCCACCGACTTCGTGTGCGAGAAGTGCGGCAAGCCCATGGTCATCAAGTGGGGCAAGCACGGCAGCTTCATCGCGTGCACCGGATACCCGGATTGCACCAACACCCGCGAGATTGCCGAGGAAGGCGCGACGGAGCAAGACGAAACCGTCTATTGCGATAACTGTGGGCGGCCCATGGTGCTCAAGAAGGGCCGCTTCGGCCAGTTCCTGGCCTGCTCCGGCTATCCCGATTGCAAGACCACCAAGCAGTTAGGGGAAGCGCAAAAGCCCAAGGACGTTCCGCTCGACGAGGACTGTCCGCAATGCGGCGGCAAGCTGGTAAAGAAGTACGGCCGCTACGGCGAATTCGTAGCCTGCGGCAATTATCCGAAATGCAAGTACGTTAAGCAGAAGACCATCGGCGTAAAGTGCCCGAATTGTTCCGAGGGCGAGATCATCGAGCGGCGCTCCAAGCGCGGCAAGACGTTCTACGGGTGCAACCGCTATCCGGATTGCGAGTTCGTGGCGTGGGGCAAACCCATCGCCGAGAAGTGCCCGGACTGCGGAGGCGGCTACCTGATCGAGAAGTTCCTCAAGTCGGGCGCGTTTGCGCAGTGCCCCAATGCCGAATGCAAATTCAAGAAGCCGCTCGACATTGCGCCGGTGCAGACCGAGACTGAGGTTACCGTCTAGTGGCGGCTGCACTTGCCGTCGATTACGGGATCGACGCTCCCCTGATCCCGCGCGCCTGGTTCGGACGCGCCGGATGGTCGGTCGCCGTGGGGCTCGCGTTCTGGTTCATGAACCGGCAAGAGTATCCGGGGCCCGCGGGTCGCGTGCTCGCGGTACTGGCGCTGCTGGCTCTGGCGTGTGCCGCCATTGGCTGGTTCAAGATTCGTTCCAGCCGCGACGGCAAGCTGAGCTTGCGCGAACAATTGCTGGACCAGTTGGCACTCAAAGGCGACGAAAGAGTTCTGGATGTGGGTTGCGGGCGCGGCTTGCTCGCGATTGGCGCGGCCAAGCGCCTCAAGGCCGGCAAAGTCACTGGTATCGACCTATGGAACCCGCAGGATCTATCGGGCAATTCCGCCGATGCCGCCAAGGAAAACGCCAAGGCCGAGGGCGTGGCCGACCGGGTGCGGTTTGAAACGGGAGATGCGCGCAAGCTGGTTTACCCCGATAGCCATTTCGATGCGGTGGTGTCGAGCAATGCCTTCCACACTCTGGCCGACGATCGCGAGCGGGAGCAGGCGCTGCACGAAACACTCCGCGTGCTCAAACCAGGCGGCCGCCTCTTGATATTCGATACCGCCGAGACCGGCTATTATGCCCAAGTGCTTCGTGCTTCCGGGGCACACGATGTAGCACTTTCCGCATGGACCTTCCTGTGGTGCCTGCCTTCCCGGAGTGTGAGCGCCCGCAAATGAGGGATCGTTCTTAATTCCGTCCTAAGGAACCCTAACGAGACCTTAAAGTCCGGCCGATAGAGGGCATATGCCGAAGAAGCCCTCCCGACCGCTCAGCGGACCCGTCCGTATCCTGCTGATGGGATTCATCGTTGTGTGCATGGTGTTCACGAGCGGCGTGGCCGCCCTGAGGATTTATCCCGGACTGATTCTCCTCTCCGTCGTCGACCGCGTCAAGACCAGCCCGTATTGCCCGACTTGGAAGAGCGTGAGCGACGCGCAGGTGAAAATCATTCAAGAAGAGAACGAAAAGAAAATCAAGGCAGCGTCGCATGTGGTGCGCAAGGAAGGGGCTTATAAGTTGTGGTCCACTCCGGCGGGCGAATATTGGGTGCCCGACACGAGCGATGAAATTTTGAGCATCCTGCTGGCGCAACAGAAACGCAAGATTTACGGAGACGCGAACACGGGTGGGGTTCGGAAGGGTGACATTGTCCTGGATGGAGGCGCTCATGTGGGCGTCTATGTCAAGACCGCGCTCGATGCGGGCGCCGAGAAGATCGTAGCCATTGAGCCTTCTCCGGAAGCTCTGGAATGCCTGCGCCGCAATTTCGCCAAGGAAATTGCGTCCGGCAAAGTGATTGTTTATCCCAAGGGGATTTGGGACGAAGAAAAACACCTGGTCTTTTACGCCAACGGCAACGGCGCTGCGGGCGACAGCTTCGTGAACCAGGCGGCGAACGCCCGCGTGATCGCCGATATCCCGGTAACCACCATCGATAAGATCGTCAAGGAACTCAACCTGCCGCGCGTGGATATCATCAAGGCCGATATTAAGGGCGCGGGAACGCGCATGATCAAAGGGGGCGGCGAAACCATTCGCGCTTATCATCCGCGGATCGTGATCTCTGTCGAAGAGGAGCCTGAAGATCCCGCCGAAATCCATGATGCGATTCTGAGCATCGCGCCAACTTATCGGTTCCGCCCGGGGCCTTGCGAGTACAGCGACGGCGAAATCCGCAACGACACGATTTTCTTTCAATAGCCGCTAGGCGCGGGCGTCGGAATGTTAACCTATCACCAAGGTGTACTTCAGGTTACGTTTGGCCCTTCTGCCCCTACTATTCTTCGCCACTTTGGCGATGATCCCGCAGGCTTCCGCCCAGGACGGGCTGGTGCCCTTGTTCGTCATCGAGCGCAGCCTCAACAACAACGTGGTGCACTACGACGCGAAGCTCAAGGATGGTAAGCTCGACCCCCTACAACCCGTAGTGGCTTACTGGGTGATGGGCGAGGACGGACACCACCAGGAATTGAACCTGCTAGAAAGGCTGAAAGCCTACGGTTTCAGCATCCGCCCGGATAAACAGGCCGAGGCGTTCCGCATGACCTTGGTCTCCGACAAGAAAAAGGAGATCCGAATTTTTCGCTCGGGAGCGGCGGTGCGCGCTCAAGCGATGATTGGCGCATGTGAAGCCTACTTGGAAAAAATCTTCATCGCGTCCAAGAAATCCTGGATGGTGAGCCTGCCGGAATACGCAGAGATGATCGGCCACGACATGCTCACAGGCGCGGAGTGCCGCGAACGCGTTACGCCCGGCGACCGCTAGCTAGGGTTCTCGAACAGCGTCCCCCGTCCCAACAGCCAATCGGGATCGAAGCGCCGCTTCACCTGTTTCATCGCCTCAATTTGATCCAGTGGATACTGAATCTCCAGCAGATGGGCCTTGCGCTTGCCTAGGCCATGCTCGGCGCCCACGGTGCCGCCCAGCTTCACGGCTTCGCGAGCCAGGCCGGTCATCACTTCCTTGCCCCGCTCAAATTGCTCGCGGGTTTCCGGGAAACTGTTGACGTGGACGTGCGCATCGCCGATGTGGCCATAGATCACGTAGCGGCCAGGCGCGTCTTCATCCATCACCCGGCGGTAAATTGCCATCATTTCGCGACTCTGGTCCAGCGGCACCGCGTAGTCGGTTCCAAACTTCACAAAGCCGGTGCGGCGCACGCGGTCATTGGCTTTTTCGGCCAGGGTATGACGAAATGCGCGGAAGCGCTCGCGGTCGGACGCCGACGTAGCGAACCAGGAGTCATTCTCCAACGCATTGCTCATGTCGATATCGGCATCGCCTTCGATCTCGATCATCAGCGCGGCTTTCTGCGCGACCTCCATCATCTGGAGGGAAGCCTGGTCGATGTACTCGATCATATTGAGGCCGGGTGTTGGCCGCCAATGTTCCACCGCCGCTATCGCATCGTTTTCGGATCGGAAAAACACGACACCGCCCAGCCGCTCACCTGGGGCCGGGAGGAGTTGCAGTTCCGCTTCCGTCACGACACCGAGCGTGCCCTCGTTACCGACCATCAGATCCACCCACTCCATACCGGGCGCCAGTGGATAACCGGCCGAGTGCTTGGTGGTTCGAGGCAGCGAAATCCGCGGGACTTCAAAGTCGATCTTCTCGCCGCGCCGGAGTGTAACAATGCTGCCGTCCATCAGCGCCACCCGCAGCGCCAGCACATGGCGGCGCGTGGCGCCATAGCGGAAACTTCGTGAGCCGCTCGAATTGGCCGCGATGTTGCCGCCGATCGAAGACGTGTTCTCGGTGGGATCGGGCGCATAAAACTGACCCGAGTTCGTTGCGGCGGTTTGCACTTCGCGGAGCAGCACTCCCGGACCTACGGTCGCCCTGCCCTTCCCCACTTCGAGCTTTCGCAGGCGGGTGAGCGAAATTGCCCAACCGCCGGAGGGCGACGCTCCTCCCGCCAGCCCCGTGAGCGCACCGCAGATCGTAACTGGGATCTTTTGTTGGGATGCGCGCTTCAAAATCGCGGCCACTTCCGATTCCGTCTCGGGGGAAAATACTTGATCGGCGTGCCCCGGATAATTCGAGGCGTCCGTGATATCCACTGCTGCCTATACCTCCAGAATCACCGGCATGATCAGGGGCCGGCGCGAAGTCTGTTTGCTGATGAAGCGCTTGAGATCGGCACGAATCTTTTCCTGCATCACGCCCCAGTCGCCGCGCTCTTCGGCCGTCGAACCCTCGATCGTTTTTAATACCAATTGGCGCGCGTCCCGCAGCAGATCGGTGCCCTCTTCCATGGACATGAATCCGCGGCTCACGATTTCCGGCAGCCCCTCGGCCCGTCCCGAGTTCTTGTTGATCGCGATGATGGGCAGCACGAAGCCGTCTTCGGATAAATGGCGGCGGTCGCGGATCACTACGTCCTCCACGACGTCGCCGATGGAACCGGAATCGATGCACACACGGCCTACCGTCACCGGCTCGCCTTTGCGCGCGCCCGTGGAGTCGATGTCAAGCGTATCGCCGGATTCCAATATGAAGGTGGCCTGCAAGCCGAGGTGGCTCAGGTGCTGGGCAAGCTGCGCGTGCTTCGCAAGTTGCCGGTACTCCCCGTGGATGGGGACAAAGAAACGCGGCCGCACCAGGTTTAGAATTAGCCGCAACTCCTCGGCGCTGCCGTGCCCGGATACGTGGATGGGCGGATTCATCGACCCGTAGATCACGTCCGCGCCACGCTTGGCGATATGGTTCATCATCCGGTAGATGCCTTTTTCGTTGCCCGGTATGATGCGCGAGCTCAACGCCACCGTGTCGCCCGGCTCCAGCGACAGCGATTTGTGATTATCCACCGCCACTCGCGAGAGCGCCGACATGGGCTCGCCTTGCGTGCCCGAAGCGATCGCCACCAGCTTGCTGGGCGCGGTCTGCATGATGTCTTGCGGGCGCAGCAGAATGCCGTTGGGAATGGTGAGCAGGCCAAGATCGTGCGCGATCTCGGTGGTATTGTTCATGCTGCGTCCCAGGAACGCGACCTTGCGACCGTACTCTTGCGCCAGATCCAGAATCTGCTGCAAGCGGTGAATGGAAGAACTAAAGCAGGAGATCACCAGCCGCCGCGGCGAGCGCACAAACAAATCTTCCAGGCGCGGCCCCACGGCGCGTTCGCTTTCGGTGTAGCCAGGGCGATCCACGTTGGTCGAATCCGACATCAGCAGCAGCACGCCCCGTTTGCCATACTCCGCGAGGGTATGGAGATCGAATAGCTCATTGT
>Ga0302326_10026533_pt1 | contig 11702 bp, 8 predicted proteins | sample Palsa_T0_3_FD_202264 | JGI IMG/M metagenome (GOLD analysis project Ga0302326, IMG submission 202264) | Peat permafrost microbial communities from Stordalen Mire near Abisko, Sweden - Palsa_T0_3 | ecosystem: Environmental > Terrestrial > Soil > Palsa > Peat permafrost | place: Sweden: Abisko... | reverse complement strand
AGTCGGCACGCACAGAGTACTCGTCGCCGCTGCAGTCGATCATCAGCGTCTCCCCGCTGGAGAGCCGCTCAGGATGCGTGAGCAGCATGCAGCCAAAGGCAAACGCGCCCAGGCCAAACTCGTTGCCCGCCATGGCCACGCGTGTGCGCCGCGCCGATGAACCACGATGCAGCATGCCCGCCTGCGCCGCCACCACCAGGAAGTCGTTGCCCTGCTGCTGCTCGGCCAAAATGCTTTCCGCCAGCCTGGAGCGCTCGCTCTGGCGTAGATATTTGTCGCCCATTTTTCCGACGATGCGGTTGGAAAATCTACGCTTTGAGGCGAGCACTCCCACCATCATCTCGACAGCTTCGTTATAGGTAGGAGCCAGCGCCCGCCAGCGCGGAATCGCAAACCACGCTTCCGCGCCCGCCGGCAGCGGCTTGCGAGAAAGCTTCTCCAGGCAACTGCCCAGCCCGGGAAACAGCTTGCGCAATTCCGTCACTTGTGCCTCCACTGGCCGCACGTGATAGGTAGTTGGATAGACGCGATCCGATCGCACTTCCTCGTCCTTGTACCGGTCGCTCACCGTGTGCCGCTGGATGATTTCGATCACGCGCTCGGCTACTTCGCACTTGATCTTCTTGTTCATGTCCAGCACGGCCTGCGCGCTCTGCCGGTCCAGTTGCACCACCGCCTTCTGATAGGCCTGCTGGATCGCATCGCCCAGAAACTCCTGCAGCATGCGATTCTGCTCCTCGGTGGTATTTCCGGACAAGTGGAAAGGAACAATCTGCTGGGGTGTCACTTGTGAGGTCGCCATGGTCACCGCTTCTGCTGCGCTGCCGCGCATTCGATTCTTCTTTTTTCATCGACAGAATCGGTGAGTACTTTAGTGCGGCGGGGCGCAAGGAACATCGCCCATGCGCCCTTTGCGGTGCGTCCGTGGCTCAACGCGGAATGCGCGTTCAAGTTTAGGAATGAGCCGCTGGAAATGTCTTATGTCGTCCCCGACCAATCGTCGGCGTCGGCTTTTGATTTCATAACAATCGTGTACGTGATTTCCATGAATGTCATCGAAAATTCTTCCAGCTCGTTGGTATGAATTTGTTGGATCCGATTCCCGTGTATCGGCTTCTTGGGAGGGGGAATTAGGACAGGGTGGTATTGGTTCAACTTCGAAATCTCGGCATTCGTCAGCGTGATTCTGGAAACAACCTGTTCTTTCCCCCCGGTCCCTCCAGCCCGGACGAGTGTCAAATCCACCGATTGCAGCACCTCGTTGGTGCAACAGGCCTGCCAAAGCAGAGGCGAAGCGGCGTCCACTTCCTTGACGATGACGATCGGATGGTGATGGCGTCCCTCTTTGGATTGGCCTGTGGATCCCGCGGATTCGCTCGCTATTTGGAAGAGCGACATATTCAGGTTCCGTGGCGTGATGGATGTCTGCCCATGCGATATCCGGTAGACCTTGCCTTTGCCGCGCCCAAAGCTCCGCGTCGTCGATGAAAACCGAAGATAGATTGCCATTGGAGACCTCCAAATCTCACTCCAGCGGGACGGAACTCCCGCGCCGTCGGCGGACCCAGTGGGGCGGGCGCGCATCGCGTTCTTCAATTATCCTCGACAGAATCGGTGATTGCTTTTGTGCAGCGAAGGCGCAGGACCGCCCCACTGCGCCTCTTGCAAAGCGTCCCGGGCTCGTCGCGGAATGTGCGTGTTCAAGTATAGGAATGAGGCGCTGGGAGATGCGTTATGCCGTCCAATCGTCGGTCGCGCTTATTTTCCCCGCAACGTTCGTATACTCGATTTTCTGGAATGTCAGCTTAACCTTCTCCAACTCGTCGGTGATAGTTTGCCAACGCGGCCGCCCTTTCTTCGGGGGTACAAGCGGAGTGAAACGCCCAACGTTCGAAATCACGGCGTTCGTCAGGGTGATTCTGGAAACCACCACTTCCTTCCCCCCGCTCCCCGTAGGCCGGACAAAGCTGAGATCCGCCGTTTGCAGCACCTCATTGGTGCAACAGGCCTGGTAAAGCCCCGGCGAACTGGAGTCCCTCTGTTTGACGATGACAATGGGGGTTTTCGAGGTATCCCTTTTGCCTCCGCTTCCCGAGTGTCCATCAGATTGAAACGCCATGCTAAACAGCGAGTGAGAAAGATTCCGGGGAGTGACGGTTTTCGACCCAAACGCCATCCCGTAAAGCTTGCCTTTGCTGGGTCCAAAGGCCCGGCTCGTGGACGAAAACTGAACAAAAATTGGCATTGGTGACCTCCTAATCTCAATCCGGCGGGCGGAATTCGGCAGCTGCCGGCGGAATCCGCAAATAGTAGCATCCGGCGAGTGATTCTCGCTACAGTTTTTGCGAAACAAAAATTTCGGAGGGAGTGGAGGCATTTATGCCCCCGAAACCAGGCTGGAACCGAAAGAGCTTCAGCCCCGGGCCTTTCAACTCTTGCCAAGCGAAACCCGGACCTGACGGGCCGCACAAAGAAAAGGGCCGGCAGTTTCGCCGGCCCCTCGCTCCATTGCAACTCATCCACGTCTACGCCGCCGTGCTCACCACCAGCTCGGGTTCGCCGGGTTTGGTGTCGGGCCGGCCCTGCAAGAACGGCAAAGCCACAGCCAGCACGTCTTCAATGCGGCTGGCATAGTGCACCGTAACGCCTTCCATCAACTCCGGCGTAAGGTCCTCTTCCACGTCCTGGCGGTTGTCGGCCGGAAGAATGATGGTTGTCACTCCAGCCCGTCGCGCGGCCAGGAACTTCTCCTTGATCCCGCCCACTGGAAGCACATTGCCGCTGAGGGTAATCTCGCCTGTCATGGCGGTCAGCGGACGTACCGGCGTATCGGTCAGCAGCGATGCCAGCACCGTGGTCATGGTTACGCCCGCGGATGGCCCGTCCTTGGGAATCGCCCCTGCCGGCACGTGAATGTGCAGGTCGATCTCCTTGGTAAAGTCCTCTGAGAGCCCCAGGCTTGCGGCGTTTGACCGCACCCATGTCAGCGCAGCCTGCATCGATTCCTGCATCACCTCGCCGATCTGCCCGGTCATTGTGAACCCGCCTTTGCCCTTCATCTTGTTGGCCTCGATGAAGAGAATGTCGCCGCCCGCCGGCGTCCAGGCCAGTCCCACAGCCACACCCGGCCGCTTCACGCGCTCGGACACTTCGGTTTCGACCCGCACCTGGATACCGCCCAGGAACTCCTTGAGCACATCTTTGGTGATGATCAACTTTTCCGTCTTGCCCTCGACCACGCGGCGCGCCTGTTTGCGGCACACCGTCCCCAGCACCTGCTCCAGCTTGCGCACCCCGGCTTCGCGCGTGTAGTGGCGCACCACCCAGCGAACCGCGTCATCGGGAAACTCGATCTGCTCCGGCGTGATTCCGTTCTCCTTGATCTGGCGCGGAATCAAATACCGCTTGGCGATGTGCAGCTTCTCTTCTTCGCTGTAACCCTGCAGGAAGATCAATTCCATCCTGTCCAGCAGCGGCGGAGGAACCGGATCGAGCATGTTCGCCGTGCAGATGAACAGCACCTTGGACAAGTCGAACGGCACATCCAGATAGTTGTCGCGGAACGTATTGTTCTGCTCCGGGTCCAGCGTCTCCAGCAGCGCCGATGCCGGGTCGCCGCGGAAGTCCCTGCCCAGCTTGTCAATCTCGTCCAGCATGATCACCGGATCGTTGCAGTCGGCGCGGCGAATGCTCTGAATGATCTGCCCCGGCAGCGCTCCAATGTAGGTGCGCCGATGGCCGCGAATCTCTGCCTCGTCATGCATGCCGCCCAGCGAGATGCGCTGAAACTTCCTGCCCAGCGAGCGCGCAATCGACCGGCCCAGACTGGTCTTTCCCACTCCGGGAGGCCCCACAAAACAAAGAATCGGCCCCTTCATGTCCGGCTTCAGTTCCAGAACGCTCAGGTAGTCCAGAATTCGGTCCTTCACCTTTTTCAGCTCGTAGTGGTCCTCGTCCAGAATCTCCTTGGCCTTGCCGATGTCGATCTTTTCCCCGGAGCTCTTGCTCCACGGCAGCACTGCCAGCCACTCGATGTAGTTGCGGGTCAGCGAGTAGTCGGCGGCCATGGGAGACATGCGGCCGAGGCGCGCAAGCTCCTTCAGAGCCTCTTTCTTCACGTCCTCCGGCATCCCGGCCTCGTCAATCTTCTTGCGCAGGTCCTCAACCTCGCGCTGGCCCTCGTCCTGCTCGCCAAGCTCCTTCTGGATGGCCTTCATCTGTTCGCGCAGGTAGTAATCCCGCTGCGACTGCTGCACCTGGTCCTGCACCTCGGTCTGGATCTTGGTGCGCAACTGCTGCACCTCGATCTCCTTGGCCAGATGCTTGTTCAGATACTCCAGCCGCTCCACGATGCTCGCCGTCTCCAGCAGTTGCTGCTTATCGTCGGTGGTAAGAAAAGGTAGCGAGGAGGAAACAAAATCCACTAGCCGGCTGGGCTCCTCAATGTTGGCGGCAATCGTACGCAGCTCATCTGAAAGGGTTTGCGACTCGGACACGATCTGCTGAAACTGCCCAATCACGTTCCGCACCAGCGCTTCCACGCCGGAGCTGGCCTCGGGCTCCGCATCCAGCAGCGTCTCCACCTCAGCCACCATGAACGGCTCGGTCTGCACGTAGCGCAACACCTTGATCCGCTCCACCCCTTCGGTGAAGACAAAGCGGCTCTGGTTGGGCATCCGAACCACTTTGTGTACCGTAGCCAGCGTTCCCACTGTGTGCATGTCGGCGGGCTTGGGTGAGTCCAGGCGGGGGTCGATCTGCGCGGCAACTACGATCGTCCGCTCTTCGCCCAGCGACTCGATCAACTGAATGGAGCTTTCCCGCCCAACCGTAAGCGGGAGAACAGCATGGGGAAACAACACGGTGTCCCGGACGGGAAGCACCGGAATTCTGCGCACGCCGGAAAGGCCTTTTCCGGGCTGATTTTTGGCGGGCGTCGTAGACTGGTTCGGCATTGAGTGTCCTCGTATCAACTTTTCTATATTAGACAGCGCAGAAATGCAAAAGTTTCAAGAATCGCGTCCATCCGGCAGACTCACTCTGCTTGGACGGAACAATCACCTCGGAGGTACGACCAGACTGTTGTGCTGGTTCCCGGCTAAATCTACGCCGCCTCAAAATCCGATCCGGGGACGCCCGGTCTCGGCTCATCCCGCTCGTTAGATGCAGAACAACGAGTGCGAGCGTCAACCCCGAGGCCGTCGAACGCGGCCTTACCTGACTTGTATCGGCCAAAACCGCGCCAAGATAAGCGAATCGAGGGGAGATCGAGGAATTTCTGCTCGCCGACGCCCTATGATGTGGTGACGCCAAGCACGTCTCTACGTCCTATGTTGGGCGGCAGAACCTTACCATGCCTATGTCGATGCTTCGGTTCACGCGCTTGACCAATGCAATGCATTCTCAAAGATGGCGGAGAGCCGCTGGCACGTGCTGGCAATCTACTACGCCTACTAAAGCCTCTGCTGGGTGCATCGAACGCTGCGCGTGACTCCGGCCGTCGAAGCGGGGACCGTTAATCACGCTTGGACGATCGAGGAAATGGTGAAGCTATTGGACGGGCGTTCAATTCTCGCGGGGATATTCCAAGCGGCTTGACATAAGCGTAGAATATAGAAAATCTGCATACTCCCCATTCCAGTCGGGGGTAATTGGTTTGCGGCTCTCTTAAGTCATAAGCGGAGTCGTGCCCAAATGCAAATCCAGATCGAGCGCCCTCAAACACGATGTCCTTCAGAGTATTTCTCGAAAGAAAGCATCGCTTTTTTACCGCACTCCAAATCCTTGGGATTTGTGTGGCTGTGTTCTTCTTCGCCTCAATGGCTTTCTTTGACTGGTATCCGCATTCTGGGGTCTCTGTGGCGGTTCTTGCTGTGCTGGCGGCCGCTATGAGCCTTCAGGCCGACATGAAGGGTCCACACAAAGCCTTGTGGATGCTGATTTTTGGTGCGTTCTTAGTGGCTGAGTTATTGGCGATATCGCATGAATCAAGAGAAGAATCCGCTACGAGACTAGAAGAAAACAAACAATTCGGACTCATCGCAAGCGGATTGCAACTATCTCTCTCGCAGAGCGCGGCTCAGTTTGATCAAACCATGAAGACATACTCCAATGCGGATAAAATCCGCCAAGGCGAATTTCGAACAACAATGGGCAGATTCTCCCAAACCGAGCGATCAAATCAGGAACACTTTAGCCGGGTGCTTGATCATGAAGATGAACTGGATCAAGCTGAGAGCGGGGTTCTGATGCCAGGTGCAGAGCCGACGCCAGCCAATAATTGCCGAGACTTTTCTCCCAAATCCATTGTGGTAATGATAGGGAACGAAAGCCAACATAACGCCGCGGTTTTCGAACCTTTGCCACATCAGCCCCATGTGATATTAACGAGCAGAGCACATGGTCAGGTCCTTGCTCTAACCCGTAGTGGGGAAGGGAATTTGGCTGTTATTCTCGATCTCCGAAGCGACGATGGGAAGATCATTGCAAGGATGGATGAGAGCGGATACGTCATAAATCGGAATAACACCCTTGAGATCAAGAAGAGCAAAAGTAATCTAACTGTGGTGGATATCTATGGAAGAGAAGTGCTTGATGTGAAATACCTGAACCCGCACGCCGTAAGCGTTCGCGGGGAGAATATTGGGCTGCCGAAAGGGATGACATATGTCTGCACCGAGAGTAGTCCCCGTGGAACAGATATTCAAATTCCATAGGTCACTCTAGGCCCCTGTGGAAATCACTTAGCCCACTACCGATTCTTCCGAATCTTCGTCCGGATCTTCCTTCTTCCCCGCCTATTCCTTCTTGATCTTCGATTCGATCTTCTCCCACAACTCGTCCGGCGGCTCCTCGATCGGGAAGAGCTGGCGGGCGGCCTCGGCAATGGTTTCGAGATCGGCCAGCAGGGCGCGGCAAAGATCGCAATCCTTGAGATGCGGATTTTCGCCCAGTTTCTCGCCCGAGCCAATCAACTCCGGCAACTGGGCCTGGAAGGCCTCGCAACTCATTTTGCTGGCGTCTTGGTTCATCGCCGGCTCCCCTCATGCGAAATGATTCGCAGCGCATCGCGCAGCTTCAATCGCGCCTTGTGCAACTGGGACTTGCTGTTGCCGACCGAGCATTCAAGCATGTCGGCAATCTCGTTGTGCTCGTACCCCTCGATATCGTGCAACACAAAGATCAGCCGGTAGCCGGCCGGAAGCTCGTCGATGGCCCGCTGCAGGGCCATGCGGTCGATGGCGCCCGTAAGGGTCAGGTCGGCAGCTCCAAAGCTGCGTCCTGGCCGCTCCTCGACGGCAGGCTCCATGGCCTCGTCCAGCGAGATCACCGAGAGACCCTTCTTGCGCAACTGCATCAGCACCACGTTGATGGCCAGCCGGTGCAGCCAGGTGGAAAAAGCCGAATCGCCCCGAAACGTGGCAATCTTGCGGTGCAACTGAAGGAACGCCTCCTGCGTCAGGTCTTCGGCTTCCGCGATGTTCCCCACCATGCGCAGGCATAGTGAATAGATGCGCCGTTTGTGCAAAGAGTAAAGCTGGGCGAAGGCCTGATGGTCCCCAGCCTGGGCAAGCGCCAGGATATTGGCCTCGACACCGTTCGGGGAAGCCTCAGATTTGGCCACTCCCACGGGCGGATCTGGAACCTGCCCCGGCGTTACCCTGCCCGACGGTGGCCGGTCGGAATCCAGCGGACGTGCGGGGAACCTCGATCGGGGCATGCGCTTCCTCGGCATCAAAGCCTGTTATGGGCCACTGAGCGGACTCTAACTCAACAATCCAGCGGTACTGCGCGGGACTGCTTTCATCGTTAGTATAAGGGGAGCCAGTCGGGCAGGCGAGCCCTCAGCGCAAGACAGCTTCGGTCAGCGGATTGCGAAATTCCGCTGCGCAGAGCGTCCAAAGAGCCAAAACGGGGTTGGTTTCCGCGTTATCTGGGAGATTGATGATCTTGAGGACAAGACCGTCACAGTTTTGCGGCAGTTTGATAAGTCTCCGCCGTTGCGGGTCTCTGCTCGTCCTCTTCGTTTTTGCCGGCCTTGGCGGAACCGTCTGCTGGAGCCAGAATGCCGGCCTGGCTAACCAAGCCGCCCCAACAGAGCAGACGCCCGCCAGTGCGCAGGACCCCGACGCGCAGGCCAAGGCTCTCGCTGAATGGCAGGGGATGACGGTAAGGCACATCACCTTCGATGGCGTTGACGCTAACGCGCTTGAGCCGCTTCCCGGCCACCTGGCCCAGGCCGAGGGCGCGCCACTCAGCCTCGAGGCCATGCGCGAGAGTCTCCGCCAGGTGTTTGCCACCGGCCTTTATGAAACCGTCCAGGTTGAAGGCTTTCCGCTTGAGAATGGCGTTGCCCTCGTTTTCCGCGGAACTCCCCGCGCCTTCATTGGAACCGTCAGCGTGGATGGCGCCAAGGGCGCCACGCTGAATACCCAGCTCGACCGCGTCAGCCAGCTCAACGCCGGAACCCGCTTCACGCAGGCCAAGCTCACCCAGGCACTCACCGATATGCGCGCCACGCTGGCGGACAATGGCTTCCATGAAGCCCAGATTACTCAAACCCTGACCCCGCACCCGTTGGATCAGTTGGTCGACATCGCCTTTCACGTGGTGAGCGGGCCGCAGGCGAGGATCGGAACTGTTGAGTTGACGGGAGAGTCGGGGATGGGTGCGGAGGAGTTCCGCCACTATGCCCACCTCCGGCCCGGCGCGCACGTGGATCACGACACCGTGAGCCGTGCCCTCTCAGGTGTGCTGAAGCACTACCGAAACCAGAACAGGCTGGAAGCCGAAATCAAGCTCGAGTCGCAGCAATACGACGCCACCGGCAAGCGAATCAACTATCGCTTCTCTGCCAGCCAGGGGCCGCGGGTCACGGTGCAGGTGCAGGGGGTCAAGCTTAGCCAGGAACGGACACGGCATGTGATTCCCATCTATGAAGAAGGAACGGTGGATGAGGACCTGCTCAATGAAGGCAATCGCCGTCTGCGCGACTACTACCAGCGCCTGGGCTACTTTGATGTCAAGGTCGGCCACCAGCAGCAATCCGCCAACAGCAGCCAGGTGGAGATCGTTTTCACTGTGGACTTAGGCCCGCGGCGCCGCGTGGAACGAGTCGAAGTGGCGGGAAACCATTATTTCGACAGCGCAACCCTGAAGGCGTTGCTCAGCGTTCACGCAGCCGACTCGCTCGACCGTCATGGTTCGTACAGCCAGGCGCTGGTCTCGGCGGACGAAAGCGCCCTGCAGGCCGTCTATCAGAACAACGGCTTCTCCAAAGTGAAGATCACGCCGGAAACCAGCACTCCTGAAACCGCCCAGGCCGACGCCAGCTCCACTCCGACCGCGCAAGAGCCGGGAAAGTCCGCGGCCGGAAAGATCGCCCCGCTCACCGTCATCTACCACATCGTGGAAGGCGAACAGCGCCGGGTGGGCACGGTGAAAATTGAAGGCGCCGATCACGTGGAATCGGCAAAACTCATGCCTCTGCTCAACACCGCCGCCGGCCAATTGCTTTCCCCGCGAAACCTGGCCGGAGACCGCGACGCGCTGGTGACCGAGTACCTGAGCCGCGGCTTTGAACATCCGCAGGTAGACATCGCGCAACAACCCGAGGCATCGGACGCAAGCAGGGTCGACATCGTCTTCCACGTTACCGAGGGCGAGCAGGTTTTTGTGGGCAAGGTGCTGTTCACGGGCCTGCATTACACGCGGCCCAGTACTGTGGCCCGCGCCATCACCATCCATGCCGGCGACCCGCTCAACCAGACCGCCCTGATGGATACGCAACGCAATCTCTATGAATTCGCGCTGTTCAACGAAGTGGATACCGCAGTCGAAAACCCCAATGGCGCTGACACGCGCAAGACGGTTTTGCTGCAGACCGTGGAAGCGCGGCGCTGGGCGCTCACCTACGGCTTTGGCTTTGAGGCCCAGACCGGTACCCCGCATTACAACTGCGGCCTCGTGATCCTGAGCGGCGCTCCGTGCAATACCGCCGGCAAAACCGGGGTCAGCCCCCGCGTTCTGTTCGACGTTACCCGCAACAGCCTCTTCGGCCGCGAGCAGTCGGCGTCACTGCAGGCCACTTACGGCCTCCTGGAACAGAAAATCGCCTTGCTCTACCAGGTTCCGCACTTTAACGCCAATCGCAACTTTGGCCTCAATCTCTCCGGCGGCTACGCCAACAGCCTCGACGTGACCACCTACGTGGCTTCCAAGCTGGAAGGTGGCATGCGCTGGACTCAGCACTTCGATTCCCCCCAATCGTTCTTCTCCAAAGCCAACACGTTTGTCTATGAATTCAACTTCCGCCGCGTCAAAGTGCAGGCAAACAGCCTTCAGGTCTCACCCATCGAGATTCCCATCCTGTCGACGGCCCAGCGCGTTGCCGGTCCGGCGCTCACCTGGCTGCGCGACACCCGCGACTCGGTGCTCGACGCCCACCGCGGCACCTATACCAGCTTCCAGGAATTTCTCTCCAACAAGATCTTCGGCGCGCAGGTGCAGTTCAACCGCGTTGACGTTTCCAACTCCAACTACTGGAGCTTTGACAAGGGCCGGTTTGTGCTGGCGCGCAACACGCGCTACGGCCAGGAACGCGCTTTTGGCACACCGGCAGAAGAGCTGATTCCGCTTCCCGAACGGCTCTTCGCAGGCGGAGCAACCTCGCTGCGCGGATTCTCCATCAACGCCGCCGGTCCGCGCGACCCCGAAACCGGCTACCCCATCGGCGGCGCGGGCGCGCTGATCAACTCAATCGAACTGCGCCTGCCGCCGCCCGTGCTTCCCTTCTTCGGCGATTCGCTCAGCTTCGTCCTCTTCCACGATATGGGCAACGTCTTCGCCAACGCCGGAGATGCGTGGGCCAGCGCGCTGCGCGTGCGCCAGCCCGACCGCGACCAGTGCACGATCCTTCCCAAAAGCATCACGCCGCCGCCTGAGCCAACCGGGACTCCGACCTCAACCGGCTTCCAGGGCGGTTGCAGTTTCAACTATTTCTCTCATGCGCTGGGACTCGGTTTGCGGTACCACACGCCGGCCGGGCCCATCCGGCTGGATTTCAGCTACAACCTCAATCCGCCTATCTTTCCTGTGGTCTACAACTACGCGGCCACAACTCCTCTTTCTCTGGCCGGGGAGCACGTTGGCGAGGCCGGCCACTTCAACTTCTTCTTCAGCCTGGGACAAACCTTCTGATGAGAAACCAGCTCCCAATCCGTTTCCAGCGTTCTTTCCTTCGCCTCCCCGTACTCGCCACGAATGTTCCGTGCCCCATCCATGCGAGTTCTTTTTCTCGCATGGGTGGGAGGCCACGAACCCAAGCCGTCATCCAGGTCTTCCTTCTCTTCCTCATCGCAGCTGCCTCCATCCAGACCAAGGCGCAAGCCACGCCGGACTCGTCTACAGTGGTCCTCGATCACGTAGTCGCGGTGGTCAACAACCAGGCCATCCTGTCGAGCGACATCGACGCCGAGATTCGCCTCTCCGTTCTTGACCCAGGCCGCGGCGGCCTCGGCGTGCTTACCCGCACGCGCGCTCTTGACCAGTTGATTGGCCGCGCCCTCATCCAGCAGCAGATGCACCAGGAGGATACGCAAGCCGCCGCGCCGACCCAGGCCGAGTTGGACAGCCGATTGTCCTCCATGCGCAAGGAAATTCCCGCCTGCGTGCGGCAAAACTGCGCCTCGGATGCGGGATGG
>Ga0302326_10026529_pt1 | contig 11702 bp, 4 predicted proteins | sample Palsa_T0_3_FD_202264 | JGI IMG/M metagenome (GOLD analysis project Ga0302326, IMG submission 202264) | Peat permafrost microbial communities from Stordalen Mire near Abisko, Sweden - Palsa_T0_3 | ecosystem: Environmental > Terrestrial > Soil > Palsa > Peat permafrost | place: Sweden: Abisko... | reverse complement strand
AACTTCTTGATTTTCCTATACGTCGTGCGCGCCAGTTTGTTCGCGAATGACGAAAGTTGACGCGGCTGCGGAAATGCAGCAGGGAAAACGAGAAGCCCATATCTCGGTGCTCCTATTGCTCCTACAGCTAATTGAGCACAGTGGCTTATGCGGCCTTCGTAACACAATCAAGACATGTGAACGTGGCTGCAGAAATGTGGAGTAGGGTTTTGTCGCCCTAACCTAATAACTACCATAGCCTAACATAGTAACCGTTGGTAGAGGTAGTCATGAACGATTTGTTCGCGCTTTGTAACTTAATGACAGCACTTGACGTGGCTTTAGCGATGCGGCAAGAGGGGAGGGGGAAGCCATTATCTGGCCGCTCCTATTGCTCTTACAGCTAGTTGAGCACAGTGGCTTATTCGGACTTCGTAACACACTCAACAAAATGTGACGCAGTTGCAGACAGGTGGAGTATGGTGTTCGTCCCTACCTACTAACTACACTGGGGCCCGAACCCAGTAACTACGGGTAGAGGGAGTTATGAGCGCCAATTCGCAGCTCTCACTCCAAGGTTGTCGGGGTTATTTGGATTATTTCTGACGAGACGCAGGCGGAAGTAACGAAATCTTATTTGGAGGCGGCGAATGAAAGTCATAAGGGTGTTTTTCCTTGCAGCTGTAGTGCTGGGCCTTGTTTTTGCTCTACCAGGGTTTGCCCAGTCGGTCATATCCGGAGACCTGGGGGGTGTGGTTACCGATCCCTCTGGCGCTGTGGTGCCGAACGCAAAAATAACCGCAACCAGTGATGCCACAGGCGCGCTGCACACGGCAACTACAAATGTGGATGGGTCGTATAGGATTTCATTCCTCCAGCCTGGCAGCTATACCGTGGTTGTGAATGCCGCAGGATTTCAACAGACAACCCGCCAAATCGCGGTTGCAGTTGGGCAGGCGGCCAACGGGAACATCGCCTTGGCTGTGACGGGTGGGAGTACAACCGTAGAAGTAACTACCACGCCAACCCAGATAAATAATGCGGACCTGTCAACCAACTTCAGCGAGCAACAAATCTCCCTGGTGCCGAATCCGGGCAACGACCTCAGCGCGGTTGCGCAAACTTCCCCCGGCATCGTGATGAACACCCAGAGCGGATTCGGAAACTTTTCCAGCTTCGGTCTGCCGGCTACATCCAACCTGTTCACCATTGACGGTCAGAATGACAATGATCCCTTCCTGAACCTGAACCTCTCCGGCGCCACCAACCTGCTTCTGGGCGCCAACGAGCTCCAGGAAGCCACCGTGACCAACAACGACTACTCCGGGCAGTTCGGCCAGTTGGCGGGAGCGCAGGTCAACTATGTGACGAAGTCCGGCGGCAATCAGTTTCATGGCAATGCCATTTATTACTGGAACGGCCGGGTCATGAATGCCAACGATTTCATCAACAACGAAACCGCGACGAAAAAGCCGTTTGACAACGTGAATCAATGGGCGACTTCGATTGGCGGGCCGATCGTAAAAGACAAGACATTCTTCTTCTGGGATTATGAAGGATTGCGGGTCGTTCTCCCTACCAGCAACCCGGGGTTCATTCCCAGTCCGGCTTTTGAGTTAGCCACTCTGAACAATTTGGCGACTCACACTGACATTACGACGGGAAAACCGCTTTCAGCCTCAATTCCGTTTTATCAGAACATGTTTAACCTCTACAACAGTGCCCCGGGTGCAGCTAATGCGACACCTTTGGCTAATTGTCCTGCGAGCATACCCTCGCTTGCGGGAACACCCTGCGTGCTGACCTTCCGCTCTACTGCCGGCAATTTCACCCATGAATACATGATGGCGCTGCGCATTGACCATAAATTCAATGACAACAATCGCATCTTCGGCCGCGTCCAAACCGACCGCGGATTTCAGGCATCCATTACAGATCCCATCAATCCTCTATTCAATGTGCAGAGTAACCAGCCGGAGTACCAGGGACAATTGAGCTGGACGCACATCGTTAACTCTAACTCGGTCAATGAGTTCAAAATCTCAGGCCAGTGGTACAGCGCCATATTTTCGAATGCCAACCGGGCAGCTACGCTGGCTGCGTTTCCGACCACCCTGCAGTTCGGTGATGGCTCATTCAGTAATCTGGGCGGCGTAATTGGCGAAATCTTCCCTCAGGGCCGCAACGTGACTCAATACCAGGTTGTAGATGACTATTCCTGGACTCACGGGAACCATACCTGGAAAGTTGGCGCAAATTTCCATCGCAGTCTTGTGACTGACTACGATCCGCAGGAGTATACCGCTGGGATTGTGGAACCGTTCACCATCACCGATTTCTTCAACGGAGGAAGCACCAGCCTGGTAAATCCGGCGGCGCAGGCGGGTGACACCGTTCAGCAGAACTTCCCCGACAGACTGACGCAGCCCATTAATGTGTACGCCCTCGGTTTCTACGGACTAGACGAGTGGCGGGCAACCAAGAAGCTCAAGGTAACGCTGGCTTTGCGCCTGGATCACAACTCCATTCCAGTGTGCGTCACCGACTGCTTTGTGCGGCTGGCCGCACCGTTCACCACCTTGGACCACACCAACTCTGCCAACATTCCCTACAATAAAACGATCCTGACTGGACAGAGTCAGGCTTATCCTGGCACCGACATTGTTGTTTGGCAGCCGCGCATAGGCTTGACGTGGAGTCCGTTTGCGAACAATAAGACCGTAATCCGGGCTGGAGTCGGCATCTTCGGTGATTCCATCCCGGCAACGTTGGCTAGCGATGTCCTGGAAGATGCTCCGACCGAGTCCACCTTTGTGATACCTGGTGGGGCCATTTCCACAGCGCAGCCTGGCAATTTGTTGGCGTTGGCATCCAATGCGAACCAGTCTTTCCAGAATGCCTTTGCCACCGGTGGAAGCTTCAATTCTATTTCGCTCACCAACCCCTTCTTTGTCGCGCCTCGCTTTACTACTACCGATCCCAGGGTGCGCCAGCCGCGCTACCAGGAATGGAACCTGGAAGTCCAGCAGGAGCTAGCCTGGAATACGGTCCTGAGCGTGAACTACGTTGGCAACCATGGGATTTTTGAGCCGGTGCAAAACAACGGGCTGAATGCCTTTGGCTTCGGAACGCTGCCTGCAACAGTTCCCGATGCTCGTTTTGGCATCGTCAACCAAATCCAGAGCATCGCGGTTTCCAACTACAACGGACTGGTTCTCGGTCTGCGGCATCAGTTCAATCACGGTCTTGCCTTCCAGATTAACTACAATTGGAGCCATGCGCTGGATGAAATTTCGAACGGCGGCATACTGCCCTTTAACGACAACACCAACTTGAGTTTGACCAATCCTACGAATCCGTTCAACCTCCGCCAGATGTATGGCAGCGCCGATTATGACGTTCGCCATTACTTCAGCGCCAATTACGTTTGGCAGAATAGCTTGCGCCATCTGTTACACTGGGGCCCGAACGCGATCGTTAGCGGGTGGACCTTCTCGGGAACGGTGTTTGCCCGCTCCGGCCTGCCCTTCAGCGTCATCGATAACGGGTTGAGCCAGAACTTGCGTGGCAACAACTACGGCGGATACATACTGGCTACCGTAACAGGACCCACCAGGACCGCAACCTCCTGCGGAGGAGATGCCACATCTGTTCGAAACAGTCCCTGCTTGAATGCGGCTGGGTTCCTGGCTCCAGGATCGGAAACGGGCTTCGGCAACCAAAGCCGTAATTCTTTCGGTGGGCCTAACTATTTCGATACGGACTTTACCGTGATGAAGACTGTAGAGATCAGGGAGCGAGCGAGCCTCGGCTTTGGCGTACAATTCTTTAACCTGTTCAATCACCCCAACTTCGATCAACCAATCAACGACATCTCTAACGGCAATAATCAGTTTGGTTTGATCCAGCGTACGGTGAACACACCCACCAGTATTCTGGGTTCGTTCCTGGGTGGAGATGCTTCACCCCGCTTGATCCAGTTGAAGGCGGAGTTCAAGTTCTAAACAGCCAGTCGTCTCTTTGCCGGAGCAGCTCTTTAAGGGCTGCTCCATTTTGTGTGCTGCGCATGTTCGATGGCTTGAAGCGCGGGACATATTCAGCCACACTGGGAGCGCACATCCGGTAATCGCGGTTTCGACTCACTCTCCTGAGGAAGTTGCCTACAAGGAAGCTCACGGCGCGGATTTCACTGTGTTTGGGCCGGTGTTTGAAAAAGATCGGGGACCTGTCGCCGATGGCTGGAGAAACTCAAAACAGTGTGCCGGATGCCGGATTGCTCTGCACCGGTATTGGCTCTAGGAGGAATCACATTGGCTAATGCACGCCAATGTATAGCTCCCGGAGCCAGTGGCATAGCCGCTAGTCGCATGCTCAGGAAAATGATGTCGCGAAGGTAGTTCGGCAATTACGCGGATCGAGCTTCTCTGAATCTGTAATCGGTCACGGCAATCTATAGACCACAGACTCAAATTGAAAGGAGCGAACATGCAGGAGACGCCACAACAGTATACTCAGCGCCTTCTGGGCCATACCGAGGGCAAAGACCCTTTGAAGGTACAACGCGAGACACCGAAAAAACTTGCAGGGCTAATTCGAGGGTTAAGCCGGAAACAACTTACGCGAAAGCCGGCGTCCGGCAAATGGTCGATCAGCGAAATTCTGGCCCACTTGGCGGATACCGAAATCGTGGTTGGTTGGAGGTTGCGTCACATCTTGGGCAACAATGGCGCCCCTGTCCAGGCATACGACCAGAATGTCTGGGCGGAAACTTTCGACTATGCCCACCGCGATGCTCAAGAGTCCGTGGAATTCTTTCAGGTATTGCGTACCCGCAACTTGGCCATGCTCAAAGCGCTGCCTAAGGAATTCTGGGAGAACTATGGCATGCATGAGGAGCGAGGCAAAGAATCGATCGCTCACCTCGTGAGGCTGTATGCCGGACATGACCTGAATCACCTTGAGCAGGCGGAGAACATCGTGAAAGGCAGTAATTAGCCAGGACACCAGGAAGGTCCCGACCAGATAAATAATGCAAGCCAGATTAACGATTCGGCGGAACTATTGGCACCGGCAACGGCCCAAGAGGGCGCGCCCTTAGTAGATTTGCTCAAGACCGGGGCGGTCACGTATACAAGTGAGACACCACAACTTTTACGACGCCCGGTGGACAAACATGTTCCTGCACCGCGACAAGAACGATTACGAATGTGCCACGGGCACCCGGTGAGAGCGGCGATCATCGCCCGTATCTGCTTCAGTGAATAAGCTATGGTCTCTCGCAGCGGCGTAGCGGCGGCCAGCATTGCCCCTTTGCACCGGGTTCGCCGTTTGCAGATAGCCCAGGTTAACCGCGTGAGTGAAGATTCCCGAGAATTGGGACTTAGGTCCCGAACCACCTGGCGGTGCAGGAACGGCTGTTTGGAGCAATTCACACGAAGAAAGAGAACGCGCGGGAGCCGCGCTTGAACTTTCATGCGGGCTCCACGCACTCCTTTCCTCTCACTTGCAAGTTGTGCCGTTGACGGCAAACGATGCGGGCGCGGAGTTTGCCGTGTTGTTCCACGAGCCGTTGAAGCCCATGCCGTTGTAACTTCCTCCTGCCGGAATGCTTCCGTTATAGCTCAGATTGTTGACCGTCACGTTAGCGCCGCTCTGAGTCTCGCTTGCATTCCAGATTTGCGTGATGGTTTGCCCGTTGGCGAACGCCCAGGTCAACGTCCAATTCGTGATGCCGGTCGTGCCTGTGTTGTTGATTGTGATGGCTGCCTGGAAGCCTCCCGACCATTGGTTGGTGATCGAGTATGCGATGTGACAGGCAAAACCGCCGCTCGACGCCAATGTGGTTGCGCTGGCTTGTGCCGACGCGGCTGAGGAGCCCGCCGCATCCACCGCTTCCACTTTGTAGTAGTAAGTGGTGGAAGGTGCGAGTCCGGTGTCAGAGAAAGTCGTACCGCCGGTCACCGTCCCCACCTGGTTGCTCGATGAGGGAGTGAACCCGCTGGTCGTGCTGCGAAAGACACTGTAAGAACTGATGGTGCAGTTTGTGGGCGGTGTGACTGCTGTCCAGCTTAAGTTGATGCCGCTGGAAGAAACGACCGTAGCCGTAAGTCCAGTTGGCGCCGAAGGAATAGTGGTGCAGGAACTCGCTGCCAACGTAGTGGCGCTGGCCTGCGCCGAGGCTGCCGAGGAGCCTGCAGCATCGACTGCCTCGACCTTGAAGTAGTAGGTCGTCGAGGCTGTGAGTCCAGTGTTGGAGAAGGTCGTTCCACTTGTGACCGTTCCGACCTGATTGCTCGATGACGGCGTGAACCCGCTGGTCGTACTGCGGAAGACGCTGTAAGAGCCGATGGTGCAGTTTGTGGGCGGAGTGACCGCGGTCCAGCTTAGGTTGATGCCGCTGGAAGATACTGCTGTCGCTGTGAGTCCTGGCGGCGCGGAAGGGACGGTGGTGCACGCACCGGCCTGCACGGTTAGTCCGATGGTCGCGGTCTGAGTAATGCCGCCGCCAGTGCCTGTGACTACCACGGTTGTCGTGCCGGTCGCAGCTGTACTCGAGGCGGTGAGCGTCAGCGTGCTGCTGCCGCTGGTGAGGGAGGCAGGGTTGAAGTTCGCCGTGACGCCGCTCGGCAAGGGGCTCGCGGTGAGGGCGACACTGCTTGAGAATCCGCCGGTTGGGGTGACGGTGACGGAGCTTGTGCCATTTCCACCTTGGGTAATCGCGAGGCTCGATGGGCTCGCCGAGAGGGTGAAGCTCGGCGTGCTGGTCGGTGTGCCCGTCCCCATAATGATGCCGCGACCGTTGGTTCCCAGGTAAACCGTGCCGAAAACCTGCGGGTCGCCGGTGATGACGGAAGCTGCCATGGCATATTCGTGCTGCGGGTCATTGATTTGAGTCCAGGTGGCTCCTTCGTTGGTGGAAACGAAGATGCCGCGTACACCGCCGATTTCAGCGTTGGTAAACAAAGTGGGGTAAGTCGTTCCCGGCGCAGCCTTCCCGAATCCGATGACATCGGCCTGGGTTACGTTCGCGAGTTTCGTAAAGCTGGCGCCAGCATTGGTGGAATGCCAGAGGCCGTAAACGTTGTTAGCAACGCTGCCGCCTGCCAGCCAAACATCGGCCGCAATTCCGGGTACCGCGTGCATGCTGATTGGGTCTCCGGACACAGGCAGACCGGTTGCAGGCGTGGCGGTAAAGCTCACTCCGCCGTTGGTGCTCACATAGAACTGGCCAGCCGCATAGTCGTAGAACTGCAAAGGGTTCACGCGATCGGAAATGATCTTGCCTCCGGCGGGAAGGCCGGTGGAAGCTGTCCAACTGCTGCCGGTGGTGGTGGAATAAAACGCTCCCATGCCGGTCGGATTCCACACGACGCGGCTGGCGTCCGCCGCTGCTGCAATAGTGCCACCGCCGTTAGTTGAATAACCGGGCGGGTCGACGCTTCCGGCAAACCATGCGGTTGCACTTGTGCCGCTGGAGAAAGTAAAGGCGGAGCTTGTGATGGGCGGATTCGCCGTAGGACTGCCGTTACCCACCATGGCCATAAAGCTGGGCGATAACTCGGCATAGTCGATGCTCGTGCGAGTGCCAAAAAATGGAATTGACCAAGGAAAAGTTGGCGCTGTCGTCAGGCTGGTGTGAATGAATCCGCCTATGTCTCCCAGGGCGCTGTATAAATGCGCGCCGCCGCCGGACGGAGGACTGACCAAATCGAGGACGGCGGTTTCTTCAATTCCCGTCGCTTGCACCGAAAGCGCAAACTGATTTCCCGAATCCCACGCGGTGAGATTTTCCGTGCCCCACATCGTCATGCCAGTTCCGTAAAGCATGTGATTGGAATTAAACGGATCGATCGCCAGGCCGGAGACCATCCAGCCAAGTTCCGGCGCTTCGATAGGTGGCACGGGGTTGGTATCGCCTTCGTTCACCCAAGGCGCGGCCGAATCATTCAGCGTGTAGAAAAAGCTGCGGCTGGGATAACTGGTCCAGTTCCAGATCTGCGACCAGGTCGCGCCGGAGTTGGTGCTGCGCCAGAGAATAGTATCGGGCCACCACGAATTGAAAGCTGAAACCATGATCGTGGTTGGAACCTGTTTGTCGACAGCCAGACCACAGTAACCGAAGTAGTCGGCGTCACTGGCGGCAGTGGGAAGAACCGGAGCAACATCAGTCCACACACCGGTTGCCGTGTTGTACGCCTGAACGTCTCCGATGGTGCCGTCGTAAGGTCCAGCGCCGTCACTATAGGTGACGTAGAGGATGCCGTTTGGGCCGAGCACGGCGCGATCGGGGAAAAAGCCCGGGCCGGGATGTTGTCCGGTGCCAGTGCCGATTGTCCATGCGGCGCCATCGGTGCAACTGACACTCCCGGAGGTCTGAGTTCCGGTGAGTGTGCAATTGAGTTGACCCGGCAGCGCGGACCAGCTTGTTCCACCATTTGTCGTTACGTAGATATTCGGACCGTCGGGGTTGGCCACGCCGACATAGATGGTCTGCGTGGCTTTTCCCGACGAACCAGTCCGCGGGTCAAAGACAACCCAGGCAAGCCCCACGATGTCGCCTTCGTAGATGTCGCCCGGCAAAATCACATACGTGCCCGGATTGGGGAAGTTGGTTACCTGGCCCCAGGTGGCTCCAGAATTCGTACTCTTCCAGAGGCCGTTTCCACTTCTGGCTCCAAAGTACAAAATGCTGTTGAGATTGGGGTCGACCGCCAGGCGCTCACCCATATTGCGCGCGGGCATGTTGCCTCCCACCTTGAAGGGCATGGCCACCTGGGTAAAGGTGCTGCCCTGGTTGTTCGAAATCAACAGCGTGCCATTCTGGGTTGTGAAGCTGTTGGTGTAGAGGCCGGCCATGATGTACAAATTGTCCGGGTTGACCGGATCGGTGGCGAGACTCTCGACGCCCAGCATGTTCCAGTTGTCCCAGGTCACCCAATCCATCAGCGGGACCCAAAGGTTTGTCGCGGGATTCCACCGGTAAGCGCCGCCGATGTCAGTTCGAGCATAAATAAGGTTCTGCTGCGATGGGTTAAAGATGATATTTGGAATGTAACCACCACCCCCGCCTGTATAGACGTTGCTCCAGGTGTATCCGGCACTGTTTTGTCCCAATGAGGTGGGGACCAAAAAAACCAAGACTAACAGGCATGAAAGAACCGCACACCGGGAGTCCGCTTCTAAAGTTACTCGCTTAAGTGCCTGGGACATTTCTCTACCTTCTTCTTCTATCGATTTCGGACGTTCGCCGCCTGGGTAGGCGCCTGCCGCTTGTATCGCTTCGGGCGGAGCAGGTCATCATCGACCCGATCCGCCCGCGTCGCGGTTGTAACAACCATGCGTTGCGATTTACTCGCAGGTTGTGCCGTTGACGGCAAACGATGAAGGGACGGAGTTGGTCGTGTTGTTCCACGAGCCGTTGAAGCCCATGCCGTTGTAACTTCCTCCTGCCGGAATGCTGCCGTTGTAGCTCAGGTTGTTGACCGTCACGTTAGCGCCGCCCTGAGTCTCGCTTCCATTCCACAGCTGCGTGATGGTCTGTCCGTTGGCAAAGCTCCAAGTCAATGTCCAGCTCGAAATGTTTGTCGTGCCTGTATTTTCGATGTTGGTCGATGCGGAGAAGCCGCCCTGCCATTGGTTGGTGATGGAGTAGGCAACATGGCACGCGAAGCCGCTGCCACCGCCGGATTGTGTGGTCGCGCTGGCCTGGGCTGATGGCGACGAAGCGCCAGCGCCGTCGACCGCTTCGATCTTGTAGTAGTAAGTCGTCGAAGCCGCCAGCCCGCTGTCGGAGTAATTGGTTGCGGTCAGACCGCTGGCGATCTGATTGCTCGACGAGGGAGTGAATCCGCTGGTAGTGCTGCGAAACACGCTATAAGAAATCGTGCAGTTCGCGGGGGGAGTGACCGCGCTCCAGGTGACGTTGATGCTGCTGGAGGATGCAGCCGTTGCAGACGAACTGCCGGGAGCGGAAGGAACGGTGGTGCAGGAGCCGCCATTTCCGCTCGTGGTTACAAACGTCGTGATGCTTTGGGCAGGCAGTGCGTAGGTGAAGGCATTGCTGGAGAGGGATACGTTGCTCAACTGCGCCACGTGTTCGGAAGAGGTGGTCTGATACGGTGTGACGGCGCTGACGGTTTCGTTGTCGATGGTGAAGGGTTGGTTCACAGACGACCCGCCGGCGTTGATGGCAACGATCACCGAATTCGCACTTCCTTTATATGCGGACACAAACACGTTGGAGTTTGGATTGGCGGTCGCTGAAGCGCGGACGTACCCAGGGCGCACAAATTTGGAAAACTGCGCTAGTGCGTAACCGTAGTAGGTCGGGTTGCTGTTGGTGTCGATGAGTCCGTAGTTAGTGACCCCGCTGCCGGGATTCCAATCGGCAACCCACCACCAGACATAGGCATTGTATTGGGCGGTAGTCATGGAGTTGTGAATCTCTTCGGCAGTGGCGAGAGCGTCGCCAATGGCGGGCTGCGATCCGGAAGGGCTCAGGTAGTGCTCGGTCATCCACACTTCCTTGCCTTTGTTTTCCGCGTTGGTGTAATAAGAAGGCGAGACTCCGTAGATGTGGCCGGCGATAATCCCAATATGCCCGACGGCATTGACGTCATCGAGCGCCGGGTCGGAGTAACTGGTGGTAAAGCTTTCGGACTCTGGCATGATCAGCTTCGTGGTGAGCACGGAAGAGTTATTGGCAACCCAGGTATCCATTTGCGCGCCGGTCCAGACGCAGGATTCATAGGTCACATTCGCATCCGGCTCGTTCTGCATCGAGATGCCATATAAGTTAACGCCGCCATTCTTCATGAAAGTCACAAAGCTCTCGAGATAGTTGGCGTAATTTGCGTATTCGGAAGTGTTGAGCGAACCTTCGACAGTGCTGTTACTGCTTTTCCAAACCGCCGGCGGAGTCCAGGGAGTGGCGATCGCGATGGCTCCAAGAGCGGTCGCTTCCTGGGCATTGGTCAGCTCCGTGCCCCAGTTGGACGAGCCGCCTGTAGTGGAACTGGGATCGATGCGAGAGCGCAATATACTAAGACCGAGTTGATTGCTTCCCGTGCCAAACAGAGTGTTCGCCTGAGTGCTGGTGAGAGCGGGCATCCAGGCGGTAGCACCGCCGTAGCCGCGAATCGTCTGAAACGTCGTCCCAAAATCGATAGTGGCGGTGCTCTGCGCCGCGGCTGGTATTACAGTGGCCAGGACTGCAAGTGCAATAACGAAAGGAAATTTGTGTCTCATGATAGTCTCCCGCATTTGAACCGCTTCTTCCGGTTGTAAATTCAAGTTCAGTTGGGCAAATCGCGAAGCCGAAAACCGCTAAACTCATGCGCACGCGCCAAGCCACCAGCCGCTTTACGCGCGTGCGCGAGTTTATTTTCCTGCCGTCTTACTTACAGGTCGTCCCATTCACTGCAAACGACGTGGGCACTGCATTCGTGGTGTTATTCCATGAGCCGTTGAAGCCCATGCCGTTGTAGTTGCCTCCGGCAGGAATGCTGCCGTTGTAGCTGAGATTGGTGACGGTCACGTTGGCGCCGCTCTGGGTTTCGCTGCCATTCCAGATTTGAGTGATGGTCTGTCCGTTCGCGAAGGCCCAGGTCAGGGTCCAGTTGGAGATGGAAGTTGTGCCGGTGTTGTTGATGGTGATGGCCGCGCCGAAGCCTCCCGGCCACTGGTTGGCGATGGTGTAGCTGATGTGGCAGGCGAATCCAGTG
>Ga0302326_10026528_pt1 | contig 11702 bp, 11 predicted proteins | sample Palsa_T0_3_FD_202264 | JGI IMG/M metagenome (GOLD analysis project Ga0302326, IMG submission 202264) | Peat permafrost microbial communities from Stordalen Mire near Abisko, Sweden - Palsa_T0_3 | ecosystem: Environmental > Terrestrial > Soil > Palsa > Peat permafrost | place: Sweden: Abisko... | reverse complement strand
TCCTGCGCAAAACATGACTTTTACCCAGGAGATAAAGCTTGCTGGCCAATCGTGGCAGCCAAGCCACGGAGAAGTGGCACCAAACATCGGACCACCTCAAGTCCAGGGCCAAGATGTCTTTGATACCGTTATTTCCGATGAGATGCCGAGAACGGAGTTTGACCAGTTGATGCAAATTACGGACGGCATCTCTCTTCGTATCAAAATCCACTACACAAGTCTCGATGGCACCTCCTATGAATCTGGGCTTTGCCTCAGTCGAACCAATGCTGGCTCTCTAACCTACTGCAAGACCGACAACTACATACATTGAACGCACGAACGAACATTAAAGGGCTTTGCCTCACCTCTTTCCATGCCTCTTCAGGGATTTTCTCGTCTAGTGGGGTCACTCCTTAGCGTGCAACTTTTGACCAATAGAGGAGTGACCCCTATTTGGCACCCGCCAAGTGCTGCCGACCAGCCGCGAAGTCCAGTAATCGTCTCGACGCGACACGATGCCCGGTGAGACACTTGCCAGCATGGCGCTATGGCTAACAGTCTTCGTTGGCATCTCCCAATTACTCTTAGGCGGCTTGGGTGTCTATGTGTCCCTGAGACCCCAAAGGAAGGAGCATCATTGGCTCTGGATTTGTTGTTTTATCGCTATTGGACTTCTCGGCGTTGGTCTGACCGGCTGGCTTGCCACAGAGAACGATAGGACACAACAGCAGGCAACCGCCGATATTCACCACGCGCAGAGTGCCGCGAACGACGCTAACAATGCTGCCATAAAGGCGAACGTGGCGGCCACGAATGCAGCAATGGCTGCGACCAACGCTGAGACGGCAGCTACAGCTTCACAACGTGAAACGACCCTAGCTAGGAACGAAGCACATAAAGCGAATGTTGAAACGCAATCGCTGATCACTGGTGGCGATACCTATTGCTATGTTCTAGCGTCTCCGGCAGGGAATGAGGCAACTTTAACCGTCACCACAATAGGAAGCAGCCCGCTCCATGAAGTCATGGTTGAGCGCGTAGACGAGGATGCGATGCGGAAAATTCTTGTGCCTGGACATCCCATGAATTCTCCGTTTGATATCGACCGCTTTACCTATAGCTATCCGTCAGTTCCATTTCTGTCCCCCACGAGCGCGCACACGATCGACAAAATATCGCTCGGGGAGGGAAATCGACGTAGCCTCCACTTCAACTTCTTCAGCATGAATGGTGTCTGGGGCGAGGACTTGGCTTTTGCTCGCGTCAACGGCGTTTGGGTCGAGGCGATACGCGTGACACGCCACGTGGTTGGCTATGGGATCGGCGGCTACGGCAAAGGGCCTTTTGGTGGAAAGACCGAACAGAACACGGTTTACCCGTGGGTCGACCCTTCATTCCCAAGAGTGAACGGACAGGTTGACTGGTAAAGCTCTCGCGTTGTTCATGTCAGGGCGTGGACTTTATGCGCAAAGCCCAGCGAACTCGTCGAACGACATGATCTCCGCAGCGGGGGAACCAAGATACTTCCTGAGTTCCCGCAAGCATTTCTCCTGACCGGAGTCCCTCGTCACGAATATGTCGCAGAGAGGCAGGTACACCGCCATGAACAAATCGTTTCGGCCTGCGGCGAGTTTCTCGCTCTTGTTTCCAACTCTCAACGATGTGTTGTACCACGACAGCAGCAAAGCCAACAGTACGGCCCGGAATGGCGGGCAGTTGTCTATGAAGTGTTTAACGGTCTCAGGAGGTGTATCGAATGTCCGGCTTTCCCCGCTCAATTCAGCGTCAAAGCGAAGCCCTGCATCGTAGAGAGCTTTGCCCATCGCCGGAAACAGTGCGGGACTTCCGTTCTGGTAAGCGTCCGCAAACGTCATAGGCCGAGGGATCCCTTGAGCCTCGAAAATAGGGTCTAGCTTGGGCCGGAGTTTAAGCCAAGTCGCCTTGTACGCCTTGAGCGAGGCCAGTTGCTCCGTCCTCTGCATCCGCGCCAACCCGTCATCGCCGGTGATTTCGCCGGTGAGGATTTCGTGGGCAAGATCGCCCGACCGAACGTCAATACTCAACCATCGGAAACTGGCGGGATCTATGGAGTGTTCTTTGATAAGGACGCGTAGCATCTCATAAAATGTATGCACGCAGTCCCAGCGCTCGGCCACCGGAGTTGCCGTCAGCTTCCTGCATCCTTCGAGCAGTGCCATGCGCTCAGAGGCAGGGAGCGTGGATGCCAGCTCTTCATAGCTCAGGCCCGCAAGACGAAAAAAGAACTTCGATGGCTGAGTAGATGGGGTCTGCGGCGGGGCCGATCTTGACGATACGATTATGTGCGCTGGAATCGAAGGTCACGACGCGGGAGAAACGCCTATACCAGTCCTCTACCGTCGCGTCTGGATTCGAGGCAAGCCACGCCCTACACTTGTTCATGTAGTCGGCGTCCACGAGATGCGAGATTGCGTTCATGGGCTTGGAGCAATTGTAGATCAATCCTCCTCGTATCCAATATGCGCACTGCCTACGGGGTGTTGGCGGACACTCGTACCCGAGCTTTGGAAGCTACCAGGTCACGGGCTTCGTAAACGTCCCATGCTTATCGGTGAGCGTCACGGGGAATTGGGCCGCGTTTAGAACACCCGCGCGAATCTGCTTGATGAAATCGATATGCGGAAGCAAGGCGCGGCTTGGATTTGTGTGTGGATTCAGTATACCGACCAGCTTGTGAAGCTCCCGCCGCACGATCTTGATAGGCTCCAGAAGGTCAGAATCGTTCGAGATGACCACTGCCACATCGAACCTGTTCACATGAGCGTCATGCAACAAGTGAGTTGCCAGATTTACGTCCGACCCTTTCTCTTCCGTCTTGATCACCCGCGCGTATTGTTGCGGATGTCCGGCGGGCACTACGAGCGGCATTGTGACCGTGTGAGTCAGGAAGTGACCGAGATGAACGGACACCTTAGGGAGTGTTCCAAGCGCCCGCAGGTATAGTTGTTGCCTTACTGGTTGGTCTGGATCATTGGGGCGGGCCGATACCAGGGCGGTGAAGTACTTGATTTCTCCGATTGTGTTTTTCGGCAGTAGGAGTTGGCAGAGCGCCTCTGGATTGAGCCATCGATAAGGCGTATTGCGGAGCGCCCCATAATAGAGATTGAAACCGTCGATATAGACATTTGTGTTCAAATCGGCCTTGCCAAAAATGCAGAAGCCGCCCGTGAAAGGCGGCTTCGCGCCCGGCCACCGAAGCGACCGGGGGGATAGTGTTGATTATAGAGGTTTTACCCAGCACGGTCAACAGAGCTGACGACAGACCGGTGACGACAGACCGGTGACGACAGACCGGTGACAGACCGGTGAATGACAGACCGGTGACAGACAGACCGGTAGACAGACCGGTGACGGTAGACAGACCGGTGACAGACGTAGACAGACCGGTGACAGACGGGCATGACCCTCTGTGATGGCAAGTTACCCCTGCAGGTGTTCTCCTTGCATGACCAATCCCGTCCGTTTCAGGTGGCCGATAAACGACTATCCGGACAAGTCATCTCTGCCGAGACTCTAGGGGATATGGGGGGATATGGGACAGGGGGATATGGGGGATATGGGACTGGAAGATGTGAAGAAATTGATTTCGGAACGTGGAGCAATTTCTGCCTTCAAACATTTCGCGTCAGGATGACTTATAAGCGACCGCTAGGCCTTCGGCATACATTTCGGTTCAGACAAAATTTCAGCCAAATCAATTTCTTCACATCTTCCAGACGAAGTAATCACCATCTCTGCGGTTAGGGGTTACTTCGCAGCGTGTCGGAGATAGAAGCTTGCACACCATATGTTGTAACTGACCGATCGGTCATAGGCTGCATGTTGCGGTTCGTGGACTCAAAAAACGTTACTCCGACACACTGTCCGTCTGTCCCGCATCTCCTCCATGCTCGGCGTTGGTCGCGAGTGGGTTCATCTCAAGCAGAGTGGGAAAGCGCGCAACTCCATAGCTGGAGAGGTGGCGGCCGACTTTATGTTCTGGCCAAAGAGCAAGCACCGCTTCGGCTGGTATCCTGAACCCGCTCACGACTACATCTTCGCGGGAGCCACCCAAAATCCATCGGTATGAGCGGCGGTCTTCTCATTGGCATTCCGTGATCTTCGTGGGCCACGGAAACGTCGAGCAATGCAAAAGGGGGAAGAAGTAAACTTCTCCCCCTCAAAACTGCTCCCTCAAGTCCGTGGCTGCAGATATCCTTTTCGCAATGCGCGTTCCTTCATCATCACGAAGAAGACGGGCACAAGGATTAAGACATGGATAGTGGAAGTAATCATGCCGCCGACGATAGGCGCGGCAATCGGCTTCATCACATCGGAGCCGATGCCGGATTCCCAGAGGATCGGAACCAGGCTGGCGAGAACGGCGCAGACCGTCATGAGCTTTGGCCGCAAACGATGGACAGCGCCTTCAATGGCCGCATTTTCCACATCGGCGTTCGTCAACGGCTTACCGGATTGCAACTTATGTTCGAGCGCTTCATGAAGATAAACCACCATAACGACGCCGGTCTCCACTGCGATGCCAAAGAGGGCAATGTAACCGACCGCCACTGCGACGCTGAAGTTGTAGTGGAGAAACCATTGCAGGAGTAACCCTCCACTCATCGCATAGATGGTTGGAAAGATGAGAACGAGGGCTTCGGCAACTGAGTGAAAGACCAGGTACAGGAGCATGAAAATCACAAAGAAGACTACGGGAAGAATCAGTTGCAGACGTTGTTTGGCACGGAGTTCGAGTTCATATTCTCCCGACCATTGGAAGGTGTAATTTGCAGGCAAGGCAAGTCTCTCGTGAATTAGTTTGTTTGCCTGAGCAACGAAGCTACCATAATTGGAATTTTTGAGATCGATGTAGATGTATCCGGTAAGAGCGCCGTCTTCGTCTCGAATGATGGCTGGGCCATGCGTGAAGAAGATTTTCGCTACCTGACCAAGTGGAATCTGGGCCCCGGATGGAGTGCCGACCAGCACTCCCAGCATCTTCTCAACATTGTCGCGGAAGTCTCTCTGGTAGCGGACATTGACCGGATAGCGTTCGCGTCCTTCGATGTTTTCCGCGACATTCTGACCTCCGATGCCGGATGAAACCGCTGTCTGTACATCCGCGATTGTGAGACCGTAGCGCGCCGCCTCCTCGCGGTTGACCTCGACATTGACGTAGAAACCCTGCGCGACTTTCTCAGCGAAGACAGATCTTACCTGCGGCAGTCCCGAGAGAACCGTCTGAAGTTGCGAGGCGAGTTGTTGAATGCCGTCGACGTTCGGCCCTTGCACCTTCATACCCAACGGTGTCTTGATGCCGGTCAGCTCCATATCCAAGCGGTTTTCGACTGGACTTGTCCAGGTATTCGAGAGCCCCGGAAACTGGAGCTTCTCATCCATCTGTTGAATGAGCTTTTCGTAGGTCATCCCGGTGGGCATTCCTCGCGGGGTTTGAGCATGAGCGTGGTGTCATACATATCCAGTGGTGCATTGTCGGTTGCACTATCCGATCTGCCAACCGTGCCGAATACGCTGGCAACTTCCGGGAAGCTTCGAAGAACACGATCCTGCTGCTGCAGGAGCACCTTCGCCTGCTCTATGGAGATGCCGGGAAGAGCAGTCGGCATATACAGCGCGGAGCCTTCAAAGAGAGCCGGCATGAACTGGCTGCCCAAACGTGTTGCAAGTGGAAAGGTGACCAGCAGGAAGATCAGATTGACCACAATGGTGAGCCAGCGATGTCGCAGGCAGAATTTCAGGGTTGGCAGGTAAATCGCCTGTGTGACACGCGAAATTGGATTGGCACGTTCCGGCCGCAAACGGCCCCGAATCATCATCACCATCAGTACTGGCACAAGTGTGATGGCAAGGATAGAGGAGGAGCCGACCGCCAGGGTCTTGGTCCATGCCAATGGTCGGAACATGCGCCCTTCCTGCGCTTCGAGCAAAAAGACCGGCATAAAGGAAACAACGATGATGATCAGGGAAAAGAAGAGCGCAGGGCCAACCTGTTTGGCTGCGTTGATAAGAATGGTGTGCCGCTCCGGTTCCAATACGGGGCTGGCATCGTTTTCCTGCCGTTCCGATAGATGACGGTAGCCATTTTCGACCATCACGATGGAGGCATCGACGAGCACTCCAACCGCTAAAGCGATGCCGCCCAGCGACATGATGTTCGAACTCACCCCCAGCCAGTACATCGGGATGAAAGCCATCAACAAGGCGATGGGCAGCGCAAGAATCGCGATGAGCGCGGAACGGAAATGAAACAGGAAAACAATAATTACGAGGCTGACGATAACGGCTTCCTCAAGCAAGTCCCGCTGGAGTGTTTTGATGGACGCATCGATCAAATCGGAACGATCGTATCCCGTCATGATCTGGACGCCGGGTGGCAGCGAGGGCGCAATCTCACGCAGCTTCTGCTTCACTCCGTTGATGACGTTCAACGCATTCATGCCTTGGCGCATGACAATGATCCCGCCAACCGTTTCTCCGTCTCCATGCCACTCGGCAACTCCTTCGCGGATATCCGGGCCGAAGGTCACCGTTCCCAGATCGCGTATCAAGACAGGTGTCCCGTTCTTGCTGCTGACGGCAACGGTGGCGAGATCGCCCAGAGAACGGAGATAGCCGAGACCGCGAACCATGTAGTCTGCGCCGCTCAAGTTAAGAACGCGACCGCCGACTTCATTCGTGCTCATCTTTACTTTGTCGATGACGGTAGAGAGTGGAATGCCATAGGCGCGCAACTTGTTGGGATCGAGCTGTACCTGATACTGCCGGACGAAGCCACCAATGCCGGCGACCTCGGCAACTCCTGGCACGGTCTCCAGCGCATAACGCAGATGCCAGTCCTGCAAGCTGCGCAGGTCAGCAAGACTGTGTTTGCCGCTCTTGTCGACGATGGCGTACTCATACACCCAACCTGCGCCCGTCGCATCGGGGCCGATCGAAGGATGCACGTTCTCCGGGAGGCGCCCGCTGATCTGTTGCAGATATTCGATGACCCACAAACGCGCCCAGTACAGGTCCGTGCCGTCCTCAAAAACTACATAGACGTAGGAGTCGCCAAGCATGGTCTGCGCGCGAACGGCCTTGACATGCGGGGCCGCCAGCAGGCTGGTGACGATCGGATAAGTCACCTTTGGCAACCGTTCAGCGAATGATCGGTAGTCACCCTTCAGTTGGTCGTCCCAAGTTCAGCGTCCCCCTTCGCCACCCGCGCTGCGGTGGCGGCCGTGGTTGGTGACGACTGCCTTGGTTGGTGACCGACTGCATCATGCTTTTCGGCGATTAGAGCTACCCAAATACTTTCCTGACGAGAGGGGCCGCACCCCTCGCCTGTAACCCCTCGTGCTAAGGCGAGGCTAAATCTTTACGTGGAACAACGGGGCTTCGTCGGAAGGTTTATCGTCGTCGCGGGTCTTATTCATTCCTTCCACCAAGGCTTCTATATCCGTTCCATTGATCAGAGCGACAGCCTTAAAAGCCTCGATTATCGTGAAGTGCATCTTCTCCAGGTCGTTAAGCATCAGGGTTCTGCCCTGATCCGAGTTCCTACGAAAATTGTGCTCCCGATAAAAGTGATGAAAGAGGCGATTACGTTCCTCGAGAGCCGCCGATAGAAGAGGCTCTAAGAGTGTTAGTTCCTCTACGTGCCGCTTTGCATTTTTTATCAGCTGTCCGAGTGTCTGATGGTTGACCCGGCGTAGAACCTCAGCAGCCTTTGCCTTGTCGGCAACCTCAAAGGTCGTCGTTACCCCTACCTCTACGATGCCGAAAAACATCAGCATCGTGCCGAGGTCCGTCTCCAGCAGCGCTACGGCTTCAGCGACTTCGCCGAACTTCCGGTAAACGTCATCGAGGGTGGGCATGTCCGAGAGTATAAAGCTACTCTTCCCGTAGTGGGCATAGTGTGCGGGGCCACGCGAAATGAAACCCTTGGACGATGCGGGTCGGACGAAATAATCCCTAAACAAGACCTCACGGGCTAGGCGGCATTGTGAAACGGCGCGGGCAAGCCCTTAGCAGTTCCCTTTGCCATCCGACAGCCTATTGCTTGCCGATCTTCCCACTTAGGGCTAGCGATGCCCGCAGAGCCTCATTGATCCGGGTTTGCCAGCCATCCCCGCTCGCACGGAGCGCCGCCATCACATCCGCATCCAGGCGGAGTTTCACCGCCTCCTTGGTGACTTCCTGACTGCTTCCTGCAGGGCGACCGCGACGGCGAGCCACGATCTGTGCAGGTGTATGAACCCGCGCAAAATCGCCGGCCTTGCCTTGCACCAGAGACTCACGCAGACCCGGCAACGCATGTCCCGCATCAGTTTCGATGGCGCGGGCAATTTTGTTCACGTCCATCCTCTTCAGTGCCTTCATGTTTTCAACCCCGCTTGATGTCCTTGGGCTTTACGCTCGCTTGCACGGCCTTTGCGTAGACTATCAACAGCAAGAAAATCTCTTCATCATTGAATTATCCGACGAGCTCAAAAGCGGCGCTGAAAATAAAGGCGACGGCATAAGGTCTCAGTCTTAAAGAACGGCTCGTCCGTCCCGTTGCGAGCGAGCCAAACAAAGCGGTAACGCAAGGCACGCCAGCGGTAAGAACCATTTATGACGGCTAATTTCGCCGCATATGAGAGCGCAGCAAACGCGGCTAGACCGCTAGACCAGCGCTTCTAACCCGTGCTTCTCGACCACAAATAAAAGCTTGAGAGCCATGCCACTCGGCTGTTTAGCCCCTGTCTCCCATTTTTCAATGGTGGATTCGCTAGTGTTTAGGTAGCGCGCAAAGACTGGCTGGCTGACCCGGTGGCGCAGCCGTAGCTTCTTGATCTGTTGTGGCTTCAGGGCTGGTGGCGCTGTGAGGCAAGACTTATCAAAGTGCTTCATTGTGGTCTTGTCGATCGCTCCGACTTTGTACAAAGCAGTAGCGGAAGAATAGACTGCCTCGAAAGCATCGCTTTTGAACTTACGCTTGGTTCCCATTGCAAATCTCCATCCAGTCTTGATCTCGCACAAGCAGATTTACCTGCTTCGGTGTGAGGCTTCCATAGGCTCTTGCCAACTTGCGAAACTCAACCAACTCGTCGTCGTCAATGTTCGCGCGATTCTGCTTGGCAAACAGGTACTCGTAAACCCAGAACGTCCCGGCCCTTGCGAGAATGATCGAGCGGTATTGGTTCTTCCCTAGGCGCTTCTTGTAAACGCCACCCCCGAGATCGTCGACCTGCCCGCGCACGATTTGCGAGATCGCAGAGCAAAGCTCCTCGTCAGTGATGTGCGCCTTTCGTGCTGCTTTCGCGAACCAAGCAGTCTTAAACGACCTGAAGGATAGTTCGCCGGAGTCTGCCACACACAAAATTGTAGCACCAGGTGAAACAGTGTCCTTGCCGCGGACTGACGGATTTGCCCGGTCCGAGCGCCAATCTGGTGGCTGTTTTGGTGGCTGTTCGTTTCCGGCTTCGCTGCTTTTTGTTGCGCGGCATTGCAACGGGTCAAAGCGCTCTATGTCGATGACATGGATGGGTTTGTTCTCCCTTGTGCGTTCACTTGCGACTCATTGCAAAACCACAAAAACAGACTCAAAATCCGCCGAGGGCAACCTCGCGGGGGGTTCGACCCCCCTCCGTTAACGTGAATTGCCCTCAACGGGCGTGGCAGGCCTGGATATGAGCCGTCGTAATCAGGTTCGGCCAAGCTGGAACGCTGGAACTGATTCTTCCTGATTTCGTTGATGAAGCGCCAGCCGTTGCGACGAGAGCTCGCCAGTGACGGACTACAGTCGCAAATCCGTCACGAATGACTGGGGCGGTGATCACACTCCTTTAATGCTATCCCCAAGTAAAAGAATTATTTACATCCGGACTCTTTTGATCGTGAGGCCTATTCCGAAGTTAGCCGTGTCTCCGGCCTGGTGTCGTTCGAGCCGGAGATAGTTTCGGTACAACTCGATGGCAGGCAGCTCAAGCTTGAACCAGGTCAAACGGTAATCCCCCACGGCCCGATCGCGAAACTGAGTGTTGCTGAGGCGCATCCAGGCGAATAAAGAAACGGGGAAATTAAGGTAGCAGACGCACCGGAGACCGAACTGTGGGAGCGTCAAATGTTTCAATCGAAGTGATCGTGGTGCCGGTAACCGATGTCGACCGGGCGCTGCGGTTCTATGTTGATCAGGTCGGCTTCTTGCTCGATGTGGACTACTCTCCCTCCGATGCATTTCGCGTCGTTCAGCTCACTCCGCCGGGGTCTCACTGCTCCATTCAGATCGGCAAGGGACTGACCGACGCGCCCGCCGGCTCACTTCGCAACGTCCATCTGGTCGTCACGAATCTGGAAGCCACACGCGCGAGCCTGCTCGAACGTGAGGTCAAGGTCAGTGCAATCCGGCACAAAACCCCCATTGGGGCTTGGAACGGCACCTTCGCATCCGGGCTCGACCCAGCTCGCGGAGACTATGCCAGCTTCGCGAACTTTTCCGATCCGGATGGCAACATTTGGGTATTACAGGAACGTGGCTACCGGAATGTTTGCGATCCAGCGTAAGTTGGACGATTCTAGATTCTAGTGTAGGGATGTTATCTGGGCTTCCTCTGTGAATGAAAACTACAGTGCGAATCATCTGTTGAGTTGTTGAACGGCCGATGATCGACCTTTGTGTGGAAAGGTTCAGCGCTAGCAAGCAGCCTTGAAGTATCATCGGCAGAAACTTTAGAGTTCAACCAACTTAGTTGGCGGGAACATCGAATCCCCCCTTGAACACAAGCAAAAGCCATACTACTTTTTAAGCATGATAAGAAATCTGAACATGGGCTCCCACCGTGCTTCACGGAGCTCAGAGACCTCTGCGCGCAGCTTCTCCCTCGCAACCTCACAACCCCCCGACAAACGGAGCCACTTATGCCCAAAAACCAAGTCAGCGACCTCATTACTGACCAGGAAATAACCTTTGCCCACCTGGTTCTCTGTGGAACTATGACCGACCGCCAGGCCGCCGAAGCCGCTGGTCTCAACCCCGACACCGCCGCCTACACCAAAGCCAAACCCCGTGTGCGCGCCTACATGCTCGAGCACCGGGCCGCCGTGCATGAACAGCGCGTGCAGCAAGAATCTGAGGAGCAGCGCCGGCTGAACCTGGGCCGCGAGCGAGTCCTGGCCCGCCTCTGGGAAATCGCCGACCTGGACCCCGACATGACTCGAAACAGCATGTCCGCCCAGATCAAGGCCCTCTCCATGATCGTCGCCATCGAAGGCCTGATCCCTAATCGCAACGACGACGGTCGCGCCCCTGCCGCCCAGAACAAATCAGCCCCTCCACCCGTTCATCCGCCAATCGATACCGCCGCCTGGCTTCGCGAGCAACAGGGGAAAACCACCGGCCCTCAGCCTGGCCCCGGCCCTGCCCGAGACGAAGATGTGCTTGGCGTTCCCCATCCCCCGCCCGGCGAGGCGGCAGGCGCGCCTTCCCACCTTGGCTCTACCCCGGGCCCAGACTTCGACTTGAGTGGATCCATCTTTGCCCGCCCCTCTCGCACCTCGGAAGCGGCCTCGTCGGCGCCTCATGCCCCCATGTCAGCTTCTGCTCCAGACAACCGGGTCCTTTCCTCTATGGAAAGGAAACCCGATACCTGGCGCCTGAGGCTCTAAAGAAACGCGTGCTGCCAATGCTCTAAAAAGTCCAAAAAGGAGCGAATTTT
>Ga0302326_10026521_pt1 | contig 11705 bp, 17 predicted proteins | sample Palsa_T0_3_FD_202264 | JGI IMG/M metagenome (GOLD analysis project Ga0302326, IMG submission 202264) | Peat permafrost microbial communities from Stordalen Mire near Abisko, Sweden - Palsa_T0_3 | ecosystem: Environmental > Terrestrial > Soil > Palsa > Peat permafrost | place: Sweden: Abisko... | reverse complement strand
CCGCCACCCTTGCATACTAGATATTGGGCCTACCTGAGTCAAGGGGATACCCATCTCCCAGCTTATTAGAAATGTTGGTGAGGTGGTGCTTTACCGTATCCTCGCTGATCTTGAAGTACTCGCCGATTTCCCGATTTTCGTAACCTGCTACCACCGCCGAAACGATCTCCACTTCCCTCGGCGTCAGCCCGCATGTCTTCTGTTTCGCTTCTTCGTTTATGCTCTGCATGAGGTTGCGCAGGCATTGCATCAGATTCGAGACGCTGTCCTGCACCACCCAGTACTCCCCGCTCATCACCGCATGGATGCTTTTGATCAGCAGTGTGGTCGCGGATTCCTTCACCACCACGCCCCGCGCCCCCAATTGCAATGCTTCCACCATCTGTACCTTCTCCACCTTTGGGGTCAGCAAGATAATGCGTATCCCCGCCATGCCCGCACGCGTGTTTAGGTCGCGCAGCGCTTCCATCCCAGCCAGCGAGTCATGACGCACACGGTCGTCCTGACGCGGGTCGCTCAAGCATGCCGCCCAGTCTCTGGTCAGACCAGCGACGCTGGTGATCTGATCATCAGGAAAATCGGCGCGGATGGCCTGACGGTAGGGGCTGATGTGCGGCATAGCGAGATCAAGCAGGAGAATGTCGGGCTTGATTTCCGTCGCCAATTTCACCGCCTCGAAGCCGATGCAAGCTTCGCCCACCACTTGCATATCCGGTTCTGCTTCCAGCAGACGCCGCAGCCCGTCGCGGAGAATGGGGTTATCATCGGCAATCACAATGCGTATGGGCTGAATTTGTTTATCCATTGTTAGCGAGCGTCCGTCCGTTTGATAGTTTGATAAGACTGTTCAATAGTTGCAGGCATTTGCCGTCAGGAAAGTAAGCGTCGGTTGTCTCCAGAGATGCGCCGTTAATCAGGACACCCTCTATATCTAAGAAGATTACTTCCATGTCATCTCCACTCAGCAGGACGCTCGATCGTGCAACCCTCCAGCTTCGCCATCGCCGACACCTTAGAAGGGTCTTCTAGAGAATCGGGTTCAGTTGTGTGTGTGCCCTACTCTCGGATTCAAACAGGCGTTGCAATCGCAACCTCGCTGCGACAGCGAAGCCGGTAGCTCGCATTGCGGAAAACATTATCAGGCACGGCTTGGGTACATAGCGGACACATGGCATATTTCTCGGCCCCACTATTGCCCTGATTCGGTCTTCCCTCGATTTGTTGGGATAGTAGGGCTGCCGGCAGCATTGCAGAGTAGCTGCACTTCCAGCGTCAAGGCAGGGCACATCTCGAAGCGATGACGTTGGCTCGAAGAACCTTTCGTTGGTGCGGTCGTCAGAAGTCCATTCCGCATGGAGCGCCTTCCTTTCCTCGCTTTTGTGGGGCCGAAGAATCTAGCCGAACGGTTTACCTTGATTCACTTGGTTGGCTCGCACTTGCATTGGTAGTTTTCGGCACGCCTTTTTAAGCTCGTCCTCAAAACTCTTGAGAGTCTCCTCGCCAAACTCCTCCCTGACCGCTTCTTCCATGAAGAGGAGGAGCGTGAGAAATCTGAGACTGAAGGGTTGGCGCTGAAGCCACTCCCGCACTAGTTGAACGCCGGGATCGGTCATAGTTCGCTCCTTCCGACGAAACTCCCTATCACAGAACTTCAACGTTTCTGCTGCAGTTTGCTGAGTACTTTTTGCAAAGGATGAGCGGTCAGGTCCTCACTCGCCCAGCAACCCTGAAGCACTTGGGTTGCCACGACACAAGAACTCATCGCTTTGTCGTAGTCACGCTTCAAGGTCCTGCCTCGCCGCAGGGCGTCAGCGTCTGCCTTGATAGCGGCGTTTCCCGCCGCATACCCATGTTTGTTCAACGCTTTGAGCCCATCTATGTCGGACATGGCGACGGCAAGTGCTGCCGCTGCTTCCCCAAAAAGCGAGACTATTCGGCAATCCTGGCACTTCAGAGGTGAACAGTTCTTCCTGCATCTCTTTGGGGCGACATCTCGGCTATCGGTGAGGAATCTCTGGACTGAGACCCGACTGGAAAGCCAGCGTCAAGGCCCGGCACATCTCCAGCCCGAAGAATCTCGCGAACGATCTAAGTTGATTCACTTAGAGATTCTTTCCGTTGTAAAAGCTGGGCCGTGAACTTTTGACATCGTGGCTTCGTTTGCGGACGGTGGTCTGCTCAGCGTTTGCGATGATGGCCGCTTCACGTTTTGCGGTTGCAGCCGTCATCGTCCAGGTGTCCTAATCCCAGGCTGCGGCACGGGAGGCCGCGAGCATGGGAAACAAGAAAGCAAAGGGCAACTATCGTCGCACTGTACTTCGGTTGCCAGACCTAGATCACTCTAAGACGGCTGTGCTGAACAGTCTTCCGTCTCCGAGGTCGCGGCGCGTCTACAAGTACGCCATCGAGCAGTTTACGTCGTGGTACTGCTCAGAACCCCGCCTGGCTTTCAATCGCATCGTGGTAGTCCGTTACCGCATTCATCTTGAAGAACGGGGGCTGGCTGCCAACACCATCAACCAGCAGCTTGCTGCGGTTCGGCGGCTGGCATACGAAGCGGCCGACGCGGGGCTGCTTAGCCCCGAGCTGGCGGCTGGTATAAGCCGAGTAAAGGGGGTAAAGCAGCTTGGGTGTCGTTCCGGGAACTGGCTGAGTCTGGACCAAAGCTCCGAAGTGCTGAACCGTGCATTAGGAGCCGGAATGCGGGCAAAGAGGGACTATGCCATGCTGGCAATGCTGTTGGGCTGCGGGTTACGCCGATCCGAGTTGGTCGGACTGGACACCGACGAAGTCCAGATGCGCCAAGGCCACTGGGCCATAGTGGACTTGACCGGCAAGGGCGGACACATTCGCACCGTGCCGATTCCGCAGTGGGCGAAGCAGGCTCTCGATCTTTGGACTTCGGCGGCAGAGGTCACGAAGGGCAAAATATTCCGCGCCGTCAACAAACGGGGTAAGGTGTGGGGCAGGGGACTGTCCGCGAATGTTGTCTGGTACGTGGTCGAAGGTTGCTGCAAGCGAGCGGGATTGGAGCATATCGCACCGCTACGACTTGCGACGGACGTGCGCCAAGCTGTGCCACGATGGTGGAGGCGAACTGGAGCAGATACAATTCCTGCTGGGTCACGCCTCAGTACAGACCACGGAGCGTTACCTCGGCTGCAAGCAGAACCTCGGCAGCCCCGTGAATGATCGGTTCGTCTTGGGGACAGTCGCGGCGACTCCCCCGTGAGGGTTCTGAGTGACATCGCCTGGTTTCGACAATTCATCGTTAGTGCTCCGATGGGTTTCCGTTGTGCTTTCTGATGGATCGTCACCCTTATGGCTGCCTTGCTTGTTGCGTTGTGTTCTGGGAGCCGGGTAAGGATCGGACAAAGTCCCTTTGGATCGCCGATTTTACCGAGAGGTTAGTCTGCGCGAAATCACTCAGCCTTTAATTCTGCCTTAACAAATCCAGGCCAGCTGCCTCCCTGCAAACTATAGAGTGCAAGGTAATTAGGCCGTTTCGCCAAAACGGGGCGATATATATCCCTTTTCTCTGTCGCGGAATGACCCCTCTTTCTGCGTCGTGTCGCGTTACTAGATGAAAGCCGATTACGACATCATTCAAATTCAAGGAGACGAAAATGAAAAGCTCAATTTTCACCAGCCTGCGTGCGACCTCGGCCGCGACGACCTCACCGAATGTGAAGAAACTTAGCCTGGCGAAGATGGCCTGCATCGTCTCCGTGTTCTGTGCCGCGACGGCGATTCTCTCTTCTGCACAAACCAAATTCAATAGCCTGCTGAGTTTCAACGGAGACAACGGCGCCAACCCCCAATACGTCACTCTTGTTCAGGGTACCGACGGCAACCTTTACGGCACGACTCAGGTCAGCACCGGCACTCGGGGCACGGTCTTCAACGTCACCACCGGAGGCACGATCACGCTCACCACTCTCCACACTTTTTGCGAAGGCGGCGATTGCTCGGACGGGGCTGAGCCGCTAGCAGGCCTGGTGCTGGCCACCAACGGAAATTTTTACGGGACCACGAGCAGCGGCGGAACCAATAGCTTGGGTACCGTGTTCCAAATCACCTCCGCGGGCTTTACTTCGCTGCACAGCTTCGACGGCACCGACGGCTCCGAACCAGAGGTTGCACCGGTTCAAGCGTCCAATGGCAACTTGTATGGCGCCACCACCGAAGGCGGAACCGGCGGTGTAGGCACGATCTATCAAATCACCTCCGCTGGCGCGTTCAATTCGCTGCATAGTTTCGATGGCACCGATGGCGACTATCCTGACGCGAGCCTGATACAGGGGTCGAGCGGAAACTTGTACGGAACAACTTACGAAGCTAGCGGGGGTGTCAGCGGCACGGTGTATGAAATGACCACCGCCGGCACGTTCTCCACGCTGGCAAGCTTCGATCCTGCGGAAGCGGCTGGTTCCAGGGGCGCGCTGATTCAGGCCTCCAACGGCAACTTTTATGGGACCGATATCGGTGGCGGCAACGGCAGCGGCACGGTGTTTGAAGTCACCGCCGCGGGCACGATCAAGGTGCTCCACACCTTCTGTTCCAAAACCGATTGCGCTGATGGCGCAAGCCCCTACGGAGCACTGATTCAAGCCTCTGACGGCAACCTCTACGGAACAACCGCTGGGGGCGGAACCACCAAATACTGTAACGGCGGGTGCGGCACCATCTTCAAAATCACCACGGCCGGCGCGTTGACCACGCTCTACAACTTCTGCTCGCAAGCAAACTGCGCTGACGGCAGCCAACCCGAAGGCGGCCTCGTTCAGCACACCAACGGCTCCTTTTACGGGACGACCTTGTACAGCGGCACCGGCCCTGACGCCGGCACGATATACAGTCTCTCCGTTGGACTGAGCCCGTTCGTGAAGACGCTGACGACATCGGCCCAAGTAGGAGCCACTGTCATCATCCTGGGAACGAATCTGACGGGCGCTACCGAAGTCACCTTCAACGGCGTCTCGGCGAAGTTCACGGTTGTCTCCAGCACCGAGATCACGGCCATCGTACCGGCCGGCGCGACCAGCGGCGTTGTGACCGTGGTTACGCCCAGCGGCACGCTGAAAACTATCGTGATCTTTAACGTGGACGCGACGCCGCAGATCAAGAGCTTCACGCCGAAGAAGGGCCCGGTCGGAACCACAGTGACCATCACAGGGGTCAACCTCACGCAGACCACGAACGTCACCTTTGATGGCATCGACGCCACTACCTTCACCGTGAAGTCCAACACAAAACTGACCGCAATGGTACCCGAGGGCGCAGAAACCGGAACTATCGCGATCACGACTCCGGCAGGAACGGCCACGAGCGCTGCCAGTTTCACGGTGACAGAATGATCGTAAGCTGTTCGGAAGATAGACAGCGAAGCCGCCTCCGACGAGGCGGCTTTTTTGTGTACTAAATGTTGTAATATCGCGATTGCGCTCATTTACCGGGGTTCCGAGTGCATCTACCGAATGAAGATTATAATTTGCGACTATGCCACTGTACGAAATCGCGTTCGTCGAAGCGGTTATCTTGTTCGGAGCGCTTACGCTTGGCCGGGTCCATTCCGGCTTGTTTCGCCATGGCCTTACAGAGTCGGAGGAAGTGACCTTTCACTTTGTCGTCGGTTCCGAGCAGGAGCCGGGCAGTCGGATTCTTCACACGCCACTTCGCCAGCTTGGTTCCGCACCAAGACGGGCAAGAAGCCGACCGAGAGCTTCACACGCGACAGTTTCTATGAGCATCACACCTAAATCGCAGGCACGCCCTACTTGGTTGACCGCAATATCCTTATCACTTCGCTGAGCAATTCCACCGGGACTCTGGGCAACACGAGGCCGAACCTGCCGAAGAGGAATGACGGTATAATCGGGCCATGGCTGACCGTGTGATCCACATCTCGGAAGCGGAAGCCGCGAGCGACTTCGCCGAACTACTGGCGCGCGTGCGCGCGGGTGCAGAAGTAGTGATCGAAAGCGACAAGTTGCCTGTGGCGGTGGTTCGTCCCGCCGAACCGCATGTGCGGTTGCTTTCCGAGTCTCTACGTCTTGCCAAAGAGCATGGTTCCAGGGCTACGCTCGATGAGGACTTTGCGCGCGATCTGGAAGCCGCGATCAATAGCCATCGTGAACCGTTGAACCCACCTGCATGGGACTGATCCTCGACTCCAGCGTGGTGATCGCTGCCGAGCGGAGCGGCGACACAGTCGAGCAGCTCATCGAGAAGATCGTGAAGGCGACGGGCGATCAGGAAGCGGCACTCTCTGCCATCGGCCTCAGTTTTGCCGCAGGGACACAAGATCCACTCCCAATGACCGGCACTCTTCGGAAATGGTGAGCAACTGTTTTAACGATCTGGCCAATCGATCCAGACTCCACACCAGAACCACATCCACTTTCCGCTTGCGCAGATCATGCAAGAGCAAATTCAATGCCGGACGATCCTGCTTCGCTCCGCTCTGGCCTTTGTCCCGGTAAAGGATTAGCTCCGAGCCACGGCGTCCGCAATATTCCCGAAGCTCCGTTTCCTGCATATCGGTTTCCTGCTCTGCCGTCGAGCACCTCACATAGATCGCGGCCACTTTCTTGTTGCTCATGGTTTCCTCCCGGCTCGACTCTTCAACTTCTTCCGACCCTTGGCTTTTGCCCACCTCGCTTTGGCTGCATTCCGGGCGATCCTTTGCCGATCCTCTGGGGACGAGTTTTTCATCCGCGCTTTAACTGATTTTCGGCCGAGTGCGGCGAAGTAGTGCGACAACATCTTCTTGTCGATCATCGCATTATTATAACATGCATAACCGCTGAGCATATATGCCGCTACCACAGAGGCTTGCAACCATCTCAGACCATCCTTATGCACCCAATTGTCAATCATCGGTGACATCAAAATGACTTCGTAGAGACCGGCGCAGCGTCGTTTAGAGAGGTTCTAGCGGCTCCGCGGAGGTTCCTTAGGGGTTTCCTACGAAAGGTCTGACGCAACCTCTAGCGGCGATTTATCGGATGGGACGATCTCAGGATTTCCGATAACTCTAAACGCGTGCGATCATCGGCTCGGAGCCAAGCTGTAGATCCTAGAATTTTCATGCACGCGCTTACAATCTGCCAGCTGACCTCACCGTGATGGGCCAATCCACCCCAAAAACCGAAACCAATACTGTGCTGACATTCTGCAGGTATCTGCATCATGCGCGATGCTCATTTATTCGTAAGTCGCTTTGTTTCAGGACGGTGAAATCGGCATTAAACCTGCACAAGCATGGGGGCTCGAGCAGTGCGCCTAAGGAGGGCATATGCACAAGCTTATTGCGGTGATGTTGCTGGTTTTCGGAACGGTTTCGGTGGCCATGGCCGGTGTTCGTTCTACCCCTGAAATCGACGCAACTACCGGTGTTGCAGCATTGGCTCTGGTTTCAAGCGCAGTCCTGATCATTCGAGCGCGCAGCAAGAAATAAGGCGCGCTCATCAAAGGATTAGGGAACATATCTTGGCGATTGCTCGAATAACTTCACGCGATGATTCCGGGTCGCCCGGAACTGCGAGCCCCGATTCGGGTCTGTCCCTGCGTACCTCCTCCCCCACATTGCGCAGCCTCGTCTAGCGAATCCTGGCTCTGGTGTGCTCTGCCGTCGAGCACCTCACATAGATCGCGGCCACTTTCTTGTTGCTCATGGTTTCCTCCCGGCTCGACTCTTCAACTTCTTCCGACCCTTGGCCTTTGCCCACCTCGCTTTGGCTGCCTTCCGGGCTATTCTTTGCCGCTCTTCAGGAGACAAATTCTTCATTCTGGCTTTGGCTGACTTGCGGCCCATCTGGGCGAAGTATGCTGAGAGCTTTTTATCAATCACCGCGGCATCACATCATTCGCAGCCGATGAGCATCAATTCGGCTCCCACAGCAGCTTCACCAGGATGTTCGTCCACTTCACATCAGAAATACGCACACCATAAAATCCGCAAATCTCCCTCAAGCTTACCTAGCTCCCAACCCCTCTTCCCCACCGCTCAATGGTGTCTGCTGGATGCGAATGCTCACCTTCCATAGCATTCTGGCTAGAATGAGGGGATTATGGAAACCTTTGCTCAGGCTCAGTCCGTATCAAACCGCTATTCCCTAATCTCTAGCCCAATCCATACAATTTTGGTGCTTGTCGTATTGGGAGGCTGGGCGATCTGGCATAAGAGTTTAGCGGATCAACTGAGCCTGACGGCGAACCCGAACCGCGTGCGCTTTTATATCGTGACTCTTGTCTATGAATGGCTCTTGTTTGTTCTCGTAGTGGCGGGAGTTCGGTATAGAGGTGCGTCCATTCTCATCGTGCTCGGAGATCACTGGCATTCCGTCCGCAATGTGTTGCGAGATATTGGAATTGCCGTTGGTTTCTGGATAGTTGCGGCGCTGTTCCTTTGGGTATTCGGCTGGCTCCTGCGCATTGCCGCGCTGGGTAGGAATATGCACTTCATGCTTCCGCATGGTGGTCTCGAACTGACAGCATGGATAGCACTCTCGGTTACTGCGGGTATTTGCGAGGAGACTATTTTTCGAGGTTACTTACAGCGGCAGTTTGGGGCCCTCACTAAGAGCGCCCCGGCCGGAATTCTTCTTTCTGCCGTAGTATTCGGACTGGCTCACGCATATCAGGGCTTTCGGATGGTGATTCTGATCAGCCTGTACGGAGCCATGTTCGGGATTCTGGCATATTGGCGCGGAAGCGTTCGCCCTGGAATGATCGCCCATGCCTGGCAGGATTCGCTAAACGGAGTGCTTGCCGCTGTAATGAGGCATTAGTGCCTTCCATTTCTCCGAGCTATCTTTTGCCGTTCTGCCGGGGACAAATTCTTCATTCTGGCTTTGGCTGACTTGCGACCCATCTGAGCGAAGTATTCTGACAACTTCTTATCGATCACGACGGCATCATATCATGCGCAGCCGATGAGCATGAAATAAGCTCTCACAGCGGTATCCAGCAAGTTCGCCCACCGCCGCCGGTCATCCGGGACATCAATTCCCCTTCGTAAAGACCGGCGCAGCGTCGTTCAGAGAGGTTTGAGCGGCTCCGGCGGAGGTTCCCTAGCTCTAGGGGTTCCCATTCCTATTTAGGCAAAGGGTCTAACGCAACCTCTAGCGTCGATTTAGCGGCGCTGCCATCATCGGCTCGGAGCCAAGCTCTAGATACTAGAATTTTCATGCACGTCCTTACAATGGCGGTTCCGAATAACTTCCGATTTTGCCGACTACTCACAGACAAAGCCTGACAGACTGCGTCGTCCGGATGTGATATCCTCCCGCCTAGCTCAGCAGGCGCCGCCGAAGCGTCAGCCATCGGGAGCCGATCTTGCTTTCCTTGATCGAACATCCTTGGCTATTGTTCCCGGTCTTGCTCGTTGGCTTGACGCTAGTGGTGGAGACTGGACTACGGATCCGATACGCGTCGCCTGGAATGGACGAAGAACGTCAGTCACTCATCGAATCAGCGCGCAATAGTCTAAGCGTGCTGCTGAGTCTCCTGCTCGGTTTCAGTCTTCCGATGGCCCTGTCGCACTATGAGCAGCGCAGGCAACTGGTGACAGATGAGGCGAATGCAATCGCGACGGTCGACCAACGCGCTCAGACGTTGCCCGAGCCATTTCGCAGCAAGATCCTCCAGTTGGTACCGGGGTACGTCGATGCGCGCATCGAATTCGCCAAAGGCGACTTAAATGGGCACTCAGTGCTGGCAGCCATCGATCATGCCAAACATCGGCAGAATGAAATGCTGCAGCAAACTGTGATGCTCGTTCAGCAAAAACCCAATGTGGTCACGCCGATATTTGTGCAGGCCCTCGGCGGATTGGGTGACGAGATGGAGCAAAGGTTGGCCGCAGCGGAAAAGCGCATACCCAGTGCGATCTGGCTGGTGCTCATTTTGATATCCGCGTTGACCTGTTTCGTCGTCGGATACAGCATGCGACGCAGGCTGTTGCTGGCCATGTTCGTTGTGCCATTGACGGTCGCCATTGTTCTGGCGTTGGTCTCCGAGCTCGACAGTCCACGGAGCGGATTCATACACGCCGAGCAACTGAGCATGGAGCGGCTTCGACTGGATCTAAGAATAGAAGTAGCTCCGGCTCCATAGAAGCGTTTCGGTTTGATTCCCTTTGAATTTTAATGTTTCGCCAACTACTTGCGGTGGGGACGCCGTCACAATTATTGACTCGGCGGTGGAAGCGTCAACGGCGCAGACAATCGAAAGCTCAGCTGCGACTCGACCGGGATTTCAATCTGCTGGTTCCCGGTCGCCGCGCCTCCCGCCAATCTGGCCCCACCCCCCAACAGCGCACCAATGACTGCTCCCTTACCGCCCCCTGCGATCCCGCCGATTAAGGCGCCCCCGGCGGCTCCTCCGCCGGTCGTTTTAGCTGTCCTCGCACCTTTACCCTTGATTGCGTTGATCAGCACTTTGGTCTGGATGTTATAGGTTTGGCCCTGGACGGTAATGCTTTTAAGGGCTAGGGTGAGTTCACCTTCACCTTTTTTTTCACGCACTTAGAAGGATCAAGACTTGCCAGCCGAGCCCGCTAAGTTCTTTGTTTAACGTTGACAGGCAGGTTCGAGTCCTACCTGAGGAGCCATTTTTGTTGTCGGAGGCTGAGGAGTGGATCGACTACAACATGGCCGGTGCTTATCTGGGACCGGATGCGCCGGTGATAGTGAAGATGGGGGGAGAAAAGGTAGGCACCTTTTCAACCTGCTGATCTGCCCGCCTGTCGGCGTGGGTTTCGGTTCGATACCCTTGTGCTCCAGAAACGCTTATCGGTACGCAATCGTGTATCGAATTGTACTGCGTAAATGTGTTCCTTTCTATACAGAACATTTTCTCCTGATGCCTAATATTGGCCAGAGGATCACCCGCTTTCAATCAGTAGTAGTCCTGGTGAACTCCGGTGATGCAAAGCCACGAAGCGCGTTTTCAGAGAAAAAAGGAGAAAACCAATATGACTCCCGTGACTGAAGTGAAAACGAATCCAAATCCGGCTTCCGAATTAAGAGGTGTTGCAGGTGGAGCGGCGGCCCCCGCCCCAGCATCAGCAATATCGACGTCAAGAGCCGGAACGGTTTTCAGCGCTACGCCGGGTCTGCCCCAACTCTTCCAGTCAAACTTCGATTACCAACTGGCAAGAGGTATGTTAGCCGGTGCCTATGGAGATGGCGGCGCAGTCGGTGAGTCATTCTCTACGGCACGACGGATTAAGGACAAAGATATAGAAAGCTGGACTGTGGAGTGGACCACCACCGCAGACAGGATAGAGGGCATAGCCACTCAATGCCTTCGCGGCGGTCATATCGTGAGTGCTCGCGAGGCGTTCCTGCGTGCGTCTGTGTATTGGAGAACAGGCTTCTTCTACCTCGAAACCAAAGATCCACGCCAAAACGAAATGTACCAGCATCACCGCTCATGCTTCAGGCAGGCAGCAAAGCTGTTCGATCCGCAGATTGAGCCCGTCAGCATTCCCTACGAGAACGACAAGACACTGCCGGGGTATTTTATGCGCGCCGCTGCAGACGGTCTTCCGCGTCCGACAGTGATGATTCTTGGAGGAGGCGACTCTACCTGCGAGGAAATGTATGACTTTGGTGGCGGCGCCGCAGCAGTTCGCCGAGGCTACAACGCATTGTTGTGGGAAGGCCCGGGACAGGTGGGCGCATTCGCCGCGGACAAGA
>Ga0302326_10026520_pt1 | contig 11705 bp, 5 predicted proteins | sample Palsa_T0_3_FD_202264 | JGI IMG/M metagenome (GOLD analysis project Ga0302326, IMG submission 202264) | Peat permafrost microbial communities from Stordalen Mire near Abisko, Sweden - Palsa_T0_3 | ecosystem: Environmental > Terrestrial > Soil > Palsa > Peat permafrost | place: Sweden: Abisko... | reverse complement strand
GTTTGCCAGGCTTCCAGCCGCCACATTGGTGCTGACGCCGGTGTTGGTAAAGGTGAACCAGCCGCCGCCGGAGGGAGAGTACAGGTCTCCATCCGCGGATGTGCGCCAATCGACGCCGAACTTAAACTGGTGATTGCCACGCTGCCAGGAGAGGTTGTCGGTGTACTCGTTGCTTTTGATCGGTGTCTGCAGGCGCTGCTGCTCCGTGGTATTGCCGGTCAAGGACGCTCCACTCACGCCAATCCCAGTCAGGCCATTGACGGCGACGCCAGGAAAGAAAGACGGGTTGGTTCCGGGAAGCCCAAGCTGCGTTGCGGCAGCGGAATTGACACCATGACTGATCGACAGAGCCTGGCGCCAGGAATACGTAAGGCGCAGCTCATTGAGCAGTGAAGGGGAGAAGATGTGGTTCCACGATCCCGATGGGTTGTAGTAGTAGTTGTGCGTGAGATTCCCCCAGCTGTCGGTTCCCGCCGTCGGGTAGATATTAGCCGTGTTTTCGTGGTCGGGCTGCGCTAGAAAGCGCCCATAAACGGTGTCCTTCTCCCGGAAGATATGATCGATGCGCACAACGTAGTCGTTATAAAGCTGAGCGTCTGGAGCATTAGCAGTGAAGTTATTGTTGTTGATCGCGGCGCCGGCAACGTTCGGCAGGGGATAGTACGCGGCCAGCTTCAGCCCATAGGGGTCGAGCTCCGAACTGGGGAGCTTGTTCAGCGTTCCATCGTCCCCTACAACCTGCTTTCCGGTGTAAGGGTCGATGATCGGAGTCGTAATCGCCGAAAAATCGCCCGTCCGCTCGGCAGCCGTGGGCACACTTAAGTTAAGAACGCTGGTTGTCGTTTCTTTCTTCCCCTCGTAGGTGAAGAAGTAGTGCGTCTTACCCTTTAGGATCGGTCCACCAATACTGGCTCCATAGAGCTTATACGACAGAGGAGGATTCTCTTTGGCAAAGACCGGAACGGCCTGCAGGTTGTTACTGCGATAGTAGATATACGCGCTGCCGTGCAACTTGTCAGTACCTGACTTGGTGGTCATCTGGATAATGCCACCACCCGAGCGGCCCAGCTCCGCGTTATAGTTGCTCAAACTTAGGGTGAACTCCTGGAGTGAGTCGATGGGAAGATCGAACATCTGCGTGGGCACGCCCTGCAGCAGATTCTCGGTCGTGCCACCGTCGACGAAATAGCTTGCATTGTTGCCACGGCCCCCGGCGATGGCGAAGGTCGAGCTTGCGCCCGTACCCGCGCCGACGACAAAACCGCTCAGCCGCTGCAACTGCGTTGCCCGGCGATCCAGCAACGGAAGGTTGACGATGGACTGATTCTCGATCACCGCCGAGACTGCGGAAGTCGTTGGTTGCAGCAGCACGGTGCCTGCCTCAACTTCCACACGCTCCAGCACCTGGCCCGGATCAAGGTTAAAGTTCACAGTGGATGTTTGGCCTATGAAGACCTCTACGCCGGCCTTAACCTGCGGATCGAATCCTAGTTTCTCAACCGTCAGATCGTAGTGTCCCGGAAGCAGCACGGGAAATACATAGAACCCCTCGTTGTTCGATACTGTGTCGTGGCGATCACCAGTTTCGGTGTGGACAGCGCTGATTTTGGCGCCGGCTACCTGCGCCTTTTGTGTATCCTGAACAGCGCCCGAGATCGCTGTGGTTTGCGCGAAAGCGTCGGAAAAACCAAGCAGAACCGTAAATCCGCTGAACAAGAGAGCAAATTTTATAAACGAGAGAGAATGCTTGCGCAAATAGTCGAGAGACATGGTCGTACCTTTCTTTTTCCTCAGCGAAGAGGAGTGACAGGCGATCCTCAGGTTTACGCCTGTGTGGGGTATCTCAGAGTGATGACGGGGTGCGAACGCGGACCGGGGCCAAAGGTCCGGCTAGCAATTTGCCGTAGCTGCCGCGCGGGGTGCGGAGGCTGGACAACAACATCGTGCTGGCCTGGCGTACTGTGTTGCGGATTGTGCTCTGCGTTCCATCTTGACTGTTATGCCTGTATCGGTCCGGTGGTAAGGACCGATGTTGAATCAAGGAAAGCTGTTGAGAAACTCGGCAACCCGCTGATCGGCAGCCAACTCGCTGCTGGGGAACACTGCATACTGGAGCGTTAGGCAGTAGCGAGACAGAGATCTAGTCGCTAGATAGGCGCCAAGCCCCACTGCTGAGTGCGCGGACACAACTATCTACAGATTCGAAACGAGAAAAATAAGGATGGGTCAACAACCAGAACGAGAGGGAACCTGCTCAATCGGCAGCCGGAGGTCGTCGGTTCTTTGAGAGACAATGCGCATAAGCGGAAAGAACAGGGGAACTGTAGAAGAGAATAACATTCCTCTCAGCAATGAGTATAAATATTTCTTTCTCTTTTCGAGATCCTTGGCGGCCGCGCAGCGATCGGCGGTTCTTGGGAGGGGTGTATGCTGCGTTGCCCGGGTTGCCTACGCAACGACTATCTACCCTAGGTACTTCTGGCGCCAAACTTCCCTATGGTTGCTGTAAACATATAAAGGACCGCGACACATGGTTGCAGAATGCAACTTCTGGAGCACTTCATGATGCCTACACAGCAATCCGTTGCCTTCGTTTTACTTCTCACAGCAGCTTCGTTAGCCGGGCAACAGCCCGCCGCCACCACCGCGGCCACCGCGCCCAACTCCGACACCAGCTACATTGATGCCGACGGCACGGCGCACGTCACGCGGGTGGTCCCACTGCCGGACACGATCAGCCCCGAAGCCCGTACGTCGCTGGCCCACGCCATTCCGGACCAGGGTCCGCCCGAGCCGCTGGCCGACCGCCGCGCACACACAGATGCCTACACGGCTGGCGCACGCATTGCCTGGACGAAGATCTGCCCCAACCAGATCGTCGAGACCACCATGGCCGGCGTTCCCGTCCGCATCGTCACGCCCGACGGTCTGCCCGATGCGAATCGCGACAAGGTGCTGCTCAACCTGCACGGTGGCGGCTTCAACTCCGACTCCGGCTCCTACACCGAATCGATTCCCATCGCGTACTACACCGGGATCAAGGTAGTTGCCGCGCTCTACCGGCTGGCGCCCGAGCATCCGTTTCCCGCTGCGGTCGATGATGCAATCGCCGTTTACAAAGAGCTGCTCAAGACTTACAAGCCGGATCACATCGTCATCTATGGCACATCGGCCGGAGCCGTCCTGACCGGGGAGGTGGCCGCGAAGATCAAGCAGCTTAGCCTGCCGATGCCGGCCGCTCTCGGCATCTTCAGCGGCTTCGGCGACTTTGCGCGCGCGGGCGACTCGATCGCCATCTACGCGCTGCGTGGCTTCTCTGGCCATCTCGACCAGCCCTCGCGCGGCACGCGCAACTCCGAGTACACGGGCAGCACAGACCCACACGATCCGGTGCTCTCGCCGGTCTACTCCGATCTCCACGGCCTGCCGCCTACGCTCTTCGTCACCAGCACCCGCGACTTGCAGCTGAGCGGCACGGTCAACCTGCAGCGTGCGTATCTCGAAGCGGGGGTCGACGCGCACCTGGTGGTCTTCGACGCACTCACACACGCCTTCTGGTACGATCCGAAGCTGCCCGAGGCGATTGAAGCCAACCACATGATGGCCGACTTCTTCGTGAAGCATCTCGCGAAGTGAGCGAGAAGACAGTGCTCTTACTTGTTCAGCAACAACTTAGCGAAATCTATAGGTCGATACAGCCTAGAAACGCTGTCTCTGCGCTCATCGTGCGCAGAGACAGACGCGCAGAGGCACACGACCGATAAGGGCTGGAGTAGAGCCCTGTACGACCGTGCGCCTGCGTCCTTCTTCGCCTCTGTTCCTTTGTCAGAACGTGTAGTGAGCGGCCAGCTGCAGCTCGCGCGAGGCCGTCGAGCCTGTCGACAACCCAGTGATCTTGCCAAAGGTGGTCGCACCATAGCTCGTACCTGGATTGGCAAGGTTGGCATGGTTGAGCGCGTTGAAGACTTCCGCACGAAATTCAATTGCATGCTCTTCATGCAGAACCACACGCTTGAGCAGAGTGAGATCGGTGTCCGCCAGGGTGGGACCGCGGCCGAATGTGCGCGGCGCGTTGCCGAAGGTGTAGTTTGCGTTCTGCGCGAAAGCGGTGGTGTCGAACCATTCGCCGATTTTCTGCGTCCGGGTGCGTCCTTGCGGAAGATCGCTCGGATTGCCGACCAGGTTCGGCCGTACACCATCCGAATAGCTTCCGGTGTTGTTGGTAGCGTCGATCGGACTCAGAGCGGTTCCGGAACGAATCTCTTCCAGGCCGCTGATGGACCACCCACCGATGATCTGGTTCACCACATTCGATCCTGAGCTAACCAGCTTGCCAGTGCCAAAAGGCAGCTCGTAAAGGCCGTTGGCAATCAGGCGATTGCGCACATCATTGCCGGATAGTCCCCAGCGCGACTTCTGGTCGTAATAGTTGGTAAAGGCCGCGCTTGGCCCCGAAGGGCCGGTCACACTGCCGGTTGGGTAGGCAGCCAACTCAAAACGTGCGGTCGTACTGTCGATGAACTTCGACCACGTGTAGTTGACCTGGTATTGGAAGCCGCTGCTGTAACGCTTCTGTATTTGGAAGTTGCCTGCGTTATATCCAGACCCGCCGTCAGAGGGATACAGGCTCTGCACGTTGCTGAACTGCGGGAAGGGACGCAGCGTCTGGGAGTTGTATGCCGAGGGATCGGCTGCCAGCAACGCAAGGTTTGCCGGCGTAATTTGGTTGATGCCTTCGGCGGAGGGGCTCACCAGGCGATGACCGATGGTTCCCGTATAGCCGAAATCTATCAGAGTGTTGCCTGCAAACTCATGCTGCCAGTCGAGATGTTCCTGATACAGATAACCCGTCTTGTGGTTCTTCTCGATAAATTGCACTGCCGTCGTAGGCTTTCCACCTACGTGAACGGCGCCAAAGCTGGGCGTCAGGTCGGCTGCGGTCGGATAGGTGGCGAGCCCCGTTCCCTCCGTGCCATTGTCCTTCAGTAGGAAGGCCGGTGTGCCGGCCACCGAGTTCGGTGAGGCAAGGGCGACGGAGTTCGAGAATCCCAGGACCAGCACAATCGGCGTTGCCTGGTCGTACTCGCCCTCATACAGAATGCCTGCGCCAAGGCGCACCACATCGTGCGGCCGCGGCGTCCAGGCAAAGCCGAAGCGCGGCCCAAAGAGCGTGTGGTCGAAATTATTCGCATACTTGCTCTGCCCGTTGATGCCCGCGAAGGTTACCACGCCAGGCGTACCCGAGACCGGGTTGATCTCTGTCGGGTTGAATGAGTTCTGGCGATTGGTGCTGAGATAGCGCGGGGAATCGAGATCCCAGCGCAGACCATAGTTGATCGTCAGCTTATTGTTGACATGCCAGTCATCCTGCGCATAGAGGCCCCAGCTCCAGGAAAGAGAATAGAGCGGCAGCGTCTCCTCGCGAGAAGCCGCGTCTACCCTGCCGAGCAGCAGGTTTGCCAGGCTGCCCGCGGCTGTATTCGAGCCGGCGCCGGCAGGCGTGAAGGTGAACCAGCCCCCGCCGGAAGGCGAGTAGCGGTCGCCATCGGCCGAGGTGCGATAGTCAGCGCCGAACTTGAGCTGATGATTGCCCAACTGCCAGGAGAGATTGTCTGTGTATTCGTTGGCGAGAATAGGCGTCTGCAGGCGCTGCTGCTGACCGCTGGTGCTGGCCGACGTGTTCCCAATGGCAGCAAGACCATTGACGGTGACCCCGGGAAAGAAGTCCGGGTTGGTACCGGGTAGTGCGAGCTGAGTAGCGGCCGCGGAGTTGACTCCATGGCTGATGGAAAGTGACTGGCGAAACGAAAAAGTAGCGCGCGCCTCGTTCAGCAAGGTGGGGCTGAAAACGTGATTCCACGTTCCCGAAGGATTGTAGTAATAGGTATGCGTAAGGATCCCATAGCCGTCGGTTCCCGGCGTCGGATAGACATCCGCCGTGTTCGTGTGCCCCGGATTTCCGAGGAAGCGGCCGTAGATCGAGTCCTTGTCCGAAAATCTGTGATCGATGCGAACGACGTAGATATTGCTGTTCTGCGGCTCCGGATCGTTGGCCGAGAAGTTGCTGGTATTGAGCGCCGCGCCGGTCACATTCGGCAGCGGATAGTACGCGGCCAGCTTAGCGCCATATGGATCGAGCTCGGATGGCGGAAGCACGTTCTTTTGCCCGTTATAAACCGCTTGCTTGCCGGTGTTGGGATCAATGACCGGCGTGGAGATCTCCGAGAAGTTGCCTGCGCGCTCCAACGTATCAGGCACGCTGATCGTCACCTGGTTATTTGTGGTTTCCACCAGGCCTTGATAGGTGAAGAAGAAGTAGGTCCTGCCCCGCTTGATAGGGCCGCCGATACTGGCTCCGAAGAGTTTGTACGCGAGCGGTGGGACCAGAGGCTTGTGGGTCAGCGGATTATTGGGCGTAAAGTTCGGTATGGCCTGCAAATCCTGGCTGCGGTAATAGATATATCCGCTGCCGTGGAACTGGTTCGTCCCCGACTTCGTGGTCATCTGGATAAAGCCGCCGCCCGAGCGTCCCAGCTCGGGCTTGTAGTCCGAGATGCTGAAGCTGAACTCCTGTAGCGAATCGATCGGCAGGTTAATCTCCTGCTCAGGCACGCCCTGCAGCAGATTCTGTGTTGTACCGCCGTCCACGGTGTAATTCGCATTGTCGCCGCGTCCGCCGGCAACGGCAAACTCGGTGCTGGAGCCCGTTCCACCGCTGACGACCAAGCCGCTCAGCCTCTGCAACTGCGTCGCGCTGCGGTCTAAGAGCGGATAGTTCGTGATGGTCTTGTTCTCTACAACATCGGTAGTGGAGGAGGTCGTCGTTTGCAACTGCGCAACGTCGCTGCGGACCTCGATCTTCTCCGCCACTGCACCGACGTCGAGCGAAAAGTTCACGGCCGTCGCCAGGCCCGTGAAGATCTCGATTCCTTCCTTGGTCTGGGAGCTGAAACCGTCTTTGTCGACCGTGACGCTATAGTGGCCAGGAATGAGCACAGGGAAGGAATAAAAACCGGAGCCATCGGTCGTCCTCGATTGGGACAAGCCAGTTTCCGTTCGCGTGACCGTCACCTTGGCCTCTGGAAGCTGCCCCTTTTGCGCATCCTGCACAGAGCCGGAGAGAGAGCCTTCATTTTGAGCCAACGCGCGGTTCGCGCCCAAACCGCTAAGAATGACAACCAATGCAATGAGGGCGCGTATAGATATAGCGACGGTCCCACGTATGTGAAGGATATTCACTTAGCCTCCTTAAAACTTTCGCGTAAAAGTAAAAAACCCACGACAGGAGTCGTGGGCGATTGCAGAAGGGATCAACCGGATCCGCTCAACTGCTAGTCACACATATCGCGCACCACGACGCCGCCGCTTAATCTGCAAACAACATCGTGCTGCCCCGGCGTATTCTGTTGCGGATTGTGCTCTGCGTTCCATCTTGACTCTTATGCCTGTATCGGAGCGTTGTCGAGTTCGAATTCCTCAACAGCTACCCTTGGTTCAACATCGGTCCTTACTACCGGACCATCGGCAGCCAACTCACTGCCTGGGATGTTCGATTTGAAGATCGGCCATAGAAGCTGCGCGTACCACGGATCGCCTTCATAGTGCGAGATGCCATACTCCCTTGGATATTGGCGGGAGATGTGGCCAGTTCCGAAGATAACGTCCCACAGGAAAAACATGTTGCCGAAGTTCCCCTTGTAGAATCCGATCCCATCATCTGTACTCGAGGCGTGGTGGGCATGATGCGTCGCAGGGGTCGAGATGACTCGCTCAACGACCCAGGCAATCGGGTGGAGAGCCTTATAGCGATAAAGAGGTTTGTCCCAGGGAATACTGGAGTGGGCCAACGTAGTAATCGTGGACTTCACTCCCAGCACAACGACTGCGGCGGGGCCAAAGCCAAGGTATACGAGGATGCTGGTGAGATAGGTCTGCGAGAAGAATATGGTGTAGATGGCATTTTGGCGCCCGGCCATCGACATCCCCATGTAGGGCGCAGAGTGGTGCGTCCGATGAAATCTCCATAACCACGGAATCTCATGGTGCACCCGGTGATACCAATATTGCGTCAGGTCATCGGCAACGCAGAGAATCAGGACGCCCCAGAAGAATGGGACCCACCCGAAGATATTGTGTTGATTCGGAAATAGAACCGGAAGTACCTTCTGGCTGAACCAGGCAAAGAATGGTGCGAATACGAGCTTGGGGATAGCGAAGCACGCGAGATCGAGCGCTTTTTCATTTCGGGTCCATTCCCGGCCGTAGAGACCGAGGGAAAACTCGACCACTCCCAGAACGATGATGAAGACCATGAAACCGTAACCATGCGCATGATCCGATGCAGCATGGTGCATGCCAAAGCCACTTCCGGCGATTTGCGCATTCTCCCAGGGCCTACTGCCGCGAAGATACAGCGTAAGAAACATCAGGAGAACGGGCAGCGCATAGATGAATGAGCTGAGAGCTGCATTCCTTATCATCCTGCGCTGAATATCTGGATCCATCTTCATCGTTCGCTCGCATGAATAAATATCTGCCCCGGGGTCTCACTCCCGTGCAGCTAATGAACCAGTAGTCGTCTCGTAGCCCAAAGTCCCCCCGCGAGGATCAATAGGGGAGCCAGGGTTACCGCAGCTCCGACGGCAATCTTCTTCACCAACAAACTAAAATCCGCTATCCGCATAAACAATTGGGCAACTGCACAAGGTGTGCAAATCGTCTGAAGACGGTATTTGGAAACCTGAAATAATTTGGCTAGGAGTGGGTTAAAACTGGAGGGTCAGTTCAGAAGAACTTGGCCCAAACACATCCGCCTCGTTACCCGTTGGTGGGGCAACAACAATAAAGCAGAGGCGAAATGTTCGTGAACCGAGAGGTTCGCATAGGGCTTAGTATAACTCCGCTGCTTCAGATCATGCGGCCCGAGGCACATTTTGTCAAGCGTTTCGACCGTGTTTGACACACTAAGCCGGGCGCTCTTATAGTTCGCCCAGATGCAATGATCAGGCATAGCCATCAAGATGTAGTCTTTATCTCGATCATGCAGCTGGTTCCCCCTCGCCCCCGTGGTTGTTGACCGCGTTGCCTGCAAACCCTTCATTCCAAGATTACTTTTGCGTTCTCCCGGGGGAGAGTTTCTGAGCCGGTTGGAAGAGGCTCTTCTGTCTTGCTCGTGATTCTTTTGCCACCAGAAACCGTTTCACGTTAAAAGTTTGTTAGGAGAGATATGCCAGAGCAGATAGACAGCAGAAGGTCATTCCTCAAGAGTTCCCTGGCAGCCGCTGTAGCAGCTGCGGTCCCGGCCCCTGCCGACGCGGGTGAGACGAGTGCTGCCAAGCCGGCAACGCGTCCGAATATCATTTTGTACCTTTCCGACCAGTTTCGTTGGGACTTCATCGGTGCTAACGGTCACAACAGCTCGACCCGCACGCCGAATCTCGACGCGATGGCGTCCCGGGGAAAGAACTTTACTCACGCGGTCACTAACCAGCCAGTCTGTGCTCCTTCACGATCGGTCTTGTTCACCAGCCGCTACGCAACTGAAACCGGCGTCTGGCACAACGGCCTTGCTTTGGGCCAGACTCTCCCAACGCTCGCCGGAGAGCTGTGCAAAGCCGGCTATACCGCAAACTTGATTGGCAAGTGGCATCTTGCCCCAAACGATGAGGCCGACGGCGGAGGTCCCGGTGCCGTTAAACCAGAGTTTCGTGGCGGCTTCCTCGACCTGTGGGAAGGATCGAATGTAATCGAACACACGTCGCATCCTTACGAAGGAACCATCTGGGACCGCGACGGCAAAGAGATCACCTACAAAGACGAATATCGCGTCGAATTCATTACTGATCGCGTGGAGCGCTTCCTTCGTCAGAAGCAGGAAAAACCCTTCTTCCTCTTCGTCTCGCAGATCGAGCCTCACCAGCAGAACGACATGCATCGCCCCATCGGCCCTCATGGTTCCGTAGAGCGCTTCGCGAACTCCACAGTCCCCGAAGATCTACGAGCCCTCCCCGGGACATGGCAGGCGCAGCTGCCGGACTATTACGGTTGCATTGAAGCGATCGACACCTCGGTAGGCAGAGTGCGTAGGATCCTCGAAGAAGAGCACCTCGCCGACAACACCATCTTCGTCTTCATCAGCGATCACGGCTGCCACTTCATGACTCGTAACCAGGAGTACAAACGCAGCACCCACAACAGCTCCATCCGAGTGCCTTTGCTTATCGATGGACCAGGCTTTCACGGTGCGCAGCAGATCCCCGAGCTTGTCGGTCTCATCGACCTTGCGCCCACCTTGCTCGAAACAGCAGGCGTGCCGGTGCCGTCGGACTGGAAGGGCCGAAGTCTGCTGCCCCTGCTCAACGATCCCAGCGCCCGGCAGGCGTGGCCCAACCAGCAACTGATTCAGATCAGCGAATCCATGACAGGCCGTGCGATCCGGACTAAGGATTGGACCTACTGCGTCGCGGATCCGTCCGGGTCCACCAAAGAGCCCGCGGCTGCGAGCTACCACGAGTACCAGCTTTACGATCAGCGCGCGGATCCGCACGAGCTGGTAAACCTCGCTGGGCGTCAGGAATATCGTTCGCAGGCCAGTGAACTGGCCGATCAGCTGAAGAAGCTGCTGGCTGCAGCCGGCGAACCCGAACCGGAAATAGTGCCGGCTAAGCTTTATCCTTGACCACAGGATTGACTTCCGCCTGTGCGTAGACGCGCTGGTATTGCCGACTCGCACGGGTGAATATTTCCTCTGAAATGGCGACTTGTCCTCTATGAAGAGTGAGGAAAAATCATCCTGCTGCGCCCCCTCTGAGCACCGCCAAGAGGCTCCGTTGTCTGTTTCGGGTGCTGTTGATCGCATGGCCGCAGGCGACCAGGCAACCGCCGATCCAATGAGCGCGAGCGTCTCGCTCCCGGGGGGACGGTTCCTGATGGGAACCGACTATGCCCGCGGCTTTCCCGCCGATGGCGAAGGCCCGGTCCGGGCGATCTCGCTCTCGCCGTTTGCGATCGACATCTTTCCCGTCACAAACGCCCGCTTCGCCGCTTTCGTTGAGGCCACCAATTACCGCACCGAGGCCGAAATCTTTGGCTGGTCCTTTGTCTTCTGGTCTCACATTCCACCGGATCGCTTCGAGGATCTGGTGGAGGACACAGCAGCCTACACACCGTGGTGGTGTAAGGTGCCGGGTGCAACCTGGAATCACCCGGAGGGCCCAGGGTCCGATGTGAATCATCGGCAGAATCATCCGGTTGTGCACGTTTCCTGGAACGATGCATCCGCCTACGCCACATGGGCCTCTAGCGTCCTACCCTCCGAGGCACAGTGGGAATATGCAGCGCGCGGCGGTCTGGAGCAGAAGCTCTATCCGTGGGGTGACGAGCTTGTTCCAGGCGGCGTGCATCGTTGCAACATATGGCAAGGCAAGTTTCCAGAGAAAGATACCGCCGAAGACGGTTACGCCGGAACCTGTCCGGTAGGCGGCTTTCCGCCCAACGGCTATGGTCTCCATTCGATCACGGGCAATGTTTGGGAGTGGTGTGCCGACTGGTTTCACACTAAGTTTTCTTCGCCCGCACATGATCCGTTGGGCCCGTCGCACGGCGAGTCAAAGGTGATGAAGGGCGGCTCATTTCTTTGTCACGCGTCTTACTGCAATCGATACCGCGTGGCTGCGCGCACGTCGAACACTCCAGATAGCTCAGCC
>Ga0302326_10026519_pt1 | contig 11706 bp, 14 predicted proteins | sample Palsa_T0_3_FD_202264 | JGI IMG/M metagenome (GOLD analysis project Ga0302326, IMG submission 202264) | Peat permafrost microbial communities from Stordalen Mire near Abisko, Sweden - Palsa_T0_3 | ecosystem: Environmental > Terrestrial > Soil > Palsa > Peat permafrost | place: Sweden: Abisko... | reverse complement strand
CCTTTTTGGTCGGATGATCAATGCTAAAAATATCTTTGATAGAATTGGAGCTAACGATGATATGACCTTTTTGGTCGGATAACCAATGCTAAAAATATCTTTAATAGAATAGATGTTCTGTTTTAGTCAGTATAAGCAGGTCTTCTAGTAGAACGCTACTTGGCTATTATGCCTAGATCAAATTTTCTAAGAGAGCAGGCATGTTAAGAGGACGCTCCTACGAGAATATAAGGGCGAGGGGGAATCTTCTGAGATAGCAGTCTTAAGAGAACGTTCCTAAGAAAAAACTCCCAGTAAAAGACTCCTACGTCAGTATAGTAGTGAGGAGAATGCTTCGGGGAAATCATGACTCTTAGATTAATATTGTAACCAGGATATAATTCCTTTGACGGTAGGGCCTCTAAGAAAACGCTCCTGTGAGTTTACAGCTCTTACGAGACAACTTCTAGTTACGATACCGGCGAGTAAAGCTAAAAAGAAAATTGCCTCAAAGCCTCTATAGTCTTAAACTTCAACCTTCGAAGCTTCTGTTTTATTTCTGTCTTATTTCTCAGTTCGCAACTTGTACTATCTACTCTATATAATCCTTGCAAAATATTCTCTTGCCGTGCGAGTTTTGTCAAAAGTAATTCTTTTAACTTAAACTCGCTCTTAGCCCTCTTTAATCCTTCATAGAAGTGAGTTCTAGCTATTGCGTCCAATCTTCGAAGAGCACGAATTTCAAGTTTCGCTTTCCGATCTTCGCTCGCCAAACGAACTCTCTCCTCGTCGTGCTTTGTTGTAAATAGTCGTTAACGAGATCCAGGACGAGTGGTTTTTGACGTACCCACTAGGATTTGGATCTTTAATGGCGTCATGTGACAGGTTTAGACATTAGATTGCAGAATGTAATATCTATCTCTATTGGGCAATACTAAGAATTTCGGAAAAGGAGAAATCCTAAAATTTGACTCTTTTTTGATCTATATCGGGGGATTACTTTTAAAAAGGAAGCAAGGGACAGAATTTGGATCTCCCGATAATACATCGAGGGTTCTCTTGCAAGTGATGCACCAGACCTTCCCCCTTCACCCTCTTCTTAATTTTCACTCCTTGCTCCTAGAAAAGTTCGTCATCTGAGCCCTAACAAGAGACAGCATCCGCGAAAAATTCTGCATTACTTATTGTCTCATCTTCTGTAATAAACATATTAACGCTTGCTAATTCATCAAGCTTGCACTCCTTATCGCTATGCTCTCAATTACCCCTAAGAGGGGTTGGCGTCTCTACAGCCGGTTCGAGTAAGAGCTAGCAAGGGTTTTATGATTCTAGGAATCATAAAACCCCTGTCTAGTCTGATGAAAAGAATAAGGACTAAGCAGAATCTCACATCGTGAGGACAAGTGGCACTGTAAAGGGGCTTATAGAGCTCAGCCTATTTTTAGATCTGAAGGGGTCCAAATCTGGCTCCCCACCACTTGGATTTACAAGAAGGGATGGGTCAGGGTAAATGATATCCACATCCACATCCACATCCACCACTTGGATTTAAGAAGGGATAGGTCAGGGTAAATGATATCCACATCCACATCCACATCCATACCACTTGGATTTAAAGGGGCCGATTTAGGCCCTCTATCGCCCGATTAAGCCTTTCCTTCGGCTAAGATTTTGGAGGATTGAGGGTTCAAATACGGCTCCTTACCACTTTGCTTTGGAGGGAATCGATTCAAGCCCCTTGCTATGTAACCATGGGCTCAAAATCGGTTCCCATGCCTTTGTTGGCTACTATACGAAAGTCCTCAAAGACAGCTATCCGAGTTGAGGGTCTAAATAATAAATAACTCTCAAATGCCTTAGGCTTAATGCTCGAAGTGCATTAAAACTACCCTGGGCAGATTGCCTTTTAGTACTAATAGATACTCCAAAGATCGAACGAGACAACGAGGGGAAAAGAAGAAAGAGAAAGAACGAGGGAATAAATAGGAGAATAGAGACTTTGATTACAAAAGCTTACGAAATAGGGAAATTCGACGGCGTCGACATAGCTTTGACTATTTGCAAGCATAGTCGATATACCACGTACTACTCCAAGGTCCATGCATCATGGCCGCCATCTATAGCAGAGATAGTAAGGAAAGCGATAATTTGCTTGAATACACGAGTGCTAATACTTTACTTTTAGCAAATTGCTTATCCTCTCCCAAAGAATATGATAGTAGAAGATGTCGAGAAGCGCCTTTTCAAAAAAGCAAAGAAAAATTTGGCTCGGAAGAATAGGGAGGAGGGAAAGCACTTAATGCTAAGCTGCGAAGAGGTTAAAAGTGCGGAATTTTAAAATGCAGAACTACTATAAGAAATGAAGCTAATCTCTTCCCCTCGTGACATATCTTGCTCGTTACGATTTCACTATAGGGTCCTTTAACTAGCTTGCCCGAAGGAATGCAAAGCCTTTACGAAAGATTAGGATATGGTAACTGTCAAGCCAAATTAATATACTACGTCCTTTAAGCCTTTATTACACGCGTTCCTCTTGGACGATGTCTTCGTACCTTTCTATACTCTTGGCGCCGTTATTATCCCACCGCCGAATGTCCGCTTTCGATTTTGTGCTTACGCAAGCCATGTTTAGATTGCTATTTCCACCCCTAAGTCTTAGAAAACCGCCGGAAAACCGCCGGAAATGTTTAAATGCATTCCAAAGCATTATTAATATCATCGACCGGGCCACAAGAATCCCTTATCTAGATGATCACCAACTATCCACCCTTAATATAGTCTACTAACTTATCTGCATCCGCTAGTATAATAACATGTTCGGGTTTGCAATTGTAGTCGGACTCGCGATGATCGCAACTTGGGCGAGGATGCTAATATTCCTAGACCGGATTAACATCATTGCTATCATCGTCTGAGTATCGGTAGGATGTGGCCATAGTAAGGAAATTACAAGCGGCTTGGACGATGGGGTCTTTGACAGGTTTGGGCAGATTGGTAGTAGTGGAAGAGATAGCAAAGCGCTAGTCAGGGTCGACATCAAGTCGGGAAGACTTGACCATCTCAGGTGTCCAGACACGGTATGCCTGAAGGGCATGCGTTGGGTCACTCGCCGAGCTCGACATTTTCACGCACTCTTTCTTCAGTCCAATTCCATATTCGAGGCGCAGTGACCCCGCATTTTATCGTATGCTGTCGAAGGGAGAGTTGAATGACACGTCAGGAAGGAGGCGCTCGTGAGGCTTAATTGGTGCTTCCCCTCCCCCCTCTCCCTCCACCCAGCAGCCTGTAAAACATTATTAGAAGAGTGGATTGGCTGGGTGCAAGAGGATGCGTTGATGCTGGACGACTGTGACACTGTTGGAGGGAGCTTACTATACTGGCCAAGGTCCCGATTCTGCGGCTCGTTAAGTTACGGTAGACACATGATGTACGCGTAGGAGGCGTACTTTTGAGTCCTTAAGTGGTCCTCATTCCGATACTTCTAGAACAAGCGATTACGATCGCATCAGACCACTTCCACCGGTTTGTGTTCCTTGCGATGTGCAACACAACTAGAAAATGTCTTGGTGAAAGATGTTTGATTGGAAGAGCAAAGTGTCGGTAAGGGTCTCTTTCGATTTTGCGATGTGCAACCAAAAAAGAAGTCTATCGAAGCCACATCCCAAGGCCTGTGGCTGATGTGAGGCTAAACTGCAAGCGAACTCCAGAACTCTTTGCTGTGTAACTTCAAACCCCAAGTCCCCCGAATATCGTACAATTCTTGACGCTGCACTACGGAGCCCATTTCGAGCCCCCTCTAATGGATGGAAGGGTGGTTAGCGGCTAATTTTAGCCACACCCAAACCTAACCCAAGCCGGCTTCCAATAGGCTGGATGGGAGCCAACAAAGAATCCCGGTACGGAGCCAAAAATCCTGGCTTTTAAGAATAAGACTGTATTTTTGTTGACATCGCACAGATCATCTAACAATTGCAAAGCGCCCTCTCATCTTCAAACCAATGGCGCTCCATGGCTGACGCGTGCTTGGCAGATTACGAAAGTATGGTCTTTGGCGCGCCCTAGAACATTCTAGAAGCCAAGATATTGCAACCGAAGGAACAATTTCAATCACCAAAGCAGCGAATCCTGCGCTTCAACTATATTTTAGATTAATTATGTAACAGGGAACGCATAGATATATGGACATTAATGACAACCTTATAAAACAACGCGCGACGATCCCTTTCCCACTATCACCTCATGAACCCACCAAAAACGAGAGCAAAGGCAATAAAGAGAGTCAATACATAGCCCAAACACCAGACTACAAATAAGATCGCATATTTTCAGAAGAGCCTCCCTGTGCGTCAGTTTCGAATTCCTTGCCCGAGTCAATAACGATTTCTAAATGAGAATAGGACGTCACAGCCCCTTCCTGGGATGCCAAGGCATGCGCTGCCCGGACGATATTCCTGATCTGAAGGAGGAACCTGTCAGCGTATGAACTCATAACTTCGAAGAAACAGGCATATACCTGGCGACCATTGAGATCGTGCTTTGCAAGGTCGTCAAGGTTCTCGTCACTACAGTCTGCTTTCCCGCCAGCCGTAATTGCATTTTGAAGAAAGATATTCCAGATCCCCTTTCTCGTGTCAACACCTAAAGGACTATACCGAAGCGCAAGGTGGATCCTGCTCTGGATCGCATCATCAAAATCCCTGACTCGGTTGGTGGTAAGGAGCATAATTCCTTGATAATATTCCAACTTGCGTAGGAACACTGAGACGAGTGAGTTGTGGGTATGATCCGTATCGCGCTTACGCAAAAACACGTCGGCCTCATCGAGAAGAAGCAGAGCGTTCCAGTGATCCGCAAGCTCAAAGTGAAGCGAAAGCTGCTTCTCGAGCTTTGCTGCATCACTGCTCAGATCCCCAGCGGATATCTGCAAAACGTCAGCACAAAGAGCAGCATCTCTAAGAGGAATACCCACGGTATAGAGCGGTCTCCGCAAGTGCTCCGACAGCGCTTCAGCAGTCAGCGTCTTGCCAACCCCAGGCGGTCCACTGGCACGTGTGTTAGTGGACTTGAGAATTACGATTGAAGCTAGGTGCCGTACTAGAAGAGCATAATCAGACCACGACCCTTCCCTATGACAATGTCATCAAATGAATGATCGGGTGTTCGCTGCGAATGAGATGTTGCGAGAGCCAGTGTGAGATTCTTCCGCTTGGGCTCTATCGCAAGATGATTCCAAAGTGAGTCGTTCCAGCTGATCTCAGTGATGTCGTCAATCGCGAACTCCACTACATGCGATTTGATTAGCTTCACAAGCGTCTCATTACTAGACGGGATTCTTACGCCACAACTTATCATTCAGACTGTATCCTAGAACGGTTGGACTGCAAATGATCAAATTGTCTTCATCTTGCATATCAACATCCACGTCGTCAACCTTGACTTCGACGGCCCTTGGCGGTGGAGGCGGACCACCATCATCATTAAACCAGAGCTCGATAGAATTGGAATCATGCCGCCGGCTATTGGCCGCCCTGATTAGGCTTGGCCTTGCATAGTTCGGGTTGATCTTTCGGAACTGAGCCGCATCGATCATAATTCTGCTCGAGATGGACGTCGCGACCGGCTCCCCACGCACTACTTGGAACGCCGTGCCACTATACTGGAGATACCCAACGCTCTTCAAAGAGCCGAACTTCTGACCACACTTAACCAGCTCCGCTTTGACCTGGTCTACATTTTCGTGATATTGCAAGGGGAAAATGTCGAGAGAATTGATGAGCTTTGAACCACGGAATTTCAAAATACCCGTATCAATAGGAACCTCACCGAACACTTTCCCGTTGAAGTCGATATAGCGGCCCTTAATATGGAAGTACACCACCCCATTAGACGTGGTTCTCTCTTCCCCAAAGTCGTATTTGATGCACCTTTGTTTTTTCGTCCCGGGACACGTGGTGTAAACAAACGTGTTTGGCTTGAAAAGAGCCCAGAGCAGGTCATAGGGGATCTCGCCACTCTTGAGAAGCGGCGACAAACGAGCTCTGGTACCCGTGTAGGTTGCCTTGATGTGCTGGATAAGGAGGTCGAGGTGCTCTGCACAAGTTGGGTCAAGAGGGTCGGTGCCGCTTCGGTGCGACTGGAGTTCAGGGAGGTAGTGATACAAGAGATTTTGCTCGACCTGCGTTCAGGTTAGTGGGTTGGTTTCACATGGTCGGAGAGGGAGAGCTTGCTGAAGGTTTGTCTTCCTTCGCACTAATTCCATGAACGCCTTTCAAAACTATCCTCAAGACATCTCGTAACCATTCTGATTTGATATCGATATAGATGGTGTTGGTCGCTGCCTTTTTGTCTAGGATATCTTCATGAGTACATGAGCTCATTTAGAGCGAATATACTCACCGATCCGAGCACGAACGACAAACACGTATTGATCGAGTTCATTCGCCTCATCTACTGATTTTTGCGATTCCTCAATTGAGTACTCGTACGCTTTTTCATCCCAGCTGTATAATAGGATCGTGTTAGCATGCTTGGATTTGTGCGGCATTGGATACGTACACTTCAGTAACAGTCTTGAACTCTAGCCTGGAAGCCCGGGCTTTCGGTTCCCCAGGTTCACCAGACGGCTTAGTAGGAGGGGGAGGAGGCCCCTGCTGGGTACTGAGAGACTTGAGAATGTCCAAGAACTGTTGGACGTACGTAGTCACAACCTGTGCTGATGGCTGGTTTTCCGGAAACGCAAGACCAGGAGTTGGCGAACAGGGCTCGGTTGGGGTCGCCTCTGAAGCATCCTCGGGGGGTGTATGAGAGCAGGTGCAGTTCGGGGCACGACCAGAGGCTATATCCATGTCCATGACGGCTTTGGCCAACTCTTGGGCGCCGCTCGAGGTATTAAAGCGCTTGGAGAGTGACGGATTCGGGCTGCTCGGTGGTGCAAAGGGCAAGGAGGTTTGAACAATCTCGGTTGATACTTTTGTCGTTGAAGATTCCTCATCCCACCTAAATGGACCGTTAGCAAAGTTTTTGTTTATAATTCGTTAGATTCATGCTAACTGAGTATCTTTAGGCCTGGCGTCCTCGGATATCCTCGGTGGCTTTGACTTTGCTCCGATGGGCTTCGAGATGAGTTGCTCCACATTGTCAATGGCTTCCTCTAGTGATTTCCTGTGTTCTAAAAGAAACGAGATAATCTCCGCAGGGCTGAATTTCAGCTCCGGCACCTTGACAGCAAACTCTTTTGCTAACCGCTCAACTCTCTTAGCCTCTTCACGCTGACTCGTTGGAGCTTCATGGACTTTTCTATTCTCTCCTGGTTAAACGTCCACTGGAAGAGCAACGTCGCCTTTTACGGGCTTGAAGACGAGACGGAAGATGTCAGCTGTCATTTCATTGTTAGCGAGCCCGAGCTCGACCTTCATGTTTACACGGCTAGGTCGTATGAGTGCTTCATCAAGGCGGGTAATGTGATTGGTAGTCATGATCAGGATCCGGCCTTCTTGTGACGCTACACCGTCGATGGTGTTCAAGATGGCAGATAAGGACACCTTTCTAGAGGCAGGTTTGCGCTCTCGAGAGGGAGCTACGGCCTGGCGAGAGTCCTCGGTCTCGGCGTCTCGATTTAAACTCACGGCGTTAACATCTTTTAAAAGAATCACGCAGCGACTTGGGAGCTTGGCGAATAGACTCGTCAGGCTGGCTTCGTTGATGGCGGAGAGGTTGAGGATATAGATGTCTAAACTAAAGCGCCTAGCAATAGACTTGCTTAAACTTGATTTTCTAGTCCCTGGGGGACTATATAACAGGTAACCCCTTCGGTATGGGATGCCACGGTTGGAATACTATCTTTAAGATGTTTGGTCGAGGAACTCTTCGATATGTTTTAGTAGTTTCTCCTTTGTACCCTTGTTGAGAATAACCGTCTCGATACGTTTTCTATTTGCTATTGCAGACCTCGTCTACCGGCCGTCTTGGTGCTTATAGATGCAAGTTTTGTCTTGAACAAGGTTTGCATACTCGGTGCGGCACTCGGAGAGCAGTTCCTTGAGAATTTGCGGAGATTTGCTAAAGCAAGAAATGGAGGCCTCTTCTCGGCTACTGAACTCTCTAGCTTGATATTGACGCCGGAACACAAGCAGACGGCCCTTATACCGCATGAAAAAGCGTCCATTCTAGGGCGTGTAATATAGGGTCTTTTTGTTTACATCTCCGCCGTTTGAAGGATCATTTCTTGAGCGGTTCAATGAAGAGGCCAAGTCGGTGGTGACGAGGGAGGAGCGAGCGTTCTTGGCGAAGCTCTGAGAAGATGTCCACAACATAAATATATCATATGCATCCTCGCGATATCGAAGATGAACAATTGAAGCTACTAATTGTTAGAAGGCGGGGTCTCATTCAAATAGAGGGGGTTCTTACTGCAATGAGTCTCAAGCAATCCCCACAAGTACTTGCAAATATGTCCGCAACCGAAGGCAAGCAACCCCAAGAAACACAGCAGAGGAACATAGACGCTCAAGTCGATGGTGAGATACCATTGGACAGCGGCAGACATGCGGGTGAAGCCTGGGAACAAGAAGTCCAGGATCGAGGCTTGAGCGTCCGAGATGGGTTGAATTGGTAAGGAAATATTCTCAAGGTATCCTGCCATTTTCTTGTTCTGTGAGATGGCGGTAGGATGTTTTCAGACGAATGATAGATTGCTTTATGTACGTGACAGACAAGATATATACTAGGTAAGAAGGTTTGGAAAAGTTATTGAAGAGCTGAATGCTGAGAACACAGAGGGCGATGATATGAAAACTTCAGAGGAGTTGCACCATTATATATCCGTCTGTGCCAACATCCAGACTCCCGATAAAGGAAGCCGATTACCCTCGGATGCACTTGCAGCCCATGGATGCAGCATGGTGTGTTGGCGCCTTGATGATCAAGATGGCTTCGCCGATTCTCCATACAGCAATGTGGAGGAAGCAAGACATTGTTGGAGGAAGAGTTCATGGCGTATCGATTCTGCAGTTCCCAAAAATGGAACGTCTCCGTGTGGTATCCTCTCCATTATTTGTGCTTCTAATTGGTTAAGGCAATACTGCAAAGCATCGAAGCTCGTATGCAGATCCTCATCCCTGAGGCGACTGGCGGCCCACGATTGAGGTATGATGCACGCCCCTGGATAATCATGATGGTTTTGTCAGTTCCATTATGCGGATAACGCGGGGAGAAGCGATACATTGAAGTAGAGTATTAATGAAGTTTCACTAATGTCTTTCATAGCTTGCAAGCAGGACCCTGGGTCCCACCAATTTGACCTCTCTCCGTATGGTACCCTTATGCGGACAACGCAGAGACAAGCACATATCTGCAGGACGATGTGGGAAAAATGTTAGTGGGATATTGATTCACCATACAGCAGTGCCCATGCGGGCCGTGGCTATAGCTGGAGAAAGAGTTCACAGTATCATTTGATTTGTCCATTATCCAACATAGAACGTCTCTGTGCATATCAACATGTTAGACTAATCGAAACAATTCATAGAGCGAGAGAATGTTGTAGCACATCTCCATTCAACGCGTCACTTCACACTTTGTCTGAATGCCATGCTTCACGAGCGGGAATCAAAAAGGTACTGAAGTTTCGCTGAGCTACAGACGCTGAGGCTGAGCTACAGAGATGGACAGGGGCATTGGGCCAATCGGTAAATGCAGTTTTTGTGCCTGACTATGGAGGGATCACAAGTTGTGGTAGCTGCGAAGATGTGGAGAATATCACAAGTTGTGGTCCCTGTCGATGGAGGGATCACAAGTTGTGGTAGCTGCGAAGATGTGGAGAATATCACAAGTTGTGGTCCCTGTCGATGGAGGGATCACAAGTTGTGGTAGATAACTAGTTCGTGCTTTCAGCGGGCCCACGTGGCCTCCATACTTTCCTGGACCTTTCGTATCGCGTCCTTCCCCTTTCACGATCTCAGATGGCGTGGCCTTCCCTCGTCTCGCCAGGCTTCACGATATACCCCATTATAGATGCTACCGAAGAAGCAAAATAGAACCAACAACCTGCTGAATAAAGATTAGTTGGTAACTGGCGGTACGTTCCCCGTTAGCCGACACAGCTGCCTGAAACAGACCAGTGTTCAGCCTAGCCCGTAAGGCTAAACACTGAAGGATTAGTCATCGTGAGGTGGTGATTGAAACGATTGCGCCTCAATTCTTCACGAGCAACAACATTTCAAAACCTTCCCGTGCCCAACTTCATCTGTCTTTATATAATCATTAGAAATCTTCGGTAAGTGCACTTGATCATATTGACTATTATTTCCTAACAGAAGTAGAATATGGAAGTTTGCGAACAAAACGAAGCATTCGTCGAAGAGCACGGAGATCTTGTATTTTCCCACACCAAGATTATACTTAGAGAGGGCGACCAATATTACTATGCGATTACTAGTCGTCGTTACCCCTCCACTTCCGAAGTTGATGTACTTGAACTCGACCTTGTCCCCATTCCATCTTCGCAAATCTGGCCGCCATTCCCAACACAATTCGCACGAGCGCCTAAGCCATTACCTCAGGACTGTTATGTGAAGCGACCTAGTCTACTATATTACGGCGACACCGAGGCCTCCACTAAACTGAGTAGTCTCCTGTTGAATGAGGCTGAAGTCTGCGAGATCCTGAGGGCATCTCCGCACCCTAATATCGCTCAATATCTTGGATGCATAGTCGAGAACGACAGAATAACGGGCCTTTGTTTTGTCAAGTACGGCATGAATTTGTCAGAAAGGGTAACTAAGGACTCTCGCCCTTTCGATACAGACCTCTTTTTGCGGGGTATTCGGAAGGGTATTCGGCATCTTCATAGTTTGGATCTCATTCATTGCGATCTCAACCCGACCAACATCCTGATGGATGGGGACACTCCGGTTATCGGGGACTTCGATTCTTGTCGACGTAAGGGAGAAAAATTAGGTTTCAAGGCTGGGACCAGAGGCTGGACGAGTGAGGATTTCAAGTTTGCAAGGCCCGAGAATGATGAATATGGGCTGTCAAAGATTCGAGATTTTTTATTTCAATTTCGCAAGGTGTAAATTGTCAAACAAGATTCTTTATTTCAAGTAAAGAATGCCGAAAAGCTATTGGGATTTCCTATCTAAGCTATTCTGAGGAGCATAGCTGAACCAACTTCAGAGACTAACATCCTGACTGTGTCCGGCCAAATACCCTCTATATTGCTACCCAAGTTTGTAGTTCGGGATAAACCTGACGCTTGTCAACATTTTTCTGTGAGGCAAATCACTGTACTCACCCATTCTACTACTACTGAGCTGGGGGAGGCACATAGCTGGACGAATATTTGCAAGTCGTTAACCCACAGTCACGTTCCTTATATGTGTATCTGGATCCATCGGTGCGGGTGCCTGTCTTGAAATCACAAGCATTTACTAGTTCCTTAATTTCAACGGAAGCCATCCTAATGATAGGGTCAGCAGTGTGTAATAGTACGAATGTAATGAGTGCGCATACTTTCCGAAGAATTGGTATCTTTGTGTTCTGCGGCGGAAAATTTTTGTATGTGTGTTTTGTGTGTTTTGAAGTCAGAATGGAGTTCTTCGATCTCAGCAGACTACTCTAGATTTATACCTGTGAAGGGTTGCTAATTACTGTACTGATTCAGGAGCTTCGGTCTGCTGGACCGTTTCGGGATGTGACTGCAGATATTGAGTGGCTTGCGAGGATGTA
>Ga0302326_10026515_pt1 | contig 11707 bp, 11 predicted proteins | sample Palsa_T0_3_FD_202264 | JGI IMG/M metagenome (GOLD analysis project Ga0302326, IMG submission 202264) | Peat permafrost microbial communities from Stordalen Mire near Abisko, Sweden - Palsa_T0_3 | ecosystem: Environmental > Terrestrial > Soil > Palsa > Peat permafrost | place: Sweden: Abisko... | reverse complement strand
CCGGAAGGTCCCGGGTACTGGTTCGCGCCGACCGTGCTCGGGCCGGTGGCGCGCTCCTCGCGCGTCGCGCGCGAGGAGGTCTTCGGACCGATCGTCGCCGTCCTGCCGTTCAAGGACGAGGAGGACGCGGTCGCGCTCGCCAACGACACGATCTATGGTCTCTCGGGCTCGATCTGGACGCGCGACGGCGGCCGCGCGCTGCGCGTCGCGCGCGCCGTCGACAGTGGCGTTCTCTCGATCAACTCGAATACCTCGGTGCGCGTCGCGACGCCGTTCGGCGGCTTCAAGCAGTCTGGCTACGGCCGTGAGCTCGGTCCGCACGCGCTCGACGCCTACACCGAGGTCAAATCGATTTACTACTCAACCCGATGAGGCTCGAGGGCAAGGTGTGTGTCGTCACGGGCGCCTCCGGCGGGATCGGCGCCGCAAGCGTCGACCTCTTCCAGCGCGAGGGCGCGAAGGTCGTCGGTGTCGATCTGCGCGCCGATCCGCCCGGCGATTTGGCGCTGACCGTCGACGTCACCGACGAGCAGCAGGTGATCGAAATGTACTCGCGCGCGCGCGAGCGATTCGGCCGCATCGATGTGCTGTTCAACAACGCCGGCATCTCTCCGAACGACGACGGCTCGGTTCTCGACACGACGCTCGAGGCCTACCAACGCGTGCAGGACGTCAACCTCAAAAGCGTCTTCCTCTGCTGCAAGCACGGCATCCCGCATCTCCTCGAAAACGACCCGCCCGGGGGCTCGGTCATCAACACCGCCTCGGTCGTCGCCGTCATGGGGGCTGCCACATCGCAGATCTCCTACACCGCCTCCAAGGGCGGTGTGCTGGCGTTGACACGCGAGCTCGGCGTCGAGTTCGCCCGCAGCGGCGTGCGGGTCAACGCGCTCTGCCCCGGTCCGATCGATACGCCGTTGCTGCGGGAGTTGTTCGCGAAGGATCCCGAGCGCGCGGCCCGTCGCCTCGTTCACGTGCCGATGGGCCGCTTCGGTCGACCCGAGGAGATCGCCGCCGGCGTGCTGTTTCTCGCCAGCGACGAGTCGAGCTTTGTAACCGCCTCGACCTTCCTGCTCGATGGCGGCATCTCGGGCGCCTATACGACGCCGTTGTAGCTACGGCGCAACCGCCGCCGGGGCGGGTCGGCTTTGGGCGTCGTCGGGTCGTGAGGGATCTTCACCTGGCGACGGCGGCGGCTTGTTGATCCATCGGTCGAGGGTGTCGGCGATTACTTCCGCGCCGACGGGCTTGGACAGGTAGTCGTCCATACCGGCTTTGATGCAGCGCTCTCGATCGCCCGCCATCGTGTGTGCCGTGAGCGCAATGACGGGCGTGTGGCGGGTTGTGCCTTCGCGTCGGCGCAGCTCTCGAGTGGTCTCGTAACCGTCCAGTTCGGGCATCTGGCAGTCCATGAGCACGGCGTCGTAGTGGCGGGTGGCGAGCGCGTCAAGTGCTTGGCGACCGTCAGCCACAACATGCGCGTGGAAGCCGCAGCTTTCCACCAGACGTCGCGCGACGAGCTGGTTGACCGGGCTGTCCTCGACGACCATGACCGTCGGCGCGTTGGCGTCCAGGCGCCGGGCCGGCATGCGATGTTTGCGCACGGCCGGGGCGAGGACAGCGTCGCTGGCTGCGCGCAGCGGCAGTTCGAACCAGAACGTGCTGCCGCGTCCCAGCTCGCTTTCGCCACCGATCCTTCCGCCCATCAGTTCGGCGAGCTCCTTGGCGATTGCGAGGCCGAGGCCGGTGCCACCATAGCGGCGCGTGGTAGAGGCGTCAGCCTGCGTGAACGGCTCGAAGATGTGGCCCATGGTCTGGGCGTCGACGCCGATGCCGGTGTCGGTCACCTCGCAGCGGATCGTCATCGCGCGCGCAGGCGCCGGCGCGGAGCTGACGCGCACGACTACCGTGCCGCGGTGTGTGAACTTGACCGCGTTTGCGACCAGGTTCAGCAGTACCTGTCCCACGCGTCGAGCGTCGCCCTCGACGGTCGTCTCGACGCCCGCCTCGATCTCGACCTTCAATACGAGCCCCTTGGCTTGGGCTTCGAAACGCGCCCCGGCGCATGTCCGCTCGATCGTCTCGCGCAGGTCGAACGCGCCGATGTTCAACTCGACCGAGCCGGATTCGAGCTTTGCGATGTCGAGCACGTCGTTGATGATCGCGAGCATGTGCTCGCCAGAGCGGGCGGCCTGTTCGCCGGCCTCGCGCTGATCGCTCGTCAAGGAAGTGTCGAGCAGCAGGTCGATCATGCCGATCACGCCGTTCATCGGCGTTCGCAGCTCGTGGCTGACGTTTGCCAGAAACACAGACCTCAAATTCGCTTCCAGCGCGCTCTCGGTCAGAGCAGCGCTCTCGAGCGCGAGGCCGACCTGCGTGGCGAGCAGCTCGAGGCTGATCCGCGTGGGAGTGGAAATGTCCGAGGCGTCGAGCAGTGCGACGGCGCCGACGAAGAGGCCCTGGGCGAGAATCGGCACGAGCAACGTCGGCCTGACGCCGAGACCCTGACCGAGTGTCGCTGCTGCGTCGCTTATCTGGATCGCCTGGCGGCGTTTGAGTCGATCGAGAACGTCCCTGGGTAGCAATGCCAGCGCGAGCTGCAGCTCCCCGGTTCCACGAGGGTCTGCGCCGGTCAGCCATTCTTCGCCGCCGCGCTTCTCGACTTGGAGCACGGTCGACTGGGCGGCACTGCCCGCTAGCAAGCCAGCTCCATCCGCTGCGGCGCGCACGATCTCAGGCGTACTGGTGGCAGTGACGAAGGCGTCGGAGGCCCGGCGCATCGTCCGCTCGCGCTCCAAGGTAGCTCCTTGGGCGCGCGCCAGGCCGATCATCCGCGCGATGACCAGCCCGAATAGCACGACCGCTGCGGCGCCCGCAACGATGATGCCCGAGCCGGAACCGCCCGTGGCGGCCTTCGAGACGATGATCACGGGCGCGATCAACGCCGCCACGGCAATCATGAGAATCCGCCCGGAGCTGAGCCTCAGCTTCCGCTCGCCCGCGTCGGCGACGGTCGTCATCGACGGGTGCAGCGCGGCAGCGCCAAAGAGCAGGTGGGCCGCGATCCATCCCGCGTTGAGCACAGTCCCGACGCCGTGGACGTCGTATAGCAGGCTCCAGCCGTAGGCCGAGTCGCTGACGAGAACGAGGACGAGCGCACAGATCACCATGAAGTACGCGAGGCTGCGCCGCCCCGCACCGACGGCAAGCCGCATCGCGATACCGAGAATGAGGAGGTCCGATAGCGGGTAGGCGATCGCGACGAGCTTCGTTCCGAGCGGGAGCGCCGCGTTTCGCGCCAAGGGCTCGATCAGGTAGAACCACGACAGGAGCGCGAGGCCGACCGTGACGACCGCCGAGTCGATCAGGCTAGCCCAGTCGCGGCCAGGGTTACGCCGGCGGATGAGCAGCAACAGTCCGGCGCCGGTGACGGGGTAGCAGGAGAGGTAGAGAACATCGGCGACAGAGGTGTTGGGCAGCGCCTCGCCGAACAGCGCCTGGTAGTTGTAGGCGAGCACGTCGCCACCCACGAACAGGATCTGGCCAATCGCAAGCACGTACCACGCCCAGCGTGCGCTCGGACGGTTAACGCGAATGCCGACGAACATTGCGACGACGCCGCTGAAACCGATCGCGTTGTACGTCGGCCCGTCGTTGAGGATCCCCGCTAGGTAGGCGGCTGTGAGGGGCGCGATGAGCGCCAGATATAGCCACCATGCGTGGCGCCAGACGCGCATCTCGGTTTTAAGAATCTGCTCGCGTGGGACAGACTTTCGTTGTGCTGCCCACAGCACCTATCGACAGCGGAAGGCGCTAGCGCGAGGAGCCCGGAGCGTCAGTGCCCTGGAGCCCGCCGAGCAGGCCCCGGAGCGCGTCGGTGTACGCGTCGAGCGCGGAACGGCCTGTGCGGGTGAGTGCGATCGAGGTGAGCGATCCTCTTCCGTTGCCGGTCGTCTCGCTGGTCAGGTAACCGGCTTCTTCGAGCTTGCGTAGGTGCGTGATCAGGTTGCCGGGCGTCAGCTCGAGCATGTCCTGCAGGCGAGTGAAGGAGAGCGAGTCTCCGTCGGGGAGCGCTGCCAGCGTGGCGACGATTCGTAGCCGCGCGGGGGCGTGGATCACCGTGTCTAGTGCGTCCGGGCCCATCGCAGCCTCCCTGCGCGCGGCCGAGCCATGCCGGTCGCGGCGGCGTAGCCGGCGACGCCTACCCCGAGGGCGATCCCGGCTGCGAGCCAGGCCGCGCTCGGTCCCACGAACGCTGCGACGACGCCGCCGGTGACGACTGTGAGCGCGGCACCGAACTGCCGCCAGTCGGCTTTGCTGGCGGCGATGCCGAGCACAGTGGTGCCGACGATGATCAGCGGCCCAGCGGCTGGGATCACGCCGTAGACGATCGCGTGGCTGGCACCATAGTTCTTCATCGCGCCCTGAATAACCGGGCTGCCGAGGTAGGAGATCAGGATTGCTACACCTTCGCTCCGTTGCTGCCTAACGGACGGGCCGCTGACGCCGGCGGTCGCGCGCTGATAGACCTTCACGGACGCGGCGATCGCAACGATCACCGCCACGTACACGGCGACGATCGCATCGGGGCTGGGACCGCTGTACGGATGCTGTCCGCGCGTCGAGAGCCACAGCGCGCCGTAGCCGACCACGATCACGACGGCCCCGAGCACCGTGATCCACGGCGGGCTCAGATCGAACTGGCGCTCCGCGTCCCGCTTGGTCTGAGCAAGCAGCCTGGCCGCCTCAGCTGGATCGAGCTCCTCGCCCTCGCTGGCGGTCGTGATCTCGTCGATGTCGCGTGGTCCTTCCATGGTTCCCCTTCCCTCCGTTAGCTTTGAGAAGCAAAGTAAACATACTTTGCCGGTCAAAGTCAAGTTCACGAATCTCTCGTGTCGAGCACACGACACCCGTCTAGCTTGGGGTCGATTTTGGGGCGGCCACCGCTGGCAGCGTCCGCAGCTCTTCACGAAGTGAGCGCCGCCCGAGCGGCCTCAGAACAGACGTTCCTGGCGTGCTCGCGCCGGCTTCACCGCGGGCGGCTCAGGCTCTGCCATCCGCCAGGAGCCCCGTTTGCGGACGAGCGCGGCGAGCCGCTGACGCTCCTCCTTCGGCGCATAGGCGCCACGGCGATATAGGCGCTCATAGCGCTCGACGAGGTCCGGCCGCTGCTCGCGCACCCAGCTCATGAAGATCTCCTTGACGGCGCCCCGCAGATGCAGGGCGAGGCCGCCGATGCTCGTCGCGCCGGCGTCTTTGGCGGCCGCCAGCAAGGGCTCGAGTTGGTGCGGCGCATCGTTGATCCCTGGCATCAGCGGCGCAATCAGCACCCCCGTCGGGATGCCGGCGCGGTTGAGCTCGGCGACCGCTTCGAGACGCGCTCGCGGATGCGGGGTGTGCGGCTCGGTCGCGCGCCAAGCGCGCTCGTCGAGCGTCGGGATCGAGAGGCTCGCGCTGATCTGCGTCCGCGCGGCGATCTCCACGAGCAGCGGCAGGTCGCGCAGCACCAGTGGCGACTTGGTCAGCACCGAGCACGGGTTGGCGGCGTCACGCAGCGCCGCCCAGATCCCCTCCATCAGCCGGTAGCGTCCCTCGACCCACTGGTAAGGGTCGGTGTTCGTGCCGAGTGCCACGTGCTCGCCCTGCCACGAGCGGCGGGCGAGCTCCGCGCGCAGGACCTCCGGCGCGTTTACCTTGACGACGATTTCCCGCTCGAAGTCGCGTCCCGCGTCGAACCCAAGGTAGGTGTGGGTCGGGCGCGCAAAGCAGTAGACGCACGCGTGGCCGCAGCCGCGGTAGGGGTTGACGGTCCAGCGGAACGGCATCCGCGACGCCGCCGGCACCCGGTTCAGCACCGACCTGGCATGGACCTCATGGAAGCGCATGTCGAGCGCCTCCGGCGCATCGAAGTGGCGCACCACGGTCTCGCTGTATCCCGGCAGCCGCCCCTGGGACTCGGTACCGTCGACAAGGCCACTCCAGCGCACGAACATATGTTCGCACAGGGCCCGGGCGGCTCGTCGGGTAAGCCCGGTCGGTAAGTCGAGCTCGCGGCCTTTGCGCGCTACAGTCGGCGCCAGTCAGAGACGGGAGCCGGCGCGTCTGGCCTAGGGCTGCCGGCGGTCGGAGCGACCGGTCGTCGCCTCGTGGTCCTGTCGCTCGCGGTTCTCCTGCTGGACCCGTGTGGCGTGCTCCTCGTTGAACTCGCGTCCCTCACGCACGAACCGGAGGAGCAGCTCGAGCTGTGCCTCGGTGTAGCGTCGGTACAGGTCCTCGGAGCGAGTTTCGTGCTCGCTGTAGAAGCGTCCGGCATCGCGTAGCGCCTGCGGCACTACCTCGACGAGCACACGGCGACGGTCGCTCGGGTCGTGGACGCGGCGTGCGTAGCCGGCCCGCTCGAGGCGATCGAGCGCGGTGGTCATCGCCCCGCTCGTGAGTCCTGTCGCCTGTGCGAGGCCGGTCGCTCCGCTGCGATGCAGACGATCAACTGGGGGCTGGTCGGCAGCCGCTTCGCGCTGCTCGCCGCCCTCGCTCGAAACCGAGTTGCGAGCGTCCGAGACGCTTGCCGCTCCGCGCTCCCTTCGCCCACGAGAGAGACTCTACCCGCGGCGCCTCAGCGATCTAGAGCGCCCGATCCAGGTCCGCCCAGAGGTCCTCGATATCCTCGAGCCCCGCGCTGAGGCGCAGCAGCCCGGGTGGGACGCGCTCCGGCTCCCACCTAGCTCGGGCTTCGAGCGTCGAAGTGACGCCGCCGAGGCTGGTCGCGTTCTCGATCAACTTCAGCGAGCGCTCGACATGCGCGGCGTGGTCGGCGTCGGCGACATCGAAACTGAGCAAGGGCCCGAACGCGTCGACGTACTTCGCCGCGACGGGATTGTCGAGTCCCGGGTAGCGGACGATGCTGACCGCGGGATGTCGCTGCAGCCGCCGCGCGAGTTCGAGCGCCGCGGCGGACTGGCGTGGCACGCGGACCGCAAGCGTCTTCAATCCGCGGATTAGTAGCCAGGCGGGGTCGGGCGCCGCCACGATCCCCGAAGCGGTCCGAAACTGGCGCAGCCGCGCCGCGTCAGCTTCGTCAGCGCAAACGACCACCCCGAGGATCGCGTCGTGGTGGCCGCCGAGGATCTTGGACGCGCTGTGCAGCACGAAGTCGGCGCCGTGGTCCAGCGGGCGCAGCAGGAGCGGGCTGAGGACCGTGTTGTCGACGGCGACGCGGGCGCCGTTTGCCCGCGCGGTTTCGATCGCGGCGTCGAGGTCGGGGAAGGTGAGCATGGGGTTCGAGCATGGCTCGAGCCAGACGAGGTCCGCGGTTGGCGGCGGCGCTGTTTGATCGAACGTAATCGTCTTCAGCCCCCAGCGAGAGAGCTCTCCAGCCAGCAGCCCGTGGGTCCCGTAATAGCCACCGTCGGCGACGGCGACCGTCGCTCCGGGAGTCAGGAGTGCGAGGACAAGCGACGTGATGGCGCCCATTCCGGACGGGAACAGCACCGCGTCTCCGCCGTCCAGCTCCCCTAACAACCGCTCTGCTTCAAGCCCGACGGGATGCGCGGCGCGCTGGTAGTAGAACGGACCGGGCTCGCCGCGATCGAAGGGGTGGATTGTTGCGCGCTGCACGGCCGGCGTCCGCCCCATCGCCAGCAGCGTCTTCGCGTCCATGCCTCGCAGCATAGGTCCCGCATCGGTGCCCCAGCGCGGTCGCCGGCGAAACGGCTGCCCGCTCGCAAGTGTGTTCAGGTCTTTTCAGGTCGCTCGGGTGCGCTGAATTGCGCTGGAATTTCTCGAGTTGGGAACATGCGCGGAACAGGGCCCAGGATCACGCCCAGCTGCTGGTCGCGCATTGAGCGGTCGCGTGGAGAGCGTCGTCGCTGGCCGTTCGCTCTGCGGCGAGGCGGCGGCGCGGGTGGCGTGAGGGCGCGCTAGGTTGCGGTTGTGGCCTACCGCGTTATTGCTCCGGACGATTTCGACTGGATAACGCGTCCGCACGGACCGGAGGAGGCGGCGCGACACGTGGCGGAGCTCAGCGAGGTGGCTGGCTTCGGTCACACGCGTGCGAATATCTGGCGCTACGAGCCCGGCGCTAGGGGCCGCCGCCACAGGCACCAATATCAAGAGGAGACTTTCGTCGTCCTGTCGGGCACGCTCTCGATGTACCTAGGGGAACCACCGGAACGCCGCGACGTGCCCGCTGGCGGGTTGGTTCATATTGCGCCAGGGACGCCGTTACAGACGGTCAATCACGGCGGCGACGATCTCCTCGTCTACGTGTACGGCACACCACCCGAGAGCGAGAACGCGGAACTTCTCGCCTCCGCCGTGTGACGACGAGCTCGCTCCCACACGCCACCGGCGGGTCGAGCCAGAATCTCGTGGCAATTGCTACTATCTCTCACGCGGTGCCCCGACTCCACTGACAGACCGAACGGAGGGTTGCGATGACGGTAGGTGAAGCTATGAGCCCTGTTCGGATCACTGTGGGCACATCGCACACGCTGCGCGAGGCCGCTCGTCGGATGACGCGCGGCCAAGCTGGCTCCGCCGTGGTGCTCGACCCGGCCCTGCCTGGCCCGGGAATCATCACCGAGCGCGACGTGCTGCGCTGCATTGCTGAGGATGGCGACGTCGACCTCGCCCTGGTCGGCGAGTATGTCGCCCGCAACGTGGTCTACGCGGCAGCGGACTGGCCGCTCGAGCGCGCGGCCGAGGAGATGACAGCGGGAGGCTTCCGCCACCTAATCGTCCTCGACGGTTCAGAGGCCGTTGGCGTCCTCTCGATGCGCGACATCGTTCGCGCCTGGGTCGAGACCGGCGCGCCAGCTCAAGCGACCGCGCTCGCTGGCTGAGCACGGAGCGCGGCCGCCACGACTGCGCGGATACGCGGGCGAGGCGGCAGCCGCCCGAGTTACGAGCATGAGCCGATCGCCGCCCTCACCGCGTCGAGCCGCGATGCCTGCGGTCAAATCGACTGGACCGGACACGCAGACCGCTACGAAGGCGGAGAGGGCGCACGTCCACGCTGTCTGCAACTCCGAAGCACTCACCACTCAAGGGCGGTTGAGCGCCAGCGCGCTACGGTGTCCCAATGGGCCACCTTCCGCTCGCGCTCATCGAGTTCCCGGCCGATGACACCGATCGCGCCCTGCGCTTTTGGAGCGGCGTTCTCAGCCTCGATCTCGGGCCAAGGACCGCAGATCAGGGGAGTGGCTGGCAAAGCCCAGCCAAGGGGCCGGCACTCGGCGTCCACACCCGCGGCCGTGGTCCCGGCGACTCCGGGTCGCTCCCCTACTTCGAGGTGACAGACCTCGAAGCGGCGCTCGCGCGGGTCCGCGAGTTCGGTGGCAGCGTCGTGCATCCCGGCGAGCGCTGGGCCGTGTGCCGCGACAGCGAGGGTAGCCCCTTCGCTCTCGCGGCGACCGCGCGGCAACCCGACTGAGCGGGCTACACATCGAGATGTCCAGCGGAGACAAATGCACGACCAAACGAACCGGAGGACACAGCGCGCCTTCCTTTTGGCGACAAGCAGGGGTGAACGCGACATCCGGCTGTGGCCCTGTTTCGCTACTGCGGCGGGCATGCGACGCTCACCCCTCGACCTGGCTGGGCCTTACCGTGCGGCCGGGCGCGTTGCAGCGACGCGGCGGCGGAGCCAGCGCAGGAACGAGACTGGCGCGGCGACGAGGCGGCCGGCGGCGTGGCTGCGGCTGGCGGTAGTGGCGGCCTGCACGGGGCGGTCGTGGTCGGCGGCTCGGCGGAGGTCGGCGATGTGCTGTTGGGCGAGGTTGGCGGTGAGTTGGGGATGCATGGCTGGACCTCGTTTCGGGATGTGGTCCGGGCACTGTGATCTGCGCGGGTTGCAGCGGGCTTGCAGTCCGGTAAACGCCCCGACCGGGCATCGCAACCGCGGGCGGGCGGTCTCGGCGGCGTGCGGTGGGCGGCGATCGGCGGAGATCGGTACGGTCACCAAGGCGTATGCGTTTCGGCATCCTGGGACCGCTACAGGTGATCGGTGATGATGGGCGTGAGCTCGCCCTGGGCGGCCGTATGCCACGCACCGTGCTTGCGATCCTGCTGCTGCGGGCGAACGAGGTTGTGTCGAGCGATCGCCTGGTTGAGGATCTGTGGGCAGGTGCGCCGCCGGCGAGCGCCGCGAAGGGGCTGCACGTGCACGTGTCGCGGCTACGCCGGGCCCTTGCCGCCGGGCACTCAGACCCAGACGGGGAGCGGCTGGTCACTACTGCCGGTGGCTACGTCTTGAGAGTCGGGCCCGAGGAGCTCGATGTGCAGCGACACGAGCAGCTGATCGGCGAGGGCCGATCGCTGCTGGCGGCGGGACGACCAGATCAGGCACTCGCCGCGCTGAGCGGCGCAGTCGAGCTGTGGCGCGGCGACGTCTTGGCTGACTTTCAATACGACGCGTTCGCGCAGGGGGAGATTGCGCGGCTGGGCGAGCTGCGCGCGGCCGTGCTGGAGGAGCGGATCGCGGTCGAAATGCTGCTGGGCCGGGAGGCGCAGGTGCTGGGCGAGCTCGAGCGTCTCGTACGCGACTACCCGTACCGCGAGCGTCTGCGGGGCCAGCTGATGCTGGCTCTGTATCGGACCGGACGGCAGGCGGAAGCGCTGGCCGCCTACCGTGCCGCACGGTCGGCGCTGGTCGACGAGCTGGGGATTGAGCCTTCGGTCGAGCTTCGGCAACTGCACGAAGTGATCCTTGCTCAGGATGGGGCGCTGCTCCAAACCGCCCCAGGCCAGCCGGCCCCGCCCGTCGGCGCCACGACGGACGAGCGAGCGCCGGGCCATGTCCATCTGCCCGTCCAGGCGACACCCCTCATCGGCCGCGAGCGCGAACTTGCCGAGCTGATGACGCTCGCTGATTCGCGTCGGCTGATCACCCTGACCGGAACCGGTGGGACGGGAAAGACCCGGCTCGGGATGGCGTTCGCGGCGGGCCTCGCCGACCGCTATCCGGACGGCGTGTGGTGGGTTCCGCTCGCCATGGTCAGCGAGGCGCGTTTGGTACCGGCGGCGATCGCGGCGGCGCTCGGCGACATCGCGGATCTGCCGATGTATCTGCGCGGGCGAGCTCTGTTGCTCGTGCTTGACAACTTCGAGCAGGTGATCGAGGCAGCTCGCGCGGTCGCCGAGCTGCTCTCCGGCGCGCCGGGTTGCGGGGTGATCGTGACGAGTCGAGAGCGGCTCGGGGTGGCCGCCGAGCAGGAGTACCCGGTGGCGCCGCTGTCGCCCCACAGCGCCGTCGAGCTGTTCACCGCGCGGGCGCGGCAGGTGGAGCCGGGCTACGAGCCGGGCGCTGAGATCGACGCGATCTGCGAGCGACTCGATCGACTTCCGCTCGCGCTGGAGCTTGCGGCGACGCGGGTCAAGCTCCTCTCCGAGCAGCAGCTCCTCATCCGGCTGGAACAGCGGCTCCCGCTCCTGGCCGGTGGCCGGCGCGACCTCCCGGAGCGGCAGAGCACGATGCGGGCCACGATCGCCTGGAGCTATGACCTGCTGAGCGAGCCCGAGCAGCGGCTGTTCACCAGGCTGGCCGTGTTCGTCGGCAGCTTCGAGCTCGAGGCAGCGGAACAGATCTGCGGCGCCGATCTCGACGCCATGCGGTCACTGATCGACAAGAGCCTCGTGCGCCACGCCGACAACGGCCGGCTCTTCCTGTTGCACACCACGCGCGAATACGGACTCGAGCAGTTCGACTCAA
>Ga0302326_10026511_pt1 | contig 11708 bp, 11 predicted proteins | sample Palsa_T0_3_FD_202264 | JGI IMG/M metagenome (GOLD analysis project Ga0302326, IMG submission 202264) | Peat permafrost microbial communities from Stordalen Mire near Abisko, Sweden - Palsa_T0_3 | ecosystem: Environmental > Terrestrial > Soil > Palsa > Peat permafrost | place: Sweden: Abisko... | reverse complement strand
GCCGTGGAGATGATAAATCCCAGGGCGCGCCGAGCGCAGGAGAGGGACAGCGAAAACGAACGGGAGGGACATGAACGAGTTCGAGATCGAAACGACGATCGGCCGGTCGCCGGCGGAGGTGTTCGCGGCGCTCCAGGACCTGGAGAAGATGCCGCTGTGGAACTCGACGCTCAGCGAGGTGCGCAAGACCAGCGACGGGCCGCTCGCCGCCGGCAGCACGCTCGTGTACGTCGGCAGGTTCCTCGGGCGCGGCTACGAATCGCCGTCGGAGTACACCGAGTTCGAGCAGGACAAGAGCTTTGTCAGCAAGACCACTTCGGGGCCGTTCGACCTGGAGGTTACGACGGGGCTCGAGGATGTCGACGGCGGCACAAAGCTCACGATCCAAGCGCGCGGTGAGAGTCGCGGGTTCTTCAAGATCGCCGAGCCGGTCGTCGTGCGGCTCACAAAGCGGTCGTTCGAGAACGCCTACGACAACCTCAAAACCCTGCTGGAGGAGGATGCGCTCTAACAACGAGACAGTTTTTCGCGGCTTTCGACGGCCAGGCTCGACGCGGCGTCGCGAGGCTGATCCTGCCGTCGGCGGTCGCGGCGCAGCCGCGAGCCGGCTACTTCTCGTCGCCCGCAGACTCCTCTGAGGCTTCGCCCAGGTCGGCCTCGGCGGTCTCTTCCTCGCTGCCGCCGCCGCCGACCGCGACCGGCTGCTTGACCTTCTTCGGCTTGACGATCGTCAGGCGGACCTCTGGGTCGTCACCCTCGGGCGCGGGATCGACGACGACCGTCGAACCGGCCGGGAGCTCGGAGCGCAGCACGAAATCGGCGAGCGGATCCTCGATGTAGCGCTGGATCGCGCGGCGCAGCGGACGCGCGCCCATCGCCGGATCCCAACCCTTCTCGACAAGCATGTCCTTGGCCTCTTCAGTCAGGTCAAGCTGCAGCTCGCGCTCGGCCATCGAGTGGCGGATCCGCAGCAGCAGCAGCTCGATGATCTGCTTGATCTCCTCGCGCTGGAGCTTGTGGAAGACGATGACGTCGTCGATCCGGTTGAGGAACTCAGGCCGGAAGACCTTCTTCAGCTCACCCATGATGCGGTTCTTCATGTCGTCGTAGCTGATGCCCGTCTCATCGTCGGAAACCGCGAAGCCAAGCGGCGTGTTGCGCGCGATCTCCTGTGCCCCGATGTTCGAGGTCATGATCACGATCGCGTGGCGGAAGTCGACCGTACGTCCCTGCGAGTCGGTCAGGCGGCCGTCCTCGAGGATCTGCAGGAGGATGTTGAAGACGTCGGGGTGGGCCTTCTCGATCTCGTCGAGCAGCAGCACGCAGTAAGGCTTGCGCCGCACCGCCTCGGTGAGCTGGCCTCCCTCGTCGTAGCCGATGTAGCCCGGAGGCGAGCCGACAAGGCGCGACACCGCGTGCTTCTCCATGTACTCGGACATGTCGATCCGCGTCATCGCGTCCTCATCGCCGAACAGGAACTCGGCAAGCGTCCGGGCGAGCTCGGTCTTGCCGACGCCGGATGGCCCGAGGAAGACGAATGAGCCGGTTGGGCGCTTGGGGTCCTTGAGCCCTGCGCGGGAGCGGCGGATCGCCTTCGAGATGACCTCGACCGCCGGGTGCTGGCCGATGACCCGCTTGTGCAGTTCCTCTTCCATGCGCATCAGCTTCGCCGTCTCGGCCTCCGTCAACTTGAACACCGGTATGCCGGTCCACATCGAGACGATGTCGGCGATCTCCTCCTCGCCGATCGACGGACGCTCGGCCCCGGTCTCACCGGCCTCCCACTGCTCTTCGAGCTCGCGCTTCTTGTTCGTCAGGCGCCGCTCCTTGTCGCGGAGGTTGGCGGCCTTCTCGAACTCCTGCGCCTCGATCGCCGATTCCTTCTCGCGACGCGTGGTCTCGATCTCGAGTTCGAGCTCGCGATTGGCGGGCGGCGAGGTCATCGACTTGATGCGCATGCGCGAGGCTGCTTCGTCGATCAGGTCGATCGCCTTGTCGGGCAGGAAGCGGTCGGCGATGTAGCGGTCGGCAAGTTCGCCGGCGGCTGCCAGCGCCTCGTCGGTGATCGTCACCTTGTGGTGCTGCTCGTAGCGGTCACGCAAACCCTTGAGAATCTCGACGGTCTGCTCGACCGAAGGCTCGTCGACTCGGATCTGCTGGAAGCGGCGCTCGAGTGCGGCGTCACGCTCGAGGTACTTGCGGTACTCGTCGAGCGTCGTGGCTCCGATCGTCTGCAGCTCCCCGCGCGCGAGCGCCGGCTTGAGGATCGATGCCGCGTCGATCGCGCCCTCTGCGGCTCCAGCGCCGACGAGGTTGTGCAACTCGTCGATGAACAGGATGATGTCGCCGCGCTGGGTGATCTCCTTCATCACCTTCTTCAGGCGCTCCTCGAATTCTCCGCGGTACTTCGAGCCCGCGACGAGCGCAGCGAGATCGAGCGTGTAGATCTGCTTGTTTTTGAGCAGCTCGGGAACCTCGGAGTTCGTGATCCGCTGGGCGAGGCCCTCGACGACAGCAGTCTTGCCGACGCCCGGCTCACCGATCAGCACCGGGTTGTTCTTCGTGCGCCGCGAGAGGATCTGCATGATCCTCTCGATCTCAGTCTCGCGACCGACCACCGGATCGAGCTTGCCTTCGGCGGCGAGCTTCGTGAGGTTTCTGCCGAACTGGTCGAGCAGCTTCGAGGACTTCTTACCCTCGGCCCCAGCGGGGCCGCCGGCGGTCGCAGCACCGCCGCCGCGGCCGCGGCTCGGGCCGGACAGCATCCGGATCACCTCGTTGCGAATCTTCTCTGAGTCGGCGTCGAAATCGAGCAGGATGCGCGCGGCGACACCCTCGTTCTCGCGGACCAGGCCGAGCAGGATGTGCTCCGTGCCGATGTAGTTGTGGCCGAGGCTGAGCGCCTCGCGCAGCGCCAGCTCGAGCACCTTCTTGGCGCGCGGCGTGAACGGGATCTGGCCCGAGGTGACCTCCTCGCCGGAGCCGACGATGCGCACGACCTGGCCGCGCACACGCTCAACGGTGATGTCGAGACTCTCGAGAACGCGCGCGGCGAGCCCCTCCTCCTCGCGTAGCAACCCGAGCAGGATGTGCTCCGTGCCGATGTAGTTGTGCTTGAGCGTGCGCGCTTCTTCTTGGGCAAGAACGACAACCTGCCTGGCCCGCTCAGTGAATCGCTCAAACATTTCTCGCAGTTTCCTTCCCGGCTACTGGCGTGGTGCGGTCCTTACGGTGCTCGTCGTTTACAGGGACGCCAACGCGACCAAGCCTGCTCTCGTATTCGGCGGCCCGCCAAAACTGTTGAGCACTACTACTTGATCAGCGCCTACTTCAGTCTACCAATGCCGGTCGGCTGCCCCGCGCAGTGCCTGGCCGAGATGCGGGCGCATCGCTCTCAACGGTCGCGCATTGCGGGAAACAGGACGACCTCGCGGATCGAGCGGGCGCCGGTGAGCGCCATCACGAGTCGATCGATACCGAGCCCGACACCGCCGGTCGGCGGCATGCCCTGCTCGAGCGCCTCGAGGAAAGCCTCGTCGAACGGCTGTGCCTCCTCGTCGCCGGCGGCTGCCTGCTCGCGCTGGGCGGCGAACCGCGCGCGCTGCTCATCAGGATCGTTGAGCTCGCTGAATGCGTTGGCGATCTCCATTCCGCCGGCGAAGGCTTCCCAGCGCTCGACATAGCCCGGCTCGCTGCGGTGCGCCTTGGCGAACGGCGACAGCTCGACCGGATAGTCGAAGACGAACGTCGGCGCCTCCAGGGTCGGCTCGACGCAGGTCGAGAGCAGGTCGTCGACCAGCATCGCCCAGGTCTTGCCGTCAACCACGATGTCGAGACGGGCGCCGGCGATCGCGGCGGCGAGCGCGTCGCGCTCGCGTACCTCGTCGATATCGATTGCCGACTGCTCACGGATCGCCTCGCGCAGCGTGACGCGCCGCCACGGTGAGCTGAAGTCGATCGAGGGCGTGGCGATCGTCTGCGCCGCGGCGCCGACCACCACCTCGAGCCGCCGCGCCTCGTCCTCGTAGTCGGAATAGGCGGCGTACCACTCGACCATTGTGAACTCGGGGTTGTGCCTCGGCGAGAGGCCCTCGTTGCGAAAGTCCTTGCCGAGCTCGTAGACGCGCTCGAGGCCGCCGACGATGGCGCGCTTGAGGTAGAGCTCGGTTGCGATCCGCAGGTAGAGCGTGCGGTCGAGCGAGTTGTGATGGGTGGTGAATGGGCGCGCGAGCGCGCCGCCGTAGATCGGCTGCAGGACGGGCGTCTCGACCTCGATGAAGCCGGCGCCGTCGAGGGTGGCGCGGACCGCAGCGATGATCCGCGCCCGGGCAATGAACAGCTCGCGCGTGTCCTCGTTCGCGATCAGGTCCAGCTCGCGGCGGCGAAAGCGCGTCTCGACATCGCTGAGACCGTGGTGCTTGTCGGGCGGCGGACGCAGCGACTTGGCCAGCAAGGTGAAGTCGGTCACGCGCAGCGAGAGCTCGCCACGCCTGGTGCGAATCGCGACGCCGTCGACTCCGATCAGGTCGCCAAGATCGAGCCCGACCAGCTGGTCGAACCGCGCGTCGCCGAGCTCATCGACGCGGGCGTGGAGCTGCAGCCGACCGGAGCGATCGACGAGGTCGACGAACGCGGCACGGCCGGCCTCGCGGCGCGCGGCGATCCGACCGGCCACGCGATGGGCCACCGCCGTTTCCTCGCCAGGGGCCAGGGCCTCGTGTGCCAGCGCCACGCTCGCGAGCGACTCGACGCCGGGGAAGACGTGGGGGAAGGGCTCGACACCATCGCGACGCAAACGCTCGAGCTTTGCGCGCCGCGCGGCAAGCAGCTCCGCGAGCCCGTGGTCTTCCCCGCTCACCCGGGGCAGGCTACTTGAGACCGACGTCGATCTTGGTGATCTTGAGCTTGCGTGCCGGCCCGCGCGGAACCTGCACGGAGACCGTCTCGTTGCGCTTGTGACCGAGCAGCGCTCGACCGACGGGGGATTCGTTCGAGAGCTTGTTCTCGGCCGGCTTGGCCTCGGCCGAGCCGACGATCGTGTACTTCAGCGACTTCCCCGTCTTTTCGTCCTTGACGTGGACGACCGAGCCGACCTGAACCACATCGGTCGAGATGTCGTCGGCCTCGATCACTGTCGCCATCCGCAGCTTTTCCTGAACGGAGGCGATGCGCGCCTCGAGCATCGCCTGCTCGTTCTTGGCGTCGTCGTACTCCGAGTTCTCGGCGATGTCGCCGAACTCGCGTGCCTCCTTGATGCGCTCGGCAACCTCGCGGCGCTTCTCCGTGGACAGGAAGTCGAGCTCCGACTGGAGCTTCTCGAGTCCTTCCGGGGTCAGGATCACGTCCTTCGGCATGGTTCTGTCATTCGGTGCGGTCGCCCGCTCACGGCGGGAGTCGGCGCCCTGCGCTCCCCACAGCCGGGCGGCCGCGCAGTATAGCGGGCGCGTGTCGCGGCCTAGGCCAGCACACGCTCCGCGCTCACCGCGCCGCCAGGAACCGCTGCTGCCAGCAGCTCGCGAACCCGGGTAAAAGACTCGGCCTGCTGTACCGCGCTGGAAAGGCGGCGCGCGGACGCCCGCTCCAGCGCGAGTCGCTCCAGGTACCAGGGATAGAAGCGGCGCAGGTAGCGCGTCGCGCGAGGCGTTCCGAGATGTTCGCTCGCACGCGCGATCACCCAGTCGAGCTCGCGCAGGACCTCGTCGTCGCTTGGCGGGGCCGAGCGCCTTTCCAGCAACTCCTCGAACAGCCAGGGGTTGCCGAGCGAGCCACGCGCCAGCATGACCGCGCTCGCGCCGGTCGCGTCGAATGCTTCACGGGTCGCCTGCGCAGTGTGCAGGCCACCGCTCAGGATCACAGGCGCGTCGAGCGTGCGGACGAGCTCGGCGGCCAGCGCATAGTCCGGTGTGCCGCGGTGTCCGACGACCGCGCTGCGCGGGTGGAAGCCGATCGCGCTGACGCCCGCCTCGGCGACGAGGCGGTGGGCGAGGACAACGCCAGAGCGCTCGCCGGCGCGCCGGCCGGAGCGCAGCTTGACCGTGACCGGCAGCCCGCTGCCCTGGCGCGCCGCTCGCGCGACCGCGACTGCTCGATCGCCGTCATCGAGCAGCGCGGCCCCAGCGCCGGTCTTGCAGACCTTCGGAACGGGACAGCCCATATTGAGATCGATCAGATCGGCGCCGAGGGCGGCGACGTGGGCCGCCGCCGAGCGCGTCATCTCGGGGTCCGAGCCGAACAGCTGGATCGCCACCGGGCCGCCCGCGCGCTCGCGCTCGTCGATCCGCAGCAGCTCGCGCCAGGTGCGCTCGTTGCGGTAATGCACGGCGCAGCTCGACACCATCTCCGAGACGACGAGCCCCGCGCCGTAGCGGCGCGCCTGCAGCCTGACGAACCAGTTGCCGATCCCGGCCAGCGGCGCAAGAGCCACGCGGTTGGGGAGCTCGAGGCCGTCGAGCGTCCAGCTGTCGGTCAGTGCGGTCATGACCCCAGGTTAGTACCCGCCCGCTGGTCGCCGTAGATTCCAGCGAATGGAGAGCACCTGGCGACTGGTGATCGCGAGCGTCCTCGGATTGCTCGCGATCACGCTGGCGGCCGGTTCGGATTTTGTCTTCGGCTCGTTCTGGAACTCGCACGCGATGCTCACCTCGCTCGTTGCGAGCCTGATCGTGCTCGCCGTCACTGTCGCGGTCGTCAGCGAGGTGGTCGACCGCCGGGCTCGCCGGCGCTGGAGCGTGCTCGGTCAGTACGTGCTGTTCGAGCTGGTCCAGAGCGCCCGGGCGACCTGGATCGGCCTGGTCGAGCTCGGTGGCCTCGGTGAGGTCGATGCGCAATCGAGCGAGGGCATTGAGGCCGGCGCAGACCTCGCCCGCGACGGCGCGTCCCTGTCGGCGGCGATGGCAAGCGCCCTGGCCGACCAACAGCGGCGAGCTTCGCTGAGCGAGTTGATCGTCGCGGTCGGGACCCATAGTCGGGCGCTCGTCGCGACCTGGGCGCCGCTGATGGTGGACGCCGGGCCCTACGGGCCGCTGTTCGATCGCCACGTCGAGCTCCAGAGCCTGATTTCCTGGATTGCCGAAGGGATCACCCCGGGCGGTTTCAGCGACTGGCTTGCGAGGGACCACGAAGTGCTCATCCGCTCATCTGTGGCGAGCGAGCACGTCGCGGGGTTCAGCGACGAGTGGCTCGCGACCCAGCTCGCCGCGGCGGCGCAACTCGCCGTCGGGCTCGACTTCGAATCGACCGCGCTCGGCTTCAAGCTCGTGTCGCTTGAAGCGTGGGGCGAGCGCTTGAGCGGTTTAGGTTCGAGCCCCCCGGGGCCTGAGCAGCGGCCTTCAGCGGTTGCGTTCCCAGACGAGCTGTAGTCCCCGGAGCGTCAACAGCTCGTCAACCTCACCGATCGACTCGGTGAAGCTCGGGACGATGTGGTGCGCGAGACCGCCCGTTGCGATCGCCGGCGCCTCGCCCCCCAACTCGGCGCGCAGGCGCCCAACGATCCCGTCCACCTGTGCCGCAAAGCCATAGACGATGCCCGACCGCACGGCGTCGGCGGTGGTTTTGCCGATCAGCGACCGCGGCTCGCCAAGCTCGACCGCGGGCAGCTTGGCGGCTCGCGCGGTGAGCGCCTCGAGCGAGATCTCAATGCCGGGCGAGATGATCCCACCGAGATACTCACCCTCGGCGGAAACGACGTCGTAGGTGATCGCGGTGCCGAAGTCGACGACGATGCAGGCGCCGCCGTAGCGGGCGTGCGCGGCGACCGCGTTGACGAGCCGGTCGGCACCGACCTCGCGTGGGTTGTCCGTGCGGATCGGGATTCCTGTCTTGACCCCGGGCCCAACCAGGACCGTCTCGTGGCCGAGATAACGACGCGCCATCTGCGACCACTCGGGCCCGAGTTCGGGCACGGTCGAAGAGACGATCGACGCCTCGATCTGAGACAGCTCGACGCCGCGCAGAGCGAGCAGGTTGCGCAGGGCCGAACCGAGCTCGTCGGATGTGGAGCCGCGCACGGTCGCAAAGCGCCAGTGCTCGAGCAGTTCGCCGTCGACAACGGTCCCGAAGTGGGTCTGCGTGTTTCCGACGTCGACGACGAGCAGCACGAACGGATTATCGGGGTCGCACGAGCGGGGGGCCGGCGAGGCGAACGCCCTCTTCGAACCCCAGGCCCAGAAGTGCGTCCGAGAGACGCTCGCCTGCCGGGGTCGCGAGCTCGAAGTCGAGCTCGAGCAGCGGGATCAGCACGAAGCGCCGGGCGAGCACCTGCTCGTGAGGAACCCGCAGGCGATCAGAGACGTACTGGAGGTCGCCAATCAGGAGGACGTCGATGTCGATCGAACGCGGCCCGTGGCGCCGTAGGGGCTCGCTGCGTCCCAGTTCCTGCTCGAGGAGCTTGCAGGTATCGAGCAGCGCCTCTGGGTCAAGCGCGGTGCGCACCCGCAGGCAGGCGTTGAGAAACGCGGGCTGGTCGAGGACCTCGCCGACCGGATCCGTGTCGTAGGTCGAGGAGGAGGCGAGCACGGTGACGACGTGAGACTCGAGTCCGTCGACCGCACGTTGGAGGTTCGCTCGACGGTCGCCCACGTTGCTGCCGAGGCCGAGGTAGGCGATCCGTGGCGGGCTCACGGCGCTGGCGGGCGCGTCGCCGCGCTCACCAGCGTTCCGGGTCACCGAGCTCGGGAAAGTCCATCGAGGCCGCGACGTTCATCAGCATGCCACGCGCAAAGAAGACGTAGAGCTCTGGCCCGGTGGAACCCGAAAGGCGCTCGACTTCCGTGCGCAGCATTTTGAAGCCGCGACGCGCGACGTCGCGGATGTCAGGGTCGGCGCACGCAGCGTAGAGCTGCATCTGCGCGAGCAGCAGCTCGCGATCGGCGAGCATCTCGGTGTAGGCGTGGCCCATCGACGCGAGCCGCTCCATCGGCGTTGCGCCGTCTGCTGCAGCGGCAAACGTTTCGCGCGTGCGCTCGAAGCAGCGCTCGCAACAGGCGATGAACAGCTGCTTCTTGGTCCCGAAGAGCCGGAACAGGTAGGCGTGCGAAATCCCCGCGCGATTTGCGATCGCCTCCGTCGAGGTGCCGTGGAGCCCTGCGACGGCGAATTCCGTGATCGCCGCCGCGAGCAGCTCGGTGCGGCGCTTTGCTGCAGTGCTACGAGCGGTCCGTTCGGTCATCAACCAATTGTAAGTGATGACTCACAACGGTTAAACGCGCCGATGCTCATTCAGGCAGCTCGCGCCAGACCTCGACCGAGACTTCCTCCACGGGCAGCGGGATCGGCGGCTCCGGCTTGGCCGCCTTGACCCAGACCGCCTCGGCGCCGAAGTCCTCGATGATCCTGTCGGCAACAACGGTGCAGAGGCGCTCGAGCGTCTTGTAGTTGCGCTGCTGTGCCACCAGCGCCACGAGCTGGCAGACCTCGCCGTAATCGATCGTGTCCTCGATCCGGTCCGTCTCCGTGGCGTCCGACTCCCCGACGTCGATACGAATGTCGAACAGCAGGCGTTGGCCCACCTCGCGCTCGGCGGCACTGACGCCGATGTGGGTGAACAACGAGAGGCCGGAGATCTCGATCGTCACCACGGTCTGCATGCCGGCGTGGGAGTCGAGCTCGTCGTCTCCGTCGAGGTCGGTGTCTAGCTCCTCGGCCTCGTCGAGTTCGTCGGCGTCTTCATCCATCTCCCGTTGACCGTAGCAGCCGTGACAGCGAGCGCGTCGGCGACCGGCCCGACGTCGTGGACTCGGAACATGCTTGCGCCGCGCTCGAACGCCATGACGCAGGTCGCGATCGTTCCAGGCAGCCGGTCCTCGCTCGGCTTCCCCGTCAGTGCGCCGAGGAACGACTTGCGCGAGGTTCCGACCAGCACGGGCAGTCCGAGCGCCGTGATCTCGTCGAGCCGGGCGAGCAACTCCAGGTTGTGCTCGGCGAGCTTGCCGAAGCCGATGCCCGGATCGATCGTGATTCGCTCCCGCGCGATCCCGGCGGCGAGCGCAAATCCGACCCGCTGCTCGAGGAACTCGCGCACCTCGGCGACGACATCGTCGTAGTGCACTTCATGTTGCATCGTCCGTGGCTCGCCGCGCATGTGCATCAAACAGCAGTCGACCTCCAGCTCGGCGACGAGCGTGGCCAGTGCGGGCTCGGCGCGAAAAGCGGTCACGTCGTTGACGAAGCTGGCACCGGCCGCGACCGCAGCGCGAGCCACCGCAACCTTCGAGGTGTCGATCGAGATCGCAGCCTCGAGGCCGGCGGCGCGCAAGCCCTCCAGAACCGGGATCACGCGGCGCAACTCCTCGGTCGTGCCCACCGCTTCGGCGCCGGGGCGCGTCGACTCGCCGCCGACATCGATGTATGCGGCACCCTCCCGCTCAAGCTCGAGCCCACGCGCGACAGCCGCGTTTGGCTCCATGTAGAGGCCACCGTCCGAGAATGAGTCGGGAGTTACGTTCAGGATCCCGAAGACGCGGTAGGGCGTGTTCAGCACGGGACCGGATCGTGGCAGGGAGTCGTGATTCTGGCTTTCGCGCGGCGAAAGCCCGACGGCCCCGCTAGAGGTTTGGCTTGTCCGGGTTAGCGCGGAGCTCGGCGGTACCGCCGGCAAGGCCGGGGCGGCGGATCGGACGCTTGGCCTCGGGCCGGGGTCGCTGGGGCTCGGTGGCGGTGTCCGCGGGCGCCCGTGGGACGCGCTGCTCCTCGTTGCCGAATGCCTCCTCCTCGGTGGCTCCGGCGACCAGCGCCTCGAACTGCTCCTTCTCGATCGTCTCGCGGCGCAGCAGGATGTCTGAGATCGTGTCGAGGCGCTCGCGGTGGTCGGTGAGGAGCTTTGTCGCACGCGTGTGCGCGCCCTCGATGATGCGTCGGACCTCGTCGTCGATCTGGAGCGCGATCTCATCCGAGTAGTCGGGCTCGGTGGAGAACTCGCGGCCGAGGAACGGCTGGCCGTGGTCATGGCCGAAGACCCGCGGTCCGAGCTTCTCGCTCATGCCGAAGCGCATCACCATCTGCTTCGCCGTCGCGGTGACCTTCTCGAGGTCGTTCGACGCCCCGGTCGTGATCTCGCCGAAGACGATCTCCTCCGCGGCGCGGCCGCCGAGCGTCATCGCCATCGTGTCGAGCAGTTCGGCGCGCGTCGTCAGGAAGCGGTCCTCGCTCGGCATCGAGATCGTGTAGCCGAGCGCGCGGCCGCGGGAGATCACGGAGATCTTGTGAACCGGGTCGGCAAACTCGAGGTAGTGGCCGACGATCGCATGGCCCATCTCGTGGTAGGCGGTGATCGCCCGCTCACGCTCGCTCATCACCCGCGTCTTCTTCTCGGGCCCAGCGACGACCCGCAGGATGCCCTCCTCGAGCTCGACCTGGGTGATCTCGCGCTTGCCGCCGCGCGCCGCGAACAGGGCCGCCTCGTTGATCAGGTTCGAGAGGTCGGCACCGGTGAAGCCCGGCGTCTGGCCGGCGAGAGCGTCGATGTCGATCGACTTCGCGAGCGGCTTGCCGCGGGTGTGGACCTCGAGGATCTTCGCGCGGCCCTTACGGTCGGGACGATCGACGGCGATCTGGCGGTCGAAGCGTCCGGGCCGCAGCAGCGCCGGGTCGAGGATGTCGGGCCGGTTGGTGGCCGCGATCATGATGATGTTGTCCTTCGCCTCGAAGCCGTCCATCTCGACGAGCAGCTGGTTGAGCGTTTGCTCGCGCTCGTCGTGGCCGCCACCAAGCCC
>Ga0302326_10026510_pt1 | contig 11708 bp, 11 predicted proteins | sample Palsa_T0_3_FD_202264 | JGI IMG/M metagenome (GOLD analysis project Ga0302326, IMG submission 202264) | Peat permafrost microbial communities from Stordalen Mire near Abisko, Sweden - Palsa_T0_3 | ecosystem: Environmental > Terrestrial > Soil > Palsa > Peat permafrost | place: Sweden: Abisko... | reverse complement strand
AGCTGTGCGTATGCGCGGCGGGCGAATCTGCGGCTGCTGACTCATGATCTGCTTCAGGGTCTGTTCCAAACCACCGCTCACCACGCCCTGCACGCTGGTGCCGTAGGCGCGGATCACATTGACCATGAACTCCTGACTCAGGATGGGTTCAGCAAGATGCTCCTGTTCGGCAATCACTTGCAGCAGGATGCTGCGCGTAATGTCGGCATTGTTTTTCTTGTCGACGACTACGAACTCGATCCTCTCCACGACCAAGCGCCTGATATCGGCCAATGTTATGTAACGGCTTTCCACCGTGTCATACAGACGGCGATTCGGGTATTTTTTTATCACTCGCGGTTCGCTCATTAGGGCTCCTCGCTCGTGTCGGCCGACGCGCCACCGGAAGATCCCGGCTCGTGCCTGACCACGTGACTAATCCCTAGACTGACAACCTAAGGATAACGCAATGCAGCGCTAAGGCAAATCTGCATTTGTTTTCATATCTTTCAATCGGTTACGCGCATATGTAGGCGCTTCGGGACGCGCTTGATGTCCCATTGCTCGACCGCCCAGGCCCAGTTGTCCCCGAGACCGGCGGTCCGTAACGAAGACGGCGGCTCCAGACCCAGCATTGCGAATGTCTCGAAAAGCTGTGTTGCCGGCGACTTTATGTCCAGTCGCACGCTGCGCCGCGACTTGGCGAGCTTGGTGTCGTCGGGTTCGGTGAGCACCGGCACATGCGCATAGGTGGGCCGCGGCAGATTCAGGAGTTGTTGCAGATAAATCTGCCGCGGCGTGTTATCCAGCAAATCCGCGCCGCGCACGATATGAGTGATCCCTTGCTCTGCATCGTCGATGACGACTGCCAGTTGGTAGGCGAACACTTGATCGCGCCGCTTCAGAATGAAGTCGCCCACGGCGCGGCCGATGTCTTGACGGTAGGTGCCCTGAATGCGGTCGGAGAATAAAACGAACCCGGGCTCGACCCGTAATCGTGCTGCGGTCGGCACTCCCAAAGTCGCCGGGCCGGAGCGGCAAGTGCCGGGATAGCAGGTCTCCTCCTCCAACTGCAGGCGGCTGCAGGAACACTCGAAGATCAAGTTGCGAGCTTGGAGGGTTTGCAAGGCGCGAAGGTAATGGTAGGCACGATCGCACTGACGAACGATCTCGCCGTCCCATTCGAAACCGAATGCCTCCAAGGTACCGAGGATGCGGTCCGCCGCCCCGGCGACTTCGCGCGGCCGATCAAGATCCTCGAGCCGAAGCAGCCAGCGTCCCCCATGCGCCCGCGCATCGAGGTAGCTCGCCACCGCCGTAAATAGGGAGCCCAGGTGCAGATCACCCGAAGGTGTCGGGGCGAAACGGCCTACATACGGCGGCTTCCTAGCGGTATCGGTCGTCGCGGTCGCCGTACTGCTTTTCGCGGCGTTCGCGCCGCTCCTGAGCTTCCACCGACAGGGTGGCAACGGGTCTGGCTTCCAATCGCTTGATGCCGATTTCCTCGCCGGTCTCCAGGCAGTAGCCGTAGGAGCCATCCTCGATGCGCTTCAGCGCCTCATCGATTTTCCGAATCAGCTTGCGCTCGCGGTCGCGCGTGCGCAGTTCGAGGCTGAATTCCTCTTCCTGCGTGGCTCTATCGTTCGGGTCCGGAAAATTGGCTGCCTCGTCCTTCATGTGCAGAACGGTGCGGTCGACTTCCACCATCAGATCGCGCTTCCAAGTCTGCAGTATTCGAGCGAAATGCTCCAACTGCTCCTTGTTCATGTACTGCTCGCCGCGGCGGGCGATGTAGGGCTTCACATTGCGCGGTCCCGCCAGCAGGCTGGCGGAATCGCCGTCGGCGTCTTCGTCGATTTGCGGCATGCGGGTCATCACGAGCGGGCGAGTGTCGAATTTGATCGGAGTTACCTTTTCATCGTTGTCTGGGTCATGGCTGACTTTGACGGGTTCCGGTTTCGGGCGCGTTACTTTCGCGGCCACGGGTTTAGCCGGCACGGGTTTGGCGATTGGGGGTTTGGGAACTGGCTTGTCGGGTTTCACTGTTACCTTTGGTGTGGGAGGCGATGGCTTGATTTTCGTAGGCGGTCGAAGCACCTTCTTGGGGGCGGCTGCCTTGTGAGCCGGTTTCTTGGGTGTCGCCTTACCTGGCCGCTTAGCCGCTTTATTGGGTTTCTTCGAGGGCATTTGAAGTCTTCGCCTCCTAACGAGAGAGCGCGCGATTATACCGACGCAATCGGTCGTGTACAGACCACTTAGGCAACATATTTTGCTTGTCTAAGCCTATGATTGAAAAGCGAAACCCCTGGCCTGGGTGGGGCGAGTGTGCGCCCGCGCGCCAGAGGGCGGCTAGGGGGGGGCAATAGGGTTGGCCGGAGTCCAGCCCGACTGCCGGTGCTCAGCTGTCACCGTGGTGTAAATGCCGCCTCGTACGTTGAATTCGGCCGAAAGACGCATGAATCGCGGTGCAGTGGCCGCCACGAGGTCGCCCAGGATCTCGTTGGTCACGGCCTCGTGAAATGTGCCGAGGTTGCGGAAGGACACAATGTAGAGCTTCAGGGATTTGAGCTCGACGCAGCGCTCATCGGGGACGTACTCGAGCTTGAGCGTGGCGAAGTCCGGCTGGCCTGTTTTCGGGCACAGGCAGCTAAACTCCGGGATTGTCATGCGTATGGTGTAGTCGCGCTCGGGTGCGGGGTTTGCAAAAGTCTCGAGCTGGGCGCTGGGTTCGGTCATGGTCGGGTCTCGGCAGTCTCGCCGGGGGTTTACGAAAGTGACGTTTACTTTACACTACGCGCCTCAATGCGCTTAACGAAACTCAAGATCGCCGGCTTCAAGTCCTTCGTTGATCCGACCACCGTCACCTTTCCAAGCAGTTTGACGGGGGTTGTAGGTCCGAACGGGTGTGGTAAATCCAATATCATCGACGCGGTGCGTTGGGTCATGGGCGAAATCTCCGCGAAGCATTTGCGCGGAGAATCGATGGCGGACGTCATCTTCAACGGCTCCGCGACGCGCAAGCCTCTGGGCGCCGCCTCGGTCGAACTGGTGTTCGACAATTCCGACGGCAAGATAGGAGGAGAGTACGCGGCCTACAACGAGGTTGCGTTGCGCCGTGCCGTGAGCCGCGACGGCAATTCCGACTACTTCATCAACGGCACCAAGGTGCGCCGCAAGGACATCACCCAGCTGTTCCTCGGCACGGGCCTGGGTACGCGCAGCTACGCCATCATCGAACAAGGCATGATCTCGCGCGTCATCGACGCGCGGCCGGACGATTTGCGCGCATTTCTCGAGGAAGCGGCGGGGATCTCGCGTTACAAGGAGCGGCGCCGCGAGACCGAGGGCCGCATCGGCCATACCCGCGAGAACCTGGACCGGTTGAACGACCTGCGTGAAGAGGTGGAAAAGCAGATTCGCCATCTGCAGCGCCAAGCCGCGACCGCGCGGCGCTATCAGGCGCTGAAGGAAGAAGAGCGCAAACTGCAGGCCGAATTGCTGGCGCTGCGCATGCAGAGTCTGGACGCCGAGGCTGAGGCGCGCGACGCCGCGACCGAGAGCTGCGATACGGCCATGCATGCCGTGCTCGCGGATCTGCGGGAAGCCGAAGCGGGGATCGAGCGCATTCGAGCCGATCAGACCTCGAAGGCCGACGTCCTGGGAGTGATACAGACCCGCTTCTACGAGGCTGGCGCCGAGGTCACGCGGATCGAGCAGGGCATTCAATTCACCCGCGAGCTGCGCCAACGCCAGCGCTCGGACTTGGAGCAGGCCGAGGCGCAGGTGGCCGATCTCACGGGGGTCTTGCAGCGCGACCGCGGTCAGCTTGAAGCGATATCGCAGGAATTGGCGACCATGGTGCCCGGCCTGGATGCCGCGCACGGTGAGGAGACGCGCAGCTCGCAAGCATTGGAGGCCTGTGAGCAGGCACTGGCGGCGTGGCAGCATACCTGGGACGTGCATGCACAGGCCGTGGCGCTCGGCCAGCGAGAGACGGGAGTCGAGCGCGCGCGCATCGAGCAGCTGGAGAGCCAGCAGCGGCGCCTGCTGCAGCAGCGGGAACGCCAGGAGAGCGAGCATACGGCGCTGGTTCAACTGCAGCCGGCCATAGCGCTCGAAACACTCGAGATGAACGCAGAGTCGGCGCGAGACGCCGGCGAAAAAGCAGCAGCCGAGCTTCAGGAATTGCTGGCGGAAATCTCGGTGACGCGAGACCGCGAGCGGGAACAGTCCCAGGCGCTCAACGCCCTGCGTAGCCGCTGGCAACAGGCGCTGGCGACCCAGGTATCGACCGAAGCCTTGCAGGCCGCGGCGCTCGGCAAAGCCTCCGGCAAAGTCACCGAATGGCTGAAATCCAAGTCGCTTGACGGGCAACCGCGGGTCGCACAGCAATTGCGCGTCGATCGGGGCTGGGAACGCGCGGTCGAAACGGTGCTTGGTTCCTACCTGGAGGCCGTGTGTGTGGACGGCCTGGACAGCGTCACGGACCTGCTCGCCAGCTTCGATGGCGGCCACCTGGCCGTCGTGAGCATGGGCGAAGCGGCGGCGCCCTCCACCGGCGCAGCGTCGCTGCGGGCGAAGGTGCAGGGCGCGACCGTACTCGATTCCATACTGTCGACGGTATATACGGCCGAGACTCTGAATGAGGCGCTTGGACGCAGACCCCGGCTCGCGGCAGGCGAATCGGTGGTGACGCGCGATGGAATCTGGCTGGGCCCGGATTGGCTGCGCATTTCCCGCGCCGCGGAATCCCATACCGGGGTGATCGAGCGCGAGGAGAGTTTGCGCGAGATCCGCGGTCAGTTGAGCAGCCTCGCCGATGAGGTCAAGGAACAGGAACATCGCCTCGAGCTGACCCGCGAGCGTGTGCGCGACCTCGAAGACCGGCGCGATCACTTTCAAGCGGACGTCAATCGCCTGCACCGCGAACATGTCGACCGGCGCGCCGAGCTGGACTCGGCGCAAGCCCGCAGCCTCGATGCCGCGCGGCGCCTGGCGCAGCTCGAGACCGGGCTCGCCGACGTGCGCGCCGAGCTCGCGCGCGCGGACACGGACCTGCGCGCGGCGCGCGGCCGCATGGAAGCCGCCCTCGACGGGCTGGCCGCCCTCGAGCCCAAGCGGGTCGACCTGGAGGAACAGCGCGATCGCATGCGCAGCGAACTCGCAGCGGCCCGCGCGGCCGCGCAGACCGCTCAACAGCTGGCGCGGGAACTGGCACTGCAAGTGCAGTCGCGGCGCTCCTCACACAGCTCCCTCACCACGGCGCTGTCGCGGATCGAGAAACAGCTGGAAGGCTTGGAAACCCGGCGCAACGAACTGGCAAGCCAGCTTGCGGAGGGCGACGAGCCGCTGCTCGCATCCCAGGCTCAGCTCGAACAATCGCTGCGCATCCGCGCCGAGATAGAAGCCGAACTGCAGGCGGCCAAGATCGCCACCGATGAATTGGAGGCGCTGCTGCGCGACCGAGAGTCCGCGCGTTTCGCCGCTGAGCAGCAAGTGGAGACGGCACGCGGCACTCTGGACGAAGCGCGGTTGGCCGCCTCGCAAGTGCGCGTGCGCCGCGAGAGCGTGGCCGAGCAACTTGCGGCGACGAATTTCGAACTCGCCGTGCTGCTGGGACAGCTCGCCGCGGAAGCCACGGTCGAAAGCTGGGAGGCGCAGCTGGAGGAGACCAAGGGCAAGATCGAGCGCCTGGGACAGGTCAATCTCGCGGCGATCGGCGAGTACAAGGAGCAATCCGAGCGCAAGGAATATCTGGATCGGCAGTGCAAGGATCTGACGGATGCCTTGGAGACCCTCGAGTCGGCGATGCGCAAGATCGACCGCGAGACCCGCACGCGATTCCAGGATACCTTCGACAAGGTGAATGCCGGCCTCAAAGAGAAATTTCCGCGGCTGTTCGGCGGCGGCCATGCCTATTTGGAACTCACGGGCGAGGAGGGCGCGGCCGCAGGGGTATCCGTCATGGCGCGCCCGCCCGGGAAGCGCAACAGCACCATCAGCCAGCTGTCGGGCGGAGAGAAAGCGCTGACTGCCGTCGCGTTGGTGTTCGCGATATTCGATTTGAACCCGGCGCCTTTCTGCCTGCTGGACGAGGTCGACGCGCCGCTGGATGAGAACAATGTCGGCCGTTTTTGCGACATCGTGCGCGAGATGTCGCGCAATGTGCAGTTCATATTCATCACGCACAACAAGAGCACCATGGAGCTGGCGGCGCAGTTGGTCGGCGTCACCATGAACGAGCCGGGAGTATCTCGTTTGGTGGCGGTGGATGTGGACGAGGCCGTGCGCATGGCGGCGATGTAGGGCGCCGGCGTTTGGCTGCCGAACTACGCTGGATATTGCTGGCACTGAGCTTGCCGCTGCTCGCCGCCATTTGGTGGTGGACGGCGCGCCGCTCCAGCCAGATCCCGGGCAATGCCGAGTTGCGCGAGTCGATGGGGACATCCCCGGAGATGCAGCCGCCGTCCGATCCTCGATACGAGGATTCCGGCATGAGGCCGCAGCCGGAATCGCGCGATTGGGGTGTTCCACCCTTGGAGCCACTCAGCGTCCGCACCGCCGAATTCGATGAGGTCCCGGTATTGGATGGCCCGATGATGGTTCACGCCGATCCCGCGCCCACGCTGCAGCCCCGGGCGGAGGCCCCGCCCCCGCCGGAACTCTCGGCGCCCGCTTCCAATACCACCGATCTGCAGAGGATAGTGACCATTCGCGTCTGCACCGTCGGCGAGGCGCGCTGGAGCGGAGCCCGGTTGATGGCGGCGCTGGAGACGAACGGACTCGCGTTTGGGCGTTACCAGGTCTTTCACCGCAAGCACGCGGATGGCCGCAGCTTGTTCTGCGTTGCCAGTCTCATCGAGCCCGGGACATTCGATATCGCCGAGATGGCGGACCAAGAGTTTCGCGGCATCACTCTGTTCGCCGTGTTGCCGGGGCCTGTACAACCGGTGGAAACGATGGACGAACTGTTGGCGACGGCGCGCGGGCTGGCGGAGGAATTGTCCGGCATGGTACAGGACGGGAAGGGGATGCCGATGTCACCGCAGCGGGCGGCCGCCCTGCTCGAGGACATTGCGCGCTTTCAGGCCATGCTGCCCGGGAACTGACGGCAATGTGCGCCCGGAAAGCAGCAACTCCGGCCGGCACGGCGGCAGCTCGAGCCGCAGAGCTCAGAGAGACTCTGGAGCGCTACAACTACCGCTATCACGCGCTCGACGATCCGGAGGTCCCCGACGCCGAATACGACAAGCTCATGCTCGAACTGCGCGCCCTCGAGAATCAGCACCCTGAATTGCTGACCGCGGATTCGCCCACGCAGCGGGTGGGAGCAGCTCCGGTCGCTGCGTTCGGCGTGGTGAAGCACCGGCTTCCCATGCTGTCGCTGGATAATGCATTCAGCGAGGAGGATGTGCGCGACTTCGATCGCCGCGTCCGGGAGCGGCTCGGCCAGGAGGCGCCGGTGCATTATTCGGCAGAGCCGAAATTGGACGGCCTGGCCATCAGCGCACGCTACGAGAATGGCATGTTCGTACAGGGTGCGACTCGCGGCGACGGCGAGACCGGCGAGGACATCACACACAATCTCCGCACCATCAAGGCGCTGCCGATGAGGCTGCGCGGCGAGCGGCCGCCGCCGGTGCTCGAAGTCCGCGGCGAGGTGTTCATGCCTTTGGCCGGCTTCGAGCGCTTCAACGCCGAAGCGATTGCCCGCGGCGAAAAGAGCTTCGTCAACCCGCGCAACGCGGCGGCGGGTAGCTTGCGCCAGCTGGATCCCAAAATGACTGCGGCCCGTCCGCTCGACCTGTTCATCTACGGGCTAGGAATCGTGGAGGGCGGCGAACTGCCGGCGAAGCACAGCACGATTCTGCAGGCATTGCGTCATTGGGGGTTCAAGATCTGCCCGCAGTCCCGGGTCGTGGAGGGCGCCGACGGATGTCTGGATTACTACCGCGAGATGGGGGTGCTGCGTCCCAAACTGCCCTATCAAATCGACGGTGTGGTCTACAAGGTCGATGATCTCGAGCTGCAGAAACAGCTGGGTTTCATTTCACGGGCGCCGCGCTGGGCGGTGGCGCACAAGTTCCCGGTGCACTCACTCCCGTGGCACGGCTCGAGCCGGCATTCGTCGGCGGCGTCACCGTCAGCAATGCCACATTGCACAACATCGACGAATTGACCCGCAAGGACGTGCGGGTCGGCGATACCGTGGTCATCCGCCGCGCGGGGGATGTGATTCCAGAAGTGGCGAGAGTGCTGCTCGAGCGCAGGGTGGCGGGAGCTGCGCCGGTGGCGCTGCCGAGCCACTGTCCGGTCTGCGGATCACCGGTGGCGCGCGAGGCCGACCAGGCCGTGGCGCGTTGCACCGGCGGACGGACCTGCGCGGCGCAGCGCAAGGAAGAGATCAAGCATTTTGCCTCGCGCCGCGCGCTCGACATCCAGGGGCTCGGCGACAAGCTCGTCGAGCAGCTGGTGGACCGCGATTGGGTGCGGACATCGGCGGACCTTTTCGCTCTGCGGGCTGAGCAGCTCTCGGAACTCGAGCGCATGGGCGAGAAGTCCGCGCAGAAATTGCAAGCGGCCATCATGGCAGCGAAGCACACCAGCTTGCCGCGCTTTCTCTACGCCCTCGGCATCCGCGACGTGGGCGAGGCCACCGCGCTGGCGCTGGCGCAGTATTTCCGCGATATCGCGACGTTGCGCCGCGCGGGGCAGGACGAGATACAGCGCGTGCCGGACGTGGGTCCGGTGGTGGCAAAGAATGTGGCGGCCTATTTCCAGGATCCCGAGAATTCCGGCATCGTCGACCGGCTTCTCGCCGGCGGCATCACTTGGCCCGAGCCTGCGCCCGCCGCTGCCGATGCCGACGCGGAGCTGGCCGGGAAGATCTTCGTTCTGACGGGCACGCTGCAGGCATTGACCCGCGACGCGGCGGAGGAAGCCATCGTGCGGCTCGGCGGCAAGGTGAGCGGCAGCGTGTCGAAGAAAACCAACTATGTGGTGGCAGGAGCGGAGGCGGGTTCCAAGCTCAAAAAGGCCGAGCAGCTGGGAATCGCCGTGCTCGACGAGGCGGCGTTCCTGAAATTGCTGAAGATGTAGGGAGCGAGCCCAGGACGGGCTCGCTCCCGCGACGAATCGTCAGAGCTTCTTTTCGATCTTGGCGTTCTTCTTCAGGTTGTCGATATAGTCCTGAAATTTCTTCTGCATGATGGTGTTGCCGAGCTGTCCCTTCATCTGGTCGAAGGGCGCATCGCGGGTGTCGACGAGCTTGATGATGTGCCAGCCATACTGGGTCTGGACGGGCTCGTTGGTCATGTCGCCTTTCTTCAAGGTCTTCACGGCATCGCCGAAGGGCTTGACCATGCGCGCCGTCGTGAACCAGCCGAGATCGCCGCCATTGGTCTTCGAATTGTCGGTGGACTCGGCCTTGGCGACGTCTTCGAACTTCGCTCCGCCCTTGATCTTCTTGATGAGCTGCTCGGCCTTTTCCTTGGTCGGCACAAGAATGTGCTCGGCGTGATACTCGGTCTTATCCGTGGCGGCGTCGTACGCGGCATGCAGATCCTGATCCGAGGGTTCGTTGCTCTTGACGTACTTCTGCGCGGCAGCGTCCGCCAGAATTTGCGTGCGCAAGAGAGCGATGCGGGTGGCCACGTCCGGATCGTTCTGCAAGCCATCCTTCTCGGCCTGCGTGGCGATGAGCTGCATGTTGATCATCTGGTCGAGGACCTGGTTCTTTTCCTCCGGAGTCACATCGGTTGCCGGCTTGCCGCGCAGCAGGCTCTTGAGGTAGTCGTCGAAGGCGTCGCGCGAAATGGGAGTACCGTCGACGATCGCCACCGGAGGCGTGGCGGCCTTGTCGCCGGCCGCGGGGGCCGCGGGCGTTGCAGGCTGCTGTCCTTTTCCGCAGGCCGCCAGGAGTAGGGTAATCGCGGCCACGGCGGACACACGGGTCCACTGTGTACTGAAAAATTGCGTCATTTGGTTCCTCTACACACAAAAAAAGGCGATTGGCCGACATTGACCGGCGCCCGGGGGCCGCAGTTTAGCCTTTACCGCGCAATCTTCCCAATTATCCGTGCGTTTAGATGAATAACCGGGTTAAGTCAGGTCGTTGGAGCGGAGGCTTCTATGGCCAGGGCGTGGATGTCGGTCTGCAACAGGTCGCCGACGGCGGCATAGACCAGCCGATGCCGCGCCACCGGAGCCAGGCCGCGGAAGGCTTCGGCCACGATGGTGATGCGGAAATGGCTGTGGCCGCCCGCCGCTCCCGCATGGCCGGCGTGCAGGTGACTCTCGTCCTCGATGAGCAGCAGGGTGGGCGCAAAACGAACCTCCAAGCACCGGCGCAGGCGTTGTTCACGGCTGGACGTCTCGTCCATGGTTCAGGCCTGGCCCTGGCCCGGACCCGGGTCCGATTGCGCGGCCTTGGTCTTGGTGCTCAGCCAAAAGACCTGGGGCAGCATGAACACCAGCATGGCCGCGGTGATGCCGAATACCTTGAAATTCACCCAAATTCTCTCGTCGAAGTTCCGCGCCACATAGATGTTGGCTACCGCCAGCAATGCCAGCCATCCCGCCCACAGAGAGTTGATCAACCACCACGCGCGCGGCGAAACGTCCAGTGGCTCGTTGAAGGCCGATTCCAGCATGCGCCGGGCGAAGGGCTGCTTGCCGACGAACATGCTGCCGAGGAAGGCGGCCGCCGCCAGTGCCAGCAGCACCGTGGGCTTCCACTGAATGAAGCGGCTGTCGTGCAGCAGCAGGGTGGCGGAACCGAGTCCCACCGCCACCACCGTGGTGATGACATGCATGGTCTTGAATTCGCCGGTGCGCAGCCGGTGCACCACCAGCTGCAGCAGGCACGCGATCATGAAGGCTGCTGTGGCCCAGTAGATGCCCAGCAATTTGAATCCGACAAAAAATACTATGAGAGGCGACAATTCGATGAGCAGGTTCATCCTAGTATCATAGCCGACGAAATGAGTATCTATCTGCAACTACATCCGGTCTCGCCGCAGCGCCGCTTCATCCGCCAGGCCGTCGAGGTATTGCGCGGCGGGGGGGTGATCGTCTACCCCACGGATTCCTGCTACGCGCTGGGCTGCCATATCGGCGACAAGGCGGCGCTGGAGCGCATCCGCGATATTCGGCAGACGGATCGTAACCATCACTTCACCCTGGTCTGCCGCGACTTGGCTGACGTTGGGAAGTACGCCATGGTCGATAATTGGCAGTACCGGCTATTGCGTGCGCATACGCCGGGTCCCTACACCTTTCTGCTCAAAGCCTCGCGCGAGACGCCGCGGCGCCTGAAGCACGAACGGCGGGGTACCATCGGACTGCGCGTACCGGATCACCCGGTGACGGCCCTGATGCTGAGCGAGCTGGGCGAGCCCGTCATGAGCTCGACTTTGCTTTTGCCCGGCGAGGAACTGCCGCGCACCGATGCCAGGGAAATCTACGAAAAGCTTGAGCACAACGTCGATCTGGTCCTGGACGGGGGCAATTGCGGCCTCAATCCCACCTCGGTGATCGATCTGTCGGGCGATGGCGCCGTCGTGGTGCGAGTCGGCCGAGGCGATGTCGCCCCCTTTGTGGACTTGCCAACCGTATAATGCCGGCGCGATGCGGGTAATAAAGCTCGTATTTAGTTTCAGTAATGAGTGTAAGCATTGGATTTATTTGCATTTCTCTACAAGATCTCCATCTGGGCAATCCCGGTATTG
>Ga0302326_10026508_pt1 | contig 11708 bp, 8 predicted proteins | sample Palsa_T0_3_FD_202264 | JGI IMG/M metagenome (GOLD analysis project Ga0302326, IMG submission 202264) | Peat permafrost microbial communities from Stordalen Mire near Abisko, Sweden - Palsa_T0_3 | ecosystem: Environmental > Terrestrial > Soil > Palsa > Peat permafrost | place: Sweden: Abisko... | reverse complement strand
ATCTCGGTTATCCAATTCAAGATTGATGACATTTACCTTGCGGGCGAGGTTGCGCGCTCGCTTGAACAGGCTGCCGATTTTCCTTCAGGAAACCAAGCCTCAGGAAGCCACGGCTTTATGGCTACCAGTTGGATGGAGCAGAACAAACCCTTGTTCCGTGCGCTGCGCCTGGAGCGCGTCGTGACCTTCATCACTATAGGGCTGATCGTGTTCGTGGCCGCACTCAACATTCTCATTTCGCTGATCATGATGGTCATGGAGAAGACAAAAGACATAGCCGTGCTCATGTCGCTGGGCACTAAGAAGAGGCAAATCCGCCGGGTCTTCATCGCGCAGGGCGTGCTGATCGGGGTGATGGGGACCGCGATCGGACTCGTGCTCGGCTACGCGATCTCGTGGGCGGGCGGTCACTATCACTTTATTCTGCTTTCGCCCGAAGTCTATTCGATTGACTATGTTCCCTTCGCGCCACGGCTGGTGGACGGGCTTATTGTGGCTTTGGTCTCGACTGGGATTTCGTTTGTGGCCACAATTTATCCATCATGGTCGGCGGCGCGGATCTTGCCGGCGGAGGCGTTGCGCTACGAATGACGGATGATGGTTCTACCGATGATGGTTTGACGGACTGTATTCCGATGGACGATCTTCAGATAAATGGTCTAATGGATCACCCACCGCTGCCTCGGGTTTCAGCGGGAGGGACGGTTGCTACTCAGGAGGGAAAGTTTGCATCCAATAACTCAAGATCCTCTGTTGAGGGTTGAAGGGTTAAGTAAGGTGTTTCGCTCAGGCGAAGCGGAGCTCGTGCTCTTTGAGAATCTGTCCTTTCAAGTAGCGAAGGGAACCATGCTTGCTATCGTTGGGCAATCGGGTGCAGGCAAGAGCACTTTGTTGCACATACTGGCGGCGCTGGATCGCCCTTCGGCGGGGGAGGTGTATTGCGCCAAACTGCGAGTGAATTCTCTTTCAGAGGATGATGCAGCCGAGTTTCGTAACCGCGAAATCGGCTATGTCTGGCAGTTCCATTACTTGCTCCCTGAATTCTCGGCCCTGGAGAATGTCGCGATGCCTTTATTGACGCGCGGGCAGTCGCTACCGACAGCGGAAAAAGAGGCTTCGCGGTGGCTCGGTGAGGTGGGATTGGCCGAACGCGGGCATCATCGTTCCGGAGAGCTCTCCGGCGGGGAGCAGCAGCGGTTGGCGCTTGCCCGGGCGCTGATCACTCAACCTCAAGTCCTGCTGGCTGATGAGCCTACCGGCGACCTCGACGGGCGCACCGGAGAACTGGTTTTTGAGTTGGTTGCCAGATTGCACCGGGAGCATCAATTGACGTCTTTGATCGCAACCCATAATCTGGCGTTTGCACGTCGGTGCCATCGCGTTTTACGGTTGGATCAGGGCAGAATAGAGGAAGTGGCGCCGGAGTCGCTTCCGGTGTGAAAGGAGTAAAGGGCAGAACAAAAAAGCAAGCTCAAAGCAATGAAAGCCGGAACATCGGAGTAATCTAAGGTAAGGGCGTACGGTAGTAACTCTTAGGCGTATATCGCTTGGGCCATCAGGCGATAACAATGCATAATTAGGTAGGGAGAGGGATGGCGGAGGGTACGGCGCTCCGCAGGAGTCCGGGGGGAAGGGTTATATGTTCGAACGCTACACGGAGAAAGCCAGGCGCGTAATCTTCTTTGCGCGGTATGAGGCCAGCCAGTTTGGGTCTCCTTATATTGAGACCGAGCACCTGCTGCTCGGCCTGCTGCGTGAAGACAAGGCCCTGACCAATCGTTTTCTGCGTTCTCATGCTTCGGTGGAATCGATCCGGAAACAGATCGAAGGTCACACTACCATCCGTGAGAAGGTTTCCACTTCCGTTGATCTTCCCCTGAGCAACGAATGCAAACGGGTATTGGCCTATGCTGCGGAAGAAGCGGAGCGGCTTTCTCACAAGCATATCGGCACCGAACACCTGTTGCTGGGATTGTTGCGCGAAGAGAAGTGTTTTGCGGCTGAGATTCTGCATGAGCGGGGATTGCGGCTTTCGACGATCCGCGAAGAGCTGGCTCGTACCAGCCAGGAAAAAGCTGCGCCACAGCGCGGACAGCGCGAATCTTCTCTACTCAGCGAGTTTTCCCGCGACCTCACGCAATCGGCCATGGATAGCCAGCTTGATCCGCTGGTCGGCCGCGACAGCGAAGTCGAACGCGTGGTCCAGATTCTATGTCGTCGCACGAAAAATAATCCGGTGCTCATTGGTGAGCCCGGTGTGGGCAAGACCGCCATCGTAGAAGGTCTGGCGCAGCGCATAGCCGACGGCGAAGTTCCATCGTTCCTCGCCGACAAACGCATTTTGGCGCTCGATCTTTCCCTGATCGTCGCCGGCACCAAGTATCGCGGACAATTCGAAGAGCGGCTCAAGACCATCATGAAAGAGCTGATGGAGTCGCAGAATTCCATCATCTTCATCGACGAGCTGCACACGCTGGTGGGCGCGGGCTCGGCGGAAGGCTCGCTCGACGCCGCCAACATCCTGAAACCAGCCCTTTCGCGCGGTGAGATTCAGTGCATCGGCGCAACCACGCCCGCTGAATACCGCAAGTCGATCGAAAAAGATCGTTCTCTCGAGCGCCGCTTCCAGGCCGTAAAAGTTCCGCCGCCCAACGAAGTCGACGCCATTAAAATTCTTTTCGGCATCAAGGAGCGTTACGAAAAGTTCCACGCCGTCACCTACACCGACGATGCCATCAATTTTTCCGTGTCGCATTCGAACCGTTATATTCCCGACCGTTTCCTGCCGGATAAAGCCATCGACCTGATCGACGAAGCGGGCGCCCGCGTCAAACTGCGCCAGACCACGCTGCCCGAAGAATTGACGGAAGTCCAGAAGCGCATTAAGTTCATCGTCCACCGTATGGAGAACGCCATCGCGAACCACGAGTTCGAGAAGGCGCGCTTCTACTCGGACGAGGAACGCAAGGAGCGCGAGAACCTGCGCGCCCTTCGCGAGAAATACCACCTCGATGAATCCTCCACCGGCGTTGTCGGTCGCGAGGACATCGAGGACGTGGTGTCGCGCTGGACCGGCGTTCCCATCACTTCGATCAAAGAAGAAGAGACCGCCAAGCTGCTGCGCATCGAAGAAGAACTGCACAAGCGCATCATCTCGCAGGAAAAAGCGATCAGCGCACTGGCCCGTGCCATCCGCCGCTCGCGGGCCGGCCTGAAAAGCCCGAACCGGCCAATTGGCTCGTTCCTCTTCCTCGGGCCGACCGGCGTTGGAAAGACTGAGGTCGCGCGCACCCTGGCCCACTTCATGTTCGGCAGCGACAAAGCTCTAGTCCGCTTCGATATGTCGGAGTTTATGGAGAAGCACTCCGTTTCGAAACTGATTGGATCGCCTCCAGGTTACGTTGGCTACGAAGAAGGCGGACAGCTGACAGAACGTGTCAAGCGAGCCCCATATTCTGTCGTGCTGCTGGACGAAATCGAGAAGGCGCATCCGGATGTTTTCAACATTCTGCTGCAAGTCTTCGAAGATGGCCAACTGACGGACGGCCTCGGCAACACCGTCGACTTCAAGAACACCATCATCATCATGACGTCAAACATCGGCGCCCGGCACCTGATGAAGCGCGAGGGCCTAGGCTTCCAGTCGTCGAAGGACGAGATGGTTTCAGAGAAGGTCGAAGACTTGGTGAAGAGCGAAGTCAAACGCACTTTCAATCCTGAATTTCTCAACCGCGTGGACGAGATCATCCTCTTCATGGCGCTCAGCGAGCAGGATCTGATCCTGATTCTCGAACTGATGGTCAGCCAATTGAATCAGAATCTGGCGCAGCGCTCGATCACCGTAACCGTGGCCGACGAGGCGAAAAGGTGGATTCTGAACCAGACCATGACCGATCGCAGCTACGGAGCGCGTCCACTGCGGCGTGCCCTGCAGAAGTACATAGAAGATCCGCTCTCGGAAGCGCTGATCCAGGGCACGATTACCACGCGGCCGGCGTTCATCGAGGTCTTTCTCGAAGACAACAAGCTGTACTATCGTCCGGTGGACGCGGAGAAAACCGAAGGCGTGCTGCTGTACGAGGGCTAGACCCGGTTCTCAGTTCTCAGGAAAGGCCGCCAGTGCAAACCCAGGTGGCCTTTGTCTTTGGAAGCGAGAGCGCCTCGCCCGTCCTGGTTCATTCTTGCCCGCTTCGTCCCGTCCAACCTAGCGTAGAGACAGCTGCGGCACCTGTCCAAGACAAGAGAACTCGACGGCCTATGCAAAACTCGACTTGCCATTCGGCACCCACGGTTCCCACGGTTCCATCCGAGGTTGCACACATCCTCGTAGTCTGGTAAAACTGCCCACTGAAGGACTCCTGAAATTCCATTTGGAGGAACTATGAAAACGAAGTTGTCTTTGATGATGGTGATGATCGCAGCCGCGCTGCTCGCCATAACCACCTTTTCCTACGGCCAGGCCGGCGATGACACGAAGAAGGCTGCCGACGACACCGGACACGCCACCAAGTCAGCCGCAAAGGCAACCGGGCACGCCACCAAGACTGCTGCCAAAGATACTGGCAAAGCCACGGAAAAAGCCGCCGACAAAACCGCGGACGCGACCAAGACTGCAGGCAAGGATACAGGCAAGGGCGTGGCAAAAGGCACCAAAGCGGTCGGGAAGGGCGTGAAGAAAGGCGCCGAGAAGACAGGGGACGCAGTGAAGTAGTGCCGCATTCTCACGGCGGCGTCGAAGCGCATGACTGCAACTCCCTGAGTAGCAGAGGTTTCGGCGTCGCCGCTGCCATTGCTCAACGAGCGCATTTCGCGCGAGTGGTTCCCGCTCGCAAGCTGATTACGCATTCTCTCCCAGTGCTGCTCTGTGCCCCCTGTGGTTATCGTTTAGAATTTAATCTTGACCACTCAACCCCTGATGCTCACAGGCTCCGACATTCGTCGTAAGTTCCTCGACTTCTTCATTCAGAAGGGACACCGCGAGGTGCACTCCTCGTCGCTCGTCCCGGCGAACGACCCGACGCTGCTCTTCACCAACGCCGGAATGAACCAGTTTAAGGACGTTTTCCTCGGCCTCGAAAAGCGCGACTACGCACGCGCAACAACCTCGCAGAAATGCGTGCGCGCCGGTGGCAAGCACAACGATCTCGAAAACGTAGGCTTCACCAATCGCCATCACACGTTTTTCGAGATGCTGGGAAACTTTTCCTTTGGCGATTATTTCAAGAAAGACGCCATAGCCTACGCGTGGGAGCTGATCACGTCGCCCCAGTGGTTCGGCATCGATAAAGACAAGCTCTACGCCACCATCTTCAAGGGCGAAAACGGAGTCCCGCGCGATGCAGAAGCTTACGACCTATGGCTGGGCCAAGGCGTGCCCAAAGAGCGCATCTACGAATTCGGATCGAAAGATAATTTCTGGCAAATGGGAGACACCGGCCCCTGCGGCCCCTGCAGCGAGATTCACTACGACATGGGCGTGGTGGCTAGCGAACTCGGGCATACGGACTGTATGTTTGGCTGCGATTGCGGACGGTATGTCGAACTCTGGAATCTGGTCTTCATGCAGTTCGACCGCGATGCCAGCGGGACGCTGACGCCGTTGCCCAAGCCGTCGATCGATACGGGCATGGGGCTCGAACGCCTGGCAGCGGTGCTGCAGGGTGTGATTTCGAATTACGAGACGGATTTATTCACTCCGCTGATCAAGCGTGCAGCAGAGCTCACGGGCGCGGGGCAGAGCCCCGTTCCCGACGAACAAAGCTCGGCGGGATCGAAGTCTGCAGCGTCTCTGCGGGTGATAGCCGATCACTCGCGCGCGGCAACATTCTTGATCTCTGATGGCGTCACTCCGTCGAATGAAGGCCGCGGTTATGTGCTGCGCAAAATTATCCGCAGAGCCATCACGCATGGTCGACTACTCGGACAAGAGAAGCCTTTCCTGCATGAGATGGTATTTGCGGTTCGGCATCTGATGCAGGACGCATATCCGGAACTCGAAGAGACCGTGGGGCGAGTTTCAAGGGCAGTGCTTGCGGAGGAAACGCGGTTTGCGAATACCCTAGGACCGGGGCTGCAGAAGCTCGAAGAGTACATCCAAGACGCAATTAAGCGACATAGTGAAAAAGCGGAGAGTGTTATCTGCGGAGCCGATTCAGGTAGCACATCGCTTGGTCCAAAGGTGGTTGACGCCGCGCGCAGAGAGGTAGCTAGGCCCCAAGCGACTCTTCTTGGTGAGCAAGCCTTTAGGCTGTATGACACTTTCGGAGTACCGCTAGACTTTATTGAGGATGCTGCGCGCGATCAGGGCATTGCTTTCGATCAAGCTGGCTTCAATGAAGCGATGGAAGAGCAGAAAGCTCGTGCGCGCGCCTCCTGGAAAGGCGCAGCCAAGCAGACCGCGAATCCGGCATACCAGCAACTCCCGAGGTCCGTCTTCGAAGGCTATCGCCAGACTCGCTCCGAAAACTGCGAAGTTCTTGCCATCATGAAAGCCGGCCAAGGCGCACAGGAATTGAAGCCTGGCGATCACGGCGAGATGATCCTCGATCACACTCCCTTCTACGCCGAATCCGGCGGCCAGGTCGGCGATCGCGGATGGCTCTACTCCGGCGATCACAATACTATCGTGGCCGACGTGACGGGATGTTACTACCCAATCCAAGGAGTGCGCGCGCATCAGGTCGTAGTAAGGAACCCACCCTCGGCAAAAGGGTGGGGCACCCTCCGCGTGGGCGACAAAGTCGATGCCGTAGTCGACACCGCCATCCGCGAATCCACCATGCGCAATCACACAGCCACGCACCTGCTCCAAGCCGGGCTGCGTGAAGTTCTGGGCAAGCATGTGAAGCAGGCAGGATCGCTCGTCGCTCCCAATCATCTGCGCTTTGATTTTTCGCACTTCACCGGAGTCGCCGAAGAAGAGCTTCAAGATATCGAAGACCTCATCAACAAAGAAGTTCTGCGCAACGAGCGCGTCGAGGTTATTGAGAATGTTCCGATTGACGTGGCCATCAATGAGTATCACGCGATGGCGCTCTTCGGCGAGAAATATGGCGACCTCGTGCGCGTGATCAAGATCGGAGATTTCTCGACCGAGCTCTGCGGCGGCACGCACACCGCGCAGACGGGCGAGATTGGACTGATCAAGATCCTGAAAGAAGGAAGCGTATCTTCCGGCGTGCGGCGCATTGAGGCTGTGACGGGCGAAGGCTCGCTGCGCCACTTTCGCCAAGATCACGAACTGGAGGGCGTGGTGGCGAGCCTTGTTGGTCCCACCCTTTCGCAGAAAACGCGAAAGGATGGGGCACCCTCGTCCGAAGGAGATACGGTTTCTCCGGCCGAAGCCCTAAAGTCGGAACTCGAAAAGAAGGACGCCGAGATTAAACGCTTAGCGCGCGAGCTCGATCAGGCGCGGATGAGGTCGGCATCGTCAAGCACGGCCAACATTGGCGACAAGGTTAGAGAAGTTCGCGGCGTCAAGGTCCTCGCCCATCGCGTGGATAATCTGGAGCGTGCGCAGATGCGTACACTGGTCGACCAGTTACGCGATAAGCTTGGCTCCGCAGTGGTCGTGCTGGGCTCGGCGTCGAATGGCAACGTTTCGCTCATAGTGGGAGTAACCAAAGATCTCACTAGCCGCATTCAGGCCGGGAAAGTCATCGCCCCCGTGGCGCAGAAAGTTGGCGGCAAGGGCGGCGGGCGTCCGGACCTGGCCGAAGCAGGGGGAAAAGATGCGGCGGCGCTGGACTCGGCGCTGAGCGAGGCTTACGGTGTCGTGGAGTCGTTGCTAGGGTAGATTTCCCCTGTGAACCTCTTTGCGCCTGTGGTGATGGTTCGTTCTTAAGCAGAGAGGCGCAAGGAAACACTGATTCGGAGTCGGCTATGGACGATCGCATACATTTCCTTGAGCACCGTGGCAAACAGATTCTGCTGGCAGACTTTTCTCATGCCAATGCTCAGGAGATGCAGCTTTTGCTGGAGTATCTGCGAGTTACGGTAGCACGGCACGGCCGCGATTCGTTACTAACACTAGCCGACTTTACCGGCGCGACGGTGGACCACGCGGTTGCGACCAAGGTTAAAGAAGTGCTGACCCTCGACCGGCCATTCGTGAAAAAGACGGCGTGGGTCGGCACCGAGAGTGTCCCGCACGCGTTCATGGAAAACTTCCACAATTTTTCCCAACGCGAGATCGTGCCGTTCAAGACCCGGGATGAGGCCATGGATTGGCTGGTGGCAGAATAGTTTCCGTTTTCAGTTCTCAGTTCTCCGTAAACCCTTTGGATTTAGATAGCTATCTCCTGTAGCAAGAACGTAGCCATGGAAGTCAGCGTCGCCGATGCCAAGAATAAATTGCCAGAGTTGATTAAGGCACTCGAGGATGGAGAGCGGCTGAGCATCGGTCGCCGGGGCGTGCACGTGGTCGATATCGTGCGCACCAACAAGCCCACTCGCAGGAAGCGGACGCTCGGCACACTGAAGGGCACGATCCAGATGCTCGACCCGAACTGGTGGAAGCCAAGGAGTGCGGATGAGGTAGAAGATTTCCAACTCCGGCCGCGAATCGGGTCGACGTGCGCCTGCTTCTTGACACCGCAAGTCTGATTTACGCGGTCGAAGGGGTCGGAGCGGCTCAGCCGGTCTGCTTTGGAGAAAACAGGAAATATTCTTGAATTCAGCGCAATCTCCATAACCGAGATGGCCATCGAGGCGTCTCTCGGTAAACCGCAGCTCACAGCTGCGATTGCGCGCCAGGCGCTTCAAGATCTGGCTATTCGAGTACTGCCTTACGGCGGCGATCGTGCCGGCGGCGATCATGCCTTGCGCTTGTTCGAGTTGCCGCTGCACCATGCGGATCCTTTCGATCGCCAAATCATCGCGCAGGCTTTGTGCGAGAAGATCCCGGTCGTGACGCCTGATGAGAAATTCAGACTGTACGGCGGGTTGAAAATTATCTGGTAACCGGTTCTCCATCTTGTGCCGATTTGGAGGAGGTTACAGGCCTTTTCTGAGAAGCGGGAACTGAGAACTCATTTCAGCTTCTCCACCTCAACGTCACCGGCCCGCTCATCGGATGCCGGAACTCGCCGCCATTGTTTTTCACGTCCAGCATTGCGTTCTTCAGTCCGAAATACCATTTCGCGGGACGATCGGCGTCGTCAATCAGCATCAGGTGCGGATTGTGTTTCAAACCCTCGGACTGGAGTTCCATCGTGCGGCGATCCTGCTCCACAAATTTTGCGAAGACGAATTTCAGGAGCTGCGGGCCAAAAGGAATCCAGCGGAAGAGATTCCACGCTGCTACTACGTCGATGCGGCACTGGTTGCGCGTTATGGGAGTAACGGTAGTCAGGCTCGAAAACCAGTACTTGCCGGCCCGAATGATCTCCGAGCGCTGGTTGGGCAACACGAAATCGATGGTCGTGGTAATCGAATCGGCATCGGCGTAGAGGCGCAGAAGCTTATAGGGAGCGCTGTTTGAGCTGGGCGTATGCGCGCTCATGCGAAATCCGTAGGGAATGGGTTCGAAGTTCTTATGCTTCTCGTGAATCGATTTCTGCGAGCGCCACCACCACGCCTGATGGACAAACGGACCGTGCGCAGGATCCATCAGTCCGATGATGCCGTGGTCAACGGAACAGGGCAGGTCGGCGGTGAGATAGGCGAGTTTGTAGTGCTCGCTGAATTTTGGGATCTCGGGCGCGGGTGCGGGCGCGGGCGCTGACTTCGTGAACCCAGCGCCGGCTGGGCCGGGGTCGGGAATGAAGACCCAGATGAAATCGTCGCGCTCCTCACAGGGATAATTGCCGGCGTAAATGCGATCGATTTTCAGATTCTGATCGGGGACAAGAGACGGTATTAGCTTGCACTGGCCGGAGTGGGCGTCGAATCTCCAGCCGTGATAGGAGCATTCGATTTCTCCGCCGTCGAAATGTCCGGAGGAGAGCGGCATGCCGCGGTGAGGGCAGGCGTCACGCAGGGAAAAGGCCTGGCCTTGGCGATCGCGCCCGATTACGAGAGGCTGTTCCAACAACACCGTCTTCGCGAGTTCTCCGCGACGGAGTTGATTTGAGGGGAGCGCGCGATACCAGAAGCCGAAGAGCATGAGCGCGTCGGGCGTCTGCGACTGGAGTGGGAAGTGGTCAGGCATGGGAACAGGTGAGCATACCGCAGCGGCTGCAAAATCTGAAACTTGGAGCGTCAGTTCTCAGTTCTCAGAGAAACTGCAACCGAACCATCAGATCGAATCGCAACGAACTGAGAACTGAGAACTGAGAACTTTTCTCTCAACATCTGAAGAAACTACCTACGCTGTCCGGTGCGGAGGCGCGCTCTGACCTGGGCATAGAGGTCGCGCGCTGCCCCGGGTGCTTCGATGTGACTCAGAAAAAGCTTACGTAGCGCCGCAGTGGTCAGGTGGCCCGCGAGGTAAGCATCGTATAAATCATTTCCAGTGAGATATCCGAGTTGCTCAGCTGCGTATTCGTACTTGTGTCCCGCGAACTCCGGAGCTGGCGCGAGTGATTGGGCAGAGTGGAAATCATTTTCGCGGTGCAGAGTCAGGAAGTCGAGAACCTCGACGGCATCCGCGAAAGCTAGCGAAGTCTGGTGCTCAAGATCTTCACGGGTTACGTCGTAGAGATCGCTTAGATCGGCATTCGTAAGGGCACGACGCGCGGGATATAAGATCCGCGATCCCAAAAAAGCGAGCGCGTGTTCAACCACGGCTACGTAAAACGCGCCGTCTTTATTCAACGACTGGTCAGCTGGCACGCCCTGGGTCGCGACGCGCTGCGCCAAGTTCTTGCCTTTCGAAAGATTCGGTAGTCCGCGACAGGCTTGATGCAGAAAACGAGTGGCGTCCTCGGCAGAGGAGGTCATGTGGAACTGGCGCACGTAGACAGCGTTGATGGGCGCGAGATAGACGCTGCCGCGTTCGCTGACCCGACGGAGCAGAGATCGGCGGTGTTCGGCGGTGAATCCTTTGCGGGACAGCAGGCGGCGCAAGAGCGCGTCGGAGCTCCGGGAATAGACTTCGGGCATGAGATCAACCAGAAGTCGAGGCTGCGTCGTGTTGTGTTGCGAGTATTGATTGATGCCGAGAAAACGCACCAGGCTGGCGATCAGATTGTAGAGCGTAGGGCCCAGGTCGGGCGCACTGTGGTCTTTAACATTTCGTCCCCAGCGGTCGAGGCAGAGCCGGTAGTTCTCGTATTTTTCCAGCGGCGTGGCATTGAAGACACAGACAACGTTTTCGCGGACAGCAACCGCCTCGACGCGATCGTGGACTTCTCCGGCGGCGCGCCAGTAAAGAGCGTCGATATTTTGCAGTACGGTGAGCATTGGTTCTGCCGGAAGCTTTTGTTGGAGCTGGGCGGGCAAGTGTTGCGGCGCCAGGTGCGACTCGCCGAACAGGACGAGAATAAGCGCGTCGGCGTGTCGGCGGCGGAGTTCCGCAACTTTTTCGGCAGCGTGCCGGTCCCGCGCTCCTATCTTGCGCAGATCTTCACGTGGCATGCAATCCAGTCCATAGATGGAGGCGCTATGGTCACGGGCCGCGGAGAGCAGTTCGTAAAAAGGATTCCAGTCGTATCCCCAGTCGAGATCGAAGCGTATGCGCTGGCGCAGTTCCGCCTCGTCAATCTCGCCGCGAAACCATTCGTCGAGAATGTGCTGATCGCGAGAAAAAATGGTTTCCACCCCCAGCA
>Ga0302326_10026503_pt1 | contig 11709 bp, 9 predicted proteins | sample Palsa_T0_3_FD_202264 | JGI IMG/M metagenome (GOLD analysis project Ga0302326, IMG submission 202264) | Peat permafrost microbial communities from Stordalen Mire near Abisko, Sweden - Palsa_T0_3 | ecosystem: Environmental > Terrestrial > Soil > Palsa > Peat permafrost | place: Sweden: Abisko... | reverse complement strand
CTACTGGGGCAACGGCGGTGACGGCGGGGTCGGCACCGACGGTCAGGCCGGTGGTGACGGCGGCAACGCCGGCACGTTCTTCGGCAACGCCGGCGACGGCGGCAACGGCGGCGCGGGTGTGGCCGGCACCGCGGGCAATGTCGGCGGCGCGGGCGGTGACGGCGGGAACGCCGGCTCGGTCGGCTCGCTGAACTTCTTCGGCAGCGGCGGCGACGGCGGTAACGGCGGGGTCGGCGGCGAAGGCGGCACCGACAGCGGCTCCACTGGCGCGGCCGGGGTGGCCGGGGTCAACGACGGCGTCGGCGGTAACGGCGGGGCCGGCGGCGCGGGCGAGCAGGGTGGCGCCGGCGGGACCGGTGGCGATGGCTCTAAGGGCGGGCTGTTCGGCGCCACCGGCACCAACGGTAACGGCGGCAACGGTGGGGTCGGCGGCGCCGCCGGCCAGGGCGGTAACGGCGGCGAAGGCGCGGCCGGTGTGGCCGGTGAGGCCGGCGCCGGTGGCGTGCTCGGCGCCGGCGGTAACGGCGGCAACGGCGGTGCTGCTACCACCGGTACGGGCGGGGCTGGCGGGGCTGGCGGGGCGGCCGGCACCGGCGGCACCGGCGGCATCCACGGCGCCACCGGGGCGGTCGGCAGCAACGTCGGCACCGGCGGCGAAGGCGGCGAAGGCGGCCAAGGCGCGGCCGGCACCGCGAACGACCCCGTCGGCGCGGTCGGCGGCAACGGCGGCTTAGGCGGCGGCGGCGGGACGACCGGTAACGGCGGCGAAGGCGGCGCTGGCGGCGAAGGCGGCCAGGGCTTTAGCGGCGTCAACGGCACTACCGGCGCGAGCGGCAACGGCACCAACGGCGGCGACGGCGCCGAAGGCGGTGGCGGGGGCACCGGCGGTAACGGTGGTGTAGCCGGCACGGTCAGCGGTAACAGCGGCGCCGGTGGAGTCGGCGGCGGCGGCGGGACCGGCGGCAACGCCGGCACCGGCGGCAACGGCGGCAGCGGCGAGGTCGGCACCATCAACGGCGGCACCGGCGGCACCGGCGGTAACGCAGGCGGCGGCGGGGACGGCGGCCACGGCGGCGCCGGCGGCGCGGTCACCAACGCCACCGGCGTTACCGGTAACGGCGGCAACGGCGGGGCCGCGGGCACGCCCGGCACCGCCGGCAACGGCGGCAACGGCGGCACCGGCTTCACCAGCACCGCAGCGGGCACAACCGGCGGCAACGGCGGCGACGCGGGCGCCGGCGGCAACGGCGCCGACCCCGGCACCGCAGGCGCCGGCGGGGCGGCCGGCACCGGCGGCGCGGGCGGCGGCACAGCCGGCACTACCGGCGCGGCCACGGCCACCAGCTCCAACGGCGGCACCGGCGGCAACGGCGGCCTCGGCGGCAACGGCACGAACGCCGCGGCTGCCAACAGCACCTCCCTGACCGGCAACAACGGCGGCGGCGGCGGTACCGGCGGCAACGGCGGTTTGGGCGGCAACAGCGGCAGCGACGGCGGCAACGGCGGTCTAGGTGGGAACGCCGGTAACGGCGGGACGGGCGGCAACGCCTCGGCCGGCTTCCAGGCTCCCACCACCACCACCGCCGGCAGCGCCGGCAACGCCGGCGGCCTCGGCGGCACCGGCGGCGACGGCGGGAACGCCGGCAGCGGCGGCAACGCGCTCGGCGCCACCGGCAACGGCGGCAACGCTGGGACCGCGGGCAACGGCGGCACCGGCGGCAACAACGGGGCCGGCTCCAACGCCGTCGGCACCGGCAACAACGCCGGCGGCAACGCCGGCAACGCCATCCCCAGCTTCAGCGGCACCGGCGGCGGCCTCGGCGGCCACGGCGGCCTCGGCGGCGACGGCGGCAACGGCGCGCTCACCGGCACCGGCAACGGCGGCAACGCCAGCGCCGGCGGGGCCGGCGGCAGCGGCGGCAACGGCGCCAACGGCGGCAACGCCACCGGCACCGGCACCGGCGGTACCGGCGGCGCACCGGGCAGCGGCAACGACGGTTCCGCCCCCACCATCACCAGCGGCGGCAACGGCGGCGTCGGCGGCAACAGCGGCACGACCGGTGGCAACGGTGGCCTCGGTGGGGCCGGTGGGGCCGGCGGCAACGCTGGAGCCACCGTCGGCAACGGCGGCAGCAGCCCCAGCGGCAACAGCGGCACCGGCGGTTACGGCGGTTACGGCGGTTACGGCGGCGCCGGCGGGGCCGGCGGCGAAGCGCTCGGCGGCACAGGTAACGGCGGGGCCGGCGGCCTCGGCGGTAACGGCGGCAGCGCCAGCGCCGGCGGTCTCGGCGGTAACGGCGGGGCGGCCACGACCACCACAGTCGGCGGTAACGGCGGCCAAGGCGGCCTCGCCGGCTCCGCCGGTGCAGGCGGCCACGGCGGTGACGGCGGCAGTGCCGCCGGGACCGGCAACGGCGGCGCCGGTGGTGCCGGCGGGAACAATGGCACCAGCGGCGTCGGCGGTAACGGCGGTACCGGCGGTGCGGCCAGCGCCACCGAACACGCCGGTAACGGCGGCGCCGGCGGTAGCGGCACCGACAGCGGTACCGGCACCGCTGCCCCTAATGGTCCCGAAAACGGCGGTACCGGCGGCAACGCAGCCGGGGCCGGCCACGGTGGCGCGGGCGGTGCTGGCGGGAACAACTCCAGCGCGACGGCCGGCGGTAACGGCGGCGCCGGCGGTGCGGCCAGCGGCGCCCTCAACAACGGCGGCAACGGCGGCCAAGGCGGCACCGGCGGCTACATGGGCCACGGCGCCCAGCCCGGCGGCACCGGCGGCAACGGCGGAACCGCGGGCGTGGGCGGCACGGGCGGTAACGGCGGTAACGGCGGGACCATGGGCAACGGCGCCAACGGCGGCAACGGCGGGGCCGCGGGCGCCGGCGGCACCGACGGGGCCGGCGGCACCGGCTCCCCCACCCTCGCCGTAACCAACGCCAGCGGCGGTAACGGCGGCACCGCCGGCACCGGCGGCACCGCTGGCACCGGCGGCACCGGCCAAGCCGGCGGGACTGGCGGTAATGGCGGGGCCAACGGTCTCGGGACCGCGGGCAAGGCGGGCACCGCGGGCACCGCGGGCCACGGGCCCACCGGTATCACCGGCGGCACCGGCGGCAACGAGGGCAGCGGCGGCGCCGGCGCACCCAGCTAGCCGACCGCAATGCACCTGCAATAAGGAGGCAGCACAAGGGAGAGGCCCGCTTCGGCGGGCCTCTCTTTTGTTCAACGGTCCAGTCGCCTTCACCGACGGCCGGGCCTACTGCGCGCAACCCCATAGCCGTCGCGCGACGATGGTGATTCGCCGCGGAATCGTCAAGCACGTGATGCGAAGGGCCGCCGTCGTCGCCGTGTGGTCGGCCTGGGTAGCAGTGCCGGTGCGGTGTTGGCGTTCGGTTTTGGGCCCGCTGGCCGCCGCGCCGCCGGCCCATGCCGACGAGTTCGACGTGATCATTGATCCGATCATCAACTCCTTGATCGGCTGGCGGGCACGGCGACCATGGTCTGTCGAAGTCGACGGTCGCCGCGTAGGGGTCGCGGTCTGTGGCTGATTGCGGTGGCCGAGCACTCCGGGGATTCACATCGTTGCCGTAGACCGAACCCAACGTCTATGTAGCATATTATGTGCTACTTTAGGCTCGGTGGAGATCATCGGGATTCGTGAATTACGCCAGAACGCCAGCCTGTGGGTAGCGAAAGCAAAGGCTGGCCGGACGATCCAAATCACCGACCGTGGTCGGCCAGTGGCGCGCCTCGTGCCGCTTGCACCCACCGACCAGGCGCGCGACAAGCTCATCGCCGAGGACCAGTTAATCCCCGCTAGCGCACCACGAGTTCCACTTAGCACGGCCGATCTCATCGGAGGTCCGTCGCTCACCTCCATATTGGACGAGCAACGCGCCGACCGATGATCTATCTCGATACGTCGGCCACGGTGAAGCTTGTTGCGGCTGAAGAAGAGTCAGCGGCGTTGATCAACTGGCTCAATGACCATCCGGACGAAAACCTGGTCACCAGCGCCATCGGTCATATCGAGGTGATACGGGCGGCCGCGCGAACAGGGCCCGACGCTGTGGCGCTAGCACGAAATATTGCGTCGACCATCGACACCCTCGTCTTGACAGACACCATCGCCTCGGCGGCGGCCACCATACCTCCCGCCGAGCTACGCACCCTCGACGCGATACACCTCGCCACTGCATATATTCACCGGCGGAGCCTTAACGCGTTATGCGCATACGATCGTCGGCTCCTTGAGGCGGCAGAATCGCTAGGCCTGCCGACCATCTCCCCGCGAGGCGACGCGAACTTCGGCTAGATAACCTCCCGCGGTGCGGCGGAGCATAATTTTTGATCCGCCGCAGCCCCGTATCAGCCGGCTGCCCCGGCGTTGCCGGTGCGCCGGTGATGTCTTTGTTGATACCTGCGATCTGCTGCGAACCCCACTCGGCGCTAGCCAGCCCGACCACGAAAAGTATTGCGTACCATAGCATTCGGCAAAGGCGTTGAGTGCCGCTTTTGTCGACAAGATCAGAAAGGGCGTTAGCCGCCGTCAGATTCGACGGCCCCGCCGCCCCCACCGTCCGCCGAAAGCATCCTTGGCCTTTTCGCCGACGTCTTTCACATCGGCCTTGAACTGATCACCCACACCGCGGCTTTCGAGCTTGCGGTCGCCGGTCACGCGGCCGATGGATTCCTTAGCTCTGCCACTGACACGCTGCAGCTTGTTTCTGAGCTTGTTGGTCGCACTCATGGCACGTCCTCCTCTGGTCCTGCTTCCGGGTACCCGTAAGGGCCACCGGCCTACACCCAGTAGGCGACGCGGGCGCGATATTGGCGTGTCGCAAATGCGGCCACCGCCCCAGCCCACGCTCGTCAGCCCGATCACCAGCGCCTTCTTGATGCGAGCCGAGCAGCGGGGCGCGCACCGTGTCCAGGCAGTGCGAACACGGGTTGAGTTCGACGATCTTCGCCCTTGCCCGTTAGGCGGGTCACAGCATGGAGGCGATCATGCTCTGCGCGTCGGGCAAAGACGCCTGAAACGCGTCGCCGCTGAGGGCGTAGAAATCGATGAAAGCTGCCCGTTGGGCCGAGGGATTGAACAGCTCAATCCATGTACCAAATGCCGGGAACGTGCCCCGGCCCGTGTGCACATCAGCGGTGTAGTTGATCGGTAGTGACTGCTGAAAATTCTTGGCCTGTAATGTCTGTACCTGCACCTGTGGCTGCTGCTTCACATTGCTCAATCCACGGGCTTTGATGTCCTGACCGATCAGCATGGCTGCTTCTTGATTGATATCGCGCGTGTTCGCTGTGCCGGCGCTGACGTCCATCCCCCCCTTTTGGCCACTGTCTTTGACAAGGTTGGCGTAACGCGGGCCCTGGTTTTGAATGGTCCAGCCGGACGCCAGGGTCAGGGTTACTCCGTAGCCGAAATCGACCGTTGAGGCGTCGCCGGTTGCCGGCGGCGACAGCGACCCGGATGCGGCGGAGAGCAACGCTGCCACCAGCGCCAGGGTGGCTGCGTTGCGGTGAATGTGGCGACGCCCGCTGGCCAGGGGCGGCATCACCGCCACCGCGCGGCGCGGCTCATGGGGCGTCGGCCGATTCGCAGCTGCCATCAGTTCTCCCGAATTCTCCGGCTATGCGGCGCATCGCAGCTCTTCAGCAGGGCAGAGATAGCTCGGTGAGGGCATACAACTAACCGCGGTTTGCCAGGTGAAACCTGATTCACGGAAGCCTAGCGAGTCTTGTGTCGGCGTTACAGCCTCGCGGCTAAACCCAGTACGCCACCCGGGCCCGGTACTGGCGCATCGCGAAAGCGGCACACAGCCAACCCAGCACAGTGAGCCCCACCACGACCGCCCAGTGCCGCAGCTCCTGGTGTGCGCCGAGCAGCGGGGCGCGCACGATGTCCAGGTAATGCAGCAGCGGGTTGAGCTCGACGATCTTGGACCACTGTCCGGCGCCTTGCTGCCGCAACGTGTCGTCGTTCCAGATGATCGGCGTCATGAAGAACAGCAACTGCACGACGGAGAAAAGCAGTGGGCCGATGTCGCGGAACCGCGTCGCCAGGATGCCGAAACACAACGACACCCATACGCAGTTGAGCACGATCAGGCCCAGCGCCGGGATCACCGCGAGGTCGGCCCACGACCATTGCTTAGGAAAGATGATCGCGATGACGACGTAGATGACGATGTTGTGCGCGAACAGAATCATCTGCCGCCACACCAGCCGGTAGACGTGCACACTCAGCGGCGTCGGCAGCTGTTTGATCAATCCCTCGTTGGCGACGAAGACTTCCGCACCTTCCAGGATCGAGGCGTTGATCAGATTCCAGATGATCAGGCCGAGAGTGACGTAGGGCAGATGCACCGACAGCTGAAGGTGGAACAGCTTGGAGTACAGCCCGCCCATCGCGACGGCAGTGGTCCCGGTGGCAATGGTGATCCAAAAAGGCCCGAGCACCGAACGGCGGTAGCGCTGCTTGATGTCCTGCCAGCCGAGGTGCAGCCACAGCTCGCGGCGACGGTATCCGTCGACCAGATCACCCCAGGCCCGGGTCATCGTCTTGGACTGTGCGGCAACATCAACGATCGTCATGAGCCTTCGGGCCTTCCGAATTGTTCCCGCCGGCCCAGCCGGCGCAGCCGCAGCCACTCCAGCAGACCTTTCGGGTCGCGACGGGATATCAGGAAGAACCAGCCGAACCGCAGCCACTCCTGGACCAGCAGTTTGCGCAGACCCGGCTGCGCCATCAGATAGCCGCGATTGCGGTAGGTGAAATAGCGCTTGGTGGCGTCGTCGGGATACTGCGTGTGCATCCGGCCGCCGAGGATCGGCTTGAACTCGGCCGATCCGCATGGATGCAGGTAAGCCGCATTCAGACAGGTTCCGAACGCCAGCCCGGACCGGACCAGCCGACGATGCATCTCCACCTCGTCGCCGCGGACGAACAGCCGCAGATCGGGAACGCCGATCGACTCGAACGTCGACGCCCGAAACAGTGCTCCGTTGAACAGCGAGGCGATGCCCGGCAGCAGTTCCTGGCCTGCCTTCGTGCGCAATTCGCTGACCAGCCGGCGCCAGACCAGGCCGCGGCGCAACGGGAAGGCCAGCCGTTGCGGGTCGTCGGCGTTGCACACCATCGGCGATACCTCGGCCAGCCGGTGCTTGTCCGCGCATGCCAGCAGCGTGGCCAGCACCTGGCTGTCCTGCGGATGGCCGTCGTCGTCGGCCAGCCACACCCAGTCGGCACCGAGCGCCAGCGCGTGCAGGATGCCGAGCGCGAAACCGCCTGCGCCGCCGAGGTTTCGGCGCGACGGCAGATAGGTCGTCGGGATGGGTTGGCCGTCCACCAGATCGCGAACGTGTTCGTCGGCGTCGCCGGAAAAATCATTGTCGACCACGATCAGCTGGTCGAGTAGCCGGCTCTGGGTGCTCAGCGCGTCGAGCGACTTGGCCAGCTCATCGGGTCGCCGGTGGGTGACCACGACAGCGCACACCATGGTCATGCGCGCTTCGTTTCGGCGAGCACGTCACGCACATGCCGGGCCGCGTCGTCGCCCTCATACGCCCGCACGACGTCCTCGATGCCGCCGGTGAGCTTGATGACGCCGTGGTCGATCCACATCGCGGTCTTGCACAGTCGGGCCAGGAATTCGTTGGAATGGCTTGCGAATACCAGGATTCCGGAGCGTTCGACCAGCTTCTGCAGCCGCGTCTGCGCCTTCTTCAGGAAGTCCGCGTCGACGGCGCCGATGCCTTCATCGAGCAGCAGGATCTCGGGGTCGATGCTGGTGACCACGCCCATCGCCAATCGCACCCGCATACCGGTGGAGTAGGTCCGCAGCGGCATCGACAGGTAGTCGCCGAGTTCGGTGAAGTCGGCGATCTCGTCGACCTTGGCCAGCATCTGCTTGCGGGTCTGCCCGAGGAACAGGCCGCGGATGATGATGTTCTCGTAGCCGGAGATCTCGGGGTCCATCCCGACGCCGAGGTCGAACACCGGCGCCACCCGGCCGCGGATGATGGCCGAGCCGCGGGTGGGCTCGTAAATGCCCGAAAGTAGCCGCAGCAGAGTCGATTTCCCGGCACCGTTGTGGCCGACCAGCCCAACCCGGTCGCCGAGTTCCAGTGACATCGTGATGTTCCGCAACGCCTCGATCACCACCACGTTGGACGCGTTGCGCCCAATCGTGCCGCCCAGGACCGCCTTCTTGAGCGAGCGCGATTTGGCGTCGAAGATCGGAAACTCCACCCACGCGTCGTGGGTTTCGATGTGTGGACCGCTCGGAGTCACAGGTTGTCTGCTTAGAGGTATTGCCCGGTGCCAGAACCGGATCCGCCGGGTCCGCCGGACCTGCCGGCGCCCGGTGGCAGCCCCCGCTGCTCGCGCATCTGCTCGAGCTGGCTCCGCGCGGCCATCTGCTGAGCGAACAGTGCGGTCTGAATCCCGTGGAACAGCCCTTCCAGCCAGCCGACCAATTGCGCCTGGGCGATGCGCAACTCGGCGTCCGACGGGACGGAGCCCTCGGTGAAGGGCAGGGTGAGGCGATCGAGTTCCTCACGGAGTTCCGGCGCCAGACCCTCTTCGAGTTCTCTGATGCTGGTGGCGTGGATCGCGCGCAGCCGGTTGCGGCTGGCGTCGTCGAGCGGCGCCGCCCGCACCTCTTCGAGGAGTTGTTTGATCATGGTGCCGATCCGCATCACCTTGGCCGGCTGCTCGACTAGGTCAGTGATCGACCGGTCGGCTGAGTCTTGGAAATCGGACTCATGCGGCGCCGCCATCAGCCGGGGGTCGGCGCCGCCGATGACCTCGATGTCGTCGTCGTTACTCAATGCTTGTCACCTCTGGGAGTTGTCGGAGCGCCACGCCATTCGTAGATCCAGGCTTCCCCGTTGTCGTAGATCTTCGCCCACCACTTCGAATGGTCTATCGACACTAGACCGTCGGGCACCTTGAACCCCCGAACCGTCGGGGCGCTGGTCAGGATGTAGCGAATATTGAGTGCCCGGATCGCTTCTGGCACCAGCGCCCGCTTCTCCTCGGGCACCCCCGGTAGCGCGTCGGCGTCGGCGTAGGCCCAGAAGATGAACCGGTAATAGCCCGGGCCGGTCTGCTGTGGGAAGTCGTAATGCGTCCACAGCGGGTGCAGGTCGGCGACCGCGTACATCCACGCGGTGCCGTCGACGTTGGAGTTGCCGATCAAGGTGGTGCGGGCGCCCGGCAACGCGGCCAGGTGGGCAAAAGCATCGAGGTCTTTCTGGTTGATCATCACCGAGTCGTATTTGTCGCCGAACAGCACCAGATGCCGGTACAAGTACTCGCGCGCGGTGAAGACGGTGGTCAGTGCCAGCAGCAGCACGGTGGCCGAGACCCACACGGGCGCAGGCAGTTTGATGAACCGTTTGGCAACTGCGACGGCGCCGACCACCAACGTGAACACCGCAACGGCCGCCATCGGCGTCACCAGCATGGTCACCACGGCCGACAGCCGTCGCGGATCGTTGTAGAAGAACTGGCTGAACTGTTCGATGGCGGCACCGAGCGGATTGCGGAACGGCGCCCCCGAATAAATAGTCGCCAGGGTGAGCACCAGCCAGAGCACCGGCGGCCACCAGATCCGCTTGTACAGCAGGATCGCCATGCCGATGCCGCTCAGCACGACCAGGCCGTACTGCGTCGGGAAGTCGTTGAGATGGCGGGTGTGCAGCAGCAGAGCGTCGATGATGCCCTGCTTGACGGTCTTGAAGCTGGGAAAGGCGTGCCCGGCGATGATGCCGGCCTGCTTGGCCACCCCGATGAACTGCGGCGCCAGAATCAACCCGGCCGACACCCCCGCCGCCGCCAGGGTCAGCACGTCGGCCACCCGTCCGCGCACCGGATGCCAGCACGCCTCCAGAAGCCACCAGGCTCCGGCGAAAAGGATCACGATGAACCCACCGGACAGATGCACCGAGAAAACACCGACCAGGGCCAGCACCGCCAGCGGGATGCGATCGCGATGCCGCAGCGTCGAGATGACCAGAACGAACGTCGGGATCGCGACGCCGTAAGCCGCCAGGTTCGGCATCGCCGCGGTGCCGAACTCGACGTAGGGCACCGACGTGAACGACGCCGACAACGCCGCGGCCGTCGCGGCCACTCCTGCGGCGTGCGTCGTGCGGGGACGGAGCAGTTGCCAGGTCAGCATCGCTGCGCTGGTCGGAAACAGCCACACCGCCGCCGCGACCGAACTCAGGGTGTAGCCGGTCGTCGGTGCCGCGCCGGTGAGCTGGCAGTAGACCGCGGTCAGGGCGTGAAACACCGAGGGGTAGTACAACGGTTGATGGGTCTCGACGTTGCGAAGCTCGCCCATGTGAGTGGACGAAGCCTGGCCGGTATCGAGAATGAAGCGAACTGTGTTGGCGTGCCAGACCGCATCCCAGGTGCTCGGAATGGACTGCCAGTGCACGACCCCGCGGTAGGCGGCCCACATGATCAGCAGCGCGCCGAGTAGCACCCCGGCCGCGACGGTCAGGGCCTGTCGGCGATCAATCCCGCGCGCCTCGGCCTCGCTGTCTCGGTAGCGGGCCAGCAAAGGCTGCGCACCGATCATCACGACGCACACCACGGCGAGCGTGGCGAGCGCTGTCCAACCGTTCCAAGGGATTCCGATGGCGCCGAACGGGATGATCGCCAGCGCCACCACGCCGTAGGTCAGCGCGGGGCCAACCGCGATGGCGATCGGCCACGTTAGCTGCGTGATTCGCGCGATGATTGCCCCTGGCGCGATCAGCAAAAACAATGCGATCAGCGTCCCCCACCAGAGCCCCACTGGACTATTATTGCGGGCCGGGTGACCTGGCTCGGGACGGCGGGGACGTATTCGGGCGCCCGCTACCGTCACGGATCCTCTTATTGTCGTAGCTCTAAGGTGGCTGGTATGGCATACGACGTCGCCCGAGTGCGGGGATTGCACCCGTCGCTCGGGGACGGTTGGGTGCACTTCGACGCGCCGTCCGGGATGTTGATTCCCGACTCGGTGGCAACGACCGTCTCGACGGCCTTCCGCGGCTCCTTCCCCAGCACCGCCGGCCCGCATCCGTCGGCCAAGCGCAGCGCGGCCGTGCTCGACGCGGCCCGTCAGGCGGCGGCGGATCTGGTCAATGCCGACCCCCGTGGTGTGGTGCTGGGCGCCGACCGCGCGGTTTTGCTGGCGTCGTTGGCCGATGCATCGTCCACCCGATCCGGGCTGGGCTACGAGATGATCGTCACCCGGCTCGACGACGAAGCGAACATCGCGCCGTGGCTGCGCGCAGCAAACCGTTTCGGTGCCAAGCTGAAATGGGCCGAGGTCGACATCGAAACCGGTGATCTGCCGTCCTGGCAGTGGGAGGGCCTGATCGGTGGGGCCACTCGTCTGGTCGCGGTGACGTCGGCTTCGGGAACGCTGGGCACCTTCACCGACCTGCGACCGGTCACCAAGCTGGTCCACGACGTCGGCGGGTTTGTGATCGTCGACCATTCCGCTGCCGCGCCGTACCGGTTGATCGACATCGACGAGATCGACGCCGACGTGGTGGCGATCAACGCCGTGGGCTGGGGCGGTCCGCCAGTGGGCGCCTTGGTGTTCCGCGACCCGGCGATGATCAACACCTTCACGTCGGTGTCGACCAACCCGTACGCCACCGGTCCGGCACGCCTCGAGCTCGGTGTGCACCAAT
>Ga0302326_10026501_pt1 | contig 11709 bp, 9 predicted proteins | sample Palsa_T0_3_FD_202264 | JGI IMG/M metagenome (GOLD analysis project Ga0302326, IMG submission 202264) | Peat permafrost microbial communities from Stordalen Mire near Abisko, Sweden - Palsa_T0_3 | ecosystem: Environmental > Terrestrial > Soil > Palsa > Peat permafrost | place: Sweden: Abisko... | reverse complement strand
AGGACGTCGCGGCGCAGGCCCTGGCCGGGGAGCCAGGCCAGGTCGGCGAGCCAGCGCCGGACGGTCACAGCCGGGCCGGCCCGGCGAGATTCTCGAGGACGGCGGCGAGGGCGCGGACGCCGGCTTCGCAGTCCGCCAGCTCGGCGTGCTCGGCCGGGGAGTGCGAGATGCCGGTTGGGTTGCGCACGAACAGCATGGCGGTCGGCAGCCGGGCGGCCAGGATGCCGGCGTCGTGGCCGGCTCCGGTGGGCAGCACGGGAGGTCCGGCCAGGACGGCGGCGATCCGGTCCCGCAGGTCCGGGTCGAAACGCACTTCCGGAGTGTACGACTCCCGGCGCATGGTGAACGTGACGCCGTGCTCGGCGGAAGATTCTTCGGCGGCCAAACGGACGCTGGTGACCGTTTCCATCAACCTGTCTTCGCCCGGGGCGCGGACGTCCAGCCAGGCTCTGACCGCGGCGGACACCCCGTTGGAACCGCCTGGCTCCGCGATCACCTTGCCGAAGGTGGCCAGGGATCGGGCGCGAGCGGCGCAGTGGCGGGCCGCGAGCACGGTGGCCGCGTACGGCAGCATCGGGTCGTGGCGGTCGGCGAACCTGGCCGTGCCCGCGTGATCGGCCTGGCCACCGAAGTCCAGCCGAAACCGGCCATGCGGCCAGATGCTCTCGGCGACGCCGACGGCGGCGCCCAGGGGCGCCAGCGCGCGGCCCTGCTCGATGTGCAGCTCGACGAAGGCGCCGATGGCGCCGAGCAGGTCGTCGCGAGGGCCGATCAGGCCGGCGTCGCGGCCCGCGGCGGTCATCGCCTCGGCCAGCGTGACGCCGGCATCGTCGGTGAGGTCCCTGGCCGCCTGCGGGTCGATGGCGCCGGTGAGCAGGCGGCTGCCCAGGCAGGGAACGCCGAACCGGGCGCCTTCTTCCTCGGTGAAGGCCGCAAGCACCACCGATCGTTCCGGATTAAAGTCTTTGGCTTTCAGTAGGTCTACGGCGGCCAGCGCGGCGACCACCCCCAGCCCGCCGTCGAAGCCGCCGCCGTCCGGGACCGAATCCAGGTGACTGCCGGTCGCGATGGCATCCGCGCGCGCCTGGCCCCACCAGGCCCACAGGTTGCCGTTGTTGTCGGGCTCGACGGCTAGGCCGCGCTTTTGCGCCTGGTCAGTGAACCAGGCCCGGCAGGCGGCGTCGGCCGGGGTCCAGGAGTAGCGGCGGTAGCCGCCGGTCCGCGGGTCGCGGCCGAGCGGCTCGAACTCACGCCACAGCCCGGCGAAGGCGGTGTCTTGGTCCGCGGTCATGGGGCCATGGGGACGCGGACGCCGCGGTCGGCGGCGACGGCCGCGGCCTGTTCGTAGCCGGCGTCGGTGTGCCGGATCACGCCCATGGCCGGGTCGTTAAGCAGGACGCGTTCCAGCTTGGTGGCGGCGAGTTCGGTGCCGTCGGCGACGCAGACCTGGCCGGCGTGGATGGACCGGCCGATGCCCACGCCGCCGCCGTGGTGGATGGATACCCACGACGCCCCGGAAGCCGTGTTGACCAGTGCGTTCAGCAGCGGCCAGTCGGCGATGGCGTCGGAGCCGTCGGCCATCGCCTCGGTCTCCCGGTACGGCGACGCGACCGAACCGCAGTCCAGGTGGTCACGGCCGATCACGACCGGCGCGGCCAGGGCGCCGCTTGTGACCAGCTCGTTGAAACGCAGGCCGGCCAGGTGCCGTTCGCCGTAGCCGAGCCAGCAGATCCGAGCGGGCAGGCCCTGGAAGTGCACCTTCTCCTGAGCCAGCCTGATCCACCTGGTCAGGGCCTCATTCTGCGGGAACAGGTCCAGGACGGCCTGGTCGGTGACGGCGATGTCCTTCGGGTCGCCGGACAGCGCGGCCCAGCGGAACGGGCCCTTGCCCTCGCAGAACAGCGGCCTGATGTAGGCGGGCACGAAGCCGGGGAAGTCAAAGGCCCGCTCGTATCCGGCCAGCTCGGCCTCGCCGCGGATGGAGTTGCCGTAGTCGAAGACCTCCGCGCCGCCGTCGAGGAAGCCGACCATGGCGGCGACCTGAACGGCCATCGACTCGCGGGCCCGGCGGGTGAATCCGGCCGGATCTTCGGCGCGCAGCGCGGCCATGTCCTCGAAGGCGACGCCCTGGGGCAGGTAGGTGAGGGGGTCGTGGGCCGAGGTCTGGTCGGTGACGATGTCGATTGGCGCGCTGCTGGCGAGCATGGCGCCGAAGACGTCCGCCGCGTTGCCCAGCAGGCCGATGGACAGCGGCTGCCCCTTGTCTTTGGCGGCTTGCGCGCGGCGGATCGCGTCGTCGATGCCGGTGGCCTGCTCGTCCAGGTAGCCGTGCTCGATCCGGCGGGTGATGCGGGACTGGTCGCATTCGACGCAGATGACCACGCCGCCGTTCATGGTCACGGCCAGCGGCTGCGCCCCGCCCATGCCGCCGAGCCCGCCGGTCAGCGTGATCGTGCCGGCCAGGGAGCCGCCGAAGCGCTTGGCCGCGATCGCGGCGAACGTCTCGTAGGTGCCCTGCAGGATGCCCTGGGTGCCGATGTAGATCCAGGAACCCGCGGTCATCTGGCCGTACATGGTCAGGCCGAGCTGCTCGAGCCGGCGGAACTCCTCCCAGGTCGCCCACTGCGGGACCAGGTTGGAGTTGGCGATCAGCACCCGCGGCGCCCACTCGTGCGTTCTCAGCACGCCGACCGGCTTGCCGGACTGGACGAGCAGGGTCTCGTCGTCCGCCAGATCCTGCAGCGTCGCGATGATCGCCGCGTAGGCGGGCCAGCTGCGGGCCGCGCGGCCGGAGCCGCCGTAGACGATGAGCTGGTCCGGGTGCTCAGCCACCTCCGGGTCGAGGTTGTTCATGAGCATCCGCATAGCGGCTTCCTGGGCCCAGCCCCGGCAGCTGAGCTGGGAACCCCGGGGGGCGCGCACCGGTTCGTGCTGCGGGGTCATGCGGACACGTCCTTCGGGTTGCTGGCGATCATCTGCCCATCATGGCGGGGAGGAATTGAAGGTGACAAGCGGGCGGGCACGTTGCTAGGTTCGGCGGTTGTGCATCGTCTCGGTGATCGGCAGCGCCGGCTCGGGCAAATCGACCGTAGGCCGGGCTCTCGCGGAGGCCCTCGGCACGGAATTCCTCGAACTTGACTCGGTGTACCACCAGGCTGACTGGACGCCGCTGCCCGCTTCGCAGTACCGGGAGCGCATCGCGGCCGCGGTGGCGGGCGAGAGCTGGGTGATCGACGGCAACTACAGCACGGTCAGGGACATCGTGTGGGCGCGCGCGGACACCGTGGTCTGGCTCGACCTGCCCAGGCACACGGTGATGCGCCGCCTCGTCTGGAGAACGCTGCGCCGCGTCGCGGGCCGGGTGGAGCTGTGGAACGGCAACCGCGAACGATGGCATCACATGCTCAGCTGGGACAAGGACGAATCGGTCATCGCGTGGGCCTGGCAGACCTACAATGCGCGGCGCGAGCGCTACCTGGCCGCGATGGCGGACCCGGCGAACAGTCACCTCCGCTTCGTCCGCCTCACCAGCCCGGCCGCGGTGCGGCGGTTCCTTTCCTCAGGCGGCGACTAGTTCGGCGGGTTCGGCGATGACGTCGACCAGGGCGCCGTTACGCATCACGGTGACCGGGAGCGGGCGGCCGATCGCTTCCGAGAACATCAGGCGCTGCAGGTCCTGGGCGGCCTTGACCGGCTGGCCTCCGGCGGTCAGGAGCAGGTCCCCGGCCCTCAGGCCGGCCCGGTCGGCCGGTCCGCCCGCTACCACCTCGGCCACGAGCAGGCCGGTGGTCCGGCCGAGCCGGTCGCGCCACATTGCCGGGACCGGGCCCGGCATCGTGACCAGGCCCAGATAGGCACGGCGAACCCGGCCGTCCTGCATGAGTGCGGAGATGATCCGCCGGGTGGTGGCGTTCACCGGGACCGCCATGCCCAGGCCCACCCCGGCCACGGCCGTGTTGATGCCGATGACCCGGGCGCCGGAGTCGGCCAGCGCCCCGCCGGAGTTGCCGGGGTTGAGCGCGGCGTCGGTCTGGATGACGTCTTCGATCAGCCGCCCGCGGGCGGGCAGGGACCGGCCCAGCGCGCTGACCACGCCGGCCGTCACCGAGCCGGCCAGGCCGAGCGGGTTGCCGACCGCCACCACCAGCTGCCCGACGACGAGCTGGTCGGCTTCGCCGAGTTCGGCCGGCTCCGGGGTGTTGCCGTTGGCGCGCAGCACGGCCAGGTCGGATAGTGGATCCGCGCCCACGACCGTGAACGGAGCCGACGTACCATCGGAAAATGACGCGGTACCGTTCGTCGCCTTGCCGACCACATGCGCGTTGGTCAGCAGGAATCCATCGCCCGTGAAAACCACGGCCGATCCGAGGCTCTCCCCCGAGCCGCCCGCGCCGCGGCGCGGGACTCGGAGGCTCGCGACCTTGGGCGTGAGCCGTTCGGCGACACCGGAAACAATCTGGGAGTACGCGTCCAGCGGGTGACTAGCCTCCATCACATCTCCTGGCCAATCCATAACTTGATTACAGGATTACATGTAACCATGAAATCTCAGGGCAGCTTCCCTGGACCCGTTCCGCCTGAAGCGGAATCGCGCGGGGCGGCCGGGCTCAGGGCGGCGACGGGCGGCATGCGGCTCGGCGTCTTTTTAGCCGTGGATCCCGGCCTGGCGGCGGTTCCGGGCACGGGGGCGCACCACACCCGCACAGTGCCCGCACGGGCGGGCGCTCCGTGCAGACTGGCGGGTCCGCCAACCTCACGATCACCTGCTAGCTCATGTATTCCAAACTGTTCAGCTTACGCGGGAGTATTTGGGCTCACGGGAGGATTGTGGGTACCCGGATGCACAGAACTCTCCCGGAAGCCCGAATACTCCCCGGTACGGCGCATCACAGCGCGCTCGTGCCTCACGGCACACACAGGTACCTGCCCCCGCCCGAGAAATGACCTCAGGACCATCATGGCCGGTACCCGACACGTGCCTGCCTGGCGGCGCCAGGAGATCCTCGCCGTCAGCCACACTGATCAAAGCTGGATCCTTGCTTGGATCGTGAGCCGTCGGCCGGAGCAGATGTGGTCACATTTGGCATGCGGCACTGGAGACCACCACATCCGCCCAGTGCCCCCGGTCGGGCGCTGCGCGTCCAGGATGCCGGCTCTCCGGGCCTCACCCGTACCTGCACGCACACGAATTCCAAATACCCAGCCCCTAGCGGGGATTTCTAGCCGGCACGATGGACGCCTGTGCCAAAAATATGGCCAGGTTCAACGGTGCGGTTTTTTTTCAGCGCCCGGCGTGGGCGGCTAGGCCGATGGGGTTGCCTTCTGGGTCTGCGATGGTGGCCAGGGTACGGTGCGGGCCGTCGGGAGACGGGGGCTCGAGCAGCTTGCCGCCGTGCGCTGCGACACGTTCGAGGGTGTCGTCCATGTCGGATACGTGGAGCCAGAGGAGGGGGCCGGCGTCTGGGGCCGGCGGGCGGCCCGGCACCCACTGGCCGATGAGGCCGGGAGCGACGAAGTCCGGGGCGTGCTCCTCGATCTCCCAGCCGAAGACGGCCGCGTAGAACGCGGCCGCGCGGGCGCCGTCGGCGGCGGGCAGCTGCAGGTAGCAGACCTGGCCGTGCACGAGGCTGAGCACCCGGGCGGCTTGCGAGCCTTCGCTCACGACTCATCCTTTCCCTTGACGGGGCGGCATTCGACCACGTAACGGCCGGAGGACTGCGGGCCGGCCGCGACGATGTCCACCCCCGCCCGCCGGGCGAGCTCGGTGAACTGCGTCAGCGTGCTGGTCTTCCCGCCCGCCACCAGCATGTCGATACCCAGCGACCGCGGCGTGTCGTCGGCCGCTACGCCGCCGAGGACGGCAATCCTGCCGTCGGGGCGGGCGGCCTCGGCGCAGCGGCGCAAGATGGCCACGGTGGGTTCGTCCGGCCAGTCGTTGAGGACGCTCTTCAGTACGTACAGGTCGGCCCCGGCGGGCAGCGGATCGAAGAAACTCTGCCCCTCGGCCGTGACCCGGCCGGCGACCCCGGCTTCTTTCATCGTCTCGGCGGCCCGGGCGACCGTGCCGGGGAGGTCGACCAGGACGCCCCGGGTCCGGGGATGGCGGCGGAGCAGCGTGGCGAGCAGGGCACCGGTGCCGCCGCCGACATCGACGACGGTACGGACCGCTTCCCAGCCGCCGCTGAGCTCGATGTCGTAGTCGGGGACGCCATGTCCGACCGGTCCCATCAGCGCGTCGAAGTCGGCGGCGATCCGCGGGTGCGCGGCCAGGTCCTCCCAGAACGGCCGGCCGAACACCTTCTCGTAGGACGGCTGGCCGGTGCGGACGTAGTCCAGCAGCGTGCCCCAGGTATGCGCCATCCGGCCGCCGATGCCGTCCAGGTCGATGAAGCGGTGCGCTTCCGCGAGTCCCCCGGCCGCCCGGTTGCACGAGAACCGTCCGGGCGAGTCCTCCGTGAAGACCCCGCGGGAAACGAGATGGCCAAGCACGGCGTACAGGGCGTCGGGGTCACATTCCGCCGCGGTGGCCAGCGCGCCGATGTCGGTGTGGCCAGCCGTGATGTGTTCGGGAATGCGCAGGGTGGCCGCGACCCGAAGGCACCACGGCGTGGACAGGTCCAGCATCTGCTCCAGATCCACCCCGTCTGGCGAGGACCGGTCATCAGCCACGTGAGGCCCTCTCGTTCCGGTTTACCATCGTTTCGTGACCTTCCTGTTCTTTACCCTGCGACCAGCGCTTATCCGGTTGGCTACGATCATGCCAGCCCGTCGCGGCCGGGGTCTTGGCGAAAAGGGACACCGGTAGAGCCGTGGCCGTCATCGTCCGCCGACCGGGACCGCCGCTGAGCGGGCTGGTACGGGCGATCGTCTACCGGGCCGGCGAGCAGCCGCAGACGTCGGTCGAGAAGATCCTGCCGGGCCCGGAAACGGGCCTGTGGGTCAATCTGAACCGCGACGGATTCCGCTCCTTCGACCAGGCCGGCGCGGGCCGGGAGGTTCCCGGCGCCATGCTGGCCGGGCCGACGAGCCGCGCTTGCCTGATCGAGTTCGAGCAGGGGCACGCCCATGTGTCGGTGTCCTTCGCGCTGGGCGCCGCCAGCCGCTTTGCCGGGCCGTCGCTGCCGGAAACGCGAGACGAACTGGTGCCGCTCGAGACCCTCTGGGGGCGGTCAGGGGCCTGCCTGCGCGAACGTCTGCTCGAGGCCAGGACGCCCGCGGATGCGCTTGACGTGATGGAAACGGTCCTGCGGCAACAGCTGACCGGCACGCTCGCGCTTGATCCGGCCGTGGTCGCTGCCGCCAGCGCGCTGTCCCGCGGCGCGGGCGTCGGCGAGGTATCCCGGGATCTCGGGCTGCTGCCTCGAACGCTGCGCCGACGATTCACGGCGCAGGTAGGCCTCACCCCCAAGCGCTTCGGCCGAGTGCAGCGGCTGCAACGGCTCGTGCGTGACCTTGACGGGCACGCCCACGCCGACTGGGCCGCGGTGGCCGCCCGGCACGGCTACGCGGACCAGCCGCATCTCGCCGACGAGTTCCGGGATCTCGCCGACATCACCCCGGGTGAGTACTTGCGGTCCCGCGTCAACGGACCCAACCACCTGCGACCCACGCCGGGAGGTGATCAGCTGGTGTGGGGCAACGGGGTGCGGGCGGCGGCGAGCTCGACGCGGAAGCGCTCGTAGTCGGCGAGTTCACGGCCAACGGGGACCAGAACCAGGTCGCTGGCGGCCGCGCCGACCCGGGCCAAGATGGCGTGAACGGCCAGCTCGCGCTCCCGATCCGCGGCCAGCACCACCATGTTGTGGCACCACGACGAGATCAGCCAGCCCAGCAGGAGCAGCGCCGCCACCATGACCCCGAGCCATGGCGCCAGGGACACGTCGCTGATCAGCGACGACGGCTTGTGGGTCGCATGGGACTCGCCGAACGACAGGATGAGCGCGATCCAGACCAGGCCCGCCAGCGTCAGCAGCATGAGCAGCCACTGCGCCAGCGCGATCAGCCGCCACCACCCGGTCACCTTGTCACGCGGCGGCAGCCCCTGGACGACGGCCGCACCGAGAGCGGCCTGGATCCCATCGGCCCGGGACCGCGCGGCTGCCAGCACGGTCCGCGACCACGGTTCAGGCAGCGAGCCGCCCACCTCGCCGGCGAACACCGTGATCGCGTTGTCGATGTCGGCCTGCTGCGCCTGCGGCGCGGTGGCCGGGTCCGCGGCCGGCGGCTTAGGTGCCCGGCCCCGCAGGCGCGCGGCCAGCCGCGCGGGCGGCCAGCCGATGTAGCCGGCGGCACGACGCTCACGCAAGCCGTTCAGCGTCTCGGTCACCGCCGCCACCCCCGCGGCTTTGGCGAAGGCCGCAGTGAGTACCCCTGCGGGACCTGCCGGAACGTACACAGCGGGATCTTCGGTGGTATCGCCCGCGGCGTCGTCATCGGGCGCCGCGTCGGCCCAGGGCGGCTGGTCGATCGAGGACGGGAGCATCGGCGCCGCGGTCGTCTGCCATGGCTGCCAGCCGCCGGTAACCGGCGCTTCCGGGTCAGGGGGGTGCCCGTTCCCGTTGCCGGTCGGGGCCGCCTCGGGGTCGGGTGTCTCCGCGGCGCCGACCGCCGGGGCGGGCGCTTGCGGGGGCTGCCAGCCGGGTACGCGATCCCCGGCGTAGACGGCGAACCGCTCGATCAGGACGTCGACGTCCGCCTCGATCCTGTCGGTCGCGGCCTGCCGGGTCACCACGGCCCCGGCCAGCGCGCGGCGCAGCTCACCCAGGCCGGCGCCGGTCGTCGCGGAGGTGACGAGCACCTGAGTCTCGGTCAGACCTTCTGCCTCGAGCAGCCGGCGCAGGTCCGACTCGCAGTCGGCGGCCTGATCGACCGATAGCGTGTCCACCTTGTTCAGCACCACCGACATCACCGCGCTATGCCCGGCCAACGGCATCAGGTAGCGCCGGTGTACCGACGCATCCGCGTACTTCAGCGGGTCAAGCACCCAGACCAGCATGTCCGCCATCTTTACCAGGCGATCGACTAGGGCGGCTGACCCGCTGACTACGGAGTCGTGATCGGGCAGGTCGAGGAGGAGCAGCCCGTTCAGCGTCGCCTCACCCTCATCCAGGGCACTTGCCCGGGCGTACCGGTGACGACGCTGTACACCGAGCCAGTCGAGCAGCGGGGCGGCTCCATCCATACCCCACACGCACGCGTGCGAGTGCTTGGTGGTGGGCCGGGTCACGCCCGCCGGCGAAAAATTAGCCCCGGACAGGGCATTGAACAGCGTGGACTTGCCGCTGCCGGTTCCCCCCGCTAGGGCCACCACCGTGTGCGACGCGGACATCCGCATCCGCTCGCCTGACCGTCGCAGCAGCAGTTCCGCCTCGGTGAGGAGTTCGGTGCTGAACCCGTCGGTCCGGGCGAAACCGATCTTGGTTAGCTCTGTGAGCGAGGTCAGCCTGGCGGACAGCCGCGCATTCGGCAGTCCGGTTACCCCGATCGTGTTCGCTGTCACCTAACCGCCTCGAGCGAGAATTCCGCCTGGTAGAGCCGTATCGCCGCGACATCGTCGCAGGGACCGGCCGCGTCGATCACCTCCACGAACCTGACCAGTTCCTCGTCGAGCAGCAGCCGGACCCGGTCGAGCAGGTCAGCGCGAGCCTTAGCAAGGATTTCGGTAAGCTTCGCCGCACCGAACACCGGGGTCAGGATCTGCCGGGGCTCAGTGTAGATGCTGGCGGACGCCGCTGCGTCGGGCGCGTCCTCGCCGAGCATCGCCAGCAGGACCACCAAGCCGAGCGCGTCGGGGTCAAAGGAGAACCGCTTGGTGACGGGGCCCAAGTCCCCCGCTTCCACCAGCCTGGTCAGATGGTCCTGCCACGCCCCGACCGCGCGGGCGGCCCGCGGCGCCAGGTCCGGTGAGGACCGGCTGAACACAGCGATCTGGGCCGCGTCGGCGGCCGTGATCGCGTCCGCGGCCGCGAGGTCGGCGGCGGCCTGGTCGGTGTGGCCGGTCTGTCCGCCCGGCCCGAAGACCGAGTCGAACACCTGCTTCGCGCGCACGTCACGGGCCCGCTCCGCGGCGGCGGCCGCAAGCAGCACAGCACCGGCGGGATCGGCGCGCCAGGTGTCGTGCACATGCTCGGCGGCGCGATCAGCCAGCGACACGATGAGCGACTCCAGGGCCGAACGAAGCGAGGAATCGAGCGCCGCGGTCCGCGACGGCCCGCGCCGCGCGCGCTTGCCCTTCTTGTTCCCGCCACGCGCCTTGACGCCGCGGCGCGGCCGCAGGTCCCCGCCGGCCAGGCCGTCCTCCCACCGCGCGATCACCTCACCGCGCAGCAGCGTGCCGTCCCGCAGGCCGACGCCGGCCTCGGCGAACGTGTCCTGGTAGGCCGTCTCGGCGACGCGCCGCAACTCCGCGCGGAGTACGACCTGCGCCTCGACGTGCGCGGCTATGGCCGGGACCCTGGACTTGAACGTGTCGAGCACACCCGACATCGTCTGGGTGAGGACCGCCACCCGGCGGTCAGCCCGGACGGCGGTATCGGCGAGCCAGTCGCGGATCGGCTGGTAGGCATCGGGCGGAAGCATCCCGTCGAGGAGCGGGACCTCTGGTATGACGAAGCGGTCCGCGGCGTCGATCCCGTTCGCGTCGAGCATGGCCGTGAAGTGCTTGACGAGTTCGGTCCGGTACTGCTGGGGTACCCGGGACATCACTACGCCGAGTGACGCCTTCCGGTCCCGCGCGTGCTGCAGGACCTCCCAGACGGGGCCGTCGGCGTACCGGCTGGCGCTGGTCATGAACAGCCACAGATCCGAGGCGTCGAGGAACTGGTAGGCGAACTCGTGGTGCGCCCGCACCACCGAGTCGATGTCCGGCGTGTCCAGCAGGGCGATACCCCTCGGCATACCCTCGCTGGCGGCGAGAACCAGCAGGCCGTCCCGGCCGGGGCGGGCCAGCCCCTCCTGCCGCACCCGCGGCAGCGTGGGCAGGAAGTTGTTCTCGGCGAACCAGTCGATCTCATCGGGATGGCACGCCAGCACCGGACTGTTGGTGGTCGGGCGACGCACTCCCGTCGCGCTGACGTTGGCGCCGACGATGCTGTTCACCAGCGTCGACTTTCCGGCCCCGGTAGATCCGACCAGGGCCACCAGGACGGGGGCCGCTGACCGGCGCACCCGGGGCAGCAGGTAATCGTCGATCTGGCTGAGGAGCTTGGTGCGTTCGGTCTTCACCGCGGCGGCACCGGAGATTTCGAAGACGAGGGGGACCGCGGCGATCCGCTTCCTGAGGTTCAGCAGGGCGGCTTCGAGCAACCGCGCGTCCACCCTGACGTGAGGCTGGGCGCCCCCCTCACCAGGCTGGGGGCCGACGGCGGACTCAGGGCCGGCGGCGGACTCAGGGCCGGCGGCGGACTCAGGGCCGGCGGCGGACTCAGGGCCGGCGGACTCAGGGCCGGCGGCAGCCTCAGGGCCGGCGGCAGCCTCAGGGCCGGCGGACTCAGGCGAATGCGGCGGGCCGGGAACTTGGGCCGGCGTATTCTGGGCGTCTTGGGTTGACGGCGCTGAGTGACCCGGGGCTTTCACCACGTCATTGTCATTCCCGCTTTGCCCCTGATCCGCACCACTACCGGCAACATCACTAGTCATACGACTCTCGCCAGGGTCCTGCGACTCAGCAGCCACAACAGCACCCGCACCGGACTCCCTACCGGCCGCGGA
>Ga0302326_10026500_pt1 | contig 11710 bp, 13 predicted proteins | sample Palsa_T0_3_FD_202264 | JGI IMG/M metagenome (GOLD analysis project Ga0302326, IMG submission 202264) | Peat permafrost microbial communities from Stordalen Mire near Abisko, Sweden - Palsa_T0_3 | ecosystem: Environmental > Terrestrial > Soil > Palsa > Peat permafrost | place: Sweden: Abisko... | reverse complement strand
GCTGGTCAAGCCGTCCGTTAATCGGGATGCGGCGGATCTCGCCGTGGGCCTGCAGCGCGCCGAGAGCAACGGGCAGGGTGGTTGTAATGCCCTTCTTCTTACCGGCATCGCCGAGGCTGCGGGCCGCGGACCCTACGGATTCGCGGATCGCTTCGGGATCGAGCGGCCCGGACTTGAGGGCTTTGAGGACGGCGGCGGAGAGCTTGTCGATTTCAGCATCCGTGATCCCGAGCGTGCCGGCGACCTTGCGCTCGGCTTCGCGGAAGGGCTGGCCGACTTGCAGCGCAAGGGCGTAGTCGGCGGCAGGCACGATGTAAGTACATCCGCGTGCCGCCGGGAGCTCGTGAATCTCAATATTCGCGACGGCGGCATCTACGGATTCCCGCGAGGTCCCAGTGCGGGAAAACAAAGTCAGGTAAGGTCCGCAGCCGGCCACAGAACGGGCCCAGCCAGTGCGGGACAGAATTTCAGCGGGGGCGGATTGATAGAGGGAGTGGTCAAGCCCCTGCCTGTGGGACCAGTACGCCCGGATTTTAGTGAGGTGGAGCGACATAGGGTTATTGATCACGCCATCTAACTCAACATTCGGCGATTGTTTTCAATGATTGTACGCCGTAGGCCTTGAGTAATGGTCTAGACTCAGGTCGGGTAAGCCCTGGTCTTTGACAATTGAATAATCCTCCTTCCAGCCAACCATTTTCGAAGGGCGATTGCGGTCCAAACAATCTCGACAAGCCCGAAGGGCCATGCTCCCTGCAGAAAACCATAAATTGAACTCAGCGCGCAGGCGATGGCGAAACCAAACGTGAACCATGGATTCCTTGGTTCAAACGCATAACAGATCAAACAAGCACTGGTCGCGAATAGTCCAAAAGCTGTTAACAATAGCGGCTCCTACTTAGGATAGCGCCGGCGCGGCGCCTTGGGATCTCAAAGGGAAAAGACCCCGAGGTGGAACATTTGACAATGACTACCAAGCCGGATGAGTTACTGAAAGAGTTGAGAGCCAGCCTTCCGGAAAACTGCTAGGGCAGGGATTTGTGAGTCCCCGCCCTAGCCAGCCCATCCTACCAGCGGAATCCGAATTCGACCGGGATGAAATCGGTGTGGCTGTTCGTGTTGAACATATGTTCGTAACGAGCCTCGCCGAACAACTTGCCGTGCCATTTGGTACCGAACTCAATACCGGCGCCTACATCGTAGCCGGGCTTGTTGACACTGTAGGAGGAGAGGACCTCTGTGCCCACTCCTACACCGGGGTGGAGGCCAAAGAATGAATTGCCATAGGAGGCCTGGCCAAAGACGGGCTCATTGAATTCCTCCGTTTGATGGAATAGGCCGCCTCCGCCAGTTACATAAAGGTCGAAGCGATGGATGCCGGCTACATGATAGACGGGATTCACCAGCGCGGTGAAGATGTGTACATCGCCACCCTGCTCTCCGAGGTTGCCTAACGTAGCGCCATTAACGCCGAAATAGTTGTAGCCGAGGTCGAGCTTGACGCCGAATCCATGTGAGATATTCAAGCCCGCGCCGCCGTCTATATTCCATCCGGTCTTATCAAGTGCCGAGCGGGTGGAACCCACCGATTCGGTGAAACCCGCGCCGAGGTCGAAAGTGAATTTCGGAGACTCCTGCGCGAGCAGAAGGCTTCCGCTTACCGAGGTCAAAATCAAAAGTGTATTAAGGGTTTTCATTGATATGGTCCTGAAGTTGCGCTTTACACTTGGCCAAGTGCTTGGCGATTTACTATGCAAAAACGATGCCAGTATTGAGACTCTTTTGTAACAGGATGTCCAAGCATGAGATGGCTCGACGCTCTTCGGGCCGCCGTTGTGTGCGGCTCGCGACAACTGTTGAAGAATCGGCTCACTAGCGACGGCTGCGCGGAGCAAGTTCTGCTATCTTGGTACATATGTACCAAGGCAAGGAACATCCATTGCACGCGGTCGAACGGGTGCAGACCGGGGTTCGCATTGAGAAACGAATCCTGAAGGTAATGAAGGCGATCGCCGAATACCATGATCTGACCTTGGGTGACCTCATCGAAGGTATCGTTCTGCACGCATTTGAAGGCAAGTGTGCGTTTGGGCCCGAGAGCCTGAAGCTCGTCGCCGAGTTCAAGAAGATCTATCAACTTGACCTCGATGCCAGCGCGAGTCACAAGCTGGTCGAGCGAAAAACGGGAAAGGGGAGGAAAGCGTGAGCACCGAACGAAGTCTTTCGATCCTTCGCATTGTGGAGGGGATAGTTGTGGGATGGTACAGCGCGTTGCTGATCTTTCATCAGCTGCATGGCCGTATGCATCTTCCGCTGTTGATATTGGGCGCGGTTGAGTTGATTGCGGCGATTCTATTTCTGGCGCCGCAGACCCTGCGAGTGGGAGGCATAGCGCTCATCGTCGTTTTCGTGGCCGCGGCTGGTTTTCATATACTGCATGACGAATACGATGTTGGCTACCTGATAATCTATGGCGCAGCGGCTTTCGCGGTCGTCGCCAATGAGAAGCGTGCATGAGCGATGACGATTTGATTGCCGGGCTGGAGGACTGTTCTCTGCCGGAGGCTTGCTTTCATCACGCGGATCACTTGCATGCGGCATGGGTGTACCTCTCGCGGTTTCCCGTGCTCGAGGCGATCGACCGCTTTTCAAGGGCGCTCCGGGGTTACGCTGCGTTTCTGGGCAAGGCGGATCGGTATCACGAGACGATTACGTGGGCTTATCTGCTCCTGTTGAATGAGCGGATGCGGAGTGGGGAAGCGATTGCGAACTGGAACGATTTTGCCGCGGCGCATCGGGATCTGTTCGATTGGAACGATTCGATTTTGAGGAAGTATTACCGGAAAGAGACGCTTGAGTCCGAAAAGGCACGGATGGTCTTTGTCATGCCGGACCATCGACGAACGAATTGAGTTTCTCCTCCAATCGAACGAGTCGCACAATCAGCAGATTGGCGAACTAGCGGCTAAGATGGATGCCCTTACGGCTAATGTTAACCGGTTGGTTGAGGTGACCAACCAAGATGCCACGGCGATCCGGACGCTCGCTCGAATTTGCGGATGCGCATGAACGGCGCCTAACGGATCTCGAATCCGGCGAATAGAGGAGCGATGACGAGTTGATTGCGGGGCTTGAGAACTGTACGCTCCCGCCTGACCGGTTTCTTGAGTCCGAAAGGGCACGGACGGTCTTTGTCATGCGGGACCTTTGAGATAAGATCGGGGGCATGTTCCGTCTTCTTTGTTTTGCTTTCGCGATTGACCTCATTGCTCAAACTCCCCGGCCCGCCCCGCCTACACGCGATCCTCATACGCCCGGCTACGTCACAGCCAAGGAATTACCGGATGGGCAAGTTCCGCCGGCCGATGCCGATGGGAATTTCATCCTCGGCCCCACGCACCAGCCCGCGCCTGAGATGGCCGTGAAAGAGGGCGTTCCGGTGGGGACGATTTACAATTTCACGATGGAATCGGCCGATAGCAAGATCTATCCAGGCATCAAGCGGGATCCCGGTCCGTTGGGCCAGCCCGATCCGAAGGACCCTGCGAAGTTGATCGTCACGACGAGCCATCCGGCGCCCTATACGCGCAAGGTGTCCGTGTACGTGCCGAAGCAATATGTTGCTGGTACCGCGGCGCCGTTCATTGTTGGAGCGGATGGGCCGGACGCGTCGATGCCTAAGGTCCTCGATAACCTCATCGCCGAACACAAGGTTCCGGTCATGGTTTCCATTTCGATCGGCAACGGGTCGGGAGATGCGCAAGGTAGCCAGCGCGGCATGGAATACGACACCATGTCGGGACTCTATGCCGAGTTCGTCGAGAAGGAGGTGCTGCCGAGGGTGGAGAAGGAGTGCAACGTAAAGCTGACGAAAGATCCGGAAGGCCGGGCGACAATGGGCGGCAGCTCGGGCGGGTCGGCCGCGCTGATTATGGCTTGGTATCACCCGGAGTGGTACCACCGCGTACTTACTTACTCGGGCACCTATGTAAACCAACAATGGCCGACCGATCCAAAGGTTCCGCATGGAGCTTGGGAGTTCCATGAACACCTGATTCCGAAAAGCAAGAAGATGCCGATCCGGCTATGGATGGAAGTAGGCGACCGCGATAACTACAACCCCAACGTAATGCGCGACGAGATGCATGACTGGGTGCTGGCGAACGAGAACATGGCGAAGGTGCTCGCCGCCAAGGGTTATCACTACCAGTTCGTATTCGCGGTTAATGCGGGACACACGGACCGCAATGTGAAGCAGCAGACTTTGCCCGAGGCGCTTGAATATGTTTGGGCGGGATACAAGCCGAAGAAGAATTAAGGGACGGGAATCAGCAGCGCTTTGCCGGCGAAGGTCGTGAGGCCATCGAGCGAATCGAGGAATCCTGGAGCGAGGTCCGAGTAGCATTCGAGATGCCAGAGAACTTCCGCGTTTACCCAGGCTTTTTCGCGGGCCGCGCCGACACCCCATGCAGCGAGGAGATCTTCCAAATGCGAGACAGGAGGTAGCGGGTCGCCGAGCAATCGCACGTTTAGTACGCGCTTGGCCTCATCAATGAGGCTGTCGAGCGTGGAGTTGACGGCCGTATAGTCCTTGTATTCAGCAGAACCGTGTTCCGGCTCGGTCCTCGTCGCGGTGCAGGTTGCCACGATGGCTTGAGGCAGATCGTGATTGATATGTGCGTTGATGCCTGCCAGCGCGAACTGTATGCGGGCTATCCGACTTTGGGCGCGAACGTCGAAGAGCGCCTGCCAGCAGCTTGGGCACTGCGCGCCCTTGAGTGAAGCTCCAAGGGCACTGAAGTACAGACGCGCGAATTGGATATCGAGTTCGGTGAGCCAGGCAAGTTCCGTAAAACCTCCGGCGGCGATGCGAGCTTCGACCGCAGTAGTGACCTGCAGGTATTCCCAGTTGAACCATTTCAGGCCGTCACCATCGACGCAGGTGGCGTCGATGGTCTGCATGATCCGCAGTACATCGGCGACCGAATCGGCGGGCTGTTGAACGGCCGCCAGAAGTACTGCGTCATATGGGAACATGTCAGCGCGTTTCTAGAACCATAACAGACGCGATCTTGCCCGGGGCCGTTGGGGGAAGCGCGACGGCGAGATGAGCGGCGGTTTGCTTCAGCTTGAGAGAGGCGTGTTTCGAATCGGCCAGGAAATAAGCCTTGGTCACGCTGCCGGGGACCTTATCGAGTTCGAACCCGCCTTGTGGCCACTTGAAGAAGGTGATGTAGAGCTTGCCCGGCTTGGTGGTGCAGCGCCAGTCGGTATTCGCTTTGTAAGTTGGCTTGCCTTGTTTATCGAGGACTCCGGGGATGATGGTGCCGAGTTCATCGCCGAAAGGCGTGGGGCCAGCGCCATAGATCGCATCGCCGTTGATCTTCAGCCAGCGGCCGACTTCGCGCAGGTTGTCCTGGCTGGCCTGGGGGATGACGCCTTCGGAAGTGGGCCCGACATTCAAGAGATAGTTACCGCCCTTGCTGGCGATGTCGACCAGCTTGAAGGTCAGGTCTTCAGGGGTCTTCCAATCGGTGTCGTCTTTCTTGAAGCCCCAGGTTTTATTGAGAGTAGCGGGAACTTCCCAATCGCCTTTGACAACTGTGTCGGGGATCCTGTTGTCGCCCATCGAGACATAATCGCCTTCCTTGCCGAGGCGGCCATCGATCAAGGTATTGGGTTGCGCATTGTGGACGATATCGATGAAGCGCTGACCGCGGTCGCCGACATTCATCATGCGCGGCGTGTCGAACCAGACCAGGCAGATGGGTCCGTATTTAGTGAGCAGTTCCTTGACTTGAGGTTCGGCTTTTCCGCGCAGGTATTGGTCGAAGTCCTTCTTGTCGTCGGGGCCGAAGTCCCAGGTGTTGCCCGCGCCGTTGGGCTCATGCCAGTCCTGCGCCTGGGAGTAGTAGAAGCCGAACTTGATGTGATGGCGGGCGGCCGCATCGGCGAGTTCCTTGATGGGGTCGCGATGGAAGGGCGTGGCGTCGTAGATGTTGTATTTGCTGACCTCCGAGTGATACATCGCGAAGCCGTCGTGGTGCTTGCTGGTGATGACGATGTACTTCATGCCGGCGTCCTGCGCCATCTGAACCCATTCCTCAGCGTTGAATTTTACGGGATCGAACTGTTTTGCCAGCTGCTCGTATTCGGTGACCGGAATCTTCGCGCGGTTCATAATCCATTCGCCGATGCCGGGGATCTTCTGGCCTTTCCATTCGCCCGCGGGGATGGAGTAGAGGCCCCAGTGGATGAAGAGTCCGAACTTGGCTTCGCGGAACCATTCCATTTTTTGGTCCTGCGTGAGATCGGCGGCGGGGAGCAGTTGGCTGCAGAGCGCGAATAGGATGGCGGCCGAGGAGAGGAAGAGCTTGCGTTTCATGACAATACTTTATCCCAATACTTTATCGTTGAAGTACAAGATCTGAACTTGCGGTGAGATTGCCGGATTGCAAATCGATGAACCAGGCGTTTGTGCCTTCGGGTATGGCGGCGGTCATGCGAATGTGCGGCCCGCTTTGCGTGAATGTGGCGGGGGTTTGCGTCCACTTGCTGGGGACTGTTGAGGTTGCGTCGGTAGTGGTGAAGAGGATCGCAGCGGTGATCGGCTTGGTACTGGAGAATTCGTAGGGCGAGATCTGCTTGAGCCACGGTTCGCCATCGCGCACAACGGATTCGGCGAAAGCGTAGCTGTCGGGCGGATTCCAGCCCGCGGGATGGCCGTGCTTCATGCCGGGTAGGATGGCCACCATGTGCGGACCGGGTGCGGCATTGTAGGAGGCTCGCTGCGAAGTGAGCGGGAAGTGGACATCATCGGGCCAACTGAACCAGAGCGCGGGCATGGTGGCATGAGGCAGCCAGACCAGCGGATTCCACACCACTCGATAGAGCGTGTTGTCATGGAGCGCGGCCCCATATTGGTTGGGAGTATCGGCCAGGTCGCCGCAACCGTAAGTAGGGATCACGAAGGCGAAGCGTGTGTCGATTCCCATCGCCGTTGCGGCAATCACTCCGCCCCATGAGATGCCCATCAGCCCCACCTTTTGAGCATCCACCTCAGGAAAGGAACGGAGCAGAGAGTTGGCGAGCACAGTATCGGCTACGGCGTGGTAGATCCACTGGTCAGCAATCGGTTCGGCGCTGTCGTTATAGATGTTGTCGCGAGCGGGTCCGGCCCAGGCGTGGCGATGCCATGCCTTGTCATCCTTCGTATCGGTTTGACCTTCGACGGCGATGCTGATCGCCGCAAAGCCGTGTTCGTTCCACTTTTTGACCCACTCTTTATAAGCGGTGCCACCTCCGCCGTGAACGAGGACGACCGCGGGGAGCTTGCTCGATCGGCCTGCGGGAGCGCCGTACCAGGCGAAGACGCGAGTAGGTTTACCGCGATACGGAAGAGCGTCGAAGAAGAGAGCGCGGAGATTACCATCGGCTTCAGCATCGTGCGTAGCTGGCGGCTTAGTGAGAGTGCCGAGTTGAGCTACTTGTTGCCGTAAAGCGAGGTAGTCTTCGCTGGCCAGAAGTAAGGTGAGAACAAAGACGGAGCGGAACACTACTTGTCGAAGGTAACCGAAGAATCCGCGCCGAACTTGCGATAGTTACGGAACTCGATCACATTGCGGGAACAGTTGCGCGTCCCGGTTTCGCAGGCCATGTTTTCGCCGCGCACGGGAAGTAGATAGCTCTTACCTTCAATGTTGACGAATCCGTATTCGATGACGGATTCGGCCTTGTCGTAAGCGAAGTCGCGGGGCATGCCCTGGGCGATCTGTTCGATGCGCAGGACGCGGCGGCTATCCTTATCGATCCAAAGACTGCCGTGATAGGCGGGACTGTACTGGCGGCCGGAAGTGGATACCAGGGTCCAGTGTGAATAGGGTTGCTGGACGGACATGTTGTACACAAACGCAGGGCGGCCGGCAATGTTGTCTTCGCCGCGCTTGGTGAAAGTAGCGGCGGTTGAGTAGGAAAGAACGTCTTGCAGAGTGATGGTAAATTCGCCCGTCGACCAGGAGCCGGAATCCTCAGGCTTGCCACTCATGGGGCGTCCGTTGATCTTCAAGTTACGGTAATCTTCCTTTCCGCCAACCGATGCCACTTCGCAGGAGACTACGTCCATCGCGCGCCAGTTGGTGGGGTAACCGGAGCCCTGATAGCGGGTGGTGACCTGTTCGACCAGAAAGTTAGGCAGGCTGGCCGTGAAGTAAGATGCAGCATCGCGGGCGTCGTTGATCACCATGTCGTCGGTGTTGGGAATGGGAGCGCGAGCGGCTTCCGATACAGGATCTCTGACGGGAGCATCGCTAGCAGGGCGCGTACCCAAGGAGGGTTCACCGCGATCACCGGAACTCGAAGAGGAAGGCGGCGGAGTGCTATCGGAGATGTTGGTGTCGGAGCCGCTGGAATCCTTGGACGTGACAGTGTGAGTCTTGCCCATGTCGGAGGAAGTGGGCGTCGAGATGGCGGTTTCCTCGACTGGGGATTCGGCAGTCTCGCGGTCTGACTTGCTCCCGGATTTCGCCAGGATCACGTGGATGGCGGTTTCGGGATCGTCGGGATTGGTGTCGATCGTGAGGCGGTCGCCAGGATGTAGGAGCGAATCGCGCATGGGCTTCCCATCCTTGCCGAGGAACTCTGTCTTCGCAATGAGGCGGAATTTCAAGACCCGGCTAGGCGAGGTTTGGAGCAAAAGATCTTTTTCTCCCAGTTTGCGCAGAGTGCCATCGACAGAAGCGACTGTGACCTTGGAGGTTCCCGTGGACTCCGTTTTCGGCTTCCGCTTGGGAAGGTGGATCGAGGGCATGGGTATGCCAGTCGATGGATACTGGCCAGGCGGATACTGGCCAGGCGGATATTGACCGGGAGGGTATTGACCAGGCGGATACTGACCCGGAGGGTATTGTCCTCCTGGAGGATACTGACCGCCAGGATATTGGCCAGGGTACTGACCGAGAGCGAGCGCTTGCAACAGGAGAAGAGCGGGGACGAGGGTCCTCAAATGGCTCATGAATTTCATCTCCTTTCGTGTGTCCAATATACCGCTAATGGCGGCGTAGATTGCGGGCGAGATACCAGACAATGGCTGCATTGGCCAAGAGCACGCCGCAACGGATGGGCGTGAAGTGGTGGAAAATTTCGTAAACTTCGAGCGGAATGAAGATCGCCGTAATGATAACCACCAGGTATTCCGCCCAACGCTTTCGCAGCACCAGGCCGACGCCTTCGATGAGGCGCAGACCGGCGTAGATAAAGCTGCCGAGGCTCAGTTCGCGGATTTGCTTGGGCGAGACGGCGAGGACCTTATTGAGAAAGAGGTGGATGTAGTGGTTATCGGGATCCATGCGCAGGAGGTGGATCCAGCGGAGGATGGGTTCCGAGATGTTGCGGTGCAGGTAGCGCAGCAGTCCGATTCCCAAAGCGAACAGCGCCAGGGCTTCCAGAAGCTTGTAGGAGCCGATGAGCACCAGCGCGATCGAGGTGGACTTCTGGGGTTTGGATCTCGGGCGGTTGGACTTCGGCAACCCACCATTATGATGGAGGCTTATGTCTCTGAAGGTGGCGGTGGTGCAGGCGGCGCCGGTTGCGTTCGATACGGCGCGAAGTTTGGAGAAGGCGCTTCGGTCGATCGAGGCCGCGAATGGCGCGGAGTTGATCGTTTTCCCGGAGGCGTTTCTGGGTGGCTATCCGAAGGGGATGGATTTCGGCGCGCGCGTGGGGTCGCGGTCGGCGGAGGGGCGCAAGTGGTTCCGCAGATACTTTGAGGGCGCGGTTGATGTACCGGGCCGGGAGACAGAATCGCTGGGTGAAGCGGCGCGCGCTCAAGGTGCCTGGGTGGTGATGGGCGTGATTGAACGCGATGGCGGCACGCTGTACTGCACCGCGCTCATGTTCAGTCCGCAAGGCGAGTTGGCGGGCAAACATCGGAAGCTGATGCCGACTGCGATGGAACGAATCATCTGGGGGTTCGGCGACGGATCAACCATGCCGGTGCTGGATACAGAGATCGGGAAGCTGGGCGCGGTAATCTGCTGGGAGAATTACATGCCTCTGCTGCGGATGGCGATGTACCAGAAAGGCATCCAACTCTATTGCGCGCCGACCGTGGACGATCGCGAAATCTGGATTTCAACGATGCGGCACATCGCATACGAGGGCCGTTGCTTTGTGATGTCGGCGTGCCAGTTTATGCGAGCGGGAGAATTTCCTGATGGTACGGAGATCCGCGGCGGCAGCGTGATTGTGGGGCCACTGGGACAAGTGCTGGCGGGGCCGGTGTATGGCGAGGAGTGTGTGCTGAGGGCGGAGATTGATTTAGGCGAGATCGCGGAGGCGAAGTACGATCTGGATGTTGCGGGACATTATTCAAGGCCGGATGTGTTTCAGTTGCGGGTGAATGAAGGATAAGGTTTGACATGTCCGGCATTGGGGGGAATAACATTGTTATCACCATGAAGGCTTTGCACGTCAGCATCCGGCGTATCGGCAATTCACAAGGCGTCGTCATTCCCAAGCCAGTCCTAGCCCAACTCGGTTTGAACGGCGAGGCGGGAGCGGAAATGACCATTGAGGGAGGCGCTCTAGTGCTGCGCAAGCCGGCGAGCCCTGTCCGTGCTGGTTGGGCGGAAGCATCCAGAAGGATCGCCGAAGCCGGCGACGACAAACTCGTAATGGGCGAGTTCGGGAACGCGTCCGACAAGGAATTGGTTTGGTGACGCGTGGGGAGATCTGGCTCGTGAACCTCGATCCCACTGTTGGGACCGAGATACGCAAGACACGGCCATGGGTAGTGGTCTCGCCAGCCGAAATGCACGATCACCTGCGTACCGTAATCGTCGCGCCAATGACCACTGGGAGCCGTGCCGCTCCTTTTCGGATCGCGGTTACCCACAACGGCCAGAAGGGTTTAATCCTTCTCGATCAGATGCGCGCGGTGGATAAGGCCCGGTTGGCGAAGAAACTAGGATCAGTTTCTTCCAAGACACTCACTTCGACATTGAGCACCCTGCAAGAAGTGTTTACCGAGTGAGATTCGAACCTTCATTAGGGCGTTGACATACCAGACACGCCCTTGACCTTATGGCCTGGTTGCTTCTTCGACCCAACGTCTGGAAACATCGCATATTGAGACGAGTGAGTATGGTCCGCCAGCGCCCGTGATGTCGAGAGTGTCCATGGCGATCCCATGTTGGTGTTCCCAATTGTCATCGCATTGATTCGAATACCACTGTTGTAGCCACGTGATCGAACTCATTTGCTGAACCCAGCGTTCTTCGTCAGCCGTGCCGAGTCAACCTTGTTGCCGAAGTATTGATCATTCAGCCGCCGCCTTGTTTCCGTTGGTCAATCTGGTTACCACGCGCCGATCAGTTCTTCCCAGCCCAGCGCATATCCCACGGCCCGTTTGACATCCTGTACCTTCGCCGCAGGAAGCAGGCCGATTCTTTCCGTCAAGTTGTGCCGCGAAATTGTCCGCAGGTTATCGCAGTTCACTACACAGGGCTTCGGAAGTCCCTCCCTAGCGCCCAGCGGCACTTCGATCGGGATCTTCCGAATTGTCGTAGTAATCTCCGCAGCGACGTACTTGTTCAGAAAATTGTAGGCATCGCCTCGGCTCAAAAGTAGAACGGGCCGCCTTCCCACAGGCTTCGGCAGGTCGGCCCACCAGATTTCATATTGCGTCATTTTCGATCTCGTCAGGCCTTCCAGT